>Ga0157362_1000083_pt1 | contig 26521 bp, 26 predicted proteins | sample AttlaeALBM3_FD_111480 | JGI IMG/M metagenome (GOLD analysis project Ga0157362, IMG submission 111480) | Fungus gardens microbial communities from leaf cutter ant in Ribeirão Preto, State of São Paulo, Brazil - Atta laevigata ALBM3 | ecosystem: Host-associated > Fungi > Mycelium > Unclassified ... | reverse complement strand
CGGATGTGTCGTTAATAAGGCTTTCCGTCATCGGTATCCCTGTCTTGACCGCCTCATGGCCAGGCCTGGCAACAAGCTGGCGGCCCTGAGCGTCGCTCTTGAATCCTTGCAACCCTGTGCAGGCGCGAAGTTTAGCAGGCTTGCGGCCAGAGGGAACAGCACCTTTGCGTCACGCATGTTCACCAGAGGAACTTACGGTCGTGAAAAACAGGAAGTGCGACAGATAATTGCTGAAACTGACCGGTTTGTGCTGGCTATCTGCGACAAACTGTGTTTTTTTGTCTCATTCGATCCGCTAACGAAAGAAAATTCCATTTCGACGTTGTAACGAGTTTTCGATGCTGCCTAGACTGATCCTGGTTCACGATCCCATGGAGAGACAGCTCGAACGATGTTTACAAAGCGAAGAATACTGGCGGCGGCGACCCTTCTCTCCTTCCCATTCGGGTTCAGCTACGCTCAGGCGGCTACGCAGCCTGCCGAGCAGACCGCGCCAAAGGTAAAAAAGAGCGGCGTCGTTCACCACAGAACGTCAATCGGCTCGGATCAGCCCCTTCATTCCGTTCCCAAGATCCGCACCCGCAAGGCACGCGATGCGAGCGGTGATAGCGGTGAGTCTGTCATCGTGACGGGTACCCACGCCTTCAACCGCAAGGCTCGCGACAGTGCCGTGCCTGTCACCGTGGTTTCTGCCGCCACCCTGCGCCGTTCGGGCCAGCTGAACCTGGCAGATGCGATCACGCGCGTTGATCCCTCCATCACGGTCACGGCCAACGGTGCCGATGCCGGTGCGCTGACCTCGGCGATCCGTATGCGTGGCCTGAATCCGAACGAGGTTCTTGTGCTGGTCGATGGCAAGCGCCGTAACACGACCGCTAATATCTATGCTGATGCGGGCCCGCAGCAGGGTTCGACCCCGGTCGATCTGAACATGATCCCGGCGGGCGCGATCGATCACATCGAAATCCTGCGTGATGGCGCAGCCGCCCTTTACGGCTCCGATGCTATCGCAGGTGTCGTCAACATCATCACCAAGAAGACCAATCATGGCATCAACACTGTCGCGCAGACGGGTGCCAATGCCTATAACGGCACCGGATGGCAGTATCTGATTGGTGCCGATGGTGGTCTCAAATGGGGCAATGACGGTTTTGTCCACCTGAGCGGTCAGGTCTATCACACCGATCACTGGGTCTCGAAGCTTAAGAGCACCGACGACCATCGCTGGACGACCAGCTCGAGCTGGCCCGCCAACTCCAACAACATCCTCTCCAACCCGGAAGAAACACGTGAAAATCTCTCCATCGAATGGGGCAAGGGTATCACGGAGGGTATCGAGACCTATGGTCTGATCACCTATGCCCATCGCCATTCCGAGGCTTACGAGAACTACCGTGTGCCCACCGTGGCACCGAGCGCCTATCCTTATGGCTTCTCACCGTTGGAGACGATCGAGGAGAACGACTTCCAGGCCAATCTGGGCCTCAAGGGCGATAATCTGTTCGGCTTCAGCTGGGATCTGAGCACGCTGTACGGCCAGGATGACGACGATATCGGGAACAAGAACACCTTCAACCCGAACTATTACAAGGCCTATGGGTTCTCGCCCACCACGGTGCGCGCCCAGAGCTATTCTCTTGCCCAGTGGACCAGCAATTTCGATGCCCGTCGCAACTTCCGTATCGCGGATGTCGTGCCGATGACGCTGGCCTTCGGTGCCGAGCATCGCCTTGAAATGTACACGATCAAGGCGGGCGAGCCGGCTTCGTATGAGCTTGGCGGCACACAGGGCTTTGCCGGTCTGACGCCGCAGAATGCAGGCAAGTGGCAGCGCAATATCTGGGCTGGTTATCTGGATGGCGACTTCCACCCGCTGCCGCACTGGGACCTCGATTTTGCAGGTCGCTTCGAGCATTACACCGATTTCGGCAACACCGAGAACGGCAAGGTCACGACGCGCTACGACATCACCAGCAAGCTCGCAATCCGCGGCACGATCAGTAACGGCTTCCGTGCGCCGACCATGCCCGAGCAGTACTACTCGGCGCTTAATGTCTCACCGACTGGCGCTTCGGGTCTGCTCCAGACTGTTGGCGCTGCAGGCAAGACCATCGGTGCCCAGCGTCTGAAGCCCGAGCGGTCGACGAGCGCCGAAGGCGGTATCATCGCAGAGCCGCTGAAGGACTGGCATGTCTCGGTTGATGTCTATCAGATCAATATCCGTGACCGCATTATCGGCTCGGCTACGGTCAATGGTCAGACAGCACTGGACGCGATCGCCCTGACAGGCGTGGATCTGCCAAGCGGAATCGACCCCAGCAACGTGACGGCCAATTACTTTGCCAACGTGGCCAGCACGCGCACACAGGGTCTCGACCTGCAAACCGACTACCTGCTGCATCTGCACCGTTATGGCACGCTCAACCTGAGCGCGATGCTCAACCTCAACCGCACGCGCATCAGCCATATCAACACCAACGCTTTCGGCGATCCCGCAGCCAATGCGCAGACAGTGGGTTATCTCACCACGGGCTCACCGCGCAGCAAGCTGATCCTGAACGCCTACTGGACGTATCATCAGTGGGATGTGAACCTGCGTCAGACCCGCTATGGCGAGACCAAGTCGCTGCTGACCTATGAGGATCTGGCACCAGCGGCGATCAAGTACTCCAACACTGAATGGGCAGAATTCAAGAACACGCCTGTCTGGCTGACAGATCTTGAAGTTGGCTATCGCTTTACCGAGCACTGGCATCTCGCTATCGGCGCGAACAACATCTTCAACCAGCGCCCGCGCCACGTGAACCCGATCACCAATTATCTGGGTCCGAAGATCTATGACACCGACTCCTCGGGTATCCCGATCTATGGTGCCTATTACTACGGCCGTCTAAACGCGACGTTCTGATCGTCCTGTCATCCATGCGGGGACCAGCCGGAGGTCCCTGCAAACACTTTCCTTTCGGATAAGCCCTTCAGGCCGGACCGGTGCATGACCGGTCCGGCTTTTTTCATCCCAGCGTTGCGCTGAGATGGTCGATGAACTGGGCGGCAACGCGGCCGGAGCGGCCCCCACGTTCCATGGCCCATTCCAGAGCGTGCCGATGCAGCGCCTCGGTCGAAATGGCGAGTCTGCGGTGGGCTGCGTAGCCGTCGACAATTGCGAGATAGGTTTCCTGGTTGCAGCCATGAACACCGATCCACAGGCCGAAGCGGTCTGACAGGGAGACCTTTTCCTCGACGGCTTCCTGCGGGTTGATGGCGCTGCCGCTTTCGTTTTCCATCATGTCACGCGGCATGAGATGGCGACGATTGGACGTGGCATAGAACAGCACGTTCTCGGGGCGGCCCATGATGCCACCATCCAGAACCGATTTCAGCGATTTGTAATCGGCATCCTGTGTCTCGAAGGAGAGGTCATCGCAAAAGAGAATACAGCGCCGGGGCTGGGCGCGCAGGATATCGAGCAGTCGGGGGAGGGTGGAGAGATCGTCGCGCTGAATCTCGATCAGAACAAGGGCATGAGGCCGCTCGCGATTGGCCTCGGCAAAGCACGCCTTGACCAGCGAGGATTTCCCCATACCCCGCGCACCCCAGAGCATGACATTATTGCCTGTGCGACCCTGTGCGAAATGGCGCGTGTTTTCCAGAACCAGACGGGTCTGGCGATCAATCCCGCGCAGCAGAGAGAGATCGACCCCGTGGACCTGCGCGACGGGTCGCAGGCTTGCGGACGCCCCCTGCCACATGAAGGCGTCGCCTGTCTCGAGCGTGGTTGCGCTGGCCGGTGCGGGTGACAGGCGTTCCAGAGCCAATGCAATACGCTCGAGTTTTTCGAGCAGAACGGGGTCCATAGGTTTCTCCCTTGTTCCAAAGCCGTGCTTGACGTGCAGGCGCGGTCAATTATGGTCCGGCTGCAATCCGGTCCGTCCCATGACGTGTCCGGTCCCTGACTATCGACATATGGAAGAAACGCATGCTCGCCAACAGCGGGATTATCTCATTCCTCCCGATGATCCTCGTGTTCGTCGTGTTCTATTTCGTGCTCATCCGTCCCCAGCAGGCACGCCAGAAGGAACTCAAGGCACAGCTCAACGCGCTGCGTCGTGGTGACCGCATTGTGACCAGTGGCGGCATCATCGGCGTGGTTCAGCTTGCCCGTGAGGGGACCAAGGAAATCGAGATCGAGATCGCTCCCGGCGTGAAGATCCAGCTGATGCGCGAAAATGTCTCGCAGGTTCTGACCAGCACGGCCAAGCCAGCGAATGACGGTGGCAAGCCCGCCAAGTAAGGCGCGGCAACCCGGATAGATTGAAAAAGGCCGGCCCCGAGAGGGAACCGGCCTTTTTCATGGGATATCGTCTTGAGCTGCCCCGCAGATGATCCCCAGGAACAGTCCTCGGGGCAGCCGGGAGCGATATCAGGCAGAGAGCAGCTCTGCTTCGGCAAACTCGTAATTGGCAAGCTTGTCGAGATAGTTGGTGATGTAGTCAGGGCGACGGTTGCGGAAGTCCAGATAATAGGCGTGCTCCCACACATCCAGACCCAGCAGGGCGCGACCCTGGCCTTCGGCCAGCGGGTTCGAGCCATTGGCTGTCTTGGTCACGGCGAGCTTGCCATCATTGCCAAGAACCAGCCATGCCCAGCCCGAGCCGAACTGCGAGATGGCAGCCTGCTTGAAAGCAGCCTTGAACGCATCGAGACCACCGAGATCGGACTCGATCTTTGCAGCCAGTTTAGACGGCACCTGACCGCCATTCGGCGCAAGGTTCTTCCAGAACAGGATATGGTTCCAGTGCTGGCCCGCGTTGTTGAATACGGGAGCCTGTGCGGCATCACCCTTCACGGCGAGGATGATTTCCTCAAGGCTCTTGCCCTGAAGCTCTGGCTTGGCTTCGACAAAGCCGTTCAGCGCCGTGACATAAGCCTGATGATGCTTGCCATGATGCAGCTCAAGCGTTTCCTGGCACATGCCAGAGGCGGCGAGCGCACCGGACGAGTAGGGAAGGGACGGCAGTTCGAAAGCCATGGTCGCGTCTCCTGGACTGTCATGGTGAGGGCCAGACGGGCTGTCTGGCCACAGAAGGCAGCTATGGTGCGCAACCGGTTTCGTCAACCCGTTGCGGCACCGGTTCGTGTCGCGCTGATCTATCAGCTGTCGTGCTTGACGACGCTCTTTTCGATCGCGCCGAGCAGGGCAGAGTAATCGTCATTGGCATGGCGCTTGCCCGAGAGGGCCAAGGCCTGGTCTGCCACAGCAATGGCAGGGCAGAAGCTATGCGTCGTTCTAGCCGCACTGATGAGCAAGCCCATATCCTTGGACATGAGGCGGGTGGGGAATTGCGGCGAAAAATCGCCCTGCTGTGCAGCGCCGAGCTTGCGCTTGTGATGCGGCGAAATGATGGCCACCTGAGAGAGTGCTTCATACAGCATGTCACGGTTCAGGCCGCTATCGAGGCCATAACCCACAGCTTCGGCAATCACGTTGAGCGTTGCGCCCATGATGCCGTTGATGACGAGCTTGAGGCGTGTGCCTGCTCCGACGTCTCCGGCATGAATGGTGAGCTTGCCGATGGCGTCCAGCACGGGCGCGGCGGCGGCAAGATCCTGTTCGGATGCCCCCACCAGCATGACGAGTTCGCCCTTTTCGGCTTCGGGGGTGCTGCCCGACATGGGGGCGTCCACGAAGCGTAGTCCCTGCTTCCCAGCAAGCTGCTGCAGCCTGTCGGTCGCTTCGGGGGAGATTGTGCTGCAATTGATCACCAATGTGTTCGAACGGGCGCCGGTTAGAAACCCGTCCTCGCCTTCTGCCGAAGCAAAGATGGCCGCGTCATTGGGGACGCACAGGATCAGGATGTCGGCCTTCTCTGCAAGTCTGCGCGCCGACGTCTCAACCGGTGTTTCCTCGTCCTGCTTGCGACCCGATGGCGTATAGGCACAAACCCCATATCCCGTCTTGCGAAGATTGCGTCCCATCAGCGAGCCCATCGCGCCATAGCCGATAAAGCCGATTGTGCCTGAATTGCGCTGGTTCATGATGAAGCTCCTTCAATGCCTGCTGCCGTGGGTTAATGCACGCTGCCTGTCAGGGTTGCGCCGCCCGGTGCACTCGCCATCGCGGCATCCGGCCCCTCAGGATCCTTGGGCCGCGCTAGATAACTGACACAAAAACAGTCAAAGCGACGCCTGGGTCGCGCTCATTGCGGTCAGCTGTGCGAGGGAAGAAGCGATTGTGTCAATACATATCCCGGTGTGCGACGGGAACCCTGCAAGCAGCAGGCCGTCTGGAAGGACAAGTGCGTCATGGGGTTTGAAAGGGATCTTTGCCCATGGCACGCCATAGGCATCCAGAGTTGAGATATGGGCGGCAACGCCCAGATTAACCACGATGTGAAGCCCGGTCAGACTGGTGACGAGCTGGGAGAGACCCGTATGGGCGTCCTTGCGCATCAGAGAAGCTGGCCGTTTCTGATCCGGCAATCCCTGTGTCGATGATCTTCGAGACATGGTAGCAAGTATCTGATTGGGCGCGACAAGATTGTGGAAAACGAGATGCGGTGTCTGACGCGATCGGGGTGCCTGGAGCCTAAGCGCGGCATTAAGTGCTTGCGCAAGCTGCGTGCGTTGCTCGGACGCGATCGCGCCTAGGCTGACGATCAGGATGCACGTTTCCTTCGCATGCGCTGGACTTGCCATGCCTCAGGCTTCCCCTCGTGACGTCCTTCAGTCATCCATATCATGATCGACGGTGACGTCCGCCGGATGACGAATAGGGTTGGATCGTGGGCGGGCAGGGGTATCGGCCTGTCGACGTGTAAACTCGGCCGCAATATCTCCGAGCTCTATGAACTGATCGACCTGTCGACGAAGGTCATCGCCGATTAGTGGCGGCGAGGAGCGGAGGGATGAGACCGCAGTCACACGAACGCCCCGTCTCTGTATGGCTTCCACAGCGCGGCGCAAATCGGCGTCTCCGCTGAAGATAACGGCATGATCGATCTTGTCGGCAAGCTCCAGAAGATCCACCGCCAGCTCGACATCCATATTGCCCTTGAGGCGGCGGCGGCCGGATTGATCGATGAATTCGCGCGCTGTCTTCGTGACCAGCATGTAACCATTATAGGCAAGCCAATCGGTCAGGGGCTTGAGTGGCGAATATTCCTCAGTTTCTGGTATTGCAGCGTAGTAATGGGCGCGCAACAGGCGGGTGCCGGATTTCAGATAGCGCAGAAGCCTGCGATAATCGACTTCAAATCCAAGAGTTTTCGCAGTGTAGTACAGGCTCGATCCATCTATAAAAACAGCAGTTTTCTCGTTCTTGTCGAGCATGTCTGATCCGTATGAGAAATATGTCACGACGGGACTTCGCGACCATCAGTTGGAATTACCCAGGAAGTTTAACAAATGCGGGGCGGATAAAACAGTGAGCGCTGCATTTCGTAATGGTTAGACTATGTCAGTCTGGTAAACAAAGCGGTTGTTAACTTTGTTCCCCGGAAGGCGAAGGTCAGGCTGCGTGTATGGGACAATCGCCGTAATGATTGTGCCGACCCACCGGCTATGCTATTTTGCACAATTCACGTCGATCCGCGGAAATTGGTTGGGAAGAGTTTTATGGCACGCGTTACCGTTGAAGACTGCATCGAAAAGGTTCCGAACCGCTTCGAGCTCGTTCTCCTTGCTGCACAGCGCGCTCGTGGTTTGTCGCGTGGCGAAGAGATGACCCTCGATCGTGACAATGACAAGAACCCTGTCGTGGCTCTGCGCGAAATCGCGGAAGACAAGGTCAATCTCGGCACGCTCAAGGATGGTATCGTGCGCTCCCTGGCCCGTGCACCCGAGCCTGAGCCTGTCGATGAAGAGGTAATGGACCTCATTCCGACCGATCAGAACATCTTTGGCCTGCAGGACGTCTCTTCTGAAGAAGAGCACGCGCACATGGCCGAAACCATGTCCACAGCCGAGCTCGAGGCGTCGTTCGAGGCAGAGTTCGGAGGACGCGGCCGCCGCTGAGTCCTCTTGCGGTGCCGGGCCGTTCTGTGGTCCGGTAGCGTATTCAACGATCTAGGTTGCGGGAGAGAGTACCGGCATGTCTGACACCCTTCTCTCCGGCGCCGAGCACAACACGCCAGCGCCTGAAATCCTCGCCGCTGAACCGGCCAACGTGGTGCCTGCCATGCCGTCGATCAGCGGTCTTCTTCGCCGCATTGCCGCTTACGATCCGCAAGCGGACCTCAAGCGCGTGGAAGAAGCCTATGAGGTGGCCGAAAAGGCGCATCGCGAGCAAAAGCGCGACAACGGTGAACCCTATATTATCCACCCCATTGCGGTAGCGAACATCCTTGCGGGTTTTCGCATGGACGTGCCCTCGATCATGGTCGGGCTGCTGCACGATACGGTCGAAGATACCGGGATCACCCCGGCCTTTTTGAAGGATCGCTTCGGTGAGACGGTGGCCAGTCTGGTCGATGGTGTGACCAAGCTGACCCGTCTGGAGTTGCAGTCGGACCGAACGAAGCAGGCGGAAAACTTCCGCAAGCTTGTTCTGGCGATGTCACGCGATATTCGCGTGCTGATCGTGAAGCTTGCCGATCGCCTGCATAACATGCGCACGCTACATTACGTGCAGAGGCAGGATCGACGCCTGCGCATTGCCCGTGAAACGATGGATATCTACGCGCCGCTGGCCGAGCGCATTGGTATGGATCGTGTCAAGACAGAGCTGCAAAATCTTTCATTCGAACAGCTTGAGCCCGAAGCAGATGCGACAATCCGGGCACGCCTGAACTTCCTTCGAGGTCATGGCGCGGATATCATCGAGCAGATCAAGCATGAACTGAAGGCGCTCTGCGCAGAAGTCGGTTTGCCCCAGATTGATGTGACGGGGCGGGAAAAATCGCCCTATTCCATCTGGGCCAAGATGCAAAAGCGCAATGTTGCGTTCGAGCAGCTTTCCGACATCATGGCATTTCGCGTGATCGTTCCCAGCCGTGACGCCTGTTATGCCGCGCTGGGTGCCATACACGGTGCCTATCCGATGATTGCTGGGCGCTTCAAGGATTACATTTCCACGCCCAAGGCCAATGGCTATCAGAGCCTTCATACGGGCGTGACCCTGCGACAGCCGCGAAACCAGAAGATCGAAGTGCAGATCCGTACGGCGGACATGCACAATTTTGCCGAGAACGGTGTGGCAGCGCACTGGGCCTACAAGGAACGTGACGAGGCGCAGGCGTCCAATAGCGAAGTTGCGGCTCTGGGCCTCAACAAGCTGCGCTGGGTGCAGGACCTGCTCGAGATTCTTGAGGATTCAGAGGCACCTGACGAATTTCTCGAAAACACGAAGCTCGAACTGTATCAGGATCAGGTTTTCTGTTTCACCCCCAAAGGGCAGCTGATCTCCCTGCCGCGTCGCGCGACACCCGTAGACTTCGCCTATGCGGTGCATAGTCAGGTTGGTGATGCCTGCGTAGGCGCCAAGATCAATGGCCGCCTAATGCCCCTGCGTCATGAATTGCAGAATGGCGATCAGGTCGAGATCATGACGGCGCGTGGCGGGACGCCCTCCGCGTCCTGGGAGCGGTTCGTCGTTACAGGCAAGGCGCGCGCGCGCATACGCCGCCATGTCGCGTTGCAGCAGCGCCAGGTCAATCTTGATACCGGGCGCACTGCGCTGGCCAAGGCTTTCCGTCAGGAAGGTGTCGATGGCAGCGAGAAAGTGCTGGAATCACTGCTGCGCGATCTGCGTCAGGCCAGCATCGAAGATCTCTACGTTGCGGTTGGCAATGGTCAGCTTGGGCCGCGTGACGTGGTCAATGCGGCTTATCCTGAGCTGCGCCAGACCCATCGCGCGCCTCGTATGGTGCCGGGTCTGTCCGGTCGCCTTGGTGGGGGGGGCGGTACGGCGCCGCGTTATGGCGCCAAGAGCGGTTCGATCATCACCGGTATCGGCTCCGGGATTGCGACCCATTTCGCCGGGTGCTGTCATCCGCTGCCGGGTGATCCGATCGTAGGCATCATCGCGCAGGGCAAGGGCGTAACCATCCACCAGCGTGCCTGCCAGAATTTGAGTGCCTTCTCGTCCACGCCTGAGCGGTTCCTTGAGATCGACTGGGATTATGAGGCTCTGGCGCAAGGCGAGCGCGGCGCACCGCATATCGGACGTGTCAGCGTGATTGCTGCCAATGAGTCGAGCGTTCTGACTACCCTCACTAATACGGCCTCGAAGCATAATGGCAGTGTCGTCAATCTGCGCATTCTGAACCGCCAGCTCGATTTCATGGAAATTCTGGTCGATCTCGAAGTCCGTGACGTGCGGCACCTCTCCGCCATGATTGCAGCGCTGCGCTCGGCGCAGGGTGTCATGCAGGTCGAGCGCGCCCGGAACTGAGCTGCGGGATGATCAGGGGGATTGGCACGGATCTGTGCGATATGCGTCGTATCGCACGCGCGCTTGAACGTTCAGGGGAAAGATTTCTCGAGCGGAGCTTTACCGCGGCGGAACGCGCCTATGCGGATACACGCAAGGGCGATGGCCGTATCGGTATCCTTGCCAAGCGATGGGCGGCCAAAGAAGCATGCGTCAAGGCGTTGGGTACCGGCTTTCGCGACGGTATAGCGCTGACCGATATCGAAGTTGGTAATGATGCTTCGGGCAAACCCTTCCTGACCCTAAGGGGCGAGGCGGCGCGTTGTCTTGCTGCGATGGCCCTGCCGGGAGAGCGGGCGGAAATCCTGCTCAGCCTGAGTGATGAAACACCTTATGCACTGGCTTATGTGATCGTGCAGTCAGTCTCCTGTACTTCGTGATAGCCTGTCGCCAATGCCCCACCACCTGCGCTAAGACCCGGATATGACCGACCAGAATCATGAGGCGCGTGCCTCCAGGAAAAAAGAAGACACCCCCCTTGAGATCGTGCGCTTTGTCGCGATCTGGATCGTCATATTGCTGGCGATACGAACGGTGGTTCTCGAGCCGTTCAATATTCCCAGTGCTTCCATGATCCCGACCCTGCAGGTGGGCGACTATATCATCGTCACGAAATTCGATTATGGCTGGTCTCGATTCTCCATGCCGTTTTCGCCGCATCTTTTTGACGGGCGCATCTGGGGGGCGTCGCCGCATCGTGGCGACGTGGCAGTGTTCCGCTATACGCAAAACACGTCGGTCGATTATATCAAGCGCATCATCGGTCTGCCGGGTGATCACATCCAGATGCGCGCAGGCGAGCTTTATCTGAACGGCACGCTGGTGCCGCGCCAGTCGCTGGGCGCCTATTCCGTGATGGATGAGAACCGTTATCCGCAGACGGGCATACGCTATCTCGAAACCCTGCCCGGAAGTGCGGGTGCCGCGCCCGTCACGCATCAGATCTTGAAGCAGACGGATGAGGGTGAGCAGAACGACACGCGCGAATATGTCGTGCCCGAGGGGTACTTCTTCGCGATGGGCGATAACCGTGACAACAGCGGAGATAGCCGTTTCCAGCGCGATAATGGTGTGGATCTTGGCTATGTGCCGATGGTCAATCTGGTGGGTAAGGCACGCTTCGTGTTCTTCTCGTACGAGGCCGTTCATCCTCTCTGGCAGTTCTGGCAATGGCCTTTCGAGATCCGCTGGAGCCATCTTTTCGCGACCATGCATTGAGGGTGGCTCATGACGACGCATGACGCCATAGCGGAGACCCTCCAGAAGGCCCTTGGCCACCAGTTTGCTGATCAGGGGCTTCTGCGACAGGCGCTCACCCACCGTTCCGCCGTCTCCGCCCGTCAGGGACGCCGCGCACCACGTCAGGCCGCACGGGTTGCCAGCGCAGCCTCAAACGAGCGGCTGGAATTCATCGGTGATCGCGTGCTTGGCCTGCTGATGGCTGAATGGCTGCTTGAGCAGTTCCCCGACGAGCCCGAAGGAGCGTTGGGGCCGCGCCATGCCTCGCTGGTCTCGCGCAATGCTCTGGCCCCGATTGCGGAAAGCATCGGTGTAGCCGAGGCACTGCATATTGCGGAACATGAGGAGCAGGCGGGAATACGCAGCCTTGCCAATGTTCAGGCCGACGCGATGGAGGCCCTGTTAGGGGCGCTCTATCTCGATGGCGGTCTGGAGCCAGCGCGACGTTTTGTGCGGGAAAAGTGGAAGGATCTGCTGACCTCGCAGATCACGCCGCCCAAGGACCCCAAGACAACGCTGCAGGAGTTCGTTCTCGCACGGGGATACCCCCTGCCGGATTACGAAACGCTTTCCATGGAAGGTCCCTCACATGCGCCGCGCTTTACCATCGCGGTTTCTGCTATGGGGGAGAAAGGAGAGGGCGTTGCGGGTAGCAAACGCCAGGCCGAGAGTGAGGCTGCTACTGTCTTGCTTCGGCGATTGAACCGTGGCCGTAAAGGCACGAAGGATAGAAAATGACAACACGTTGTGGTTTCGTCGCCCTGGTCGGGGCTCCGAACGCCGGTAAATCCACCCTGATCAACCGTATGACGGGGACCAAGCTCTCGATCGTCAGCCCCAAGGCCCAGACGACGCGCTTTCGCGTGCTCGGGATCCTGATGCGGCAGACTTCCCAGATTCTGCTGGTTGATACGCCCGGCATCTTCAAGCCAAAGCGCAAGCTCGACCGGGCTATGGTGGCAGCAGCGTGGACGGGATCACAGGACGCCGATATCTCGCTCCTGCTGATCGATGCCAAGGCAGGCATACGCGAAGAGGCCCAGGCGGTCATCGATACCTTGGCAAAGCAGAAGCGCCGTGTCTGGCTTGTGCTCAACAAGACCGACCTTGTGACCACGCAGCAGCTTCTGCCCCTGACCAAGGCCATTACCGATCAGCTGTCGGTCGAGCATGTGTTCATGCTCAGCGCCCGTTCGGGTGATGGAGTGGACGATCTGCTGGATTATCTCGCAGCTGAACTGCCTGAGGGGCCTTATCTCTATCCGGAAGACGATCTGACCGATCTGCCCGATCGTTTGCTGGCGGCTGAACTGGTGCGCGAGCAGATTTTCATGCAGACCCATGAGGAAATTCCCTACCAGGCCACTGTCGAGACAGAGAGCTTCAAGGAACGCCCTGATGGGTCGGTGCGCATTGACGCCACGATCTACGTCTCCCGGCCAGGGCACAAGGCCATCCTGATTGGTGAAGGGGGACGCAAGATTCGCAGCATCGGCGAGCGGGCCCGTCTGGATCTGGGTCGGTTGCTTGAACGGCCCTGCCATCTTTTCCTGAACGTGCGTGAGCGCGCGGGCTGGGATGAGGAAAAGGCCAGACTGCGTGCCATCGGGCTGGATGACGCCTGAGAAGTTCTTGTGAGGACAGGCCGCGCCCTATAAGAGGGGCGCGGGCCGTGTTGGGCCCTGATCAGGCCGCTGTGAAAGAGGATGCGATGACCGGAACTTCTGCAGGATACAAGCGCGTTCTTCTCAAGGTTTCGGGCGAAGCCCTCATGGGCAAGGGCTCATTTGGTATCGAGCCGCAGATGGTCGAGGCCATCGCGAACGATGTGGCTTCTGTCTCACGCAGCGGCATCCAGGTCTGTCTGGTGATCGGTGGTGGAAACATCTTCCGAGGTGTGGCCGCCGCAGCGAAGGGCATGGACCGCGCCCAGGGTGATTATGCCGGTATGCTGGCCACCGTCATCAACGCGCTGATGATGCAGAACGCCCTTGAGCGCGCAGGGATCGATACCCGCGTGATGTCCGCCATCCAGATGTCCTCCATTGCCGAGCCCTATATCCGTCGTCGTGCCGTGCGCCACATGGAAAAGGGACGCGTAGTCATCTTCGCTGCTGGTACGGGCAATCCGTTCTTCACGACTGATACAGCGGCAGCACTGCGCGCCAACGAGATGGAATGTGATGTTCTGCTTAAGGGCACGCAGGTCGATGGCGTCTATTCTGCCGACCCGCGTCGTGTGCCGGATGCCGAGCGTTATGATGAATTGTCCTACATGGACGTGCTGTCGCGCGATCTGAATGTGATGGACGCAACAGCTATTTCGCTGGCGCGTGAGAACCGGCTTCCGATCATTGTTTTCAATATTCATGCCCCCGGTGCGTTTGCGAGTGTCATGCGCGGCGAGGGGCGTTTCACCCGTATTATCGAAGCGGCCTGAGCAGGGCCATCTGCCGGGTGTTCCGGGGGATCTCGCGAAAGCTTATGGTCCCAGGGATAACCCGGCAATGCCATACCGCCACCCAAGGGACACTTCCCCCGGTCCGGACGCCTGAACCGTATTGAAGGAGAGACCAATGCCTGCCGAACTGAACGATCTGCTTGACGATCTGACGCGCCGTATGGACGGCGCCCTTGAAAGCCTGCGTCGCGATCTGTCTGGCCTGCGCTCGGGCCGCGCCAGCCCGAACCTGCTCGAGCCGGTTCGCGTCGAGGCTTATGGCAGTGAAGTGCCGCTTTCGCAGGTAGGCTCGATTGCCGTTCCCGAAGCACGCATGCTGACGGTCTCGGTCTGGGATCGCGGTCTCGTAGGTGCCGTTGAGCGCGCCATCCGTGATGCCGGTCTTGGCCTCAATCCGGCGGCGGATGGACAGACCGTACGCGTGCCGATTCCCCAGCTGACGGAAGAGCGTCGTACCGAGCTGGCTCGCGCCGCTGGGCGTTATGCCGAAAACGGCAAGATTGCCGTGCGCAATGTGCGCCGCGATGGCATGGACCAGATCAAGACGCACGAAAAGAAGAGTGAAATCAGCCAGGACGACATGAAGGTGTGGTCTGATGGCGTGCAGAAGCTGACTGACCAGTACATCAAGAAAGTTGATGATATGCTGGCGGACAAGGAACGCGAAATCAAGCAGGTCTGATTGAAGGCTGTGTCCTCCTCACGCGCACATAATGCTCCGGCTACAGGGTTGGACCCCGCGACAGTGCCTCGCCACGTGGCCGTTATCATGGATGGGAATGGGCGCTGGGCGCGTGCGCGGGGCAAACCGGTCATGGCCGGGCATCGCGCAGGCGCAGAGGCCGTCAGACGCTGTGTCAGGGCGGCCATCACTGCTGGCGTGCGTTACCTGACGCTTTATGCCTTCTCGTCAGAGAACTGGAATCGCACCAGCGAGGAGGTTTCGGACCTGACGTCGCTTCTGCGTTTCTATCTTCGGCACAAGGTTGCGGAACTACACGAGCAGAATGTCCGGCTCGATTTCATCGGTGACCTGACCCGGTTCGATGCCGGGTTGCGGGCCGAGATTGATCGTGCGCGCACGCTCACAGCGCGAAATACCCGTCTGACCATGATCCTTGCGCTGTCGTATGGCGCACGTCACGACATGCTAAGCGCGGCGAAAAAAATGGCCATCGCCGCCTCGCGTGGCGAAATTGACCTGGATGGCTTGGGCGAGGCTGCTTTCGGCGATTTTCTTCAGACCTCTCCTTTTCCCGATCCGGACTTGATCGTGCGAACCAGTGGCGAGAGGCGGCTGTCCAATTTTCTGCTTTGGGAGTCGGCCTATGCCGAACTCGCGTTTCTGGATGTGATGTGGCCGGATTTTAATGAAGATCATTTCGCTGGCCTCATGAGCGATTTCTCTCGACGCGAGCGCCGCTTCGGCAAACGCCTCGCACCGGATGGCGCCCTGTGAGTCAGCAAAGTGCCGCCCAGCGCTGGTCTGATCTGCGCCTGCGCCTCATTTCCGCAGCTATTATCGTTCCTGTGGCGGTATTCTGTATCCTCATGGGCGGGCTGGCCTATCGAGCCATGATCCTGCTCGTCAGCCTCGGGCTTGTTTATGAGGCTATGGCAATGGCGGGGCTGCGATGGGGGCGCGGTGCCTTGCACTGGCGCGGCTGGCTGCTCCTCGCCTGGCCGTTGGCGGCACTGCTCGCTGCCATGAGGGGCGAGTGGCGCGTTGCTTTTGCTCTTGTGTTCGCGGCGGGTATTTTCGGCGCTGCCCAGTGGGCCTGCGTTGCTGTGGCAGCGTTGGGGGGGCTCTCCCTCTTCTGGCTGAGAGAGCCTTCGCACGGCGCTGTACTCGTGCTTTTTGTTGTGGTGGTCGTTATCGCCAGTGATAGCGGCGCCTATCTCGCGGGACGTGTTTTCGGCGGGGCAAAGCTCGCGCCGCGCATTTCTCCTGGTAAGACCCGTTCTGGCGCGGTTGGTGGCCTGGTGGCGGCCGGTATAGCGGGCATGACAACAGCGTTTTTCTCTGGTCTCGGCTCACCTCTGGGTGGGCTCCTGTGGGGCATGGTGCTCGGCTGTGCCTCGCAATCCGGCGACCTTGCCGAAAGCGCGGCCAAACGTCGGGTCGGGATCAAGGACTCCGGCAAGCTTATTCCCGGTCACGGCGGTTTGCTTGACAGGTTTGACGGGCTTCTTGCTGCCGCGCCTCTTGCAGCGCTGCTTTCCCTGTGCGTGCCCACACATGTTTTCTGGGATGCCACGCCCCATGATGTGATCGTGGCTTTGACACATTACCTCGTTTCATCTTCTGCTTCATCGCATTGATCTGGAGTATCCTGGGATCATGACCGTCTCACCACGCAGCATCACCGTTCTCGGCAGTACTGGCAGTATCGGCTGCTCGACGATCGACCTCCTGCTGGCAGAACCGGCACGTTTCCAGATCCGGGCCCTTGTTGGTGGGCGCAATGTTGCCTTGCTGGCAGAGCAGGCAATCGCCCTGCATGCGGAAATTGCCGTCATCAACGACGAATCCCTGCTGGAGGAACTGCGCGACCGGTTGAAAGGGAGCGGCGTCCAAGCGGCGGGTGGACGCAAGGCGGTCATCGAAGCCGCTGCCATGGAGGCCGACTGGACCATGGCCGCCATAACAGGGGCCGCGGGACTTGAGCCAACTTTGGCTGCGACGCGTAATGGCCGCGCTATCGCGCTCGCCAACAAGGAGGCGCTCGTCAGCGCCGGTGACGTCATGCTGCGTGAGGTTGCCGCAGCGGGGGCGACCCTTCTTCCCGTTGATTCCGAGCATAACGCCATCTTCCAGAGCATGACAGGCAGCCCGATCGAGAGCGTCGAGAAGATCGTGCTGACCGCGTCCGGCGGGCCGTTCCGCTGTGCCTCGATTGAAACCATGCGTGCCGCCACACCGGAACATGCGCTCAAGCATCCGACGTGGAGCATGGGGGCCAAGATCACGATCGACTCTGCCTCGATGGCCAATAAGGGACTCGAAGTGATCGAGGCCGCCCGCATCTTCGGCCTGAGCAACGAGCAGATCGACGTGCTGGTTCATCCTCAATCAGCTGTTCATGGCCTGGTGCAGTTCCGCGATGGCAGCCTGATTGCACAGATGGGTGCGCCCGATATGCGCGTACCCATCGCCAACACCCTGGCCTGGCCCGACCGCATGCAGACCAACGCGCCGCGTCTCGATCTGGCGGCGCTCGCCCGTCTGGATTTCGAAGCGCCAGACGAGGTGCGTTTCCCCGCACTGCGTCTGGCCCGTGAGGCACTCTGTGCCGGGGCGGCTTCGCCAACCATATTCTCTGCTGCTAATGAAATCGCCGTTGAGGCCTTCCTTGGCCGTCGTATCGGGTTCCTCGGGATCGGGGACACGATAGCCTATGCCATGGAAAAGCTTGGGGCTCCGAAGCTCGATACCCTTGATGAGGTGCTGCACTGGGATGCAGAGGCCCGTCGCGTAGCCGAGGCCTTCGTATCGCGCGAGCGCAGCAATTCCCTGAACGGTGCGGAGACGCTCCATGCATGAATTCGCAGTGACGATTCTTGCTTTCGCCCTCATCCTGGGGGTGCTCGTTTTCGTTCACGAGATGGGGCATTACCTTGCCGCGCGCTGGCGTGGTGTGAAGGTCGATACGTTCTCGATCGGTTTCGGGCCTGCGCTTTATCGCTGGCATGATCGCACGGGTACGGAATGGCGTGTCTCGGCCATTCCGCTTGGTGGTTTCGTCAAGCCGCATGGGTTTGAAGACCCCGAGGATGCAACGCCTGAGCAAAAGGCGGCGTGGGTCCCAGGTCGGACGTTCCACGACAAACCAGTCGGCTCGCGCATGCTGGTGATCGTCATGGGCCCGGTATTCAACTTTGTTTTCGCGATCCTGCTTTTTACGGTGCTCTATATCTCGGTCGGCAAACCCGAGTTGAAGAACGAAGTCTCGCAGGTTGTGCCGCATAGCGCCGCGGAAAAGGCCGGATTGCAGAAGGGTGACGTGATTACCCGGCTGGGATCGCTGGATGTGTTCAATTTTGCCGATATCCAGGCGCATGCCGTGAAGATACCGGGCGAGAGCACGACGCTCGGGATTCATCGCGGTGACCAGGACCTCAGCCTTCCCATCACCCTGGACCGCGTTCCGGGCAAGCTGGGTGCCCCGGACACGGGCAGCATCGGCATCATGGCACAGCTGGTGCCTGGCAAGCCGATGGGTTTTGCAAGCGCTGTTACGGCAGCGCTGCATGAAACCTGGCTTGTCTCGGTGCAGACATTACAGGGCGTCTGGCAGATCATTACGGGACATCGCAGTGCGCGAGAGCTTGGTGGGACGATCCGGATTGCCCAGCTCTCAGGGCAGGTGGCCCATTACGGCTTTGCCAGCATCCTGTCCTTCATGGCGCTTTTGTCCATCAATCTGGGCCTGATCAATCTCTTTCCCATCCCACTGCTCGACGGTGGGCGGCTCGTCTTTTATGCGGCTGAGGCTGTGCGGGGGAAACCTGTCTCGCGCAAGGTGCAGGAAATCAGCTATCAGGCCGGGTTCGCCATCATTGCTGCGCTGTTCCTGTTTTCTACCTTCAACGACCTATCGAATCTCGGTCTGTTTCGCTAGGAAAATGCTGGAAGTGCCTGTCACTGACACAGAGTGTTACGACACTTCATGTGGCAGGACGCTTGCTCAGGGGGGCTAAACCGGATACGTCCGGATGAAGTGGGCCAGCTGCGGAGTAGTCGCTTCGTTGCGGAAATTTAAATTGTCTGAAATAAACCTTCACGTCGGGTTGATGAAGTTAAGGAACGTCCGTCTTGTCAGGTAAACGCCTCGTTCTCCTTGCTTCGGTCTGCATACTCCCTGTTTGGGCAGGGAAGGCCGAGGCTCAGAAAACCCGCCGTCCTTCGCATCACCAGGCAGCCGCATCGCGGCAGGCCAATGGGCAGATGATCGAGGCGATCGACGTGAAGGGTAACACCCGCATCGAAACCAGTACCGTGCTGTCCTATATGGTGGTGCAGCCCGGTGACCGTTTCAACCAGGACGATCTCGATCGTTCGCTCAAGACGCTGTATGCGACCGGCCTGTTCAAGGACGTGACGCTGCGTCGCACGGGCGGCACGCTGACCGTGGACCTGATTGAGAACCCTATTGTCAATCGCATCGCCTTCGAGGGCAATCATGCGGTTAAGGACGAGGATCTGCGCAAGGAAATCGCCATGCGACCGCGCGCCGTGTTCTCCTCGCAGGCGGCTGCGGCTGATCGTCAGAAGCTGCTCGATCTCTATGCCTCGAAGGCCCGTTTCGGCGCGACCGTTACGCCGCAGATCATCAAGCTGTCGCATAACCGTGTCGATGTGATCTTCAAGATCAACGAAGCGCGCCAGACCCTGATCAACAAGGTCGTGTTCGTCGGCAACAAGGCGTTCAGTGAAGCCCGTCTGGCCTCTGTGATCTCGTCCAAGGAGACCGAGTGGTATCGCTTCTTCTCCTCATCGGACGAGTATAACCCTGAGCGTGTGAAGTACGATGCCGAATTGCTGCGTCGCTTCTATCTGCATAATGGTTATGTCGATTTCCACATGATCAATGCGACGGGTGAACTCTCACCTGACCGCAAGAACTTCATCATCACCTTCACGGTGGATGAGGGGCCGCGTTACCGCATTGGCAAGATGGATGTGCGTTCCAGCCTTCGTCACGTCGAAGGAAAGGATCTCAAGCAGTACATCGATCTGTTCCCGCATCAGTGGTACGATGGCACTGCCATCCAGAACAACGTGACGGGTATGCAGGAGCGTCTGCAGGCGACAGGCCATCCGTTTGCGATGGTTCGTTCCGAAATTGCCCGCAATCCTGAAAAGCGCATTGTCGATCTGCTGTTCGATGTGAACGAAGGGCCGCATGTCTATGTCGAGCGCATCGACATCAACGGCAACACGGTGACCAAGGACAAGGTCATCCGTCGTGCGCTGCCCATGGCAGAGGGCGACCCGTACACCCCGTTCGATCGCAAGTACTCAAAGGCTGCGCTTCAGGATCTCGGCTATTTCAGCACGGTTTCCGTCGATCAGACCCAGGGTTCGGCACCGGACAAGGTGAACGTTGCGGCGAACGTGGTTGAGAAGCCGACCGGCGAATTTTCGCTTGGTGGTGGTTACTCGACCGACGTTGGTATTCTCGGTAACGGCTCGGTCAAGCAGCATAACCTGCTTGGCACGGGCATGGATGCCGGCATCTCCGGAACGGTTGCGTATTATCAGAAGCAGGTCGATCTCTCTTTGACCGATCCTTACTTCCTGAACCGCAATATCGTTGCTGGTATCGATATCTTCGGTATCGAGAACAACTATCAGACCTATCAGTCCTATAAAGAGGGCCGTTACGGTATGACGCTGCGCATGGGGTATTCGTATAACAACTACCTCTCGCAATCCTGGAGCTACTCGCTGATCGATCGTCGCGTCGGCAATATCTTCAGCCAGAGTGATATTGCGACCTACGGCTATCAGTATGTCCCGTCCTATTATGTGCAGGATTCGGCAGGCTGGTCGTTGCTCTCGCAGCTGAGCACCACGCTCACCTATGACCGTCGCGATAACCGCATGCGTCCGCGCAAGGGCTATGTGCTGAACCTGAGCGGCGATTTCGCCGGCGTGGGCGGCGACGTGAAGTATCTGCGCGCCAAGTTCGATGGTCAGTATTATGTGCCGCTCGATTCCGTGACCGGTAACCATGACTGGGGCCTGCAGTTCAAGGGCGGCGTCGGCTATATGGGCGACTGGTCCAAGAGCAGCAATGTCAGCATCATCGACAACTTCTATCTTGGTGGTGAAAACCTGCGCGGCTTCCTGCAGGGTGGTGCCGGTCCGCGTACGGGTCATACAAGTATCGATAACCCGCTACCGGGTCAGGAAGATTTGATCGGCGGTCGCTTCATCTACACGGCGTCTGCCCAGCTCAACTTCCCGCTGCCCATGGGTGAGGATGTCGGGATTTCCGGACGTTACTTCGTCGACGCCGGTAGCCTTGCAGGGCTGCGCGTGAAGAATCTCTACACCAACCCGACGCAGGCCAAATACACGCCTGTCACGGGTAACACGCTCACACCGCGCGTCACCACGGGTCTTGGTATTTCCTGGAAGAGCCCGTTTGGCCTCGTAAATATCGACGCCGCCGTGCCGATCCGCAAGTCGCGCAACGACCGTCTCTACCCGATCCGTTTCGGCTTCGGGCAGCAATTCTGATCTCCGCTTACCGCTCTGCGCTATCGCCCGCCAAGAAGGCGATAGCCACCCGGTCTTGAACAGAGGTTTCCATGTCCATTTTCTCGGCAGCCCGTTTCGTGGCTGCTTCGGCACTGCTCGCTTCCGTCAGCCTGCCGAGCCTGGCTCAGGCACAATCTGCCCAGAACGCCTCCGGCAATGGTGGCTGGTTCGTCCCCAAGACGGCCCAGCAGCTGGCTCCTGCCGCGCCGCATCCGGTTCGTCGCGTTCCTGTCGCGCAGCCTATGGCGCAGGATGCTGATGAGCCGATGCAGCAGCCGGAAACACCGCCCGTTCTGCCGCAGCCCCCTATTCCTGACTCGCCCGATCTGCCCAAGGCTGCACCGCCGCCGGCCGCCCTGCTTGGTGTGATCAGCATTCCGACCGTCATGCGTCTCTCGAGCGCGGCCGCCGAGGCGCAGCGTGTTCTGGGCGAGCGCCGCGACAAGCTCGCCGCTGCCGCCCAGAAGGAGCAGGCTGGCTGGCGTGCCGAGCAGCAGAAGCTGCAGGAAAGCGCGCGCACGCTGACTTCAGAGCAGATCCAGCTGCGTGAGCGTCATTTGCAGGAGCGTCGCGCCAAGGCGCAGCGTGATTTTGCCAATCGCGCCCGGATCATTCAGGAAGCAGCCAATGTTTCCCTGAACCAGATCGAGCGTGAGCTGGTTCGTATCGTGCGTCAGGTTGCTGCATCCCACAGCATGAACCTCGTTCTGCACAGCGAACAGGTCGCCCTGCATGTCGATGGTCAGGACATCACTGAAGAGACAGCCAAGGTCCTGAACAAGGTTCTGCCGCACGTCTTCATTCCTGCTGAGGATGTCGATCCTGAAGTGCTGGCAAAGTCGGGCAAGATGCCGACCACTGCGGATGAAGATACGAACTCACAGGTTGGCCCCGGTCCCGCCGCAGCACCGGCGGCTTCTGCGCCGCAAGCCGCTCCTGCCTCCATCCTCAGAAAGCACTGATCTGACATGACGCTTTCCCTGCCAGACGCTCTCCCCGGCGATCCCTGCTTTTTCGGACGTCAGGGACCGTTCTCGATCCAGTCGCTTGCCGAGTGGGCGGATGCCGAGATCGTGGGGCAGGGTGAGACGGGTCAGCGCATGTTGCGTGGTGTGGCGCCTCTTCAGGCGGCCACCGCGCAGGAAGTGAGCTTTCTGGATAACAGGCGCTATCTGCCGCTCCTGGCAGAAACCAAGGCTGGTGCCGTCATTCTTGCTCCGGCGTTCAAGGACAAGCTTCCAGAGGGCGTTGTCGGGCTGGTCAGCAAGTCACCTTACCTCGCCTGGGCCCGTATCGCTGCCCGTTTCCACCCGGTGCCTCCATCGCGCCCCGGCGTACACCCGACAGCGTTTGTCGATGAAAGCGCCGTGCTGGGAGAGGGCGTCGAGATTGGTCCATTTGCGACGATCGGCGCGAATGTGCAGATCGGGGCAGGGACCGTCATCGGGCCTCACGCCGATGTGGCGCAGGGTGTCGTGATTGGCGCATCCTGCCGCATCGGTGCGCATGTCTCACTGTCTCATGCCATTCTCGATGATCGTGTCACTCTCTATCCGGGTGCGCGTATTGGACAGGATGGCTTCGGCTTTGCCGTCGGACCGGCCGGGTTCGAGACCGTTCCACAGCTGGGGCGCGTCATTCTGGGTCATGATGTCGAGATTGGCGCGAACTCGACCATTGACCGTGGTTCCATGCGCGACACGGTAATCGGGGCGGGAACGCGCATCGATAATCTTGTCCAGATCGGCCACAATGCGCAGCTTGGTCGCTGCTGTATTGTGGTGTCGCAGGCTGGGATTTCCGGTTCGACCGAACTGGGTGATTTCGTCACGATTGCCGCTCAGGCTGGTCTGATCGGGCATATCAAGATTGGTGAAAAGGCCCGTATCGGCGCACAATGTGGTGTGATGTCAGATGTTGAGGCAGGTGCGGATGTCATTGGCAGTCCCGCCATGCCTTTCCGCGAGTTCTTCCGCAATGTCGCTTTTCTGCGCAGACTGGCCAAGAAGGACGGCAAGCCTGACGCCTGAGCACGACCGGTCGGGCAGTGGTCATGACTACAGAGTTTTGCTAGAAGCAGGCGGACACGTTAAACCTGTTGTCATGTAACTGACAATTGGGCGCGGTTGGCAGGGCCGACCCGCTCAGGAACGAGAAGTGAGCAGAACATTGGACGCCTCTGCGGAAGAGAAAAACAAGGAAGTAACGGCGCAGGCCGGCACGGCTGACAACGGCGCAGCCGAGGTCGCAACGGTGGATATCGAGGCTATCGATATCATGCGTATCATGGCCGCTATCCCGCATCGCTATCCCTTCCTGATGATCGACAAGATGGTCGATATCAAGCTTGGTGAGTCGGCGACCGGCATCAAGAACGTTACGATCAACGAGCCTTTCTTCACTGGGCATTTCCCGGCGCAGCCCGTCATGCCGGGCGTGCTCATTGTCGAGGCCATGGCCCAGACAGCGGCAACGCTGGTCGTTCTGACACTGGGTGAGGCTTTTGAAGGCAAGCTCGTCTATTTCATGACGATCGAGGGTGCCAAGTTCCGCCGGCCGGTCGGCCCCGGTGACCAGCTGCACATCACTGTCGTGAAGGAGCGTGCCCGAGCCAATGTGTGGCGCTTCAAGGGTGTCGCACGCGTCGATGGCGTGTCGGTTGCCGAGGCGACCTTCAGCGCCATGATCATGGGTTAAAACAGCTTCGTGGATCGTTCCGTGTCAAATTGGCCCAGCACTGTCAGCATTCATCCCAGCGCCCTGGTCGCACCCGAGGCGATACTGGGGGAGAATGTCACCATCGGGCCCTGGTGTTCCGTTGGCCCCGATGTCTCGATCGGCGAGGGGGCCCGCCTTCATGCCAATGTCATCATCGACGGGTTGACCGAGATCGGTGCGCGGGTTGAAGTCTTCCCCTTCGTGACGATCGGTCTTGCGCCGCAGGACCTCAAATACAAGGGCGAGCCGACACGCTGCGTGATTGGCGCCCATACCGTCATTCGTGAAAACGTGACAATCCATCGCGGCACGGCACAAGGAACGGCGCTTACCCAAATCGGCTCGCACTGTCTGATCATGGCGAATGCCCATGTCGCGCATGACTGCATGATCGGTGATGGCGTGATCATCGTGAACAATGTGGTCATGGGCGGTCATGTCGAGATTGGCGATGGCGCCCGTGTCATGGGGGCGGCTGCGCTGCACCAGTTCGTGCGTATCGGTCGCGGTGCGCTGGTTGGTGGCGTATGCGGCGTCGAAGCTGACGTCATTCCCTATGGCAGTGTGCTTGGTAACCGGGCGCGTCTCGTAGGATTGCATTGGATCTGGCTGCGCCGCCAGGGCGTCAGCGCCGAGGAAATCCAGCAGATGCGTCGCGCTTTCCGCATTCTTTACCCGCGCACTGGCCGCAATGAGCAGGTGCTCGAAGCCCGTCTTGCGGCTGTGAAGCGTGACTTTCCTGACAGCCCTCGTGTGCAGGAAATCATCGCTTTCATGGAAGTCCAGAGCCGGCGTGGTCTTGTCCGCGCCGCCAGCCCTGCGCAGCTCTCCGCCGAGACGGAGGGCGTGTGACTGCCGCACCGGTCGGCATTCTGGCAGGGGGTGGTCCGCTCCCTTTCCAGGTGGCCGATTCAGTGCGCGCCCAGGGAGGCGAGGTTTTTATCATCGGGTTTCAGGACTTTGTTGATCCCGATCTGATCCGTGCCTGGCCACATCGTATCATCCGTCTGGCTGCGGCGGGCGAAATTCTCTCCACACTTCGTGCTGCCGGTTGCCGCGATATCGTGCTTATCGGCCCGGTAAAGCGACCGGCCCTGCGTGATCTGCGCCCCGACGCGGAAGGTGCGCGTCTGCTCGCGCGGGTTGGGCGCGCGCTCTTCTCCGGTGATGACGGATTGCTCGGCGCGCTCGTGCGGATTTTCGGTGAAGAGGGCTTTCGCGTCCGTGGCGCCCATGAATTTCTGACCCGATCGCTCGGTCGCCCCGGTGCCATGGGGCAATACGCGCCGGATGATCTTGCACTGAGCGATATCAGACGCGGTGTTGCTGTCGTGCGTGGGCTGGGTGCGCTGGATATCGGGCAGGGGTGCATCGTGCAGGATAGCCTCGTTCTTGCTGTTGAGGCTATCGAAGGGACGGATGCCATGATTGCGCGGGCAGGGGGGCTGCGCCAGCCTGGCCCCGGTGGCGTGCTGGTGAAGATGCTGAAACCCGGCCAGGAAAAGCGGGCCGACATGCCGACGATTGGCCCTCAAACTATCCGGAACGCCGCCACTGCCGGATTGCGTGGCATCGCGTTCGAGACGGGAGGCACCCTTCTGACGGATCCGGCCGCTTGCGAGGCAACCGCCGACCGCTCAGGTCTGTTTCTCTATGGTCTGAGCCCGGCCGAACTGCTGGGCGCTGACTGATCATCCTGTCCGGTGTGCTGCGCATTCCGGACCCAACTGCCCGGGAGAGCCACAATGGCAAGCTATCTGCACACGATGATACGCGTTCAGGATCTCGATAAGAGCGTTGCTTTCTACAAAATTCTGGGGATGCGTGAGATCCGTCGTCGCGAAGTGCCCGATGGTCGCTACACGCTGGTCTATATGGGGTTCAACGACAACGCCCATGGTGAGGCGGAAGTCGAGCTCACCTATAACTGGGATCAGGAAGGTCCTTACGAGCTCGGGACGGGCTTCGGGCATTTTGCGATCGGCGTGCCTGATGCGGCCCGTACCGTCGAGACGGTCCGAAGCAATGGCGGCAAGGTCACGCGCGAAGCTGGGCCAGTCAAGTTCGGCACAACAATCATCGCCTTCGTTGAAGATCCCGATGGCTACAAGATCGAGATCATCCAGAAGGACACGTTCTGAGGGAAAGATCGGGCGGGCGCATGACTCACCCGCCTTGCGCCTCGCCCGGACATGGGGCGGGGCGTCTGGTGACCCTAGTTCGCCACGCGCGAGCGCTTGAGGCGTTCGGTCGCCTTTTCCAGTGCTTTGACGATGCTGGCGGCGTGCCGTTTGACTGTCTCGTCACCATGCGACGTCAACAGGTCGGCAGCGAGAAGGGCAGTCGCCAGATCGTTGCGCAGATCATGACGAAGCGTTTTCAGCCTCGTCTCGGCATCGGTTGG
>Ga0157362_1000082_pt1 | contig 26597 bp, 29 predicted proteins | sample AttlaeALBM3_FD_111480 | JGI IMG/M metagenome (GOLD analysis project Ga0157362, IMG submission 111480) | Fungus gardens microbial communities from leaf cutter ant in Ribeirão Preto, State of São Paulo, Brazil - Atta laevigata ALBM3 | ecosystem: Host-associated > Fungi > Mycelium > Unclassified ... | reverse complement strand
GGAAGGGGGTTGACGGCCACCCGCCGTTCCCCCTGCACACCCAGCCGTTGCCGACTGGTCGCCAGGATATCGACCTCGGCGGTGCCCGCGAGTAGCGAGGAGATGAGCTCCGCGGCACCGGCCCGCAGGTGCTCGCAGTTGTCCAAGATCAGGAGCAGGCGTTTGGTCCGCAGGAACTCAACGATCCGCTCCGTCATGGTGCGGCCCGCAAGCTCCTGCAGTCGCAGCAGCGACAGCAGCGCGGGTGCGACCGCCGCATTGTCGTTCAGCTCGGCCAGCTCACAGACGTAAACGCCGTCGGGGTAACGCTCGAGGAGCTCAGTTGCGACCTGCAGGGCCAGACGTGTCTTGCCCACTCCGCCGACTCCGGTGAGGGTGACCAGACGGGCGGTCTCCAGCGCCTCGATGACCAGGGCGGTCTCGCCGCTTCGACCGAAAAGGGTGGTGACCTGTTCGGGGAGGTTGCCCGGACGGTGCTCCACGGATCGAAGCGGCGGGAACTGGTCGGCCAGCTCGGGATGGGACAGCTGAAAGACCCGCTCCGCACCCGCGAGATCGCGCAACCGGTGCTCACCCCGGTCCCGGAGCGACGCCGGCTCCGGGAGGGCCCCGTCAACGAGCGCGGCGGTGACGGCGGAGAGCAGAACTTGCCCGCCGTGCCCAATCGCCATCAGCCGGGCGCAGCGGTTCACTGCCGGTCCGAGGTAGTCGCCGGACAGGCGGCGAGCGGGACCGCTGTGCAGACCCATTCGTACTCGCAGCGGACAGCTGGTCGGCCATGGTTCGGCCGCCAACTCCAATTGAGCGGCAAGCGCCGAATCCACTGCGGCGAGGGGTTGATCGAAGACCGCCGCCAACCCGTCGCCCATCGTGGCGAACACCCGCCCGCCCCGGCTCTCGATGGCGTGCCTCAGGATCGCGTCGTGTCGAGCCAGCCCGCCCGCCATGGCCTCGGGCTGCTCCTCCCAGAGACGCGTCGAGCCCTCGAGATCGGTGAAGAGGAACGTGAATGCCCCCGATGAACTGTCGGGGCTCATGGGCCTCAATCCTCGAACAGACGCAAGTAATTCGACTCGCCTGGGACGACCCTAGGCGATCCCCGGCCACGAACCCGACCCTCGAGCTCGTGGGCGGTCCCCGGGATCACGGTGCTGTTGCCCACGGCGAATGCCGCAGTGCCGCATGTCGGTGTACAGGTTCGCGCCGTAGCGCGGGCGTCGAGGTCCCGAGACGAGCTGCCGGGTCTGATCGCGGCGACGGTGATGGATGCGGCTATGTGCGCTGCTCGCGCGCAGTGCCAGTCGAATTCTGCCGCGCCCCCGCTGCCACCCGGATGCCACGTTTGAGCGGGCGGCCAGACACAACTGACGCCCGATCAGATCCGGCTCGCCGGGGATGTCCCGCGGTTCGGCGGTCGGCCTTTGGCCCGACCCCTGTCGGGGAGTGCGAGGCCGAGCTGCTCCTCCGTCATCGATACTTAAGGCCGACCCACTTGCGCGTGCGGGGGCGGCGGCGAGCATGCTGGGCCGTGCCGACACATACCTGAAGGGACACCAGCCATGGCCACGACCTCCACCCGGCTGACCGGCGCCGCCGTCCTCCTGCTGACCGCCGGCGGACTGACCCTCGGCACCGCGGTCGGCGCCGCGGCCGGCCCCGACCGGACCGCGTCCACGAAGGCCGCCAAGATCGCCAGCGCGACCAGCGCCGCCCCCCGGTCGGTCTCGGCGCACGCCACCGTCGTGGACTACCCGAGCACCCCGACCGGCCCGCTGCCGGTGCTGCGCGCCGGCAACAACGGCTGGACCTGCATGCCGGATGACCCGACCACCCCGGGGCCCGACCCGATCTGCTTCGACAAGCAGACCCGGGGGTGGATCGATGCCTGGATGGCGCACAAGGCCCCGCACCTGGACGCGGACGGCTACGCCTACATGCTGCGCGGCAGCAGCGACGCCAGCAACACCGATCCCTTTGCGACCAAACCCGCCAGGGGTGAGCACTGGATGACCAGCCCACCGCACGTGATGGTGTTCCCGAAGGATCCCGCGTCGTTGGACCACTACAGCGCCGATCGGAGCAACGGCGGGCCGTGGGTGATGTTCCGTGGGACCCCGTACGCCCATCTGATGTGGCCCGTCGGCCCGACCGCCCGAAGCTGACCTAACCGCCGGCCGGCCGTGCCCAGAAGACGCGGGCACCGATGTCGAGGTGCGGGTCGCTGATCTGCACAGGGCTCAGGCGCGGTCGCCGGCCTCGGACAGTTCTCGGGCCGCCGCCTGGACGGCATCGACGATGCCCTGGTAGCCGGTGCAGCGGCAGATGTTGCCGGACAGTTCCCGACGGACGGTCCGCCGATCCACGTCGGGGTTGCGACGCAGCAGGGCCAGCGCCGTCATGAGCATCCCGGGCGTGCAGAATCCGCACTGCAGCCCGTGATGGGAGACGAACGCCTCCTGCAGGGGGTGCAGTTCACCACCGGGGCGTTGCAGCCCCTCGACGGTGGTGACCGTGCTGCCGTCGGCCTGCACCGCGAACATGAGGCACGCCCGGACGGGTTCGTCGTCCACGAGGACCGTGCAGGCTCCGCACACCCCGTGTTCGCAGCCGAGGTGCGTGCCCGTGAGCCCGCACTCTTCGCGGAGCGCGTCGGCGAGCGTGCGTCGCGGTTCGGTTTCGAGCCGAACTGCTTCGCCGTTGACGCGAAACCTGACCTCCACCGTGCCTCCTACGTGATGCCGGCTTGGGCGAGAGCGCGGCGCACCATCTCGGCGGCCAGGGCCTTGCGGAACGCGGCAGAGCCGTGCAGGTCTCCCGTCGGGTCTATCTGTGCGGCAGCCGCTTCGGCGATCCGACGAACTGAGCCTCCGTCAGCCAGGACCCGCTCGGCGGCTTCGGCGCGTCGAGGGATCGGACCGACGCCGCCGAGCGCGATCCGGACGCCTGCGTCGAACTCGGCCACGACGGCGATGACCACCGCGAAGTCGCCATGCCGGCGTGCGAACTCGGCGAAGCCCCACCGGGACGGAAGAGGGAACCGCAGGACGGTGATCATTTCGTCGTCGGCGAGGGTGGTCGTGAGCGGGCCGGCGAAGAGGTCCGGGGCCCTGACGACCCGCGTGCCCCGCGAGCCGGTGACCGTGACGGTGGCGTCGGTGGCCACGGCCACGACTGGGAGCTCGGCCGAGGGATCGGCATGGGCGAGGCTTCCCCCGGCTGTGCCCCGGGTCCGGATGGCGGCGTGCCCGATCCAGCCGGCCGCCTCCGCGAGCAATGGGTGCTCCGACTGTTCGGCCAGCTGCCGGTGCCGCACGAGCGCCCCGACCTCGAGGCCGCCGTCCGTGCGCCGGACGGAATCCAGGCCGGGTAGGCGGTTGACGTCGATCAGGACGGCCGGGCGGGCGAGCCGCAGCGCGAGGATCGGCACGAGGCTCTGGCCGCCGGCGAGGATCTTGCCTTCACCGTCGGCGGCGGCGAGGACCCCGGTGACCTCGGCGATGCTGGAGGCCCGGACGTAGTCGAATGGCGCGCACTTCACCGGACGCTCACCGGCCCAGGAACCGCGGCGCTCGCCGCTCGGCCCGGGCCCGGCGGCCTTCGGCGAAGTCCTCACTCGCCCAGCACCCTTCGAAGGCCGCACCGAGTTCGGTGGCGGTCTGGTCGTCCAGGTCGGGTTCGAACAGCTGGTTGAGGACCCGCTTGGAGTAGGCCACCGTGAGCGGGGCCAGGTCGGTGATCTCCTCCGCCCAGGCGATCGCATCCCCGGGGCTGCCCGGTCTGTCGGCCAGCCCGCAGGCAAGGGCCGCGTCGGCGTCGATCTCGTCGCAGGCCAGCAGGAGACGGCGAGCCACTGTCTGCCCGGCCAGAAGTGCGAGCCGTCGGATGGTCCACGGGTCGACCGCCAGACCGATCCGGGCCGTCGGGACCAGGAACCGGGCAGGCGGGGCGACCACGCGCAGGTCTGCGGCGATGGCCAACTGAGTGCCGGCTCCGATCGCCGGGCCGTTGACGGCGGCGATGACCGGCAGCGGGGCGTCCGTGACGGCGTGCAGCATGTCGTAGAGGGCCTGCCGGAACTCGGCGGTGTACACCGCGTCGAGATCGGCCCCCGAGCAGAAGCTCCGCCCGCTCCCGGTCAGCACCACCGCTCGGGCTGCTCCATCGACGGCGCCCTCGATCCCTTCGCGGAGCCGATGGCACAGCTCCACGTTGAGCGCGTTGTGCTTGTCCGGCCGGGCGAGGGTGATCACCACCGTTCGATCCGTGCCGCTCACCTCGAGCACCGCAGTTCCTCCCACACGTTGGCCGGGCTGATCGGGAGGGTGGCGATCGCGATACCGAGGGCGTCGCGCACCGCGCCGGCCAGGACGGCGTAAGGACCCAGGGTTCCGCCTTCGCCGACGCCCCGCACGCCGAGCGGGTTGTCGGCCGGGTGGGCGATGTGACCGATGATCAGATCGGGAACCTCGGCGCTGGTCGGCATGAGATAGTCCAGCAACGTGCCGCTGGTCAGGTTGCCTGACTCGTCGTAGACGAGGTGTTCGTAGAGCGCTCCGCCGAGCCCCTGCGCGATGGCGCCCATGATCTGGCCCTCGACGATCTGGGGATGCAGGGCGCGGCCGGCGTCCTCGACGCAGGCGTACTTCAGGATCGTCACTGCCCCGGTGGCCCGGTCCACCTCGACCGCCGCCACCTGGGCGCCGGCGGCGAACGCGCCCCGAATGGGGTCGTAGAACCTGGTCGCCTCCAGCCCCGGTTCGAAGTCGGGGGGCAGGCGGTCGGACTCCAGGTAGGCCACGCGGGCCACCTCGGCCACCGAGATCCGCGGCTGCGCCTCCCCGGCAACGAAGATCTCACCGCCCTCGACGCGCAGGTCTCCCGGGTCGGCTTCGATCAGCTCGCCGGCGAGCGCGACGAGCTTGTCCCGGACCGTCACGGCGGTGGTGTGTGCGGCGCCCCCGCCGATGACCGCCTGCCGTGACGAGAACGCGCCGAAACCCCACAGGGCCTCGTCGGTGTCACCCAGGCGGACATCGACGTCGTCGTAACCGATCCCGATGGCCTCGGCCACGATCTGGGCGAGGGTGGTCTCCAGGCCCTGCCCTTGCGAGGTCACCCCGGAGATCACGGTGACCCGCCCGTCCGGGTTCATGCGAACGGTGCAGGCATCGTGGCCGGTACGGAACGGCATGCGGGGTCCCGCGCTGGCGGCCCGGCCGAGGCCGGTGAGTTCGTTGTACAGGGCCAGGCCGATGCCGATCGGTGGCTCGCCGGCGTCGGCCCGGCGCCGCTGCTCGCCACGCAGTTCGTCGTAGCCGACGGCGTCGAGGGCCATCTCCAGGCATTCGAGGTAGTGGCCGGAGTCGTCGACGAGGCGGGACGGCATCGTGTACGGGACGTCCTCGGGACGGATTGCGTTGCGGCGGCGGATCTCCGCCGCGTCGAGGCCGAGCCGATCGGCCGCCTCGTCCAGCACGGCCTCCATAGCGAAGACGGTCGCGGGCCGGGCGACTCCGCGATACGGACCCGCAGGCGCGGTGTTGGTGGCGACTCCGCGGACGGTGCAGTGGTAGTTCGCCAGCTTGTAGGGCCCGGTCAGCAGCCCGCCGGCCATCAGCGGTTCGATGCCCGCGGTCCACGGATAGACCGAGTACGCGCCGACGTTGCAGGTGACATCGGCGTCGAGGGCCAGGAGCGTGCCGTCGGCGGCGAAGCCGGCCTTAATCAGGTAGCGGTGGTCGCGGGCATGGGTGGCGGCCAGCAGATGCTCGGCGCGGTCTTCCACCCACTTCAGCGCGATCCCCGGCAGGGCCCGAGCCATCAGGCACAGAGCGACGTCTTCGGGGTAGAGCACCGACTTCACGCCGAACCCGCCGCCGACGTCGGGCGCGACCACTCGTACCCGACCCTCCGGCATGCCCAGCAGTTCGGCCAGCAGGTTGCGGGCGAGGTGCGGCACCTGGGTACCGGTCCAGTAGGTCAGCCTGTCGGTGGCCTGGTCCCAGCGGACCACGCCGGCCCGGCACTCCATCGGCTGGGCCGAGTGACGGTTGGTGATCAGCTCGCGCTCGACCAGCAGATCACTGCGCGCCAACGCGTCGACCACCGACCCGGCGTCGAACGTGCGCTGCAGCAGGATGTTGTCCGGCGCCTCGGGATGCAGCGGTTCAGCCGCGGCGGCCCAGGCACACACAGTGGCGGGAAGCGGCTCGTAGTCGACCTCGATCAACTCCAAGCCATCCTCGGCCAGGTAACGGTCGGCGGCGACGACCGCTGCCACCGGCTCCCCGGCGAAGCGCACCTTTTCGTGCGCCAAGACCGGTTGATCTGTCTCCACGTAGGACGACAACGCGGAACGGGCCCGCAACGCCACGGAGGCGAAGTCCTCGCCGGTGAAAACCCGCAAGCCGGCCCGGCGCGCACGGCTCGCGTCGAGGTTCAGGATCCGGGCGTGGGCCTGCGGGCTGCGCAGGAACGCAACGTGGCGCATCCGGGCCTGCGCCATGTCGGAGACGAAGCGGCCGTGCCCGGTGACGAGGCGGCGGTCCTCCTTGCGGCGGACGCTGGTGCCGAGGCCACCGGAGGGGGTGCGGTCCGGGTCCGTCATGGCATTGCGTAGCCGCCGTTGACCGAGACGACCTGACCGGTCGTCCACGAGGACAGTGGGGAGGCCAACAGCAGAACCATCGGGACGACGTCCTCGGGCCGACCGACGCGACGGAGCGGGTACTGGGCAAGGATCTTCTGCATCGTCTCCTCGTCGCTGCCCGCGGCCGTTGCGGTGCCGGCATGGGTGTCGAAGTTGTCGGTGCGGACCAAGGCCAGCGACACGGCATTGGCGCGGATCCCGAAGCGGCCCAGTTCCTTTGCCAGCGACTTGGTCAGACCCACCGTCGACGAGCGGGCCGTGGCGGTGACCAACAAGCCGGATTCGCCGACTCGGCCCGAGTCGCCCATCAGGTTGACGATAGCGCCGGAGCCTCGTGCGACCATTCGCTGCCCGACGGCGTGGGTGATCAGCAGGGTGCCCGTGACTGTCAACCCGAGCTGGTCGGTCCAGTCCTGTGGCGTGGACTCCAGGAACCGCTGCTTTTTGGTGACGGCGGCGTTGTTGACCAGGACGCCGATCGGACCGAGTTCCGCCTCAATCCGTTCGACGACTCCCGCCACTGCCCGGCCGTCCCGCAGGTCGCCGCCCACAGCGATGGCCCTGACTCCGAGTTCGGCGGCATCGGCGGCTGCCTTCTCGGCCCCGGCCACCGAGGCGTTGTAGTGGAAGGCGACGTTGGCGCCCTCGGCCGCGAAGCCGAGCCCCAGGGCCCGGCCGAGGCCCTGCCCCGCCCCGGTGACGAGCACGTTGGTCCCGGTGAGCTGCAGATCCATGACGGTGTCTCCTCAGGTGGCCCGGAAGGTACGTCCGCCCCCGGTGGTGATCACGCGCCCGAAGCGAAGTCCGGGGAAATGGGCGCCGACCACGAGATCGGCGGTGTCCGCGACCTCGTCGGCGACCGCATTGCGGACGGCGCGGGCCGCCACGGGGTCGACGTCGAAGACCGCTTCCCAGTCGCGCTCGCACAGCTCGACCACGGAGTGCACGACGTCCCCGAGCAGCAGTGCCCGCTGCTCGCCGTCGGCCACGATGTAGATCGTCGAGCCGGGAGTGTGACCCGGGGTGTGTCGGGCGCTCAGCCCGGGCGCGATGACCACATCGGTGTCGAAAGTCTCCAGCCGCGGTTCCAGCGCGGTGAGCTTGCGAACCGCCCCGGGCAGGGCGTCGGGAGAATCGACGAAGTGGGCCCAGTCGGCAGCGTGGACGCGGTAGGTGGCGTTGGGGAAGACGATCTCGCCCTTGCGCGTCGCCCAGCCCACGTGGTCGAAGTGCAGGTGGGTGAACACCACGTCGGTCACATCGGCCGGGGCAACACCGTGCGTCCGGAGCGAGTCGAGGAACGCACCGCCGGCGTACCGCCCGTTGTCGATCGTGCCGACACCGGCATCGACCAGGACCACCCGATCGCCCATGAGGATCAGGAACCCGCCCAGCTCGAAATGCAACCGGCCCTCTGCGTCCAGCTGGTCGGCGTGGCAGGCCCAGGCATCCGGCACGTCCGGCCGGGTCAACACCCGGGCCGCCGTCTCATGCCCCGTGCCGTCCGGAACGGGCAGGATCTCGATCCGGCCGATCCTCATGACGGGGAGGGCGACAACGCGCCGCCGGACACCGCGACGTCGTCGAAGTTCATGCGACACCTCGGCTCGCCGGGTGGCTGCGTTGGAGAAAGTTGGCGCCCACAATCAGGCCGGGACGCGTACCCAAGCGGCCGTCAGGGGCAGCACGATCATGGCGGCATCGTTGGCAGCAAGATCTGCGACGAGCCGGTCCCCCAGTGTGTCGAGCTCGACCTCGGCGGATGTCGCCACGCCCAGCTGCTCCATGGCCGGAAGCAGACCGCGCACGGTATTGACCAACCACCACACGGGGGCCGTCTGCGGCCCGGCCATGATCGTCCGGCTCTCCAGGACCGGCGAGGGCAGCCCGGCCTCCCGGAAGGCTCGATGAAGCTTGGGACCCATCCGGAGCTCGGCCCCCATTCGGTCCAACGTCTGGAGGATCCGGGCCCGCATCTGGTCCCACAGCGGCGAGGACGGCATTGCCCAGTCGTAGGTCAAATCGGGCTCGAGGAACCACACCAAGGTCCCCGGCGCCAGCTCCCGGGCGCACGTGCGCAGCCGCGTGTTGCGCTCGGGCACCCACATCAGGATCAGCCGGCCGACGACTGCGTCGATGGGCGTGGGATGCACTGCCAGCACCTCGCCCAGCGCGGCGACGTCGCCCTCCCGGAAGGCGACATTCTCCAGGCCCATGTCGGCGACACGCCGGCGAGCGAGGGCCACCTGCTCACCCGAGCGTTCCAGGCCGTGCACCGAGCCGGTCGGGCCGACCAGATGGGAGGCCAGGATCGCGCAGTCGCCCGCCCCCGAGCCCAAATCCAGCACATGCATGCCCGTTCCCAGACCGGCCGCCCTCAGCAGTTCCTCCGTCATCGGATCGACCAGCCGCGACTGCGCAATCAGCCGACGCTGCTCCTCGGCCCGATCGCCCGCCCAGGCGTACGGGTCCGCGCCGTCGGCAACAGTCTCAAGCACCCGACAGCCCTCCCACTGAAGATCGCGACCGGCCGGTCCGGCATGCGGGCCGATGACAACGCGCAGGTTACTCGGACAGACCGCACCAACCGCCCCGACCCAACAGACCCCAACGGTCGGCGTAGCGTCCGGGGCAGCGCAGAAGCGACGGAGGACCTGGATGTCCAAGCAGAACGATGTTGTCGCGAGTGTCGGCGCCTGGATCCTGGAGAGCGGGCACCGGACGTTGCTGGCCCTCACCGGCGGGCGGTTCCCGAAGCGTGTCGGCGGTATGGAGACCCTCGAGCTGCACACGATCGGGCGAAAGTCCGGCCGGCGCCGCTCGACCCTACTGACCACGCCCATCGCCGACGACCGGCGCGTCATCGTCGTCGCGTCCAAGGGCGGCCACGACGAACACCCGGACTGGTACCGGAATCTGGCCGCGAACCCGGATGTCGAGATCACCAGGGGTGGACGGACGCGGAGCATGCGGGCCCGTACCGCCACCGCCGAGGAGAAGGCCGAGCTGTGGCCGCAAATTGTGTCGGTCTACCCGGGCTACGCCGGCTACCAGAAACGCAGTTTCCGGGACATCCCGGTCGTGATCTGCGAGGCGATCGACTGAACCTGCTCCGCCGGCCTCAGGGTGCATCGTGGAACAGGATGCCCAGGGCCAGACGGTGTCCGCTCCGGACTGTTGACACGCCGTGGCGGACCGGGGACGCGGACCATCCCCGGGCGGAGCGGACGGGTCGATCGCGGGTGGTGAAGACCAGGCCGCGTCCGTGCGGCAGGGATAGGACGGTGGCCCTGGACTGGGCCCTGGGGCGCTGTTCGACGAGCACGAACTCGCCACCGGTGTGATCGAGATCGGGTGTGGTGAGGTTGATGACCACCTGCAGTGGGAAGACGAGTTCGCCGTACAGGTCGCGGTGCAGCGCGTTCCAGCCACCGGGCCCGTAGCGCAGGATCAGCGGGGTGGGTCGCGTCTGCCCCGCGAGGTGACACTGCCTCAGCCACTCATCGAGATCGTCGGGCCAGGGGGTCGGGCGACCGAGCCTCGCGTACCAGTCCCGGGCGACGGGCAGCAGGTGCGGGTACAGGGCACGGCGCAGCTCGTCCACCACCGGCGGCAGCGGATGCGCCAGGTAGCGGTACTCGCCGGCACCGAACCGGTGGCGGCGCATGTCGATCGTGGAGCGGAAGGCGTCCTCCTCGTCGTAGAGACCGATGAGCCGGTCGGCGTCGGCGGTGGTGAGCAGCTCGCCGGTCAGCGCGCATCCGGTCTCGTCGAGATCGGCGGCAACCGACACCCAATCGATGCGGTCCACGCGGCGCCGATACCTCGACGCTCGGGGGGTGGTACCGCTCATGACGCGGCCTCGAGGTCCAACAGGGCCCGCTTGACCGCCGGGCCGCCGAGGTAGCCGCCGATGCCGCCGTCGGAGCGCACCACCCGGTGGCAGGGAATGACCAGCGGAAGCGGGTTGGTCGCGCACGCGCTGCCGACCGCGCGGACCGCTCTCGGGTTGTCGACGGCCGCCGCGACGGTCGCGTAGCTGGCGGTCCGCCCGTAGCCGATGCTCGGCAGGTGCTCGAGTACGCGGCGTCGGAATCCGGAGGTCATACGGAGATCCACGGGGATGTCGAAGCGTTCGCGTCGGCCGGTGAAGTATTGCTCGAGCCGGCGGGCGAGCGGGTCGAGGCGGCGCGGTGCGGCGATGATGCGGGGGCTGATCTTCGTGGCCAGCAGCGCCAGCACCTCGTCGAGGCCCTCCAGTTCGTAGGCGACGCGGACGATGCCGGCTGGGGTGGCCGCCAACAGCAGGGTCCCAACCGGACTGTCCACGGTGCGGTAGGCAACGTCGAGCAGCCCGGCCCGCTCGGCGCGCTCGGCGAGGCGGGCGCGCAGCGCGGCGAACTCGGCGTCACTCGGCGGGGGGACCAGGTCGCGCAGCCCGGAAATGTCGTGATCGCGATTCGGCGTGGTCATTGGATCAACCCCTCGTTCCTGCGGAGATTGGCGATGCCGTCGGCGGCGGCCCGTCGCGCCGCGGCCGCGGTCCCACCGACGATCTCGGCCACCTCGGCATACGGCAGGCCGATCAGGTAGTGGTAGACGACGGCGAACCGCTGCTTGTCGGGCAGCGCGGCCAGCGCGCGTTCCAGGTCCAGATCGCGCGGACCACCGGCGTCGCCCGCGACCGCGGGCGGGTCCGCGACCGGCGTTGCCCGGCGGGCAGCCCGGCGCAGCACGTCGATGGATTTGCGGTGGGCGATGGTCACCAACCAGGCCTCCACGTTTGCCTCCGCGGGCAGCCGCGGGTAGGCCTGCAGGGCGGCCAGGAACGTGTCCGCCCAGGCGTCGTCCGCGTCGATCGGCCCGAGCACGGCCCGACAGACGCGAAGGATCGTCGGGCCGTGCTCGGTCACCAGCTGCTCGAACGGCTGCTTCACGCTCACGTGAGGTAAACGCCCCGAGCGAGGTAGTTGTGAGCTCTCACGGTCAGAACAGACTGCCCGGGTCCATCGGCACCGACCACCATCGACCCACGATCGCCTTGTTCTCCGCCACGGACACGACGCGTTCCTCCACTTCTCCATGCAACCCCCGGTGGGTTGCCGTGGTGAAGAAGCCGAAACAGCGCGGAACGTGAGGTCTGGAGGTTGCCCAACCCGGATGGGGCGGGAGGATGGGTGCATGTGTGGACCGGACCAACGCCATCTGGACCACCTGCGCGCCCATCGCAACGGGGTGCTCGTTACGTTGAAGCGGGACGGCCGGCCCCAACTGTCCAACGTCATCTACGGCCTAGCCGCCGGGGACGATCGCGTGCTGGTGTCGGTCACCACCGATCGTGCGAAGGCCCGCAACGCCGCCCGCGACCCGCGGGTGAGCCTGCACGTGTCGGCACCGGATTTCTGGTCCTGGGTCGTGGCCGAGGGCAGCGCAGAACTGACCCCGGTCGCCGCCGACCCGCACGACCCGACCGTCGAGCAACTCATCGCGCTCTACCGATCGTTGTCCGGCGAACACCCCGACTGGAGCGACTTCCGGGCCGCAATGGTCCGCGACCGCCGCCAGGTGCTGTCCTTCACGGTCACCCACACCTACGGACAACTGGCCGACTGAGGGCTCCCCCAACGCAGCGGGTCGTGTGGACGGCCCCGTCTCCGACATCACCACTATTTGTACTTTTACGGCTCCTCGTGATGTACAGTTGGGCATGGACGTCGGCATCACCGAATTGCGCTCACATCTGGGTGCCTGGCTGGATCGAGCGATGGCCGGCGAGGAGGTGGTCATCACCGACCGCGGCATCCCCGTCGCCCGCTTGATCGGGGTCGCGCACGCGCCATTGCTGGAGCGCCTGGTGGAGGCCGGCACGATCGCTCGACCCAAGGTCGCCGCGCGTCCGACGGCGTCCGGGCGCAGGCGTCCGCGCGCCACCCGCCCGTTGTCCGAGGTCGTGTCCGAGCAACGTCGCTGAGATGGCGCTGGTCTACTTCGATTCCAGCGCCCTGGTGAAGTTGCTCGTCGAGGAGGAGGGCAGCGATGTGGCGGCAGCCCTGTGGGACGGCGCGGACGCGGTTATGGCCAGTCGACTGGCTTTTCCGGAGGTGCGGGCGGCGCTGGCGGCAGCGCACCGGAACGGCGAGATGCGCCGGGCCGATCTGGTCGAGGCGGAGCGGGTCTGGGCGATGTACTGGGCGGCCGTGCGGCCGGTCGAGTTGACACCGTCCGTCGAGCAACGAGCCGGCGACCTCGCCGCCGCCCACGGGCTGCGCGGGGCCGACGCGGTGCACCTTGCCAGCGCGTTGGCCATCGGCGCCGACGATCTGGTGGTCGCGGTGTGGGACCGTCGGCTGCGCGACGGCGCCACTGCGATGGGGTTGGCGACCGCTCCTGCACCAAGTCCGTGACCGAGCCCGATGGCCACCAGATAGCCGCGTACCGCCGTTCCGGGGGAAGGACACGACGATGCCGGAACTGCTGATCGATTTCATCACCTCGCTTGACGGCTACGCGGCTGCCGACGGCTGGCCGGGCTGGTGGGGACTGGAAGGACCCGAGTACCTCGCGTGGCTTCAAAACAGCCCCGAAGCGGAGTACACGGTGCTGATGGGCGCAGCAACCTACCGCGTGATGTCGCGATTCGCCGCGGAGGGCGAGCCGGGCACGGACGTCCTCGCGGGGTTGGAGAAGGTGGTCTTCTCGACCAGGTTGAGCGGGCCGCTTTCCTGGGCGAACACCCAACTCATTGCCCGAGACGCCATCGACGTCGTACGTGAGATGAAGGACAGGGGCTCCAAGTCGATGCGCACCATCGGCAGCCTGACTCTGTCGCGCTCTCTCCTCAACGCCGGCCTCGCGGACCGCTTCCGCGTGGTTGTCTTTCCCGTGATCACCGGAAGCAGTGGCCGCGAGCGGATCTACGATGGTTATCCCGATGTTGCTCTCGACATGATCGGCAGTCGCACCTTCGACGGTCGCATCCAACTGCTCGAGTACGTTCCCACCGTTCTGACGCAGCCACCGAGTTCCAAGGCGGTTGGCGCGTGACAGGCCGGGTCACGGGTGGTCGAGCCAACCCGTCAGCAGCTCGGCCGCGTCCTCGACCCGTTCGCGGTCCCCGGTGGTGAGCAGATCGAGCAGCAGGCCGCGCACAGCCGCGAGAGCCAGCGTGGCCCGCGCCGCGCCCAACTCGGGCTGCAGTTGGTCCAACCAGTCGACCACGACGTGTTGCAGGAAGTCCGTGTAGCGATCGGGTCGGTGCAGGGCCATGCCGTAGGCCTCGAAGAAGGTCCGGAACAGGGCGTCGTGCCCGGGATCCGCGGACCAGCGCCAGACCGCCGCAATCTCGGCCGCGGCACCGGTGTGCACCTCGGCCTGCGCGCGCAACCGGCGCCGTACGCCGTTGAGGACGGCAACGACCAGGTCCTCCTTGGTGCCGAAGTGGTGCAGCAGAACCGGTGCGTCCGTCCCCAGGGCCGTAGCCAGCGGGCGCAACGACAACCCGCTCAGGCCGTGCTCGATCACGTAGTCGACCGCGGCATCCAGCAGCAGCCGGCGACGCTCCAGATCCACCGGTCGCGCCATCGCCCACCCCCTTGACATTCCTATAACAGTCGTTAGTGTAACTCGGGTGGGCGACACACAGACGGTGCACGAGCTGATGCCGTTCACCCGGCTGCTCGGCATGGAGATGGTTCGGGTCGACGCCGGGGAGGTGACGGCTCGACTCGAGCACCGACCCGAGCTGTGTACCAGCGGCGGCGTCCTGCACGGCGGCGCAGTGATGGCACTCGCGGACAGCACCGGCGCCATGTGCGCCCTCCAGAACCTCCCCGAGGGTGCAGGCACCTCGACGATCGAGTCGAAGACCAACTTCCTGCGCCCCCTGCGCTCCGGCCACGCTCTGGCAGTCTCCCGGCCCCTGCACGTCGGGCGAACCGTCATCGTCGTCGAGACCGAGATCAGCGACCCGGACGGCCGCATCGCGGCCAAAGTCATCCAGACCCAGGCCGTGCTCCGCCCGTCCTGAGTCACTCGGGGTCGACGACCAGGAATTCGTAAATCCCGGCAAGGCGCAGCAGCAGGCGCTCGTGGGCGGGGAAGCCGGCCCGCACCCGGTCCTTGGCGGCGGCGGCGGTCAGGACGCGCGGGTTGTGCATCCGGTGCAGTGTCCCGTGCCACTCGATCCGGCATTGGTGTGCGGCTACTACGTTGCGGCACCAGTCGGCATCGGCGCCGAAGAACAGTGGGATCAGGAATCCGTCGGCGCTGGGCCGGGCGAGCACCGGCGTCGCGTAGTCGCGCCCGGAGTTGCGGCCGCGGTGATGCACTTTGGCCAAAGATCCGACGTGTCGGCGGCCCGCCACGCGCAGGACGAAGGGTTTGATCCGCCGCGACAGCGGCCCGAGCACGACCACAGATCGGGTCGGCTCGGATCCGTTGGGTCCGACCGGATGGGTCCCCGGGGCGATCACCGCGGCGCGCCTTTCCGTCCATCGGGAACCTCACCCGACCGCGGTTCGGCACTCAAGCGCCCGACCCGGTAATCGAGCGCCATCACGGAGTTCGGCCCAGCAGGGCGGCCAGCCGCTCGATCGGAGCCGCGTCGGGCGAACAGGGCTGTGCGGCGGCGAAACGGTCCGGCGGGAGGTCGGGGCGCCGGGCGCCAACGAACTCCAGCATCGATGAGGCGAGATCGGCGGGCAACGTCGCCGCCGAGACCCCCAGGGCCCGGGCGAGATCCCAACCGTGCACCAGGACGTCGGTGGTCCGGGCCCGCAGCGCGACGGCACCCGGCGAGGTGCCGACCGGCAGCGCGATCAGCCCGGTCAGCGCGCCCGGGGCGTCGAAGGCCGCCAGCAACCCCGGCAACTCGGTGTGGAAAGCCGAGCGCAACTGTGGTCCGGTCGCGGCCTGCTCACCGTCGTGCGGCGCGACCGGTGGCTGGTGTCCGAGCAATGCGACAAATTTCCGATTACCGGCCACCACATGGGCCACCAGATCACGCACCGTCCAGCCCGCGCATGGCGTGGGAGACGCCCATTGGTCCTCGCCGATCAGATCGAGCAGCTCGGCGAACGCCTCGCAGGCCCGGGCCAGATCAGCGCTCGGCGCACGATCGACGGTCATCATCGCCATCCTCTCCACTCCCGGGGATCACCTCGGCCCCCCGACCGGCACACCACCACCGGCGAGAGCAATCCCCAAACTAGGGCCTCCGACAAGTTGTGGTCAAGTTAGTTGACTAACTTGACCACAAGGCCGTCCGAGCCCGATCCTGAGTCAGTTGTCCAACTTGGAAAGGTGGGGAGATGGCATCGGTGTCTGGGCTGGTCCGGTCGAGGGGCGAGGAGGGACTGGTTCTGCGTTCGCGGTTGGGGGTGTTCGTCCTGCTGCTGCTGTGCGCGGTGCAGTTCCTCGACATCGCCGATTCGGCGATCGTGAACGTGGCGCTGCCCTCGATCCAGCACGACCTGGGCTTCTCGCAGCCCAACCTTCAGTGGGTGGCGAGTGCCTATTTGCTGACCTACGGCGGATTTCTGCTGCTCGGCGGTCGCCTGGGCGATCTGTTCGGGCGCCGTCGGGTGTTGCTGATCGGCCTGGGCGGGTTCGCGGTGTCATCACTGACCGCGGGGCTGGCCGCCGACCCGGGGATGCTGGTGGTCGCCCGCCTGGTGCAGGGCACGGGGGCCGCGCTGATGGCTCCGGCCGCCCTTTCGGAGTTGGCCGTCAGCTTCCGGGAGGGCAGGGACCGCAACACCGCGCTGGGTGTGTGGGGTGCGGTGAGCGGGATGGCCGCGGCAGCCGGCGTGTTCCTCGGCGGCGTGCTGTCGCAGGGACCGGGGTGGCGTTGGGTGTTCTTCGTGAACCCGCCCATCTGCCTGCTCATAACCGCCGGCGCGTTCGCCCTCCTAGCCGGCGACCGCGCACGCCGTGGTGAGGCAGCAGCATTCGACTGGCACGGCGCCGTTCTGGTGACCGCAGGGATGCTCGTGCTGGTCTACGGCCTGGTCCGGGCGCCGACCGTCGGCTGGGGGTCGGCCCGGACGGTGTTGACAATGACGGGAGCCGGCGTGCTCCTGGCCGCATTCGTCCGTAACCAACTGGAGACGCGTGACCCGCTGGTGCCATCGGCGATCCTGCGAGTGCGGGGCCTCGTGGCCGCCGACGTGACACAGTTGATCGCGTTCACCGGGTTCATCGGGATGTTCTTCTTCGTCACCCTGTATATGCAGGAGATCCTCGACTTCTCGCCGGTTCAGGCCGGTGCCGCGTACCTGCCGGTGACCGCCGGCTTTGCGATCTCCGGCGGCATCACCGCCCAGTTGGTCACCCGGATCGGCACCCGTCCGGTGGTCGTGGCCGGGTGCCTGATCGCGGCGTCGGGCATGTACTACCTCTCCCGGGTCCCGGTGCACGGCACCTACGCGGGCGACGTGCTACCCGGGTTCGTCGTGATGGCGCTGGGCGCAGGTGCGGTGTTCGTCGCGATCACCGCTGCCGCCAATGCCGGCGTCCCGTCCGAGGAGGCGGGACTGGCCGCGGGTCTGTTGAACTCCTCCCAACAGGTCGGCAGCGCGCTCGGACTGGCCGTCCTGTCCGCCGTCGCGACCGCCCGCACCGACGCACTGATCGCAGCCCACACTCCCGCGGTGGTCGCCGCCGACGACGGCTACCATCGCGCGCTGTTGCTGGCCGCGGTGTTCATGACGGCCGCCGCCGGACTCGCCATGCGCATCGCCAACACCAAAGCGGCAGCACCACTGGTCATGATCAACGCCGAATCCGCCCCGTACGCGGAACCGGCGATACCATCCAAGCGAGATGACTGACTTAGCAACGGCACGTGCGGGTACGGGCGAGGAGCGGCCGGGCAAGCGGGAACGCCTGATCGCCGCAGCGGTCCGATTGCTGCACCAGCAGGGCGTCGAACGCACCACTCTGGCCGAGATCGCGAACGCCGCCGATGTCCCCGTCGGCAACGTCTACTACTGGTTCAAGACCAAGGACGACATCATCGCGGCAGTCATCGCCGCACACGCCGAGATGATCAAAACCACCCTGGCGGCCATCGATGCCAAACACCGTTCCCCAAAAGGCCGCCTGAAAGCGCTCGTGCGCGAGCTGGCCAACCAAAGCGAGACCGTGGCCCAGCACGGCTGCCCTCTGGGCAGCCTCTGCTCCGAACTCGACAAACGCGTCAACCCGTCATCGTTCGAGGTCGCCGAACTGCTGCGGCTGCCCATCGAATGGGCCGAGACCCAGTTCAGGGCACTGGGTCGCCGCGACGCCCACGAGCTGGCCGTCGACCTGCTCGCCACCTACGAGGGCAGCGCACTGCTCACCAATACGATGCGCGACCCCGAGGTCCTGCGCCGTGCAGCACGCCGCATCGACAAATGGCTCGACGCGCTCTGACTGCACACGCATCCCCGCGCGAGGCGCGGGCCCCCGCGCGTCTCGCCGTTCAGTAACATGCGAAGCGACTGAGGAAGGTGCGGCCGATGCCTCTGCGCAAGAACTACCGCCAGCTCGTCGACGAGGCAACCGAGAAGATCACCACGCTTTCGCCGGCCGAGGCCCACGCCCGCATCGATGACCCCGACGTGCTGTTCGTCGACGTCCGCGATCCCCGCGAGCTCGACCGCGAGGGCCAGATCCCAGGCGCCTTTCACGCACCACGAGGCATGCTCGAGTTCTGGGTCGACCCGGAGAGCCCCTACTACAAGCCGGACCTGGGCGAGGAGCGGGAACTCATCCTCTATTGCCAGGGTGGCTGGCGATCCGCCCTGGCCACCGCGACGCTGGTGGAGATGGGCCGAGAGCGGGTCGCGCATATCGACGGCGGCTTCGGTGCGTGGAAGGACGCCGGCTTGCCCGTCGCGCAGCGCGCACGCGGCAGTGCCGATCAGAAGGCGTGATCGATGCGTGCGGGCAAACGTGCTTTACCGTCACGATTTTGTGTTTGCCCTAGTTGAGGACTCCCCGCCTTGATCCGCGCCTATTGGCCGGCCATCGTCTGGATGGCGGCCGTTTAGACCCGATTCGATTGAGGGGGGCCAGTGCGGAACCTGACCCGGGGCCCGGGCACGTTCACCGTGGCCGCCATGACCGCGATCGGTGCGCCGGTGGGACCAACGTCAATCACCGAATTTTGTAGGGCGACCCCATGACCGCGATGGCGGAGCTGGACCAGGGCCTGCCCGACATGGGTGCATCCCGCCCGGCAGCCCGGGACCGCGCGTTCGTGTTCCGCGACGTGTACGCCTTTGTCGCCGAACACCTCGTCCAGCTCTACGCGCGTCCGATCCGCGAGGGGGACGAGCACTTCAAGTGGTGCCCCCGCTGGTGGGAACACACCGCCGCGCACTCGCGCCTAACCGCGCTGTGGCAGGCCTGGGAGGCCCTCCACGACGGCACCGGCACCGGCCCCGCCCATTGGTGGCGGGATTACGCCGACCCCACCATGGCCACTCTTACCGCCCCCGATGGCCCGTTCGCCCACTGTGGCTTCGGCCGTCATCAACCTCCGCCGGCCCTCCCGGTCTTCCAGCCCGGGAGCGATTTTCATGACCATTCGATGGGGACGTTCCGTGGGCCCCGGTGGCCGTCGGACCTGTGGCAGGCCCGGGAGCCCCTCCTTGACGCCGCCGGCCCCGCCCATCGGTGGTGGGATTACGCCGACCGCACGGTGGCCGCTCTCACCGCGGCCGACAGCCCGTCCGCCCACTGCGGCCCGCACCGTCATAGCCCCCCGTCGGCCCTCGCGGTGGCCCGGACTCGGGACGAATGTCAAGAGCACTCGATGGGGACGTTCCGTGGGCCCGGATGGCCGTCAGAACCGCGGCAGGCCGGCGAGGCCCTCCACGACGACAGCGGCCCCACCCGTTGGCGGCGGAATTACTCCGACCCCGACCCCAACATGGCCGCCTTCGTCGCGGCCGACGGCCACGCGCACTGCTGCCCCGGCCATCACGGACGTCCACCGACCCTCCCGGTCGACGAGTCCGGGGGCGATTGTCAAGACCAACCGGCGCGGGCGTTCCGTGGGCCCCACTGGCCGTCAGAACTGCGGCAGGCTCGCGAGGCCCTCCACGACGGCAGCGGCCCCACCCGTTGGCGGCGGAATTACTCCGACCCCGACCCCACCATGGCCGCTCCCAGCGCGGCCGACGGCCAATTCGCGCACTGCTGCCCCGACCATCACCAACGTCCACCGACCGTCCCGGTCGCCCAGCCCGGCAGCGATCGTCAGGACCAACCGATGGGGACGTTCCGTGGGCCCCACTGGCCGTCAGAACTGCGACAGGCCCGCGAGGCCCTCCACGACGACACCGGCCCCACCCGCTGGTGGCGGGATCACGCCGTCCCCACCATGGCCGCTCCCAGCGCGGCCGACGGCCAAACCGCGCACTACGGCCCCGGCCATCACCAACGTCCAGCGACCCGCCCGGTCACCGAGCCCGGCAGCGATTGTCAAGACCTGCTCCCGACGAGCTCGCGCGGCAGCACCGGGCCGATCGAGACCGCGAGCAACGGATCGTGGCCGGTGGCGTCCAGCCGTCCGGCCGAGGTCCCGTGGTCGGGCGAGACTGACTATCGGATAGACATCGAGCGGGAGTGGCTGCATTTCGGGTTCGCCTACGAGACGCCGCGACGACCGCGGGGTGACCATCCCACAGATCCCTCGTTCCGCTCAGACTGGGATTGAGGCCCAGACCGTCGCCCAACTTGGCGCGGACCGGACGACCAGCGGTCGTGTCACACCTTGCGGCCGAGGAAGCAGAGCAGCTCGGTGGCGACGTCGGCGTGGGCGGGCGGTTCGAGCTTGGGCTTGAACACACCCGGCGCCCGCAGCTGGGAGTCCAGCGGGGTGAGGAAGGCCAGCGCCTCGGCCGAGGTGGCCGGGTCGATAGATTCGTCGAGGCCGGCGGCCCTGGCAAGGTCCCAGGTGTGGACCAGCAGGTCGATGCTCGTCAGCCGGTGCACGTAGTCCTCGTAGGCCATCGGGCCGAACGGGCCGTCGAGCACCTTGCCGGCGGTCTGCGGGTCCGCGAGGGCCTCCTCGGTGCGGCGACGGGCATCCTGCCAGGCGGCGAGCGCCCTGGCCGGGTCCCGCTCGGAGATGGGGGCCGGTGGCCCGGTAAGGGGTGCACCGTCGAGCGCGGCCAGGAATGCCTGCGTACCGGCGGTGACGTGGTTGAGCACGTCGATCGCCTTCCAGTCCTCGCAGGGCGACTGACGTTCCCATGCCTGCGGGTCGACGGCCTCGACCCGGAAGGTGAACTGCTCGGCGAGGTGCCGGTAGCGGGACAGGGTGGCGGTGTCCATGGCGCACTCCCTCGGTCGGCTGCTGGAACTGATTGATTACCGGTCCAAACAGCTGTCCGGGCCGGCGGATCTGGTCCTCACCACTCACGACGTTCGCATGGGGCCGGATCGACACGGCAGGTGAGGAAAATTTCGGGGAAAATTGTCGGAACGGCTCAGGCCCAGCCCAGCTCGTGCAACCTGGCGTCGCTGATGCCGAAGTAGTGGCCGATCTCGTGCTTCACCGTGGTCTCGACCCGCTCGCGGACCTCGGCGTGGCTGCTGCTTCGGATGAGGATCGGGTAACGGTAGATCGTGATCATGTCGGGCAACGCGAACGCGTACTGCGTGCTCCTGCGCGTCAGCGGCACACCGCGGTAGAGGCCGAGCAGATTCAGATTGTCGAACCCGTCGCGCACCTCGAACGCGACGTTCGCGATCCGGTCGGTGATTCCGGCGGGGAGCTCACTCAGCGCGCGATCGACTTCCGCCTCGAAGTCCTCCTCACTCATCCAGAACATTGCCTCGGTCCCTCGTTTTCCGGTGCACGGGATCCGTATGGATCGGGTCCGCTCGTACGCCCGGCGGGCCGAGCCCGCTGAAGCGGTTGGTTGGACGGTGCGGTGAAGTGAACGCCGACGCCGGCGCCGGCGATTCCCTCAGGCGACCGCGGGCTCCGCCGTTCGAGTCAACGTCCCGTGAGCGCCATAGACCTCCTCAGTCACGATTGCCGCGTCGTCGAACGGCGGGTACGCGAGAAACTGCCCTCACCCAGCAACTTTTTGAGATGACGATGCATCAGTTCGCGGCCCGTGCAGGGGAACAGGCCGATCCGGCCGGTGTGCTCGAGCAGCAGCAAGCCGGAGGCGTGGGCGAACGCGTCGGCCACCAGACAGGCCGCGGCGCGCTCGCCGCGGCCGGTCGCCCGCACCGCCCGGCGCAGCGGATCCAACGCGGCCAGCAGTGCCGCGTTGAGTTCCCGGTCGAGTTCGGGGGACAGCCCGCGCGGCTGCATGCCACCGCGGAACAGGTAGAACCCGAGGTCCAGCTCCCGTGGGTTGGTCCGGTAGAAGTCGAAGAACGCCAGGCCGGCGGCTTCGAACTGCTGGATCGGGGATCTCGCCCCGACGGCCGCCCCGGTCGTGGCCGCGCCCAGTCGGCCCAGCGACTCCCGCAGGGCGGCGGCGTAGATGTGTTCCTTGCTCGGGAAGTAGGCGTAGATCGCTCCCGGCGTGTAACCCGCCTGTTTGGCGATCGCCCGCATGCTCGCGCCCTCCAGACCGTCGGTGTGGAATACCTCCAGCGCGGCGCGGAGGATCAGCGACCGCTTGTGATCGGCCACGGCGTCGCGGCGCCGGTAGTGACTCTCCTCGTCCGTTGCGGGCACCTTGCCACGTTACCGGCGCAGGGCTACCGTGACCACTGTTCATCGCTCTGAACACTGTTCAGGAGGCGGTTCCGATGCACACAGCAGCCCAGTACCGGGAGTCCCTGCGGTCGTACAAACCGCACGTGTTCGTCGGCGGCATCCGGATCGACTCCGTCGCGGACGCCGAGGTGTTCGCGCCCGGCGTAAACGCGATCGGGGTCACCTACGACCTCGCGCACGACCCACGACACGCCCCGGTCATGACCGCGGTCGGCCTCGACGGCAGCACCGTGAACCGCATGACCGCAGTGGACACCTCCGCCCAGGACCTGCTCGCCAAACTGGAGGCCGTGCGCCTCGTCTGCCAGGAATCGGGTTGCGCCCAGCGCTATCTGACCCACGACGGGCTCGCTGCGCTGTACCAGGCAACGCACGACGCCGACGACGAGTTCGGTACGGAGTACAACTCGCGGGTGCGTGCGTATCTGACACGGATTCAGCAGGAGGACCTCACCTGCGCCATCGCGATGACCGACGCCAAGGGCGACCGGTCCCGTCGCCCCGGCCGGCAGGACAACCCCGACGTCTACGTGCACATCAGCGAGCGGCGGCCGGACGGGATCGTGCTGCGGGGCACCAAGGCGATCGTCACCGCTGCGCCGTATGTCCACGAGTTCCTGGTCATGCCGTGCCGCACGATGCGCTCCGACGAGGCCGACTTCGCCGTGGCCTGCGCCGTGCCGGTGGACGCGCCCGGTATCACGATTCTGGCTCGACCGGCGGGACGACCCGGCGAACGTGCGGCCACGTTCTCGGCCCGGTACGGGCAGTCCACCGGAGTCGTCGTGTTCACGGACGTCTTCGTGCCGTGGGAGCGCGTGTTCATCGCGGGCGAGGTCGAGCACGCCGGCCGGCTCACCACGACCTACGCGACCCATCACCGGCACTCCTGCATCGGCGCGCGCGCCGGCTTCGGCGACCTGCTGGTGGGCGCGGGTGCGTTGATGATGGAGTCCAACGGACTCGACCCGGACACCCACCCGCACATGCGCGAGCAGATGGTTGCGCTGATCTCGCTCGTCGAGGGCTTCTTCGCGTGCGGGGTCGCGGCCTCCACCTACGCCGCGCGACACCCGTCAGGCACCGTCGTCCCCGACGTGGTGTTCGCCAACATCGGCAAGCTCCTGCTGGCAAATCAGATCTACGACATGCACCGCATCGCGCACTACGTCTCCGGCGGGCTGATCGTGGCGCTGCCGGACCCCGGTGAGGATCACAACCCCGACACGCGCCCAAGCCTCGAGGAGATCTTCGCCGGCCGTTCCGACGTCGATCCTGCGCAGCGGATCGCGGTGAGCCGGCTGATCGAGGACCTCACGGCCTCCCACCAGGGCGGCTGGTACTCGGTCATCTCGCTGCACGGCGGCGGGTCGCCGGAGGTGATGAAGCGCGAGATCTGGCGGCACTACCCGGTACCGGAGAAGACCGCGTTGGTGGCCAATCTGCTCGACCGGGGGGTCGCGGGCGACCGGCCGCCCACCAGTCGGCGCCCCGGATCCTGCTGCGCCACCGGCTGTCTGCCGCCGCCGGGGGCGGAGTTGCCCTGGTAGTTCGGGCGGCTCGGGTCCGGCGGCCCAGTCGACGACCAGAGGTAGCATGCCGCATTTGAACCAATCGGCCCCCGACTGTGCCGGTTCGCTGCTGAATGATCCGCAGCCCCGCCGCACAGCAGGAGAAGGGAAGGCCGCATGCGCACGCCGGTCCTGGCGGTCAGCGCCGCCGCCCTGTTCGTCCCCCTCAGCCCTAGCATCGGCGCGCCCGCCGGGCTCACCGCTGCCGACGTTGGAGCCTTCTCCAGCCTGTTGGAGAGCCCCGTCGGAACCGAGTGCACCTCCGCCGACCAACACGCGCGGTGCAAGCCCACCGCCAACGCCGTCGCCCAGCTGCCCGACGGCAGACAGATCTACTGGAGCGGGCTGGAGGGGATGAACGGCGTCGACGGCACGGTGGTGACCGACTACGGCAGCACCGCGCTCAACAGCGGCGTCCAGATCATGGACATGCGCGGCGCCCGGCCCACCTGGTCCACCCCGGAGCAGTTCGACGGCGGGTTCAACCGGACCGGCAACCCGGACAACGAGTACCTGCCCGGTCCACTGCACAACGACGACGTCGTGACCAACGACGGCGATCTGTTCTGCGCCGATCTCAAGTTCCTGCCCGACGGGCGGCTCATCACCAACGGCGGCACCTCCTACTACCAGGAGCCGGGACTGCCGGGCGTCGCCAAGCCGGGCATCGTCGAACTCAACGGTCTGAAGAACACCGAGATCTTCGATCCGCACACCTCGCGGTGGAGCGAGGTCGGAAAGATGAACTGGGCCCGCTGGTACCCGACGATGGTCACCCAGCCGGACGGCACAATCCTCACCTTCAGCGGCGTCACCAAGCTGATCAAACCGGTCTACCCGGGCCGACCCGCCGACTCCTTCGCCAACGAACGCCACGTCGAACGCTTCGATCCGCGCACCGGCCGCTGGACGGACCTGCCGGACAGCGCGAAGAAGTCGCTACCGCTGTTCCCCCGGATGCACCTGCTCCCCGACGGCCGCACGCTTTTCAATGCGGCCGGCCAGGTCTTCAACCCGAACGGCTACGCCTACGACGAAGCGACCTGGAACTTCGTCTCGGTGTTCGACCCGGGCTCGAACACCTGGAAAGACCTCGGCATCAACGATTTCGCCGGGCTGCCGCTGGGATTTCGCGGGTCCGGGTTCTCGATGATGCTGATGCTCAAACCCGGCGACCGCGTCGCACGCTTCCTCTCGGTCGGCGGCGTGCCCGGGACCACCCCCGGCACGTACGTTGGGCAGTCGGCCACCACGATCACCGAGTTCGACACGGCCGGCGGGGCGTTCCGTTCGCACCGCAGTGGCGATCTGCACTCGCCGCGCTGGTTCAACGACGGGGTGATGTTGCCGACCGGCGGGGTCTGGGTGGTCAACGGCGGAGATCGTGATCACCTATGGACCCCCGGCGCGGATTACGCAAATAAGACCACTGAGGTCTACGACCCGGTGAGCGAGAAGTGGACTGTGACGGTCCCTCAGTCGCACGGGCGCTCGTATCACTCCACGGCGATGTTGCTGCCCGACGGTCGGATCCTGGTCGGCGGACATGCTCCGGTCGGCACCTTGTACGGCCGACCCAGCGACATGCCCCGCGACATGGCCGGCATGTCACAGGCCTACGCCGACCCGACCTTCCAGATCTTCAGCCCGCCCTACCTGTTCTGGGGCAAGCGCCCGGTGATCACCGGCGTCGACCCGCAGGTGAGGACCGGTCAGATCCTCACCGTTAAGGTCGATCGGCCCGCCGAGATCTCCAGCGTCCGCCTGCTCCGCAACAGCTCGTTGACTCATCTGGTCGACGCCGATCAGCGGAACGTGGAGTTGCAGATCGTCGGACGGACCGGCACCGGGGTAGCGGTCATGGTCCCCGGGAACACCTACCTGCCGCCAGGGCCCTACGAGCTGTTCGTGCACACGAAATCGGAACGGGGCGAGATTCCGTCAGTCGCCCGCCAGGTGTTCGTCGACGCCCAACTGCCCGCGGCAGCGGTGCGCGAGCTCGAACAACGGGCCGCCGGCCAGGCCGCGGCGGAACGCAGCGCGGCGCCGGTGGTGCCCGCCGCCGCGGACCCGACGCACGGCTCGGCGCTGCCCGGCCCGGCCGATCTCGCCTCGCTCGGAGCCCCGCCCCACCGTACGGCCACCGGACGACGCAACCGGCGCCTGCCGCGGCGATGACCCGGACGTGGCGCCGTCTCGGCCGGGGTCTGCTCGCGCTGGCGGGTGTACTGGCCTGCGGCGGCGGGGTCGGTGCGGCGTGGGCGCACACCGAAGATCCGACGCTGGTGGCGGTGTTGGACGCGGTCGAGCCGGCGCCGCCGGGAGTGACCGTCCAGGTGTTCACCACGGTGGCCGAGCAGATGGTCGTGGCGAATCCCGGCCCGACCCCGCTGGAGGTGCTCGACCCCGACGGTACGCCGTTCCTCCGGGTCTGGGCGTCGGGCGCGTTCGGCAACCTCGCCGACCCGTTCTTTCTCCGCACGCTGAACCCGCCGGAGGTTCCGGTGCCGCTGCCGAGGGGTGCCCGGGCCGGTGCGCGTCCGAACTGGACGCAGCTGAGCACGGCGGACAGCTGGGGCTGGTTCGATCCGCGCCTGCACCCGAGCGCACCGGCAAAGCCGACGGACGGCTCGGTGGTCGG
>Ga0157362_1000081_pt1 | contig 26604 bp, 26 predicted proteins | sample AttlaeALBM3_FD_111480 | JGI IMG/M metagenome (GOLD analysis project Ga0157362, IMG submission 111480) | Fungus gardens microbial communities from leaf cutter ant in Ribeirão Preto, State of São Paulo, Brazil - Atta laevigata ALBM3 | ecosystem: Host-associated > Fungi > Mycelium > Unclassified ... | reverse complement strand
CCTTCGGCACGCTGAGCGGCAAGTATCTTAACGGCGCGAAACCGGCCGGCGCGCGCAATACGCTGTTTAGCCGGTTTACGCGCTACAGCGGCGAGCAGTCGCAGCAGGCGATCGCGGCCTATGTGGCGCTGGCGCAGAAGCATCAGCTGGATCCGTCGCAGATGGCGCTGGCCTATGTGCGTCAGCAGCCGTTCGTCGCTAGCACCCTGCTGGGCGCCACCACGATGGAGCAGCTGAAGATCAATATCGACAGCTTTAACCTGACGCTGGACGCCGACGTGCTGGAAGGGATCGAGGCGATTCACCGCCGCTATACCTATCCGGCGCCTTAAGGGGGTGAGCGGTTGTTGCGAGTGGGTTTAGTGAGGTGGGCGTAGGCTGTTTGTCAGGTATTTGCGCTGCCAGCCTGGCCCGATCGCAAAGTCGCTCAAGGCATCCCTGCGCGCTCGGCCCGCGGCATCCCTGCCGCGGGACGCTTTGCTCTTCGGCCCAGGCTGGCAGCGCCTTGATTTTAGCGTTGCCTGTTAGCTAACGATTAGGTTTCGTTTGCAGCTACAGCCCCAGCAGCAGCTGCCGCTCAAGCTGCGGATCCAGCAGCGTAACGTGCAGCCCCACCAGCCGCACGCCGCGTCCGGCGCGCCGCTCGTCCCAGGTTTTGCGCGCCACCGCGATCAAATCCTCTTTGTTCAGCTCCGGCCAGATATGCTCCTGCGTCGTCAGCTGAAAATCGTTGAACTTGAGCTTCACCCCCTGGCGCGCGATCTGCCGGTCGGGCCGCACCTGAGTCAGCCGCCGCTCCAGCTCTGCATAGAGAAAGTCGATAATCTCCAGACACGCCTCCCAGCTGTGAATATCCTCCGCCAGCGTGCGCTCGACGCCAACCGACTTGCGCTCGCGCTCCACCACCACGCCGCGCTCGTCGATGCCGTGGCTGCGCTCCCAGAGCACGCGACCAAACTTGCCGAAGCGCTTGAGCAGCTGCGCCACGTCCGCTTTCTGCACGTCGGCGCAGGTGTGCAGCCCCATCTCCTCCAGCTTTTTCGTCGCCACTTTGCCGACGCCGGGGATTTTCGCCAGCGGCAGCGACAGCAAAAAGCCTGACATCTCCTGCGGCGTAATCACGTACTGCCCGTTCGGCTTGTTGAGGTCGGAGGCGATTTTGGCGAGAAACTTAATCGGCGCGATCCCTGCCGACGCGGTCAGCCCGGTTTCGCGCAGGATGGTGTCGCGAATGTCGCGGGCGATCAGCGTGGCGGAGCCGTGACAGTGCGGGCTGTCGGTAACGTCGAGATAGGCTTCGTCCAGCGACAGCGGTTCAATTAGCGGGGTATAGCGCAGAAAAATGTCGCGGATCTGCTGCGAGGCCTCTTTATAGGCGTCGAAACGCCCCGGCAGCAGCTTAAGGTGCGGACAAAGCTTCAGCGCCATCGCGGTGGGCATCGCGCTGCGCACGCCAAAGGTGCGCGCCGGGTAGTTGGCCGTGCTGATCACGCCGCGTCGTTCACGGCTGCCGCCAATGGCGATGGGGATATCGCGCAACGCCGGGTTGTCGCGCATCTCCACCGCTGCATAGAAGCAGTCCATATCGACATGTATGATTTTCACGCTGGTTCGCCGTCAGAGTTTCGTCTGCCCTAATGATACTGTATAGATGTACAGACGCAAAAGGCGCACATCCTGTCCCGCTTCTCTGCCGCCACTAAAGTTTACAAATTTCTGGCCGTCAACCCTTGAGGAAAGCGTGAATTTACCCGGCGGCGTCTTGATAAAAAAACAGACAATGCTAATGTTGCGCTGCGGTAGCGGAGTTTTCCGATAATGCAAGTCTGAGACGCGTCTCGCGTCACCGTTCTTCCTCACTCAAGGTACACACAGCATGGGCAAAATCGCACTTCTGTTTGCGATGATTTTGATGCCAGCCCTCAGCATGGCAATGACTCCCGAGCCGACGCAGCAGATGTCGACGCCGGTAAGCAAAGAATTAAAGAAACAGTTACTCGGCACGCCGATTTATATTCAGATTTTTAAGGAAGAACGCACGCTGGAGCTGTACGGCAAAATCGGCAACGAATTTCGCCTGCTCGACACCTACCGCATCTGTAACTTTTCCGGCGGCCTCGGTCCGAAACGCCGCGAAGGGGATTTTAAAAGCCCGGAAGGCTTTTACAGCGTCAGGCTCAACCAGCTGAAGCCGGACAGCCGCTTTTATCGCGCCATCAACGTCGGCTTTCCTAACCAGTACGATCGCGATCACGCCTATACCGGCAACTACCTGATGATCCACGGCAACTGCAAATCGATCGGTTGCTACGCCATGACCGACGCCTATATGGATGAGATCTTCACCTACGTCAACGCGGCGCTGCGCAACGGCCAGCCGCAGGTAGAGATCAGCATCTTTCCGTTCCGCATGACCGACAGCAACATGCAGCGCCACCGCTACTCGACCTACGCCAGCTTCTGGCGCGAGCTGCAGCCGGGCTATGCCTGGTTTGCGAAATACCATCAGCCGCCGACGGTTAACGTCGCCAGCGGCAGCTATGTGATGAACAGCAGCCCGGTTATCGTCAATCCCGAAGCCGCCTCTAAATCATTCCTGGCGCTCACCAAGGCAGAATAACGCCCACTCACCTGGCACAATCCGGTGCCAGGTTTCATTTCCCGTCAGCGGCTGCGTCGCAATCACCGTCACCACGTCGTTGGCGGTGGTGTGCTGCTGGAAGTCAATCTCGACGTCCTGATCGAGCAGCTGCGCTTTGCCGAAGGGCGCGCGGCGCGTGATCCAGTAGAGATTGGTTGAGCAGAAGGCCATCAGATAGCGCCCGTCCGACAGCAGCATATTAAACACCCCTTTCTGCCGCAGCTCACCCGCCAGCTCCGCCACATAGCGAAACACCGCCGGCCAGTTGGCGGGCGTGCGCGGATAGCGCGTCGCCAGCTTGTGCAGGATCCAGCAGAACGCCTTTTCGCTGTCGGTTTCGCCCACCGGACGAAAATGGCCGGTTTCCAGCTGGCGATAGCCTTTTAGCTGGCCGTTGTGCGCGTAGGTCCAGTTGCGTCCCCACAGCTCGCGGGTAAAGGGATGGGTGTTTTCCAGCGACACCGGCCCGCGATTCGCCTGGCGAATATGCGCCACCACCGAATGGGACTTGATGGGGTACTCCTGCACCAGCCGCGCGATGGGCGAGTTATAGCTCGGCAGCGGATCTTTAAAGGTGCGGCATCCGCGATCTTCATAAAAGGTGATGCCCCAGCCATCTTTATGCGGGCCGGTTCCGCCGCCGCGCTGCACCAGGCCGGTAAAACTGAAACAGATATCGGTTGGAACGTTAGCGCTCATCCCGAGCAATTCGCACATAGCTACCGCCTTAGTCAGAAATGCCGCCAGCCTGCTGCCCGGCGGCCAGCGCCTTTACTTCACCATCTCTTTTTCAATCAGCAGCATCAGGATATGGATCACTTTGATGTGGATCTCCTGAATGCGGTCGGCGTAGCCGAAGTGCGGCACGCGGATCTCGATATCCGCCGAGCCTGCCATCTTGCCGCCATCTTTGCCGGTCAGGGCGATCACCTTCATGCCCTGCGCGCGCGCCGCCTCAATCGCCTTGATGATATTGGCCGAGTTGCCGGAGGTCGACAGCCCCAGCAGCACATCGCCCGGACGCCCCACCGCCTCGATATAGCGCGAGAAGACGTAGTCGTAGCCGAAGTCGTTGCTGACGCAGGAGAGATGGCTGACGTCGGAGATGGCGATAGCCGGATAGCCCGGACGGTTTTCGCGATAGCGGCCGGTCAGCTCTTCGGCAAAATGCATCGCGTCGCAGTGCGAGCCGCCGTTGCCGCAGGAGAGCACTTTTCCGCCCGCCTTAAAGCTGTCGGCCAGCAGCACCGCCGCGCGCTGAATCGCGTGAATATTGGCTTCGTCGCTGAGGAAGTTATTAAGCGTATCCGCTGCTTCATTCAGCTCGGAGCGAATGATGTCCTGGTACATAGGGATGTCCTTGTAGGTAAAAGAGTGACGCTACAAGTTTAACGGAATGGCGGGTTGCCGCAAAGCGCGCGCCGCGCGGTTCTTCTGCGCCGCTGGCGCAGGGATTTTGTGAGTCAGGTTGTAATTGCGATGTAAACGAATTGCTAATTATCGCCCGCTGTCATACACCTCTAGCATAACAGGTCAGACCTCTTACTACTTACGGAGCCGTGATTATGATGGTTGTGTCGATCGTTGCGACGCTGGTGCTCATCAGCGCCCTGTTTTATCACCGCGTTTCCCTGGCGGCGAGCAGCGCGATTTTGCTGCTGTGGACCGCCGGCTGGAGCGCAGCGCACCTCTGGACGCCCTGGCTGCTGCTGCCGCTGGCGCTAATCCTGCTGCCGCTCAACCTCGCTTCGATGCGTCGTTCGCTGTTTTCAAAGCCGATGCTGCAGCGTTTTCAACAGGTGATGCCGCCGATGTCACGCACGGAGAAAGAGGCGATCGACGCCGGCACCACCTGGTGGGAAGGCGATCTGTTTCAGGGCAAGCCGGACTGGCAGAAGCTGCATAACTATCCGCAGCCGCGCCTGACGCCACAAGAGCAGGCGTTTCTCGACGGCCCGGTGGAAGAGGCGTGCCGCATGGCCAACGACTTCGCCATCACCCATGAGATGGCGGATCTGCCGCCGGAGCTGTGGGCCTATCTGAAAGAGCAGCGCTTTTTCGCCATGATCATCAAGAAAGAGTATGGCGGCCTCGAGTTTTCCGCCTACGCGCAGGCGCGCGTGCTGCAAAAGCTGGCGGGCGTCTCCGGCATTCTGGCGATTACCGTCGGCGTGCCTAACTCGCTCGGCCCAGGGGAACTGCTGCAGCACTACGGCACTGACCAGCAGAAGGATCACTATCTGCCGCGCCTGGCGCGCGGCGACGAAATCCCCTGTTTTGCCCTGACCAGCCCGGAAGCGGGCTCCGACGCCGGCGCCATCCCCGATACCGGCGTGGTCTGCATGGGCGAGTGGCAGGGCAAGCAGGTGCTGGGCATGCGCCTGACCTGGAACAAACGCTATATCACGCTGGCGCCGGTGGCGACGGTGCTGGGGCTCGCCTTTAAGCTCTCCGATCCCGATCGCCTGCTGGGCGACACCGAGTCGCTGGGCATTACCTGCGCGCTGATCCCCACCAGCACGCCGGGCGTTGAAATCGGCAAGCGTCACTTCCCGCTTAACGTGCCGTTCCAGAACGGCCCGACGCGCGGCAAGGATATTTTCGTGCCGATCGACTTTATTATCGGCGGGCCGCAGATGGCGGGTCAGGGCTGGCGGATGCTGGTGGAGTGTTTGTCAGTGGGACGCGGCATCACCCTGCCCTCTAACTCCACCGGCAGCCTGAAAAGCGTGGCGCTGGCCACCGGCGCCTATGCGCATATTCGCCGTCAGTTTAAAGTCTCTATCGGCAAGATGGAGGGCATTGAGGAGCCGCTGGCGCGCATCGCCGGCAACGCCTACGTGATGGACGCCGCGGCAACGCTGATCACCACCGGCATTATGCAGGGAGAAAAACCGGCGGTGCTGTCGGCAATTGTGAAGTATCACTGCACCCATCGCGGCCAGCGCGCCATTATGGACGCCATGGATATCGCCGGCGGTAAAGGCATTATGCTCGGTAACAGTAACTTCCTCGCCCGCGCCTATCAGGGCGCGCCGATCGCCATTACGGTGGAAGGCGCCAATATTCTGACGCGCAGCATGATTATCTTTGGTCAGGGCGCGATCCGCTGTCATCCGTTCGTGCTGAAAGAGATGGCGGCGGCGGCGAGCCAGGATCTCAACGCCTTTGACGCCGCGCTGTTCAGCCATATCGGCTACGTGGGCAGCAACGCGGTGCGCAGCCTGTGGCTCGGCCTGACGGCGGGACGCAGCAGCGCCGCGCCGACGCGCGACGCCACGCGCCGCTACTACCAGCATCTCAACCGCCTGAGCGCCAACCTGGCGCTGCTGTCTGACGTCTCGATGGCGGTGCTGGGCGGCAGCCTGAAGCGACGCGAGCGTATTTCGGCGCGTCTGGGCGATGTGCTGAGCCAGCTCTATCTCGCCTCCGCGACGCTGAAGCGCTATGACGACGAAGGACGCCACGAGGCCGATCTGCCGCTGGTGCACTGGGGCGTGCAGGATGCGCTGCATCAGGCGGAGCAGGCGATGGAGGATCTGCTGCGCAACTTCCCTCATCGGCTGGCGGCGGGCGCGCTGCGCATGATGATTTTCGCCGGCGGCACGCACTGCCCGGCGCCGAGCGACCGGCTGGATCACAAGCTGGCGAAGCTGCTGCAGCTTCCTTCCGCGACCCGTACGCGTCTGGGGCGCGGCCAGTATCTGACGCCGAGCGAGCATAATCCGGCGGGCCAGCTTGAGCAGGCGTTGCAGGAGGTGATGGCAGCGGAGGCGATCCACGATCGCCTGTGCAAACAGCAGAAGCAGCACTTCTCGTTCACCCGGCTGGACGCGCTGGCACAGCAGGCGCTGAGCGCGGGCTGGATTGACGCCGCCGAGGCTGAGGTGCTGACGCGCGCCGAAGCGAGCCGTCTGCGCGCCATTAACGTCGATGAGTTTGCCGCGGATGCGCTGGCGGTGCCGGTGAAGCAGCCGGCGGTGAAGGCGGCGCGGGAGAGCGAGGCGGCGTAACAGAAAGATTTGCGTGCAAGGAGCGCGCGCGGGTGGCATAGCCCGATCGCAAAGACGCAAAAAGCGGCATCCTTGCCAGCTCGGCCCGCGACATCCCTGTCGCGGGACGCTTTGCTCTTCGGTCTATGCCACCCGCGCGTTGAACATGTGTGCGGCCTGTGAAATGAGACCTCTGCCAGCCCTTACCCCGCCTGCCGAATACGCGCGAGCAGCGCCTCGGCATCCTCCACATGATCCGCCGCCAGAATCAGCGTGCGGCCCAGCGTAATGCAGCTGCGGATGCACTCGGTGCGCATCGCCTCATCCTTAATCAGCTTCATATCCGCCACGTGCGACATGCCGACGGTGCGGCGGATCAGCTCGGTGCCGCAGTAGCCGATGGTGTCAGCCCACACCTTGCGCAGAAACGCCTGCGCATAGCCGGGATACGCCAGCGCCACGTCCGCGGTTTTCTCCTGCGCCAGCGCCAGGAAACGCGCAGCAAAGGTATTCCACACCTCGCGCACGTCGTTAAGACGACGCTCGCGACCTTCCGCCGCCTCGCGCGGGGCCAGCAGCCCCGGCAGACCGCAGTAGTTGATCAGCAGGTTGCCAAGGGCTGTGCCGACGTCAAAACCGATGGGGCCAAAATAGCCGAACTCCGCATCAATCGCCTTCAGGCTGTTGTCGGCGACGAAGATCGAGCCGCTGTGAATATCGCCGTGCAGCAGCGCTTCGGCGTGGGCGAAAAAGCGGTGTTTTAGCCCTGCGACGGCGACGCGCAGCGCCTCGTCGTCGCGCAGGCTGGCGACCAGCGGCTCCAGCGCCGCCGGATAGCTGTTGCGCTCGTGGTCGGTATAGGGATCGTTAAAGAAGAGATCTTCGGTGATCTCGCACATCTCCGGGTTGATAAAGCGCGCCACCTCCGCCTTTTTCTTATGCGGATGCAGCACGAAATCAGAGGTGTGAAACAGCGTCTGCGCCAGATATTCGCCCAGCTGCGCCGCCGCCTGCGGATAGTACGCGCCCTTCACCAGCTCGCCGCGCCAGATACGATGGCTGGAGAGATCCTCCATCACCATCACCGCCAGCGTCTCGTCGTAGTGCGTCACCTTCACGGTGTGCTGCGGACAATATTTGTAGTGCTCGACCAGGGTTTGCGCCTCGAGCCGCGCGCGATCCAGCGTCAGCGGCCAGGACTCGCCGACGCAGCGCACGTAAGGCAGCGCCTGCTTGACGATAACCCGGCTGTGGCCCTGCCGATCGAAAATCTTAAACACCAGGTTGAGATTGCCATCACCAATCTCTTGCGCCTCGACCAGCGCAGCGGGATCCTCCACGCCGCCAAAGGCGCGGGCATATTCAACGGCGTCCGCCGCGGTGAAGGTACGGTATTGCGACATTGCCATCTCTCTCCAACACAAGTCTCTGAATCGAAAACCCCGCCACGGCAGGCTAATAAGCCGTTCAGACGTCTATACATCCGTTCCGCATGTTGGCACAATACGCAATAACAACGCAACAGGGATTTCACAGACAATGCAAACACTCCGCACCACCAGCTTACAGGTTCGTGACAATCAGCTCTGGATCCTCGATCAGCAGGCGCTGCCGCAGCAAAAAAACTGGCTGCCGGCGCACGATGTGGCGCAGCTGGTTGGGCATATTCACGCCCTGCGCGTGCGCGGCGCGCCGCTGATTGGCCTTTCCGCCTCGCTGCTGCTGGCGCTGCTGGCCGAGGCGGGCGCCAGCCGCGACGCGCTGAGCCAGGCGCTGGAGGTGCTGCGCGCCGCGCGTCCGACGGCGGTCAACCTGATGAATAACCTGGACCGCATGAAGCTGGCGCTGGCGCAGCCCGATTTCGTTGCCGCGCTCAGCCAGGAGGCGCTGCGTCTGGTGGAGGAAGATCGCCAGCTGTGCGACAGCATCGCCGAGGCGGGCAGCGCGCTGGTGCAGCCCGAAAGCCGCCTGCTGACCCACTGCAACACCGGCGGGCTGGCAACGGCGGGCGTCGGCACCGCGCTGGGGGTCATTGCTCGCGCGCATCAGCAGGGCAAGGTGGCGAGTGTCTGGGTGGATGAGACGCGCCCGCTGCTGCAGGGCGGACGGTTAACCGCCTGGGAGCTAGGCGAGCTGGCGATCCCCTATCGGCTGATCGCCGATTCGATGGCGGCCAGCCTGATGGCGAGCGGCCAGGTCGACGCCATCTGGGTCGGCGCGGACCGCATCGCGGCCAACGGCGACGTGGCGAATAAAATCGGCACCTACAGCCTGGCGGTGCTGGCGCGCTACCATCAGATCCCCTTCTACGTCGCCGCGCCGCACACCACGCTGGATCGCCAGTGCGCCAGCGGACGCGATATTCCTATCGAGCAGCGCGCCGCCAGCGAAGTAACCGGCGTGGCGGGCAGCTTCGGCAGCGTGCAGTGGGCGCCGGAGAATGCGGCGGTCTACAACCCGGCGTTCGACGTGACGCCTGCGGCGCTGATCAGCGGCTGGGTGCTGGATACCGGCGTGGTGACGCCTGAAGCGGTGGCGGCGGGCGTGTTTCAGCCTTAGTCGGGCGCGCGACGCGCGCCCTGATGGCATTACGGCAGGCGCGGATAGGCGTCGGCGATGGCATCGCCGGTAAAGTGCGCCACCCAGCCCTCCTGATTATCGAAGATGCGGATGGCGGTGAAGTTCGGCGAGGATCCCATATCGAACCAGTGCGGCGTGCCCGCCGGCACTGAGATCAGATCGTTTTTCTCACACAGGATCTGATAGACCTGGCCGTCGAGATGCAGGCAGAACAGGCCCGCGCCTTCGACAAAGAACCGCACCTCATCTTCGCCGTGGGTGTGCTCGGAGAGAAACTTCTCGCGCAGCGTCTCTTTTTGCGGGTGGTCGGCGCGCATGCTGATCACGTCCCAGCTCTGATAGCCCTTCTCCGCCACCAGCCGATCGATGGCATGCTGATAAGCCTCGATCACGTCGGCAGGCTGGGGATTGTCGCCTAAGTCGCGATCCGCCGCCCAGCGCTCAAAGCGCACATTTTTTGCATTCAGCCGCTCGCGGATCATCTCCGCATCGGTACTGTGCCACACCGGCAGCGTGGCTTCGGTATCGGTAAAAATGGTCAATGCACTCATGCTAAAACGACTCCCGAAAAGGTGTTCACCTGATGATGGCGGCTGTCGCTGTCTGCGGGGCCGCGAATTAACTGCACGGTATTCCATCCGGCTTCCGCTGCCGCATCCAGCTCCTGACGAATGTCGGAGAGGAACAGCAGCTGCTCAGCGGGCAGGCCGGTTTGGTCGGCGATAGTGCGGTAGGAAGCGACCTCGCGCTTGGCACCAACGCGCGTGTCGAAATAGCCGCTAAACAGGTCCGTAATATCACCTTCATCACTGTAGCCAAATAACAGTTTTTGCGCCGCTACCGAACCGGAAGAATAGACGTAGAGCTGAATGCCCTGCTCGCGCCAGGCGCGCAGCGCGGGCAGCACGTCCGGATAGAGATGGCCGGTAAAACGGCCGTTAACGTAGCCGTCGCGCCAGATCATCCCCTGCAGCGCTTTCAGACCGGTGGATTTGCGATCCTCATCCATAAAGCCCAGCAGGATCTGCGTCAGCGCGGCGAGATCGGCGTCGGGCTGCTGCGCCTCCGCGCGCACCGCGTCGAGCGCGGCGCGGACCTCGGGCTGATGCTGCTGCGCGCGGATAAACGCGGCGAGATGCTGGCGCGCGTAGGGAAAAAGCACCTCATGCACAAAGCGAATATCGCTGGTGGTGCCTTCAATATCGGTAACAATGGCGCGGATCATTGGGCCTCCAGCAGGCGACGTTGACGTTCGCATTCAAATAAAAACTCCAGACCTTCCAGATGGCGACGCGCTTCATTCACGTCCTGGCCCCAGCAGGTTAAGCCGTGGCCGCGCAGCAGAAAACCGTAGCGGAACGGCGTTTCCGCGGCGTATGCCTCAATGCGTCGCGCCAGCGCGTCGATATCCTGGTCGTTATCGAACAGCGGGATCGCCACGGCGTCGAGATGGCTGCGCTGGCCCGCCAGTGACTTCTGCATCTCGTAGCCCGCCAGCCGCAGCGCACTGCCTTTTTCCACGCGCGACAGCACGGTGGCGTTGACCGTATGCGTGTGCAGCACCGCGCCCGCCTCGGGAAACAGCCGGTAAATCAGCGTGTGCAGCCCGGTTTCCGCCGAGGGTTTGCGCCCGGACGGTGCGCGGTTGGTGGCGATCTCCACCTGAATAAAGTCGTCGCGCGTCAGGCTGCCTTTATCCTTACCCGACTCGCTGAGCAGGCAGAAGCGGGCATCTTCGCGAACCGACATATTGCCGCCGGTGGCGGGCGCCCAGCCTTTGGCGCCGATCCAGTGGCAGGCCGCCACCAGCTGGTCGAGCGGAGAGTGTTCAGACATAGCGTTTCGGGCATCCTGTAGGTGGGTTTTAGACGTCTAAGCGTCTCGATTGCCAAATATTAACATCCTGTTTATAGTGGCTTCAACAAGGGGTTACTCCGCAATGACATTCGCGCTTAAGGCCATTAACCATGACGCAGCCCAACCTGACGCCGGAGAGCAAGCTTCCCGCCCTCGGCACCACCATTTTTACCCAGATGAGCGCACTGGCGCAGCAGCATAACGCCATTAACCTGTCGCAAGGCTTTCCCGATTTCGACGGCCCGCGCTATCTGCAGGCGCGCCTGGCGCATCACGTTAGCGAGGGCGCGAACCAGTATGCGCCGATGACCGGCGCGCTGCCGCTGCGCGAGGCGATCGCCGAGAAAACCGCCGAGCTGTACGGCTATCGCCCCGACGTCAACAGCGACATCACCGTGACCGCCGGCGCGACCGAAGCGCTCTATGCGGCGATCACCGCGCTGGTGCGGCCGGGCGACGAGGTGATCTGCTTCGACCCGAGCTACGACAGCTATGCGCCCGCCGTGGAGCTGTCGGGCGGCGTGCTGAAACGCATCGCGCTGCAGCCGCCCGGTTTTCGCGTCGACTGGACGGCGTTCGCCGCGCTGCTCTCCAGCAAAACCCGCCTGGTGATCCTCAATACGCCGCACAACCCCTCTGCCACCGTCTGGCGCAGCGCCGATTTCGCCGCGCTGTGGCAGGCGATCGCCGAGCAGGAGATCTACGTACTGAGCGACGAGGTCTATGAGCATATCTGCTTCGACGAGGCGGGCCACGCCAGCGTGCTGGCGCATCCGCAGCTGCGTCAGCGCGCCGTCGCCGTCTCCTCGTTCGGCAAAACCTTTCATATGACCGGCTGGAAGGTGGGCTACAGCGTTGCGCCCGCCGCTATCAGCGCCGAGATCCGCAAGGTGCATCAGTATCTGACCTTCTCGGTCAATACCCCGGCCCAGCTGGCGATCGCCGATATGCTGCGCCACGAGCCGGCGCACTACCGCGAACTCTCCGCTTTTTACCGCGCGCGCCGCGACCGGCTGGCGCAGGCGCTGGAGCAGAGCCGCTTCAAGGTGCTGCCGTGCGAAGGCACCTACTTTCTGCTGGCGGACTACAGCGCCATCTCCGATCTCGACGACGTCAGCTTCTGCCAGTGGCTGACCAAAGAGGTGGGCGTGGCGGCGATCCCGCTGTCAGTGTTCTGCGCCGGGCCGTTTCCGCACAGGCTGATCCGCCTCTGCTTCGCCAAACAGGAGGCGACGCTCGACGCCGCTGCGGAGCGCTTATGTCAGATTTAAACATCACGGTTTTACAGGAAACCCTGCACTGGATGGACGGCGAGGCGAACCTGCGCCACTTCGACGGTGTGCTTGAGGGCATTACGGGCCGCGATCTGATCCTGCTGCCGGAGATGTTTACCACCGGCTTCGCTATGGAGGCGGCGCAGCGCTCGCTGCCGCAGGCGCAGGTGGTGGAGTGGCTGCATAAACACGCCGCGGCAAGCGACGCGCTGGTAGGCGGCAGCGCGGCGATCCAGACCGAGAAAGGCGCGGTGAATCGCTTCCTGCTGGTAGAGCCGGACGGCACGCTGCATCAGTATGACAAGCGCCACCTGTTCCGCATGGCGGACGAGCATCATCACTATCTGCCGGGCGAAGCGCGCGCGGTGCTACAGTGGCGCGGCTGGCGCATCCTGCCGCAGATCTGCTACGACCTGCGCTTCCCGGTCTTCTCCCGCAACCGCGACGACTACGATCTGGCGCTCTACGTGGCGAACTGGCCGGCGCCGCGCGCCCTGCACTGGCAGGCGCTGCTGCTGGCGCGCGCCATTGAGAATCAGGCCTATGTCGCGGGCTGCAACCGCGTCGGCAGCGACGGCAATCAGCATCACTACAGCGGCGACAGCCAGATTATCTCGCCGCAGGGCGAGATCCTCAGCGCCGCCCAGCCCGGTGCGCAGGCGCGGCTGGATGCGACGCTGTCGCGCGAGGCGCTGGATGCTTATCGCGCCCGCTTCCCGGCGTGGCGCGACGGCGATGCCTTTACGCTGAGCTAGCAACAGGCAAAAAAAAAGCCGCAGCGGACAGGCTGCGGCTTTCTCTTTTTTTACCCGATTAGATATCGAAGCGATCCAGATTCATCACTTTGGTCCAGACGGCCACGAAGTCGGTAACGAACTTCTGGTGGGCGTCGCTGCTGGCGTAAACCTCTGCCAGCGCGCGCAGGATGGCGTTTGAGCCAAACACCAGGTCAGCGCGGGTGGCGTGGAACTTCACCTCGCCGCTCTGACGATCGCGCCCTTCAAACAGCTCCTCGCTCTCGTCGGTGGCGCGCCATGCGGTGCGCATATCGAGCAGGTTCGAGAAGAAGTCAGTGCTCAGCACGCCGGGACGTTCGGTGAACAGGCCGCGGTCGCTGCCGTCGAAGTTGGTTCCCAGCACGCGCAGACCACCCAGCAGTACCGTCAGCTCCGGCGCGCTCAGGGTCAGCTGCTGCGCTTTATCCAGCAGCAGGGTTTCGGTAGATGAACCGCCCTGCACACGACGATAGTTGCGGAAACCGTCCGCCAGCGGCTGCAGCAGCGCAAAGGAGTCGACGTCAGTCTGATCCTGGCGCGCATCGACGCGGCCCGGCGTAAAGGGCACCTGCACCGCTACGCCCGCCGCCGCGGCCGCCATTTCGACACCGACGTTGCCCGCCAGCACGATAATGTCCGCCAGCGAGGCTTTGCCTGTGGTGTGCTGAATATCCTGCAGCACCGGCAGCACGTCGCGGATCACGCTGGCGTTGACCGCCCACTCTCTCTGCGGCGCCAGCGCCAGACGGGCACCGTTCGCGCCGCCGCGCTTGTCGCCGCCGCGGAAGGTCGACGCAGAGGCCCAGGCAGCGGAAACCAGCTGGCTGACGCTCAGACCAGATGCCGCGATTTTCGCCTTCAGCTCGCTGATGTCGCTCTCGCTCGGCTGATAAATCGCCGCCGGCAGCGGGTCCTGCCACAGCAGATCTTCCTTCGGCACTTCCGGACCGAGGTAGCGCGCTTTCGGCCCCATATCGCGGTGGGTCAGCTTGAACCAGGCACGGGCGAAGGCTTCGTTAAACGCCTGCGGATCGTTAAGGAAGCGACGGGAGATCTTTTCGAACTCCGGGTCGAAGCGCAGCGTCAGGTCGGTCACCAGCATGGTCGGCTTGCGCTTTTTCTCTGGATCGAACGGATCGGGAATAATCGCGTCGGCGTTGCTCGCCTCAAACTGAATGGCGCCCGCCGGGCTGTGCGTCTGCACCCACTCATATTTGAACAGGTTCTCGAAGAAGTAGTTGCTCCACTGGGTCGGGGTTTGCGTCCAGACCACTTCCAGACCCGACGTAATGGCGTCTGCGCCTGCACCGCTGCCGTAGCTGCTGCGCCAGCCGAAGCCCTGCGCTTCAATCGGCGAGGCTTCCGGATCGACATCAAGGTGGCTGGCCGCGCCCGCGCCGTGGGTTTTACCCAGCGTATGGCCGCCGGCGATCAGCGCCATGATCTCTTCGTCGTTCATGCCCATGTTGCCAAAGGTGGCGCGAATAGCTGGCGCGGCCGAGGCCGGGTTGCCGCTCGCTTCCGGGCCCTCCGGGTTAACGTAGATCAGGCCCATTTCGGTGGCGCCGAGCGGCGCGTTGGCGAGGCTTTCCGGATGACGATGCGCCAGCCATTCGGTTTCGTGGCCCCAGTCCACATCCATATCCGGTTCCCACACGTCTTCACGTCCGGCACCGAAGCCGAAGGTGCGGAAGCCGGCGTTTTCCAGCGAGACGTTGCCCGCGAGAATATAGAGATCGGCCCAGGAAATTTTCTGGCCATACTTCTGTTTCACCGGCCACAGCAGGCGACGCGCTTTATCCAGGCTGACGTTGTCCGGCCAGGAGTTGAGCGGCGCGAAACGCTGCTGACCACGGCCAGAGCCGCCGCGACCGTCGATGGTGCGATAGGTGCCTGCGCTGTGCCATGCCATACGGATAAACAGGCCGATATAGCTGCCCCAGTCGGCCGGCCACCAGGACTGGGAATCGGTCAGCAGCGCGCGGATGTCCGCTTTCAGCGCCGAATAGTCGAGCTTGCTGAATTCGTCGCGGTAGTTGAAGTCGTCGCTGAGGGGGTTGGAACGGCTGGAGTGCTGGTTCAGCAGGTCGACGCGCAGCATGTTAGGCCACCAGTCGCGGTTGGTGGTGCCGCTGCCAGCGCCACGCGCCAGTACGCTTTTCTCTTCGGAGGCGCCGTGGTTAAACGGACATTTACCGGCGTCGGCGCCGCTCTCATTCTGATTTTTTTCTTGCGACGCGCCATGAGGGAAAGGGCATTTACCTGCGGCGTTATTGTTATCTTCGGGCGTGCTCATTATCGGCTCCGTTGGCTTTTGGTTACCCGGCTACGATAGCGTTACGCTGCGCCAAACACTATCTGGATACACCAACGGTTTTGATAGCCGCAGGCTTTCAAAATTAGCTTCCGCGATAGGTCGACCACGACCACGGCGAGATGAGAAAAGGCAGATGAAAATGGCTGCCCGCGGCGGCGATCACGAAGTCGATCTGCGCGGAGACGTAGAGCGCGTCGCGGCCATCTGCGGCAAAGTAGTCGCCGATTTCGGCCGTCAGGCGATAGTGGCCCGGCGTCAGCGGCTCCGGCGTTAGATCGCCGATGCGCCCGTCGCTGTCCGTCTCGCCGTCGGCAACCGGCAGCCAGCCCTCCGGGCTATTCTGCTCAAGGGAGATAGCGACGCCGACCGCCGGTTTGCCCAGCGCGGTGTCGAGAATATGGGTGGTGATGGTGCTCATAGCAGGCTCTCCTTCAGACGCAGCAGGGTGATCTCCCGCAGCTGCTGTAGCGCTTCGCGCGTTTCAGTGGGTTCATCGTGTGTCAGGCGGCGCTGAAGCTGCGCCAGCATCTCTTCGCCGCTGCGCCCGCTGGCGCGGATCAGGAAGACGCGGCCGAAGCGCGCCTCATAGGCCTGATTGCCCGCCCGCATCGCCTGCTTCAGCGCCGCGTCGGCGTCGCCCATCGCGGACTGCTCCTGGCGCGACAGCGCTGCCTCTTTCTCCGCGCCGCTGGCGCGTTCGCCAATGCGCGGATGGGCCAGCAGCGCCTGCTCCAGATCGTCGCGGCTCCACGCCTGCGTCAGCCGCTCCGCTTCCGCCAGCAGCGCCGCCAGCGAGGCGAAAGGCCGTGCGGCCGCCAGCGCCTGCTGCCAGCGCGGGATTGCCACGCAGTGGGCGATTGCCGCCTGCGCCGCCGACGTCGGCAGCGCGTTGAAGGTCGCGAGATTCATGGCGCGCCTCGCTGCGCCAGCTGGCACACGGCGTGCAGATAAGCGCGCACCGCCAGCGCCACGTCCTCGGTCATCACCGCTTCCGCCGGATGATGGCTGATGCCGCGTTCGTTGCGCACGAACAGCATGCCGACCGGCCAGCGCTCGGCGATGGCGATAGCGTCATGGCCCGCGCCGCTCGGCAGCGCCAGCGTGCGGCCCTGCACCGTCTCCACCGCGCTGCTCAGCGCCTGCTGCAGATCGCTGTCGCAGGCGGTGGCGCTGATGCGGTAATACTCTTCCGCCTCGAAGCGCAGGCCGCGCCGCAGCGCGATCGCCTCGCCCTGAGTCAGCAGGCTCGACAGCAGCCGCTCCAGCGGCAGATCCTGCGGGCCGCGCACGTCGAGCGACAGCGTCACCTCGCCGGGAATAACGTTGACCGCGCCGGGCGCGCAGCTCAGCGTGCCAACCGTGGCCACCAGCTGCGGATCCTGCTCGCGCGTGGTCGCCTCAATAAACACCATCCACTCCGCCGCCGCCGCCAGCGCGTCTTTACGGTGGGCCATCGGCACCGTGCCCGCGTGGCCCGCCTCGCCGCTGAAGCGGCAGCTAAGACGGCGCGCGCCGTTGATGGCGGTGACCACGCCCAGCGCCAGCCCTTCCTGCTCCAGGCAGGGCCCCTGTTCGATATGCAGTTCAAGATAGGCGACGATGTCGTTCAGGTCACGCGCCGCGCGCGGGATCGCTTCCGCGTCCAGCCCCACGTCCGCCATCGCCTGCGCCACGGTGATGCCGTTGCCGTCTGGATGCGTGGTCCAGCTCTCTGGCCAGCTGCCGGCGATGCCGCGGCTGCCGAGCAGCGTAATGCCGAAGCGCGTGCCCTCTTCGTCGCCGAAACCGACGATCTCCACCGCCAGCGGCAGGCGCCGCCGCCTCTGATGCAGCCACTGCACGGTTTCAATTGCGGTCAGCACGCCGAGCATGCCGTCGTAGCGGCCGGCGTTGCGCACCGTATCGAGATGCGAACCGAGCAGCAGCGCGGGCGCGCCCGCGCTTGCGCCGTCGTAGCGGCCGCAGATATTGCCGACCTCATCCTGCCAGACGCGCATGCCGGCCTGCGCCATCCACTCGCCGACCTGCGCGTTGGCGCGCAGATGCTGCGGCGAGAGATAGACGCGCGTCAGCTGATCGGGCGATTCGCTAATCGCCGCCAGCGCGTCGCAGCGCGCCATCACGCGTTCGGCGGCGAGCTGCGCCTCAACGGCGTTCATCATCATGCCTCGCTCCCGTAGCGATCCCAGGCCGCCTGCATCGCCGCGCCCTGGGTCGCGCGGAAGCCGACGTGCGTCAGCACCGCCTCCAGCGCCGCCAGCGTGGTCATCACGCAATCTTTACGCGCGTTGTAGCCCATGGTGCCAATGCGCCATACCTTGCCGTGCAGCGGCCCGAACGAGGTGCCGATCTCGATGCCGAAATCCTCCAGCATCAGCGCGCGCACCTGGTCGCCGTTGACGCCCTGCGGGATCACCACGCCGAGCACGTTGTTCATCTTGTGCTTCAGGTCGCCAAAGGTTTCCAGCCCCATGCCCTGAATGCCCTTCAGCAGCGCCTCGCCGTGCAGCTTGTGGCGCGCAATGCCTGCGTCCAGCCCTTCCTGCAGGATCAGCCGCGCGCACTCGCGCGCGCCGAACAGCGCGCTGGTCGCCTCGGTATGGTGGTTGAGGCGCTCCGGCCCCCAGTAGTCCATGATCATGCCGAGATCGAAATAGTTGGAGTAGATCATCTCTTCGTCGCCGTCCTGATGCGCGGCGGTGCGGATCCCCTCTTCTACGCATTTGCGGCGGCGGATCGCCGCTTCCATCTGCGGGCTGAGGGTGATCGGCGAGGTGCCGGACGGGCCGCCGAGGCATTTCTGCATCCCGGCCGACACCGCATCCAGCCCCCAGGCGTCGGTTTCCAGCGCGTTGCCGCCGAGCGACGCGGTGGCGTCGGTGTAGAACAGCACGCCGTACTTCTGGCAGATGGCGCCCAGCTCCGCCAGCGGTTGCAGCATGGTGGTGGAGGTGTCGCCCTGCACCGTCAGCAGCAGGCGCGGCTTCACGCGCTTAATGGCGTCCTCGATCTGATCCGGCGTAAACACCTCGCCCCAGGGCACCTCGATGGTGTGCACCTCGGCGCGGCAGCGGCGGGCGATCTCGCACAGCAGATGGCCAAAGCGGCCGAATACCGGCACCAGCACCCGATCGCCGGGACGGATCGCCGACAGCAGGATCGCCTCGATCCCGGCGCGCGAGGTGCCGTCGATCAGCAGCGTCCAGCGGTTTTCGGTGCGGAAGACGCCGCGATAAAGCGCCATTACCTCGTTCATATAGTGGGTCATCGCCGGATCGTACTGGCCGATCAGCTGGCTCGACATGGCGCGCAGCACGCGCGGATCGGCGTTGATCGGGCCAGGGCCCATCAGCAGGCGCTGCGGCGGATTGATTTGCGGGTAGCGGTTTTCCATGTTGATTTCCTGTCTAAATTAGAGTCGCACCGAGGAGATGAACTGCTTCAGCTCCGGCGTCTGCGGCGCGGCGAACAGGGTTTTGCTGCTGCCCTGCTCCCAGACGCGCCCCTGATGCATAAAGACCACGCGGTCGCCGACGTCGCGGGCGAAGTTCATCTCATGGGTGACGAGGATCAGCGTCATGCCTTCGGCGGCGAGCTGCTCCAGCACTTTTAGCACCTCGCCCACCAGTTCGGGGTCAAGCGCCGAGGTGATCTCGTCGCACAGCAGCACTTTCGGGTTCATCGCCAGCGCGCGGGCAATGGCGACGCGCTGCTGCTGGCCGCCGGAGAGGTTCGCCGGGGAGTAGTCGAGGCGCTCGCCGAGGCCAACTTTTTCCAGCATCTGCGTCGCCAGCGCGCGGCACTCCGCCTCGCTTTTCTTCAGCACGCGGCGCGGCGCCAGCATCACGTTCTCCAGCGCGGTCATATGCGGAAAAAGGTTGAAGTTCTGGAACACCATGCCGACCGAGCGGCTGATGTCGCGCGCCTGAGAATCGCGGTCGGTGATGGTCATGCCGCCCAGCTTGATGCTCCCTTCCTGATAGCCTTCCAGCCCGTTCATGCAGCGCAGCAGCGTGCTTTTGCCCGATCCGCTGCGGCCGATTATCGAGATCACTTCGCCCATCTCGATATCGAGATCGACGCCTTTCAGCACGTGATTGTCGCCGTAGTACTTCTGCACCTGATTAATGGTGATGAGCGGCATGGAATTTTTTCTCCAGATACTGGCTGTAGCGGGACAGCGGATAACACATCAGGAAGTAGCCCAGCGCGACCAGGCCAAATACCTTAAAGGGTTGATACGTCACGTTGTTCAAAATGGTGCCGGCTTTGGTCAGTTCGATAAAGCCGATAATCGAGGCGAGCGCGGTGCCTTTGATCACCTGTACGGCGAAGCCCACCGTCGGCGCGATGGCGATGCGGATCGCCTGCGGCGCGATCACCCGGCACAGCGTCTGGCCAAAGCTGAGGCCGAGGCAGCGCGACGCCTCCCACTGCCCTTTCGGCAGCGCGCGAATGCTGCCGAACCAGATATCGAGCAGAAAGGCGCTGGTGTAGAAGGTTAACGCCAGCGAGGCCGCCGTCCAGGGCGCGACGTCGATGCCGAACAGCCCGACACCAAAGAAGGCGAGAAACAGCTGCATCAGCAGCGGCGTGCCCTGAAACAGCTCGGTGTAGCCGCGGATCAGCCGCGTCAGCCACTTACGCTGCAGCAGGCGCAGAAACAGCAGCGGCAGCGTCACCAGCGTGCCGCCGACAAAGGCGGTCAGCGACAGCAGCAGCGTCCAGCGCGCCGCCAGCAGCAGGTTGCGCAGAATATCCCAGTCGGTAAAGGTGCTCATCATGCCTGCGCTCCCAACCATTTACGCCCCACCGCCAGCAGCACCTGGCGCATGGCGATCGACAACAGCAGATAGATCAGCGTGGTCACCAGATAGACCTCGAAGCTTAAAAAGGTGCGCGACTGGATCAGGTTGGCGGCGAAGGTCAGCTCTTCATAGGAGACCTGCGACACCACCGACGAGCCGAGCATCACGATAATGCACTGGCTCACCAGCGCCGGATAGATGCGCTGCAGCGACGGCGGGAGCACCACGCGCAGAAAGGTTTGCGCGCGCGTCAGCCCCAGCACGCGTCCCGCTTCCCACTGCCCTTTCGGCGTCACCTGAATGCCGGCGCGGATAATTTCGGTGCTGTAGGCGCCGAGGTTAATCAGCATCGCCAGCAGCGCCGCCTCGCCCGCCGTCAGCTTCAGGCCCAGATTGGGCAGGCCGAACACGATAAAAAAGAGCTGCACCACGAACGGGGTGTTGCGGATAATCTCCACGTACAGCCCCCAGAGGCGACTGGCCCAGCCCGGCTGGCCGCTGCGCAGCGCCGCACCGAGGATCCCCAGCCCGACGCCGCCGACGGTAGCCAGCACCGTCAGCTGAATCGTGACCCACAGGCCGGCGAGCAGCTCCGGCCAGTAGGGCAGGAGCGCAGGAAAGTTAAGTTGCCCGAGCATAGCTGGCCCTTATGCGCCGAGGCTGGCGGGCAGCGGCGCTTTCAGCCACTCTTCCGACAGCTTGTTCAGCGTGCCGTCTTTGATGCCCTGCTCGATCAGCGCGTCCACCTTCGCCTTCAGCGCCGGCTCATCTTTTTTCAGGCCGATATAGCAGGGCGAATCCTTCAGCATAAACTGCGCCACCGGCGCTTTTTGCGGGTTCTGCCGCGCAATCGCCGCCACCACCAGGTTGCCGGTCGCCACGTACTGCACCTGGCCAGAGAGGTAGGCCGACAGCGTGGTGTTGTTGTCTTCGTAGCGCTTCACCTGCGCCTCTTTCGGCGCCAGGCTGCTCAGCACCATATCTTCCACCGCGCCGCGCGTGACGCCGATGCTCTTGCCGCTCAGCGCCGCCGCGTCTTTCAGCGTCTCGCCTTTCGGGCCGAAGACGCCGAGGAAGAACGGTGCATAGGCGCGGCTGAAGTCGATCACTTTTTCACGCTCCGGGTTTTTCCCCATGCTGGAGATCACCAGATCGACCTTGTCGGTTTGCAGATAGGGCACGCGGTTGGCGCTGGTGACCGGCACCAGCTGCAACTTAAGTTTCATCTGTTTCGCGAGGTATTTCGCCGTGTCGATATCGTAGCCCTGCGGCTGCAGATCGGTGCCGACCGATCCAAACGGCGGAAAGTCCTGCGGCACCGCCACGCGCAGCACGCCGCGCTTCTCGATATCCTGCAGCTGATCCGCCAGCGCGCTGCCGGTCTGAACCATCAGTAACGCCGCCGCTGCAACCGCCATTAACGTCTTTTTCATTATGCACCCCGGTAAGTTGACCTGAAACAAAAGATTCTTGTTTATGTGATTTGCAACTAATGTGCCAATCCCGGCGCTGGCAAGCGCGCCGGAAAAAAGGGGGTTATTTCGCCTTGCAGGCGGCTTCCCGACGACGGCAGCGAGAGATCATAATGAGGCAAAGCACCAAAATGGTGCTCTTTAGCGGTGCTCCAGCTCGTCTAACTGCTGGTAGAGATCGGCGATCTGATGAATGCGCTGACGGCCCTGGGACAGCATTTCATGCAGCAGCGCGTTGGCCAGCAGGTTAATCAAACTCATCGCCGAGGCGTAGCTGTCGAAGGCGGAGACGCTGTCGAGCGGCGCGCAGAGCTGCCAGCGCGCCAGCCCAGTCACCGATTGCGCCTGCGGCTCGCACAGCGCCAGCAGCGGGATCTGACGCTGCTGCAGCAGCTGCATCAGCGGACGGATCAGACGCGTGCGGCGGCGAAACGCCATCACCACCACCATATCCTCGGGGGTGATATCCACCACCTCTTCCGCCAGCGTCTGGCCCGGCTGCGGCAGGATAATCACGTCGCGGCGCGCCTGCAGCAATTGCTGGCGCAGGTGCAGCGCCAGCGGCCAGGAGTTGCGCATGCCGATAATGAAAATGCGTTTCGCCTGCGTCATCTGTTGCACCGCCTCGCCAAACTGCTGCGCGTCGAGCGTGTTGACCCACTGCGTCAGGTTTGCCATCTCCTGCTTGTAGTGGCGCGCCAGCAGCGTGTTGCCCTGCACCGCGTCGCGATTGTCGGTCAGCGGCATGCCGCTCTGGCGCAGGGTGCGCAGCTCGTCGCGCATATCTTTATATTTGTCGTAGCCCAGCCGCTTGAGCCTTGCCAGCTCGGCGCTGTTATAGCTGATCAGATCGTCGAAATGGTCAAAGACGAAATCCGCAATGCGCTGCTCCTGCGGCGACAGCTGCGGATAGTGGCTTCTGAGTCGTTCATCAAGCTGTTTCATGCGTCGTCCTGTAACTTTTGTTTCAGCAGAAGCTAGCATAATTCGATCCAGGTTACCGCCGCACCGCGCCCGCGCAAAAAACTGGAACGGCTCTTGCTTGAGAGTTCCCTCCTCTACCCGATGAAAAGAGTGATTATGATCCAGAGCAATATGGCTCCGCTCGGCATGGCGGTGGCGCCGCATCACCTGGCGAGCGAGAGCGCGCTGGCGGTGCTGCGCGACGGCGGCAATGCGATTGAGGCGATGGTCGCCGCCGCTGCCACTATCGCCGTGGTCTATCCCCATATGAACGGTCTCGGCGGCGACGGCTTCTGGCTGGTACTGCCGCCCAACGGCGATCCGGTTGCTATCGACGCCAGCGGCGCGGCAGGCTCGCTGGCAACTATCGATTTCTATCGCGGCGAACGCGCCATTCCGCATCGCGGACCGGCCGCCGCGCTGACGGTGGCCGGCACGGTCAGCGGCTGGCAGGAGGCGCTGACGCTCTCCGGCGAGCTGGGCGGCGAGCCGCTGCCGCTGCCGCGCCTGCTGCGCGACGCGATCCGCTACGCCGCCGACGGTATTCCGGTGACCGCCTCGCAGGCGGCCGCCACCGCCGAGAAGCAGCATGAGCTGGCGCATCAGCCCGGCTTCGCCGCCACCTTTCTGCCGGACGGCGACGCGCCGCGTCCCGGCAGCCGCTTTACCCAGCCGGCGCTGGCGCAGACGCTGAGTCTGCTGAGCGAGCAGGGCCTCGACAGCTTCTATCGCGGCGAGCTGGCGCACCATCTGGCGCGCGAAATGGTGGCGCTCGGCATGCCGGTGACGCTGGCAGATCTGCAGCAGCAGCGCGCGCGTCGCTGCACGCCGCTGCACGTGGCGCACAGCGAAGGCGACCTGTGGAATATCGCGCCGCCAACGCAGGGTCTGGTGTCGCTGGCGATCCTCGGCGTGACCGACCATCTGGCGATGGCGCAGGCTGACGAAGCGCAGACGGTGCACCGCATCGTGGAGGCGACGAAAAAAGCCTTTGCGCTGCGCGACGCCCATCTCACCGATCCGCGCCATATGCGCTGCGAGGCGCAGTCGCTGCTGACCCAGGATCACTTCGCCACGCTGGCGAGCCAGGTGAGCGAGACGCAGGCCGCGCCCTGGGGAACCGGGCGTGGTCCCGGCGACACGGTGTGGATGGGCGTGATGGACAGCAGCGGCCTCGCCGTCTCCTTTATTCAAAGCATCTACCACGAGTTCGGCAGCGGCGTGGTGATCCCCGGCACCGGCATTACCTGGCAGAATCGCGGCGCGGCCTTCAGCCTCGACGCGGATCACCTGCTGGCGCTGGCACCGGGCAAGCAGCCGCTCCATACCCTCAATCCCGCCGCCGCGCGCCTGAAAGATGGCCGCACCCTGGTCTACGGCGCGATGGGCGGCGATGGCCAGCCGCAAACCCAGGCGGCGATCTTTACCCGCCATGTGATTCAGGGCATGCCGCTGCAGCAGGCGGTGAGCGCGCCGCGCTGGCTGCTGGGACGCACCTGGGGCAACGCCTCCGACTCGCTCAAGCTGGAGGGCCGCTTTGCGCCGGAGAGCGTCGCCAGGCTGCGTCAGCTGGGGCACGAGGTCGAGCTGCTGCCCGACTTCAGCGAAGCGGTAGGACACGCCGGCGCCATCGTGCGCCACAACAACGGCATGCTGGAAGGCGCATGCGATCCGCGCAGCAACGGCAGCGCGAGCGGTTTCTGACAGGAGAAAAAAGATGGAGCAGACAACAGACTGGGCGCGCTATCTGGCGCAGATGGAGCAGCTGCTGGCGCTGGAGCTGGACGAGGCGCGCCGCGCCGAGCTGGTGATTCAGCTAGAGCGCATCGCTACGCTGGCGGCGCCGCTGATGGCCTTCCCGCTTGACGACCGGCTGGAAGTGGCGGGAGTGTTTCATCCATGAACCTCAGCGAATTTTCTATCCAGGCGTTGCAGCAGGCGATTCAGCGCGGCGATCTCAGCGCGCGCGAGGTGGCGCAGCACTCCCTGCAAGGGATTGAGCGCCAGCGCGCGATTAACGCCTGGACCGAGATCACCACAGAACGCATGCTGCGCGAGGCGGACGCCATCGACGCGCAGCGGCGACGCGGCGAGGATCTGCCGCCGCTGGCGGGCGTGCCCTACGCGGTGAAGAACCTGTTCGACGTGGCGGACCACACCACGCTGGCGGGCGCCGCCCTGTTTCAGGATCGACCGGCGGCGACGCAGGACGCCTGGGCGGTCAGCCGCCTGAGCCGCGCCGGCGCGCTACTCTCCGGCATGCTGAATATGGACGCCTATGCCTACGGATTCACCACCGAGAACAGCCATTTCGGCGCCACGCGCAACCCGCACGACATGACGCGGGTCGCCGGCGGCTCGTCGGGCGGCTCTGCGGCGGCGGTCGCGGCCGGACTGGCGCACTTCTCGCTCGGCACCGACACCAACGGCTCGATTCGCGTGCCCGCCTCACTGTGCGGCATTTTCGGCCTGAAGCCGACCTTTGGCCGGCTGTCGCGCAGCGGCAGTCATCCCTTTGTCGCCAGCCTCGATCATATCGGCCCTTTCGCGCGCCGCGTCGAGGATCTGGCGCTGGTGTATGACATGCTGCAGGGGCATGACCCGCAGGACGCATTCCAGGCGAATCGCCCCGCCGATCCGGCGCAGCTCGGGCTGGAAGAGCGCGGCCAGCGCTGTGCGCTGCTGGGCGGCTTTTTCTCTACCTGGTGCGACGACGACGCGCGCGACGCGCTGGCACAGGCCGCGCGGGCGCTGAATATTCAGGATGAGGTAACGCTGCCGGAAGCGGAGCTGGCGCGCTCGGCGGCCTTTGTCCTGACCGCCTGCGAGGGCGGCAACCACTATCTGCCCGCGCTGCGCGCCTCGCCGGAGCGGTTCGAACCCGCCTCGCGCGAGCGGCTGCTGGCGGGCGCGATGCTGCCCGCCGCCTGGTATGTGCAGGCGCAGCGCTTCCGCCGCCACTTTCAGCAGCAGGTGCTGCCGCTGTTCAGTCGGTTCGACGTGCTGATCGCCCCCGCGACGCCCTGCGCCGCGCCGCTGATCGGTCAGGAGACAATCGCGGTCAACGGCACGCATCTGCCGACGCGCGCCAGTATGGGCATGCTGACGCAGCCGATCTCCTTCCTCGGCCTGCCGGTGTGCAGCGTGCCGCTGGCGACGAAAAGCGGTCTGCCAATTGGGCTACAGCTGATCGCCGCGCCCTTTAACGAAGCTGCTGCGCTGCGCGTCGCCTTTGCGCTGGAGCAGCAGGGTATAACCTCTCTGGGTAAACCGAATGAACAGTGAAGAGATTAATCTGCCGCACGTGGTGGCGGAGGTGACCGCCGCTTTTTATCGCTACGAGCAGGCGCTGGTGAGCAATGATATCGAGACGCTGGACACGCTCTTCTGGCACGACGAACGCACCGTGCGCCTCGGCGCGGGCGAGAACCTCTACGGCATCGAGCAGATCCGCGCCTTTCGCGCCCAGCGTCCCGCCGCCGGGCTGGCGCGCACCCTGCGCAACAGCGTTATCACCACCTTCGGCGACGACTTTGCGGTTTGCAGCACCGAGTTCACGCGTGACGGCACGACAAAAATCGGCCGCCAGCAGCAGAGCTGGGTCAGGCTGCCGCAGGGCTGGCGCATTGTCGCCGCGCAGGTCAGTTTGATGAGCGAAGGCTAGCCTGACGCTGCGCCGCAATGGTTTCAGCCTGCTGCAGCAGCTGCTGGAGATCGTCTTCGTCAATATCCAGCAGCTGGCCGCTTTCCAGCGCCTGATGCAGGTCGTCGCGGGTAATCGGCACCGCCAGCTTGACCGGCTCCGGCTTCGCCTCGGTGGCGGCCAGCGGATGCGGGTAGCGCCGCCCCGCCAGGTTGTTGAAGAGGATCGCCAGCAGCGCCAGGCAGAGGGAGTTAAGCAGCACCGGCGTCAGAATATAGTGG
>Ga0157362_1000080_pt1 | contig 26729 bp, 20 predicted proteins | sample AttlaeALBM3_FD_111480 | JGI IMG/M metagenome (GOLD analysis project Ga0157362, IMG submission 111480) | Fungus gardens microbial communities from leaf cutter ant in Ribeirão Preto, State of São Paulo, Brazil - Atta laevigata ALBM3 | ecosystem: Host-associated > Fungi > Mycelium > Unclassified ... | reverse complement strand
CGACGAGGAGGACATGGTCTCCGAGAACTTCGAGACGATCGACGCCGTTGCCGCACTAGTGGCCACCAAGGGCGGCTGAGCATCGGTGGAGCGGCCCTATCTGCTCACCCACCTGCTGGAGAGGGCGGCCGAACGCGACCCCCACGCGGACGCTGTCGTCCAAGGCTCCACCGTCCTGTCCTACGGGGAGCTGCTCGAGCGCTGCGTCGAACTGGCCGACCGACTGCACGCGGCCGGGGTGCGGCGGGGGGACCGAGTGGCGCTGTGCTTGGACAAGTCGGCGGACGCCGTAGTCGCGATCTGGGCGGTCCTATTCGCGGGCGCCGCCTACGTACCTCTCGACGTTGCCGCCCCGGTGGCCCGGCTCGCCTACATCGCCGGCAACTGCACCGTTGCCGCCCTCGTCACCTCCGACACACGCGCCGAACTCGCGGCCACCGTCGCCGCGTCGATGCCCGCGCCGCCGGCGATCCTGCAGATCGGGGCGGCGGGCGTCGCCGAGGGACGCTCGCGACTGGCGCCGCCGTGCGTCGACCACGACCTCGCCTACGTCCTTTACACGTCGGGCTCGACAGGCGAACCCAAGGGCGTAATGCTCAGCCACCGCAACGCTCTCGCATTCGTGCTTTGGGCCGCCGGGGAGTTCGGCGTCTGTCCCGGCGACCGCATTTCCAGCCACGCCCCGTTCCACTTCGACCTGTCGGTCTTCGATCTCTACGCCAGCGTCGCCGGCGGCGCCGCGGTTGTGCTCGTGCCCTCCCGCGCTTCGGTATTCCCTCGCGAGCTCGCCAGGTTCATGCGGGAGGCGCGCATCACGGTCTGGTATTCGGTGCCGTCCGTGCTCAGCGCCTTGGCGACCCGGGGTGGGCTGCAGCCCGGCGACCTGCCCGACTTGCGCACCGTCCTGTTCGCCGGCGAGGTATTCCCGACCGCGTTCCTGCGTCGGCTGATGGCGCAGTTGCCGGGCGCGCGCTTCGTCAACCTCTACGGGCCGACCGAGACGAATGTGTGCACGTGGTACGAAGTGTCCACGCTCGACCCTGACGACCACGCCGACATCCCGATCGGGCACGCCGTGCCCAACGACGAGCTGTTCATCATCGGCGAGGACGGGGCTGCTGCCCCTCCGGGCGCCCCGGGCGAGTTGTTCGTGCGGGGCGCGACCGTCATGCGCGGGTACTGGGGCAACGAGGAGCGCACTGCGCACTCCCTCGTGGCACACCCGTTCGACGCGGCAGCGACCGACCGCGTGTACCGCACCGGCGACCTCGTGGTCGACGTCGGCGACGGCGAACTGCGCTTCCTGGGCCGCCGCGACCACCAGATCAAGAGTCGCGGCTACCGCATCGAGCTGGGCGAGATCGAGACGGCGCTGCACACCCATGACGGCGTGCTCGAGTGCGCCGTGGTGGCCATCCCCGACCAATTGATCAGCAACCTCATCGTCGCCTACGCCGTGGTGTGTGCGGGGCTGGACGAGCCTGCCCTCGCTCAGCATTGCGCGCGGGTACTTCCGCCGTACATGGTGCCGAGTGAGTTCGTACTGGTCGATGATCTGCCCCGCACGCCCAACGACAAAGTCGACCGCCGCTCGCTCGTCGAGCGGTTCGTCGAGCAGGCTGACCGTACGCTGTCGCGCACCGGGCTGAACTCATTCACGGATCAGCTGTAGCCGCCGGGGCGGGACTCTCCCTATCCGGCCAGGCGCGCCTCCGGCGGGCGCGCGCCGAGGACCCGGTCGAATGCGCCACCGTGGGGTTGACGGCGCATCAGGAGGGCCAGCAGCGGTGCAGTGCTCGGTGCCGATCGGTTCGCGCTTCCACGCCGAGCGTGCGCCACTGTGGAACTCCGAACTCGATTCTGTCGAGACCACCGAGCGTTGGATCCGCGACAACAACTGAGGTTTGATCGGCGCAGCGACATCGGTCGACGGCTTGCCTTAGGGCGCTGAGCAGATTCTCGCCCTCCGTCTCGACGGACACGGTCGCCGACCGATCCGATGGGCCCGAGCACGTCCCGTGCGCCCACGACCGGTGGCGGCGACGAGATGACGCGGCATTTTGGCGCGACCGGTTGCACCTGGCCACCCGGGTGCGCTCGCCGCGAGCCCTTTGCTGGTCACCGATCAGTGCCTGAGGGCGACTGCGGCAGCACCGGCGGATCTGCGGGCGCGTTCGTTGTCCGCCAGTTTGGAGCCGGCGCCCTGCCAGGACCGCACTGCGCCCACGCGTGTCCAGGAGAAGCCGCCAACCAACAGCTTCGTGCGCGGTCCGATGTCCTTGGCCATGAAAGGTCCCACGAGCTATGAGCGTGGCACGGTTGTAAAATGACACGTCGAAGAAAGCGACAGCGTCAGCGGCCGGCGCTGGGCCGGCGGTCGTTGCCGGCGTACCGAGTAGTTGATCACGTTGGGAGGGTGAACTTGAGGCCGGGGCCAGTACGAATGAGGCTGATGCCGAAGTTGATATTCCCGGCTTTCGTTTCGTTTTCGCTCCTGGTGCTGCTCGGCTGTTCGTCGGCAGGTCTGCCTTCGCCCTCCCCTAGTTCAGCCGTGTCCGGATCGCCATCGGCTGTCACGTACGCGACGGCAACCGGCACGTATGCCGCGGTTGGAGCCCCCGGCAGCGCCCCGGCGGTTTGTGCCACACCGCCGGCCGGTCCGGTCTCGCCACCGCCGGGAGCGGTCAAGGTCGACCCGAGCGTGCTGGGCGATCTGTCCGCCAAGACTTTGTCCTCCCCCGCGGGCACAACCTTCTGGCTGGCGCCCGGCGTTCACAAACTCGACAGCAGTCCGGACGCGCAGGTGAGTCCCAAGGACGGCGACGTGTACCTCGGCGCGCCCGGGGCGATACTCGACGGGCAGAACGTGAACGAGTTCGCCTTCACTCGTCGGGCCGCCGACGTCACGATCCGGTACTTGACCGTTCAGAATTTCAATCCCAACACCTCCCAGGCCGGAGTCGTCAACCACGACGGAGGTACCGGGTGGGTGATCGCCGACGACGCGATCCTGAGCAACCACGGGGCCGGTGTGCGGGCCGGCGCCAACCAACAGGTGCTGCGTAGTTGCTTGAAGGACAACGGCCAGTACGGGATCGCCGCGCCCTCCCCGTTGGCAAACGTCGCTGGTCACGCTGTGCCGGTTACCGGCGGTCTGGTTGTGAAGGGCAACGAGATCGTCGGGAACGACGCCGACAACATCGAGGCCCAGCATCCCGGCTGCGGCTGCAGCGGTGGCGCGAAGTTCTTCGGGATCAACGGTGCGGACATCACCGGTAACTGGGTGCACGACAATCACACCGTCGGCCTCTGGGTGGACACCGACAACAACGACTTCCTCATCTCCGACAACGTGATCGAGAACAACGCCGGCGTGGGACTGTTCTACGAGATCAGTTACAACGGGATAATCCGCGACAACACGTTCCGGAACAACGCCGTGCAGAGGGGTAAGCAGTTCGCCGACAGGTCCGATCTGTTTCCGGTGGGGGCCGTGTACATCAGCGAGTCCGGCGGGGAACCCCGGTTGCCCGCGCGTACGGATCACCTGGAGATCTCCGGAAACCTGCTCGACCGCAACTGGGGCGGGATCACGGCTTGGGAGGACGCCAACCGGTTCTGCAACAGCAACCCCGCTGTTCGGGCCTGCACCCTGCTGGTGCGTGATCGGCAGAGTTGCTCCCAACCCGGAATCAGCACGCAACCGTTCTACAGCGACTGTCGGTGGAAGACGCAGCGACTCGACATTCACGACAACACCTTCGTCTTCGACCCGACCGCCGTCGGCTGCACCAACTCACGATGTGGCCTGATGGCGCTGATCTCCAACCCCGGAATGCGCCCGTGGTGGACGCCTTACCAAGGCACGGTCATCGAGGACGCGGTAACCTTCGGGCAGGGCAACAGTTGGCACAACAACACCTACTCCGGACCTTGGCAGTTCATGGCTCACGACACGAGGACGATCGTCTCCTTCGATGCGTGGCGGGCCGCACCGTACAGCCAGGACGCCGCTAGCACGTTGACGCAGACTTCGTCCAACAGGACCCCGAGCAGAAGATGACGGGTCCGATTCGCGCACGGCCCGCAGGTAGGGTCGCCATCCTCGCTCGGTGGGCCGCATAACCGGACCGTGTCGCCCGATCGTGCGGCAGACCCTTTCCCGGAATTCAGGGTGACCGGATGACGCGCTGCATTCACGTACGGACTCTGGCGGTTCAGGAGTGCCCGGGCGGCCCCCGATAGGCTTACGCCTGTGGCTACACCTTCGCCCACCGACTGCCGCGCGCGGATGTTCGAACGGCCACTGCGGATCCTGATCGCACACAACAGGTACCGTTCGGAACAGCCCAGCGGTGAGGATCGGGTCGTGGACCTGGAGGTGGACCTGCTGCGCGCCGCCGGTCATGAGGTGGCAACCTTCCAACGTTGCAGCGATGAGATTGCCATGATGTCGGCCACCGACAGGGCCCTGACCGTGATGCGGGTTCCTTGGTCGCGGCCGAGCCGGCTGGAGTTCGGATCGCGCTTGCGTGCAGTCCGGCCGGACATCGTGCACCTGCACAACACAGTTCCCCTGATCTCACCGTCCGTGCTGGCAGCCGCCGCCGATGCGGGCATTCCGGTCGTGGCCACCTTGCACCAATACCGACAGATCTGCCCGACCGGCGAGATGTTCCGCGACGGATCGGCCTGTGATGAATGCGTGGGCCGACTTCCCTGGCCGTCGATCCGCCACGGCTGCTACCGCGGCTCTCGGGTGGCCACCGTCCCTTTGTCGATCGCGATGATGACGGGACGACGTCACTGGTGGACCCAGGTCACAAAGTTTTTCTGCGTATCGGCCGCCCTACGCGACAGGCTGATCGCCGCCGGTATGCCCGCCGACCGCATGACCGTCAAACACAATTTCGTCCCCGACATCGGGGTTCGGTCGGGCCCGAGCGAACATGTGCTCTACCTGGGCCGGCTGAGCAAGGAAAAGGGTCTTCCCCTGCTCATGGCGGCTTGGGAGCGCCTGACCGCCGCGCGTACCGTTGGTCTCCCATTGGTGATCGCAGGTGCGGGTCCGCTGGCCGCAACGGTGGAAAAATGGGCGGCTGCCCGCAGCGACGTGCGATATCTGGGTCTGCTGGATCGCGAACAGTGCGCCCGAGTGCTACGTGCTTCGGCGGCCGTTGTAGTGCCCTCTGTGTTGCCGGAAACGTTCGGACTGGTCGCAGTCGAGGCCATGTCCGCGGGAGTCCCAGTGGTCGCCGCGGCTCACGGGGGCCCACCGGAGTTGGTCGCGCACGGCGTAACCGGCCTGCTACACATACCGGGCGACGCCGACTCCTTGGCCGCCCAACTGGTCACGGCCCTGGATCCGGCGAACGGTGAACGTATGGGCCTGGCGGGCCGGAAGCGGTACGAGGCGAGGTTCAGCAGCGAGGTCGGGTTGTCCCGGCTGATCGGCGAGTATGAGTCCACGATCGACCAGTGGAGGTCCCGCAGCCCTGCGAAATGATCGATTTCGTACTCGCGCGTGTCACCGCAGGAACGTCAATCTCGACACCATCGGCTCCTGATCGCCACCGCAACGACCCTCCCCGAGCAGCATCCACGTCGGTTCCCGCCGGCCGAACCCATCGGAGTACCACCCGCGGGGTGGCTCGGTCGAACCTCGGTGAGCGCTCCAGCTCAACGCGGGCGGCAATTCGAACATCGCAGCGTGATCCAGGCCCTCTGTCGACCAAGCCAGGTTCGTCGCCGTGCCGTCAAGTTCCACCTGAATGGCCGGTCCGAGGTGAAATGCAAGCCGGCAGCGCACCGAAGTGTTGCCGTAGACCTCGTCGCGGATCTCCAACGAGGAATCCGACGGCTCGAGGAACAGTCGACGTCGATGACGGACCCCCAGCCGACGCAGGTACCCGTCATGCTCGCCGGCCCACAGCCCCAGACGGTCACTCTCCTGATGCGCGACCAGCACCCGGCTACGGGCATGCCGCGTCCACAGGAACGGCCCGCCCGCTTCGGACTGATCCCGACCCTCGATCTCGAGGGTGTTGTGTCCCAGGGTGGATCGGAAGTACGAACGCCAGCACGGCTGACCGTGGTAGCAGTACGTGCCGGGATCGGCCAGGACGTCCACGCCGTCCACTCGCACCTCTACCGCCAGTGCGTCGGCGTGGGCATGCGCCGCTATCGACAGGAACCCGTGTGGACCCGCGTCCGCCCGGCACCAGATCTCGCCCGCGGCCGCGCTCGGCAGGCGGAGGATCGTCAGCCCGGCATCGGCGAAGTGCATGGGGCGCTCGACCGGGCGCCCGGGCAGGCCCGGCCGCGGCCGGGTAAGCGCCGCCAGCCAAACCGAACGGACGTCCTCGCCGCGCCGCGCCGGCCACCACTCACAACGCCCGGCCACCGCCGCGCCCGTAGCCAGCAGTGACGACCAGCGCCCGGCGCCCCGGTCACCGTCCACCACCAGCGCGAGCCCGTCATCGCCATCGCCCTGACGTGGCGGTCGCTGGTGGACATCGACCACCGCGGCCAGCGCGTCCATCGCACGCACCAGCGCCGTGGGCACCGAGGTCGGTAGCGGCACCCCCGCAGCGTCCGCTTCGGCAAGCGTGACCAAGCCGAGTTCGAGCACCAGTCCGTGGTACCCGGTAGCCAGTTCGCGGTTCAGCCCGGAGGCGAACGTGTTCGCGTCGAGTTCGCGGGCAAATCGTCGGACCGAGTCCGCCTGCCAGCGCAGGGTCTCCCGGAACCACGGGAAAGCGCAGGCGGCCACCACTCGGCCCGCCGCCTCGGCCACCGCGTGGTTGTTGGCGGAGGATCCGACGCTCGGAATCGCGGCCAGCCACCGTTGGTGCGCGTAGATCTGACGCACCGCTTCCTGGTTGTGTTCGAACAGCCCACCCACCTGCGCCCAGCGCGCCAAAAGCCGACGCACCCAGGCCCAGGAGATCAGGCGGATCCCGAGTTCAATGCCGTTGACCCAATGCACGCCGCGTAGTGGCGGGTTCGCCGTCCACCACGACTTGAGGTGCTCGGCCACGCGCTCGGCGTACCGAACTTCACCGGTGCACGCATACGCGGAAGCGAGGATCGTCAGGTGGTGGTGCCTGGACAACTCCCACAACTGCTTCACGTCCCCGACCACGGCGCGATCGCGGTAGCGGATGTCGAAAGCGAATGCATCCGCGGGTGCTCGCCGATCGGTGCACGGATCCCAGTGCCAGTCTGGGGCCTTCAGGTCCGTGCGTTGGACGCCCAACACGATCGCTCTGCCGTCCAGCAACTCGTCGGCAGTGGCGAGCAAGCGGGACCGGGCCGCCTCCGGCACCGCCTCGATCGCCCATTCGGGCAGCGGCTCGGGTGCTCGGCCGGATTCGGGTGGCACCTCATTGAGGGTCGGCGGCCGGTGGCGCCAGAGCGAGACAACCGCCTGCGTCCGTAACCGCGCCACGACTTCGGAAGGTCCCATCCGGGCAAGCCGGCGCAGGTACCACAGAGCATCGTTCATCCGAGGTCGCCGGTGGTGACCGCGGTGATCGACACTGCGGCTGCGGCGGCAAGACTGCGCCCCACGGCCAGGGTGGCTTGGGTGGTGGCCAGCAGCGACTGGAGCTGGATCGGCATTTCCCCTCCTGTGGCCACCGCCCTCAGGAACGCGTCGAGCTGGGCGCGCTGGCCCTTGTCCGGCGGTCGCGGCAGCCTCGAGGACAGCCACCGCCCATGGGCGTAGACGCTCGCCCGACGGAAATCGTCCAACCGCAGCACCTTGCCGTCGGCGAGCAGGTCCAGGGTCTCTTTCGGGAACCGACGGCTGCCCGAGGTCGCGTAGGTCAGCACCGCGGTCGAGCCGTCGTCGAACCACACGGATGCCTGGAGATCCCGGGCATCCGGCGTCGAACAGGCGAACACCGTGATCGGGGTCGCGTCCAACAGCCAGCTGATGGTGTCGAGGAAATGACCGCCCTCGCCATCGAAGCGGCTGCCTTCGGTGTCGGACCATCCGTTCCGGCTGCCCGAGTCCAGTCGTCCCGCGTTGACCAGATAGCGCACGGTGGCAGGGCCCACTCGACGGCCGAACTGCCGCCTCGCCTTGGTCAGCAGCGGGGCGAACCGACGGTTGAAACCCACGTGCAGTCTGTCGTTCCCCGACTCGTCGACCGCGCGCACGATCAGATCAAGTTGTTGCTGCGTCAGCGCCAGAGGTTTCTCGACGAACACGGCCTTGCCCGCGCGCAGAGCACAGGCCACCAGGTCGGCGTGCGAGCTGTGGCGGGTGACGATGAACACCACCGGAACGTTCGGATCGTCCCAGACCTGGTGAACCGAGGTTGCGGCGACGTCGAAATCGAACTTGCGCCTTGCGTTCTCTGCCGACAAGGCCGAATTGGTCACCACCGTGGAGAGTACAATGTCCTGACGCCCCATCAGGTGGGGTAGCAGCATCGAGGACGCGTAGTGGCCCGCGCCGATGAATCCTATCCGCAGCGGCCGCGGCAATGATCTTGCGTCCCGGAGCGGGCGCGGCGCGGGCACCGAGGACACGGGCTGCTGCGCGACCGGTTCGCGCGCGGGTGCGGCGGGCAGCCCGGGGCCGGCCGGGTATCGGAACAACACCGCGACGGCCTTCAGTTCTCCGTCCTGGAGTTTGCGGTAGGTCGCCACCGCGTCGTCCAGGTCGGCGACGTGGGAGACCAGCGGTGCGATACTGAGCTGCTTGCGGGCCAGCAGGTCGAGGAAGCACTCCATGTTGCGCCGCTCGGTCCAGCGGACGTACCCCGCCGGGTAGTCGCGGCCCTCCAATTCGTAGGCCGGGTCGTAACGACCCGGCCCGTACGATCGCGAGAACCGGACGTCGAGTTCCTTGATGTACGAGGCGTTCCACGGGAAGTTCATCGTGCACCTGCCGATGTCCACCACGCGGCCGCGGTCGCGGGCGTGCCGTACCGCGAGTTCCACGGGCGCCGCGTCCTTGGCGCCGGCGGTGAGCAGCACGTGGTCCACGCCTCGACCCGCGGTGGATCGGGCTACCAAGTTGTCCAGGCCGTCGCCCGGTGCGGCGCTCCCCAACGCGCCCAGCGCCTCCGCCAGCAGGCACCGCTCCGCGTCCAGATCGCATCCGAGGACGCGGACTCCGGCGGCGGCCAGCAGTTGGCAGACGAGCTGGCCGATCAGCCCCAGGCCCACCACCAGCGCGGTCTCGCCCAGGGCGGGTTCGGCGCGGCGTACGCCCTGTATCGCGATTGCGCCCACCGTCGCGAAGGCCGCATGCTCTGCCGGGATACCTGGGCCCACTGGAACGAACAGGTTGCCCGGCACCCAGTTGACCTCGGCGTGCAGAGCGTGCTCGTTGCCAGCGCAGGCCACCAGGTCGCCGACCTTGACCTCGGTGATGCCCGCGCCCACCTCGATCACGGTGCCGCACAACGAGTAGCCGAGCGGGGTCCAGGAATCGAGCTTGTTCATGACCTTCCGGTAGGTCGCCGCCGGCCCGACCGTCGTCACGCTCTGCATGACCTGCGCCACCTGGTCCGGTCGCGACCGGGCCTTGCCCAACATCGACATGCCGGCTTCGTTGACCTTCATCAACTCGGTGCCGATGGAGATCAGCGAGAAGGACGACCGGACCAGGACACCGCCCGCCCGGCAGGCAGGAGCGGGTACCTCGATCAGAGCCATTTCGCCGGACTTGTAGTTCTGTGCCACCTGCTTCACGAACCGACCCCCCCGGCGGAGGAATGCCCGACTTCGCCCAGGCCCGGCTCAGACCGGAGCACGATCGGTCCGGACCGACTCGCGTCAATTCCGCCGACCCCGGCGGCCAGCGCCGCACGGTAGCCGCGGGCCCATCCGTAGGACCCGGCTATCCCACACACGGTCTGGCATCCCCTTGGCCATCTCGGGCCTGACGGTACGTCAGCTTCTTGCCAGGCAACGGTATACGTCCGGTCAGCTCGTCGTAGAGAGCAACGTACTCCTGCGCTTGGCGGGACCATGCAAGTACGTCCTCGACACGACGGCGTCCTGCGACACCCATGATCTTCCTACGGTCAGGATCATCCAGCAGCGCCAGAATTGCGTCGCCGAACTTCACTACGTCATTGGGTTGTACGTACAGAGCCGAATCCGCGGCCGATACGCGGGTCTCCGTCAAGTCGAATGCCACCACCGGCAGCTCGTAGGCCAGGTACTCCATGGTCTTGTTCATCGTCGACACATCATTGAGCGGGTTCTTCGGATCCGGCGACAGACCTAGGTCGGCCGTCGAGAGAATCTGCGCGACCGCCTCGTCGGAGACGCGCCCGGTGAACAACGCAGTCTCGTCCAACCCCAGTTCCGCGGCGAGCCGACACAACTGCGGTCGGACATCCCCGTCGCCGATGAGCGTCAGCGCGACATCGGTCCGTCCTCGTGAGTGGACCACGTGATGCATTGCGCGCAGCGCCAGATCAACCCCGTCCTGAGGCCCCATCACCCCGAGGTAGGCGACCAGGTATCTATGGCCGCGTCGCAGTGACGGGATCGGTTCGACCCGCCGCATCCGACTCGGATCCGGACCCGTTCGCACGACCCGCACCTGCTCGGGGTCCTTACCGCTGCGACGAATCGCCGTCCGCCGGTACGACTCGTTCATGGAGATCACCCGGTCGGCCACGGCATAGGTGATCCGTTCCGTGGCGAGCAGCGCCCGGTGGACCACTGCCGGGCCATCGGGAAAACGGGACTTGTACAACTCGGGACACAGGTCGTGTTGGTCGAAGACCACTGCGACGCGAAGGAGCTTGAACAGGGCCGCAGCTACCCACAACACGTCCGGCGGATTGCACAGCTGGACCACACCGAACGGTCGACGGCGCCAGCAGTGAACCAATCCGACGAACGTTGCCGCGACCGAATAGGCGTACTCCGCCAAGAACATCGGCGCACACGTGATCGGCGGGAACGCCGGGTACTTGTACAGGTGGACGCCGCCGAGGACCTGGTAGTTCGGATCCCCCTTCGCCTTCGGACAAATGACCGAGACCTCGTAGCCACGCGCGCGCAGTGCTCGACACTCGTTCCACACCCGACGATCAAAGGGAACCGGCAGGTTCTGGACCACGATGCACACGTGATCGCGACCCGCCGCGCGGGTCATCACCATCCAATACCCTCATAACCCGGCAGCGCCTCGATCTCCGGCCCGTGCTTGCCGTGCAGGTCGAACACCGCAGCCGGTCGATGCGACAGCACGGCAGCACGGCTCGCATCGTCCACGTTCGAAAGAATGACGACCGGTGCGCCGCTGACCGCCGCGGTTGCGGTGTCGGTCAACAACTGGCCCAGATGCGGCAGTCGGGCCTGGACGTGCCGCAGGTTCGCCCCCGCGAGCGACCGCGGGTTCACCACGGGGTCGTGGATGCGCAGATCCAACCCCTTTCCGATCAGGTACTCGGCCAGCGCGACATTCGGGCTCTCCCGAAGGTCGTCGGTCTGCGGCTTGAACGACAGCCCCAGCAGCGCGACCCGGCGACCGGCATCGATCTCCTCCACTCGACGCAGCACCCGATCGGCTACATCGCGAATGACGTATTCGTTGGAGGCGAGGATGCCCTGAAGCACCGGAACGTCGATCGAATGGCTTCGGGCCATGTGGAGCAGGCTGCGCACATCCTTGGGCAGGCACGAACCACCGAAGGCGAACCCCGGCCTGAGATACGCCGGCGAGACGTTGAGGTCGGTGTCCTGGACGAAGAGGTCCATGACGGTCCGGGCATCGACGCCGAGGGATCTGTAGACCCGACTCAGCTCGTTCGTGAAAGCGACTTTCAAGGCGTGAAACGCATTGCAGCTGTATTTCAGACTTTCTGCGACGTTCGTGGGCACCACATGAATTTCACGACCGAGGAAGCCGAACAATTCTTGCAGTGGGGCGGTGGCTTCCGTGGTGCCGCCAAGGACGACGAGAGGCGGTGAGAAGAAATCACGGACGCTCGATCCTTCTCGCAGGAATTCCGGGCATATGGCCACGTGCAGCGTCTGGCCGACGGTGCGCCTTGATGCTGTTTCCAAAAGCGGAGTCACCACATCGGCGACGGTCCCTGGCGGAACAGTCGAGCGGATCACGACGGTGTGCTCTGTCTCCAGGCCGGCCAGCGCGGCGCCAATCGCCTCGACCACCCGAAGCACCTGACCGAGGTCGATGCTCCCGCCGGCTTGTGAGGGAGTCCCGACACAAACGAGGCTCACCGCGGAATCACGCACCGAGCTGACCGAGTCATGCACCACTCGCAGGTGACCGGTGCGGACCGCCTCTGCGACGATGGCCGCCAAACCCGGCTCGACGACAGGAGACAGGCCGGCGGCCAACGCCTCGACCTTGGTCGGGTCGGCATCCACGCCGGTGACCTGATGACCTTGGGAGGCTAGACAAGCCGCGGTCACGGTGCCCACGTAGCCAAGACCGAAGACAGTCAGCTTCATGGCTCGACTCCTTCCGGGGTCAGTCCGCGTTCCGGGTCGACGAGACCTTCACGGCGGCGCCTCAGTACGCCCCTGAACCACGGATCACGGCGCCGAGCGTCTTCCAGAGGATCACCACATCCAGGAGGGGGGTCCAGTTCTCCACGTAGCGACAATCGAGCCGTTTGGTGTCCTCCCAGCAAAGATCGCTCCGGCCGCTGACCTGCCACAGACCCGTCATGCCGGGCTTGACCAAAAGCCGCCGTTGGGCTTTGCGGTCGTAGCCGGCAACCTCAGTGGGTAGGGGGGGCCGCGGCCCGACCAGCGACATCGAGCCGCTGAGCACGTTGAACAGCTGGGGCAGCTCGTCGAGCGAATGCTTGCGAAGGAACCGGCCGAGCCTGGTGACCCGGGGATCGTTCACCACCTTGAACAAAGGGCCGGCCCCGTGATCATGTTCGACAATCGCGGCGCGCATCTGCTCAGCGCCGAGGACCATGGTCCGGAACTTCAGCATTGTGAAGGGTGTGCCGCCCTTGCCTATCCGCTGGTGGCGGTAGAAAACCGGGCCGCCCTGGACCTTGATCGTCATCATGATCCCGATCATCAGTGGGGCAGTCAGGGCGAGTAGCACAAGCGCGCCGACGATGTCCGTCGCGAACTTGATCAATTTCGGCAACCCGGCGAACTTCGGCTCGACCAGGCGCAGTACCGGCGCACCGTCCAGGGTGTCCACGCGAAGGCGCGAGCCGCCGATGTCCATCAGGCCCGGGTCCACGACCACTGAGGTCCCGCTGCCCTCGAGGTCCCAGGAGAGCTGGTGCAGCTTCTCAGAGCTCCACCCGGGCGCGTGCGCCACGGCCACGACGTGGTAGCCGAAGCGGTGCACCAGCTCGACCACGCAGCTCATGTCTCCCAGTACCGGCACGTCGTTGATCTGGGTGCCGACCCCGGGAGTGCCGCCAGGCAGGCACACCCCGGTGACCTCAAGGCCGGATTTGGTGGATCGACGCGTCCGCTCGATGAGTTCGGCGACGGCGTCCCGGGATCCCACCGCCAGGACGTTGCGCATACACGAACCGGCGGCTCTCCGCCGGGCCAGGCGGTGGCGGAGCGCGAGCCTCCCGAGGGTGGCGAACGCGAACGCGATCGGCACCACGCCGAAGGCGTAAGGTCGTAGCCAATTCCACTTGAGGCCCATTCCGACGAGGGCGATCAGGATCCCCAGCCAGACAAATCCCAGGAACAAGCGGTTGAACTCAAACGTGCCCTGGCCGAGATTTTCGGCGTCCCAGGTGCCGGCAGCAACGAGCACGGCTGCACCGACGATGAGGGTGGCCAGACCGAGATCGAGATGGGCCCCCCGCCACGGGGCCGGGGACCCCCAGAACCTGTACAGCCCCGCCGAGGCCCCGATCGCCAGCAGGTCGAGGAGCCTGACGGCTCGGGCGTATCGAACCTCGTAGGCCGGTCGTGCCACCCTCGCCCGAACCTCGACCGAGACCGGGGCGTGATCAGGTGAGGGACCTGGACGGTAGAAGGACCGTGAGGTTCCGGTCGTCTGCCGTTGCGTGGCTCGGTGGCGCCGGAGTGAGGCAATTTCCGGAGCTTGGGCGGGGGTGCGGGTCCCGATCATTCATTGGCCCCTGTCTTACCCGGTGGACGACTTGCTGGTCGTCACACCCGCCCGCCTGGGTGACGCTGTTGGGCCCTTACCGAACAGTCCGCCAGTAGCATTGCCCTGCGGCCACTTCAAGTTTCAGTCTGGTTAACCAAATCGTTGGCGAAATGTAACCGGCTGTACCGTCCGCCCGCAAGATCCCGCCAAACTCGCGATCTGAACCGTGTGTCACGGTTTTCCGTCGTGTGGCTGCCCGCGGTCAAGCTAGCGCCGACGGGGCCGGGGAACTGTTTCCTCGGTGACACAACGACCCGAACTGGGTCCTGAGCAAAGCGCGCCGCATCGCAGCGCCAGCGCGACGATCGGAACCCAGGGCTGCCGGCTCATACCTCGAACCCCAGCCGGACCGCCTGGTTATGGGCCGGAGGAAGTGAATCATACTCGCGACCTGGGCGTCGAGTCGGTCCCGGCGCCGCTGTCGGGGCGCGATGGCCCGATCGCGCCGGCGCTCGCGCCCGCGAACCCTCCGGGCCGGCAGGTCATCCATCCGCGGTCACGACCTCCCGACCATTTGCCGGGTGCAACGGGCCCCAACCGGCGCCGGAGGGCCCACCTGGGCGGCCAACGCCATCACCGGAACAACCCGGCGGCGCCGACCGAAATTGGGTCGTCGAAGCTCGCCCCGCGACAGAGCCTGCGAAAGGGCGAAGGCGATGGCCGATGAATCGGATCGGTCCGGGAGGAGTGGGTAAGACGATCTTGCACCCAATCTTGAATGAATTCCGCTTGACGTCACCGGAGAGGCCCTCGGTAGCGTCGGCGGCGCTCTAACGAGGGTGCTCGCTTGCTAGAGTGATCCGCGAAAGGACCACTGATGCAAGAGGTCGGCGTCAGTCTCGCGGTTATCGCCGAGGCTCTGCGCCGCCGCCGTCGCCTGCTTCTGGCGGCGACCGTGGTCGGCGCCGTGCTTGGCGTGCTTTTGCATATGTTCGTCCTCAAAACCGTGTACACCGCTACGACCGACGTCGTGCTGCAGGGTCCGATCGAACCCAGCCGTGGCTTGACGGAGGCTCAGATCGCAACCAGCACTGCGGTGCTGTCCCAGGTTTCGGCTGCCCTGCCGGACCATCCCAGCCTGAATGTATTGGTCAAGAGGGTCTCGGCCTCTGCGGAGACCGGCGGCGTCGTACAAATCAGCGTCGACGCGAATTCCTTGGACGAAGCGAAGCGGCTGGCCGGCGCGGTCACCGATCGGTATGTGTCGTACACGAGTGGACTGCTGCAGCAGGCCTCCGCTGCCTCGGCCACCGCACTGGCACTCCCGTACGGCACGCTGACTAAGCAAATGGCCCAGACCGAAGTTGAGATCAACGATGTGGCCGCAGACCCCGCGCAGAAGGCGACGGGACCCGTGGGGGACGCGGCACGGGCGAAACTGGCAGATCTGCAGTCCGTGCACGTGACTGAGCAGAATAATATGCAGGAACTGCAGACTCAGATCGCCAAGGCAAACTCCGACGCGGCGAACCCGAACATTCATTACCAGGTAACCGGTCAACCGAACGGCGACGCATCGCCTTCTTCGCTCTCTGCCCATCCGTGGTGGCTGATCGTCCCCATCCCGGTCGTGGCCGTTCCGCTCTTTTGTGCGTTCATAATCGTCGTGCTGCGCCGACGTGATCTACGGCTGTACGACGCGACCCTGATTGAGCGGGTCGCCCGGGCTCCGGTGCTGGGACAGGTCGGGGGAGGCGATCCGGCCGACGAAATGGAAGCCCTCCGATACCGACGTGTGGCCAGGCGCCTGGTCGCCGAAGCCGGCGGTGACCCGGTGCCCTCGGTCACCTTGATACACCTGGCGTCGGACGTAACGGGTGGCGATGCCGCTCGGCGTTTGTTCGACCTGATTCCGAGCGGCACCCCGGTGCACCGGATCTCGGCCACACGAACTCTGCCGGATCTTGAACCTGGAACGCGGGCGGCGCTCGTTGTGAGCGCGGGAACCCTGTCCGCCGTCACGCTCAGAGAGCTCGTGTCCGGCTGTCGAGATGCCGGGGCCGAGCCGTTCGGCGTGGTATTCGTGGAATCTGCAACATCGCGCCGGCAACGTTCGGCCGAACCATCCGAGGTCGGCTTGTGAGGCGGCTCCTCGACGAGCTGAACCCGGTTACGGACCTTTCCGATGCCGGGTCGTCCGCACCGCCTGTCGAGCTGGGGCGCTTGATCGCAGCCGTTCGGCGCAGATGGCGCTGGTGTGCGCTGGGCACGTTCTCTGCACTGATGATCGCTGCAGGCATCACGGGATTCGGCCCCTCGTCGAAGCCGGAGGCCTCGGTCACAGTCGCGGTGGCCTTCGTGCCCCTGGCGTCCGAACTCCTGGCGCCGACCGTCCCGCTTGAGGTCAGTCCGCTGGTGCTCCCCACCCCCACGCCGATCGCGGTGCCCACACCGGCGTCGGGCCCGGTTGACATGGGCCCGATCGAGGCGGAAGCAGCGTTGTGTTCGGGAGCAACCGTCGCGGACCCGACGGCCGCCGCCCTGCACACCGACTCCGCCGACCTGCTCCCTCGGTACTCGTGCACACGGACGGGCCCGGGCGTGTTGGAAATTGATGCCACCGGCGTATCCGGCAAGGACGCCGAGCGCACCGCGCAGGCTCTGGCCGACACGTACGTCTCCGTCCATGTATCCCGTCTCAACCAAGCGCTCGACGTCGAGACCAGCGACCTGGTGGCCCAACGGACCGCCATCGACCACCGCCTCGCCGACCTGTCCCAGGCAGCAGCCAGCACAATCGTTCCGGAGCAGGGGCAGTTTCTGTTCAACGAGCAACAGAGTCTGGTCAAGCAGGGCGGATCCGTGGACCGCTACATGTCCCAGCTTCGCTCGTCAAACGCCAGCGCGATCGCGGGCACCCGGCTCCTGGGTCCGGCCTACGCGTCGCCACGATCGCTGGAACGCTTTGCCGAACCGCTTGGGGTCGGTCTGGTGCTCGGGCTGGTGATGGCCGTGGGTGCTGCCGTACTGGCGGAGCTGCTGCGGCCTCGACCCGTCCGGCGCCGAGATGTCGCCGCCGCGCTCGGGGCACCGGTGCTGGCCGACATAGCCCGAACGCGCTCAGGGTTGCGGACGAGTTACGACGTCGACAGCGCCGCGAGCCTCTTGAGGCGTCTCGTTGAGGCCTGCCCTGAGCCGGTTGCCGTGCTTGGGAGCCGCTGCCCGGCAGTCGTCCGGAAGTTGGTCGCGGCCGCCGCGGGATCAGCGCCGCAGGCGGACCGTTGGATCCCACCCATTATCGGCTCGTTGCACCCACAGGGCGCCTGGGTCTCGACCATCACCCCACCGACGATCGCCGTCCTGCTGGTGGCCGGCGGACGTCAGGGCGAGGCGATGCTTCGATCCAGCGCGGCCGACCTGCACGCCGCCGGTGTCGAGGTGGTTGGGGTCTTCCTGGTCGACCCGCTCCGGCACGACCAGACCTACGCGGTGGGTGGGAAAAGATTCCACCAGCTGCTGAAAACGGCGACGACGTAAGACCATGGCGCCGATCGACCGGAGGTCACCGCTTCCCAATTTCGTAATCGCCGGCGCGGCGAAGTCCGGTACGACGTTCATCGCAAACGCGTTGAACGAGCATCCCGACATCTACCTGCCCAAGGAGAAGGACCACGGCTATTTCACATTCCAGAACCAAGAACGCCCCCGATGGACCGGGCCCGGCGACGAAAAGGTCAACAATGGGGCGATCACCGATTTCGACCGGTACCGCGAGCTGTTCCGCCGCGCCGGCAAGTATCGGGTCGTGGGCGAGGCCAACTGGTTCTACCTGGCGTTTCCGAGTTCATTCGCCCGGATCCGGGCAACACTGGGCAATGAGGTGAAAATCATTCTTGTGCTGCGCAACCCGGTGGACCGCGCGTTCTCCAACTATTCTGCCCTGAGGCGAGGCGGCCATGAACAGCTGGGATTCCGTGCCGCCCTCGACGCCGAAGCAGAGCGTATCGCGGCCGGGTGGTCACCGTTCTGGGCGTTTCGCGGGCTGGGTCTTTACTCCAAGCAGGTCGAGGCTGCATTCGCCGAGTTCGGCCGCGACAAAGTTGGAGTGTGGCTGTACGACGATTTGGAGAACCAACCGGTTGCCGTGCTTCGTGAGATGTGCCGGTTTCTCGGCGTGGGCACCGAGGGATTCCACCCGGCGACGGACATACGGTACAACGCCAGCGGTATGCCTCGAAGCGCCGTCATCAATTGGCTGACCTACGGGCATCACCCTGTTCCGCTCCGGTTCCTGCTTCCGATTCCACGCCTGCGCGAGCGGATCCGAGCGCGCGTCGCCAACGCCAATCTCCGGCGGATCCCGCTCGACCCGCAACTGCGTGCCGAACTGGCGGAGGAATTCCGTGGCGAGGTGCAAGCGTTGGCCCGATTGCTGGATATGGACCTGCAACGATGGCTCAGATCTTAGACCCCCGAATGAAGGCGCCCGTACCGGTGGCGACCGGTCCACCTGCGCGCACGGCAATCACCACCGTCGTGCCGGCCCTGATTTGGGTCCTGCTGCTCTTCAACGCCACGTCGTACCAGGGCAAAGGCATCCTGCCCATCGGATCGGCCGCGAAAGTGATTCGCTTGCTCGCGTTGCTCGTCGCGCTGGCGCTTGCGGTTCTGTGGAACCGCGCGATGCTGATCCGTCCCGACCTGATCCTGAGCCTGTTCAGCCTGCTCGCGGTGGCCGGGCTCGCCTCCGGTGTGTTCGCGGACAGCGGTACCGGGGTGAGCCGTAGCGCACGACTGATCCTTGTCATCGCGACTCTGTGGATTCTTACCCGCGCTTGGAGCGACCCGCTGGCACTGGTCCGAACAACCATTTGGTACTGCCTCGGAATCGTAGGCCTTGTGCTTCTGGGTGTGGTTGTCACCGGCGGAAATGCCCTGAACCGAGACCATGGGCGCCTGCCGAACGTAATCTGGGCCATGCCGCCCACGGCTGTCACGAACTACATCTCGATCGGTCTCGGGTTGTTGGTCTGCCTGTGGATGAGTGGACTGATCAGCGGGCAGACTATCGGCATCGTTGCCCCGTTGACGTCGATTGTGATCCTTTTTGCGCACGGACGGACTGGCATCGCCGCGATGATCGCCGGATTGCTGATGGCGGGCGGTTCCGCATATCTCGGAAACCGGCGGGCCGGTCGGTTCGTGGGCGGCGTGGTAGCCATTGGCTGCATCGGCACCGTTCTCGCTGGTCCGCTCTTAGTTTGGTATCTGGAACGTGGACAAAGCGGCCGCTTGTCACAACTCAGTGGTCGTCAAAAAGTCTGGGACCAACTGCTTGCAGTGCATCGTCCGCTCGGGGAGCAGATATTCGGCCTCGGACTGACGGACAAATCTTTCAACGGTCACCCGATCGACAATAGCTGGCTGGCCGTCTATCAGGATCAGGGCATTCTTGGGGTCGCGATCTTCACTGTGATCTTCTTGGCGCTGGTCCTGACCGTGATAGCGTCACCGCCATCCCCCCGCCGAATTGTCGCTGTGTTCTCGGTCACATTTCTGCTCGCGACCTCCTACACCGAGAACGGTTTTGGTGATGTGGGCGTCGAACTGCTGTTGGCCGTTCTGGTCGGGGCATTGGTCAACAGCGCGCATCGAGCCGAGGTCGGTGGCGACCCATGACGTGGCCGTATCGGGCCCCATCCTTACGTGGTTGTGGAGGCCTTCGCCGACGCAGTCTGGGTCAACGTGCTACCGGCGTCCTGGCTGTACGGTGCGGCCCGCCGCACGTCGAAGGAGATGGTCTTCCTCGTGTCGAGAGCCATGAACTGCCAAGGTCCGGAGTAGGTGTTGTTGTGCCAACTGTTGCCCTGCCCGAAGGTGACCGCGTCCTCGATGGCCGTGCCTTGGTAAGGCGTCCATACCGGGGTCGTTCGGGGTCGGAGATCAGCGCCATCAGGCCGCATCGTGAGTAGGTGCAGCCGACGGCGGTCGGGTCGGGGACGAAGGTGTTGTCGTGAATGTCGAGTCGCTGTGTCTTCCACCGACAGTCGCTGTAGACCGAAGTTGAGACTCCCGTCTATCGTTCCGTTTTCTCTCATGATCCTGCTCGGCAGCTCCTCGGCGGTGCTCATCCGCGCCGGCGCCCAACCACGCGCCCCACGTATCGACGACGCGGGGTGCGCCGTCCACCGAGTTGTCGGCAAGCGCGACCCAGCGGTCGACCGGCTCTTCACGAGGCGGACGGTCGACTCGTGTTGGCGAACCAGGACTATTTCTGCCTGGCGAGGATGCCGGCCGGGTCGCATGTCCACGCCGAGCAAAGAACAGATCCGATATTCAGCTTCCGACGACGCGTTCCCCGATCCCGGCATGTTAAACAGCCCCGCGTGTCGAGGTTGTCCCGGTCCCGGTGGAGCCGGAGGTGGCGGTTCCTGATCGGAGTCCCACGGTGCGTCAGGCGGACTCCACGAGCAGGGATCGCCGTTGCGGGACGTACCAGAAGTCGGCGGCTGCGTCGGGACTGGTGGCCCTGGTCGGCGCCAGCCTGCAGGTGATGGTCGCACCATGGAAGAGGACTCACCACTGCTCGTAGGCGTCGACGTCGGAATCAGGCGATGCCCCAGCCGTCGAAGTCGTCTCCGAGGTGCACTCGCCGACGAGCCACATCAGGGGCGAGCTGTTCCTCCAGCCGGCGTCAGCGAACTGCTCCTCGTACCAGGCCCATCCGCGGTCCCCAGTGCCGGTCGAAGAAGTGCACCTCCTTACCGGGGTACATGTGGCCTCGGGGTGGGCTTGCAGGTAGGAGAACAGACTGGTCGTGCCCGCCTTCTGTGCTCCGATCACCAGGAAGGTAGGTAGCGTCATCGTCCCGCCCGTTGGTAGGTGTCGAGAAAGGACAACGTCTTCGCTCCCTGCACCTCGGGGGCGAATTCCGCCGCGTTGGCGGCCCCGCGAGCGCCCATGGCTGCCAAGGAGTCCCGATCATCCATCAGGCTTATGAGTATGTCGGCCGCAGCGCCGGCGTCGTCAAGCGGCCAGAACTCGCCAACCTGCCCCGGCCGAACGAACTCCGGGATGCCGCCCACGCGCCCGGTGATGACCGGCAGGCCCTCCGCCATCGCTTCCAACAACGTGATGCCGAAGCTCTCCATCGTGGACGTGTGGCAGTACAGGCGGTGTTTCGACATCAGCGAGCGCGGATCTGGGTGGTGCCCGACGAATCGAACTTGGCCGGCGAGGTCGAGCTTCCGCGTCAACCGCTCGAGCCGGTCGCGATCCTGCCCGTCACCGATCACGCTGAGGGTGTAGCGGCGCCCGCGCCTTGCCGCGATGGCAAGAATCTCAAGCAGGTAGGCCTGATTCTTGCGCGGTTCCAACGAGCCGACCGTGACGAGATCCGCGATGGGTTTCACCCACGGACGAGCTACGGGCTTCACCCAGTTGTGCGTGACGACTGACCGAACGGCCCGCGCAGCCGGGATGCGGTGCTCGATCTCGCGTCGAGAGAAATCGGAGACGTACACGATTCCGTCCAACTGCGGCAGGGTCTCCTCCTCGAAGGCACGGATGGACCGGTACAGAACCCCGTCGCGCCGCACGAGGCCCTTTCCGACCCACTCGTCGCCCTGAGAGATGTTGAAATGTGCAACCATGACGACAGGCGCGCGGTCGCGTAGGCGAAGCGCGACGGCGGCCGAGACGGGGCACTGGGCGTACACAATCAGCGGAGCTTGCCCGCCCGTCAGGTGAGGGCGCAGCGCGTGCCGGAGGAAGCTGGCGTGCCAGTGTCGGTACCACCAAACGCTTGCAGCGCCGCTCAACAGACCGATAGGTCGACGTGCGGCGAAAACCGGATACAGGAGGGGGGACTTCGAACAGAACGGCGTGACCAGCGTGGACCGGCGACCAATGGACTCCAAGAACGCGTTGAAGTCTCGTGCGTGTGTCTGCAGGCCGCAACCACCTGTGCGTCGCATCGCGCTGACAATGACGATGTCGGCTGGGAGGGCGATATCGCCGCTGCTCACGTTCGCACCTTCAGGTGGGCTCGGCAGGAAAGCAGGTGCACGCGCCGCGGTGACAATTCATCCGACGCCTTCGGCGAACACGTGCGCAGTACACTCACTACGACCAGCCTGGGCGCATCGCGACCTTCGTTCCGCTCGACTCCCGTTCCCGCTGCGATCGCTCCCCACGGAGTGTGCGGGCAGATCCTGGACGCAGTATTGCAACAGCGATGGGGGAGGCGGTGGCCTCGCCGCTCCCTATGAACGAGCTGGCCGAGGTGCTGGCCCGACCGAAGTCCGGCGATGGCTCATGCTCGGCCGACGTCGAACTCTTCGTCGCCGGTATCCTCGCGATCAGCGAAATCCACCCGGACCCCCAGCTCGCGCCTGGCGCGATCGCTGCTGATCCCGAGGGCGACTACCCGGTTGCCTTCGCCCAGACGGTGGATGGTGTCGACGTGCTGGTGTCCGGCGATCCGCACCTCACCGACCTGCGCGACTCCCGACCACCCGTCTTCGCTCCCCGCGGGGAGCGAAATGGCAGTCCGGGCGCGTCCGCGTGGGTCCGCCTGCGTTCGACCGACTATTGTGGCGCTGACCAGCACGAACGCCATTTCCCCAGCTCAGGGCCACGCGCGCCAACGGGTTCAACTCCCCCCTCGCGCACGTCGAAAAACGGCTCCTGACCTGCACCAATGGGTCGGGAGCCGTTGTTGCAAGATCATCGGGGAGCAAACGATCTTCGTTCGCTCCCGTTCTGGTGCCTCAACGCGCACAGATACCTCCGTGGCTCGACCGTGGAGCGAGGTGGCTGACGGCGTTCATCGCCGAGCGCCGCCGGCTCGGCGGGCGCCCCTTGGTAGCCGTGGCCAGGCACCCAGCCCTCCGGCCTACCGGGTCTGCCTGAGCAGGATCGACCCGTCACAACAAGCTCGCCGAAACCAAGCTGCAACGGGCGGGCGTCGAAGCCCTGGTCTGCGACTCGCCGGCGGGGGAGTAGGACCGATGCCGCCACCGACCCGCAGCGTCGTGTGCACGACGTGATGCTCTGTCACCCGCTCGGTCGATTGCGACCCCAGACGCATCAATCCCGGACATACGCTCCCCGAGACGAGCGCCGCACCCACGCGTTCGCCGACAACTGGGGGGATTGGGTTGAGCAGGACTGCGCTCATCACGGGAATCACCGGCCAGGACGGGTCGTACCTGGCCGAGCTGCTGTTGGAGAAGGGCTACGAGGTGCACGGCCTCATCCGCCGTGCGTCGACGTTCAACACCGGGCGGCTGGACGACGTCTACCAGGACCCGCACGATGCGCATCGGCGTCTTTTCCTGCACTACGGCGACCTGGCGGAGGGCAGCGCGCTGGTCAACCTGCTGCGGCGGATCGCTCCCGACGAGGTGTACAACCTGGGTGCGCAGAGCCACGTGCGGGTCAGCTTCGACATGCCCGAGTACACCGGCGACATCACCGCCCTGGCCAGCATCCGGCTGCTCGAGGCCATCCGCGCCAGCGAGATCGAGACCCGCTTCTACCAGGCCTCCAGCTCCGAGCTGTACGGATCGACTCCGCCGCCGCAGTCCGAGGCCACGCCGTTCCACCCGCGTTCCCCGTACGCGGTGGCGAAGCTCTACAGCTACTGGGCCACCGTCAACTACCGCGAGGCCTACGGCATGTACGCGGTCAACGGGATCCTGTTCAACCACGAGAGTCCGCGTCGTGGCGAGACGTTCGTGACCCGCAAGATCACCCGGGCGGTGGCGATGATCGCGGCGGGCAGGCAGGACGCCCTCTACCTCGGCAACCTCGAGGCGGTCCGCGACTGGGGCTACGCCCCGGAGTACGTCGAGGGGATGTGGCGGATGCTGCAGCAGGACTCCCCCAGCGACTTCGTCCTGGCGACCGGGCGGCCCGCCACCGTCCGGCAGTTCTGTGAGGCAGCTTTCGCGCACGCCGGGCTGGACTGGGAGCGCTACGTCCGCTACGACCCGGTCTACGAACGGCCCAGCGAGGTGGACGCCCTGATCGGCGACCCCCGCAAGGCCAAGAACCTGCTGGGCTGGCAGGCCCAGACCGACTGGCGGGCGTTGGCCCAACTGATGGTCGATGCCGATCGCCTCGCGCTGGACTACGCGTTGTCCGGCCGCCTCGTGCGGACGGGATGGTGACCCGGCCGCCGGCCGGCCCGCCGATGGAGCATGATCGCGAGGCGATTCCGGTGATCGACCTCGCGGCGGCGCCGGGAGAGCGCGCGGCATGGGACCGTCCCGCGTGGCAGGTGTACGCCTGGGCGGTGGCCGAACTGCTGTTCGTCACCAACCCGTGGCAGATCTCCTCCGGGCTTCGGGTGCGTGTGCTGCGCTCATTCGGAGCGCGCATCGGATCGGGCGTGGTGTTCCGGCCACGGACGCGCGTGAAGTTCCCCTGGAAGCTTCAGATCGGTGACCGCTGCTGGATCGGCGAGGGCGTGTGGTTCCACAACCAGGACACGGTGCGCCTGGGCAACGACGTCGTGATATCGCAGGAGACTCTGCTCACCACCGGTTCGCACGCTCACCGGCGGGACATGGCTCTGATCACCCGACCGATCGTGGTCTCCGACGGCGCGTGGATCACGTCTCGGTGCGTGCTGCTCGGCGGAGCGCAGGTCGGCCGCAGCGCTCTGGCGCGCCCGATGACCGTCATCGGCGGCGAGGTGGCTGCAAACGCCGTGGTCGAGGGCCCTCGAGCGGAAGCGGTCGGCCAGCGGTTTCCAACCCCGAGGAAACCGCTATGAGGATCGCCCACGTCGTCACATACGTCTCGACCGACGGCGCCTTCGGCGGGCCGGTCGCGGTCGCCCTGGCGCAGACCGAGGAGCTGGCGCGGCGCGGCCACAACGTCGACCTGTTGGCTGGGTGGGACGGCCGCGCCGCCTTGCCCGCAATGGAAGTGACGCATCGTCTGTTTCCGGTGCGGCGCATCGGGCCGAGCTTCGGCGGGTTGGTCGCGCCCGGCATGTGGTCCTGGCTACGTGGCCATGGGCAGGAATACGACGTGGTTCATGTGCATCTGGCGCGCGATGCGATCACGCTGTCGGCTGCGCACATCGCGCGCTCACTCGGGCGGCGGTTGGTCCTCCAGCCGCACGGCATGATCATGCCGGATGGCCGCCTGAAGGCCCGGATGATCGATGCCGCGGCCACCCGTCGGACCCTGCGGACCGCCGCGGCCACCTTGGTCCTCACCGAGGACGAGAGGGCCGGCCTGCTCGGGGTGGCGGGCAGCCAGTTGTCAGGCTTGCGGATGATTCCGAATGGGATCCCTGCCCCGGCAGGGCCCGTGGGCGTCGTGCGCGAAGCGCCGCCGCTGGTCATGTTCCTCGCACGACTGCATCCGCGGAAGGGTGTGCTGGCCTTCGCCGAGGCGGCGCGAATCCTCATCGAGCGCGGCTGGGATGCCCGCTTCGAGATCCTCGGTCCCGACGAGGGTGATCTGGCTCCGCTCGAGCACTACCTCGCCGAACACGACCTCCTTGCGCGAGTGCGGTACCGCGGGGCGGTTCCGCAGGGTCGGGCCCGTGACGAATTGCGTCGCGCTTCGGTGTACGTGCTGCCGGCGGTGCGGGAAGTGTTTCCGATGACCGTGCTGGAGGCGTTGTCGGTGGGAACGCCGGTCGTGGTGGGCGCCGACTGCGGGATCGCGCCGGAACTGGATAGGCGCGGAGCCGCGACCGTCACCGAGGCGTCGCCGGGCGCCCTGGCCGACGCCGTCGCGGACATGCTGAAATCCGGGCGGTTGCGGGAGCGGCGGATCGAGGCCGGATTGCGCGCCGTGAACGAATGGTTCAGCATCTCCGCCGTCGGCGCCCGTCTCGAATCGGTCTACGGAGTCGGCGTCGCTCCGGCGCCGAGTGCGATTGGCGGCCTTCGGTGAGCGCCGTCCACACCGCAGCCCGGCTCGGTCGTAGTGCGGCTGCCGAATCGACGGTGGGGGCCGACCGCACCGTGGCGGCGCTGCTGATCGTGCTGGGCTGGCTGCCGCTCGCCCTTCTCGCATGCGGGTTGCCGTCGATCGCCCTGCTGCTGGGTCTGGCCGTGGTGGGGGTGCCGCTGATCGTCAACAGCGCGACGGCACGCCTCATTGTGGTGACTGTCGGCGCCTTGCTCGTGTTCGAGACGGAGGCGTCCGGGCCGAAGGCCGCGTACTTCGCGGTCGCGGTGGCCGCCACCGCGGTCTCATTGGTGAACCTCGGCCGCGCCGCGGAGGCCAACGAGGTGATCCGCTACTTCCGGCCCATGTTGGCCACCGGAGCTGTGTTCCTGGCCTACGTCTTCATGAGCCTGCTGATCTCCCGCAGCGACGGCATCTCCGCCCTGGACTGGCTCAGCTCCGCGGCGCCGTACATGATGCTGGTTCTGCTCCCGGTGATCGGCTTGGACGCGGCCGCACACATCGCGCCTGATCGCATCTGCGCGTGGGTCGGGCTCATCGGCACGGTCTGCATCATCGGTTACGCCAGCGAGTGGATCCACCGACGGCACGGAAGCGAGGGCGCCGGCCGATTCATCTTCGGCACGTACATGCCGGCGCTGTTCGCGTTCGGGATCGCAGTGGTCCGTTCGGCCAACGGTCCGCGCAGCTTCTGGTGGCGCCTGGTGGCCGTGACGATCCCGGCCGCCATGTT
>Ga0157362_1000079_pt1 | contig 26969 bp, 22 predicted proteins | sample AttlaeALBM3_FD_111480 | JGI IMG/M metagenome (GOLD analysis project Ga0157362, IMG submission 111480) | Fungus gardens microbial communities from leaf cutter ant in Ribeirão Preto, State of São Paulo, Brazil - Atta laevigata ALBM3 | ecosystem: Host-associated > Fungi > Mycelium > Unclassified ... | reverse complement strand
GCCGCCTCGCTGACCATCGACGAGGTGCATGGAATCCGGGTGTGTTCGGACCTGATGCCGCCCGGTCTGGTTGACGGTGAGCCGGCGCGCGCGGCCGAGTTGGTGGAGCTGGAGGCGGCTCTTTCGATACACCCGGCCTACCTGACCGTGGCATCGCTGTTGCACGTGTTGGCCCACCGTCGCTGAACCCCGCGCGGGCTCGCGAGCCGCTGATGGCCACTGCGCTGTCGGCCCCGCGATTGGTCAAGTCGAACTGCGGCGAACTGTTGCTCAGGTCGGGTTACATGGGCGCGCTTAGCTGCTTATCCTGGCGGGAAGAACCGGTGTAGAGCCCCGCTGGGGCGCCGGTGGCCGCGGCCACAGCTCGCGGGCTGGAGGGAGGAGGTCACCGTGCCGCTGTCGGAGCACGAACAGCGTCTGCTCGAGCAGATGGAACGGGCCCTCTACGCCGAGGACCCGAAATTCGTGTCCTCCCTGCGCGGGACCGACCTGCGGACCCACCACCGCCGCCGCGCCGTTCAGGCCGCCGCGGGATTCGTCCTGGGCATCGCTGCGCTGCTGACCGGGGTGATCGCGAAGGGCCCGCTGATCGCGGTTGGGGTGCTCGGGTTCGTGATGATGTTGGCATCCGCCCTGTTTGCGGTCTCCAGTTGGCGGAAGGTGTCCGGGGAGCCCCCGCGTTCCGCGACGAAGCCGGTCCGGAAGCCGGCGAAGCGCAGCGTTGCCGATCGGTTTGAGGATCGCTGGCGCAAACGCCGCGACCAGGGCTGATCCGCCGGATTCCGTAAGCCAACCCCGGCAAACGCCGACCGGGGAAGCTCGGTCCAGGGGTTCGGCCGACTACCGGCTCCATGCCGGTTGGCTATCGGCCGCCTTCGCCGCCCCTCTGCCGACGGTGCGGCGCGCGAGGGCCGCGCGCAGGTTGAGCCACAACGACATCGGCAGCATGCGGGCCCGGATCCGCCACAGCCGGGTGGTGCTCCGGCCCAGTTCCCTGTGGATCGTGATCACTGCCGTGCGGAGCCGGGACGCCTCGGCGGTCACGACCGACTCGCGGGCGTATCGGGTGAGCTCGACGGCGCCTGTCACGTAGCCCAACGCGGCCAGGCCGGCCTGCGACAGGGGAGCCGCCAGGGCTGCGCCGCACTGTCGAGGCGTGCGCGCGGCCGGCCACGCGAAGCCCAGATCGATGGCCCCGTCCCTCAGCTCGCGCCATGCGGTCTCGGCGATTGCCGACGCGGCCGTGCGGCCCGATCGCAGTCGGGCGGCACCGGCCCACCGCCGGCGTCGGATCAGCTCCCGAACCAGGCCCGGAACGACAAGCAGCAACAACAGCAGACCGAGCAGAACGGTTCGCACCACCGGCAATCCGGTGTCCGCGGCGGGGGCCGCCGGCGCGTTCGGGCTCTGGCACTGCGGCGAGTCGGGAGAGGCGGCGCAGTCGAACTGGCCCTGATTGGCCGACTGGGCGCCCGCGGCCTCGGCCGGCTCCGGGGTGGGCGTCGACGTCGCCTCGTTCTTGCTCGCGTCGGGGGATTGATCCGGATTCGGCTTGCTCAACAGCCAATTCGGCACGCTCGGGTTGGACGCGGCGGTTCCCGGCGTCGGTTCGAACCGGGTCCAGCCGATGTTCGGCAGCCACAGCTCCGGCCAGGCGTGGGCGTCGTGGGCGCTGATCACGTGCGTCAGCCCGTCGTCCCCCAACCGCCCGGCGGTGAATCCCACGTCGACCCGGGCGGGTACCCCCAGCGACCGCGCCATGGCGGCCATGGTTGCCGCGAACTGCTCGCAGTAACCGCGGCGGAAGCGGAGGAAATCCACGATCGCCGGGTCGCCGGTCCCCGGCGCGGTCCTCAGGTCGTAGGTGAAGTTCCCCGGTCGCCGGAACCATTCCTGCAGAGCGGATCCGATCTCCAGCGGGCCATTGGCGCCCGCGGTGATCTCGCGTGCGGTCCTGGCGACCGACTCCGGGAAGTCGTGGGGCAGTTGGAGATACGGGAGCAGGTAGGAGTTGCTCGGCGGGGTGTTGCTGACGTCGGAGCGGTTGGGCGCCAGGTCGAGACTCTGCACCGTATAGGTCAAACCCGTGATCTGCCGACGACCCCGGTGGCTTACGACGTTGGAGGTCAGCGGGTCCAGCCGCCATTGCCCCGGGACGAGCACCCGGGTCGCGGGGTAGGGCATCGGCAGGTAATCGGACTGGAGCAGGTCCGAGGCGGTTATCTGGGTTTCGACGGGCGTGGTCACCACCGCGGGGGACAGGCCGACGGCGTCGGGCAGCCGTTGGTCGAAGGGCCGCACCTGGCGCTTTCCCGCCTTCCACTCCACGCCGTTGAAGGTGTCCAGGGTGACCGTGCGCAGGTACAGGTCGGACGGATGAGCCGAGTCGGTCTTGGTGCCGAGCAGGTCCACGTCGAGGGGTCGCACCAGATCGCGGCGCATGGTGACGAGCGGGTTGAGCGTGGTGATCGTCCCGGTGTGGCTGCCGATGCCGCGGTGTTCCGCGTACTTGCCGTTGATCGTCGGGAGGGTCGCCGGCACCAGCATCGCGATTGACAGCACCGTGACGCCGATCCGCGGTCCAAGCCTGTCCCGCCGGGACGACAACAGCACCAGGAACGCGAGCGCAGGGGCCAGGAACAGCCGGCCGGATTCCTTTTCGTAGGAGACCGGGACAACCTCCAGGATCAGTAGCGGCAGGCCCGCCAGCGCCGGTTGCGCGTAGCCGACAGCAAGCAGGTCCACCGCGATCGCGACCAGCGCCAGCGTGCCCACCGCGGCCAGGGTCAGCGCCGGCCCCGGGGTCACCGGCGGGGTCACCGACTGGGCCTGGTCGTAGGCGCTGCTGATCAGGTGGCCGATCCGTCGCATCGCCGCCCGGCCGGGCAGCCAGCCGCCGCGCGCCTGGTGCGAGGCAAACGTCACCACGAGGTATTCGAACGCCGCAACGAGCTGAAAAACCGCGATCGCGGAGGGCGGCAGCCGCAGCGCTCGACCGATCGCCCCCAACAAAACGACCAGGGTCACCGCGCCGAATGCGCGGAGGAACCAGTCCCGGCCGTGCAGAACCGACAGGAACACGGTGCCGCCCAGGACGGTGGCCAGGTACGCGAACAGGGTGCGCCGCGCCGTGGCGAAGCGATCGGGCCCGGGCGCGGACGCCTGGATTGCGGGGACGGATCCGCTCATTGCTGATTCGCTCGCTCGCTGCACTCGGTGCAGTGCTGTGTTCGCTCCCCGCGCCCGCTCACGTGCCCGCCTCCGCGAAGCGGCCGGGTCGATCGAGACCCGCGGCACCGCGCGCCGCGCGGGGCCAAAGCTGGGCAAGCTTGTCACCGGCGGAGGCCTCAATGACACGCCAGCCCGCGGCGCGCAGCACCGTTGCCCCATGCGCGAAGTCGGCCTCGGCCTTCGGGTCTGCGCCCACGCCCCAGGTCCAGTAGCGCAGCAGAATCGCGATCGCCGTCGTGGTGCCCTGCCGGCGATGGGCCAGGTCCTCGGCGTCCCGGTTGGTGATCGCTCCGAGAACGGCGATCACAAGGCTGTCCGAGCCGAATCGGCCAAGGGTCAGGCCGGCGTCGCGAAGCGAGATGACCCGGCTCGGCTGCAGTTCGGCGAGGCCGTCGAGCAACAGACCCTCGATGTCGGGGACCGGGGCGAGCAGGTCCGCCGCGGTGCCGACTACGGGGTCGCCGGTTTCGGTGATCATCCGCGCGGAGTAGCCACGCCTGGTCAGATGGACCGCGAGCGAGGCCGCGGCCGAAACCGCCCATTCCACCGACGCGTATCGGCCGTGCCCGCGATGAGCCACCGCGCGGGCGTCGAGCAGGATCAGCGCCCGGCTGCGGCGCGGCTGCTCCTCACGACGCACCATCAGCTCACCCCGACGGGCGGTGGCACGCCAGTGCACCCGGTGGAGCGGGTCGCCGTGGTGGTACTCGCGGACGCCCAGGTCGTCCTCGCCCGCCGAGGGGATGGAGGTGGGGTGGCTGTCGTCGCCGCCGGTCCATTCCCCGCCGAGTAGCACCGCCGGCAGATCCTCGACCACCGGGATCACGATCAGGTCGCCCGTTTCCGAGAACGGCCGCGCGGTCTCGCACATCCCGAACGGATCACTCACCAGTGCGATCGCCGGTCCGATCCGGTACCGGCCGCGCAGCTCGCTGCGAATCCGGTAGAAGACCTCCCGACGGCCGTGCGGCTCGAGGCGCGCGATGGTGAACCTGGCCCGCGCCCGGATTGTGGTCGGCAGCACGTCCTCGGCCACCAGCCGGCTCATCGGCACCATCGAGGAGTTCTCCAAACGCAGCCGCACCACCGCTTCCTCACCTGTTTGGACGCGGCCCGGCTCGATCACCCGGGTACACGTGAGCTGGTGCCGGATCCGGGCCACTGCGAGGACGCAGACCACCGGAAGGGCCAGCGCCAGCGCCGCCACCCGGACCAGCCCACCGGTGTGTGCGATGAAGAGCGGGTAGATGAACCCGGCCGCCCCGGCGACCGCGAACGCCAGACCCCGCCAGGTCAGCCCGCGAACGGCGGCGAGCATCGGGTGCTCAGCGTCCGGCCGGGACGGGGACCTTGCGCATGATGTCGGCCAGCACGGCACCGGCGGTGCGCCGGGCGATCTGAGCCTCGGCGGTGGTGAGCAGTCGATGGGCCAGCACCGGGGTGGCCAGGGCCTGGATGTCGTCGGGCAGCACGTAATCGCGTCCGTCGACGGCCGCCGCGGCCCGGCCGGCCTTGATCAAATGCAGGGTTGCCCGCGGTGAGGCCCCGAGGCGCAGCTCCGAGGTCGCGCGGGTGGCGGAGACGATGTCTATCGCGTACTGCTTGACCGCGGTCGAGACGTGCACGGCCCGCACCGTCTCGATCAGCTTGACCACCGTGCGGGCGTCGCAGACCGGCTCCAGGTACTCCAGCGGCGAGACCTGACCGTGCCCGTCAATCATCTCCAGCTCCGCGCGCGGGTCCGGGTAACCGAGCGCCACCCGGGCCATGAACCGGTCCCGCTGGGCCTCCGGGAGGGCGTAGGTGCCCTCCATCTCGACCGGGTTCTGGGTGGCGACGACCATGAACGGCGCGGCCAACTCGTACGTGATCCCGTCGACGGTGACCTGCCCCTCCTCCATGCACTCCAGCAACGCCGACTGGGTCTTCGGGGAGGCCCGGTTGATCTCGTCGCCGATCACCACGTTGGAGAAAACGGCACCGGGTTTGAACTCGAACTCGCGGCGATCCATGTTCCAGATGCTCACCCCGGTGATGTCCGAGGGCAGCAGGTCCGGGGTGAACTGGATGCGGCGGACCGAGCAGTCGATCGACCGCGCCAAAGCCTTGGCCAGCAACGTCTTGCCGATGCCCGGCACATCCTCGATTAGTAGGTGTCCCTCGGCGAGCAGCACGGTCACCGCCAACCGCACGGCGTCCGGCTTTCCTGCCACCACCCGCTCGACCGAGGCGCGGATCCGGGAGGCCGATTCGGTCACCCCGACGGACAACCCGAACGAATACGGCGGCGCGCCGGCGGCCGGCGGGCGATCGAGTGATCGTTCGAGGCCGTGCCCCTCGTACGGATAGGCGGTCAAGGGTCCTCCAGTGGCCGAGCGGCCGGGACCGGCTGCGGACGGCGATTGTTTCGGGCCATTCTCCACGCCGGCGCCGACGAGTGTCAGCGCTCTGGTCTCGCCGTGCCGGATCTTTCGGTCGGCGTCCGAAAGAACGATTCCGTCGTGTCGTTGGTGGAGGAAATTGGAGTAATATGGGGGGAGATGGAGTAGTTTGGGCGCACGCGGCGAGGAGGGGTGTTGTTTCTCGGCACCCACACCCCGCGGCTGGACGAGAAGGGCCGGCTGATCCTGCCCGCGAAGTTCCGGGACGAGTTGGCGGAGGGGCTCGTGATCACCAAGGGCCAGGAGCGCTGCCTCTACATCTGGCCGATCGCGGAGTTCAATCGCCTTGCCGAGTCACTGCGCGCCGCCCCGGTCACCAGCAAGGGCCCGCGTGACTTCATGCGGGTCTTTTACGCCGGCGCCTCCGACGAGGTGCCGGACAAGCAGGGACGGGTCACGGTTCCCCCGGCGTTGCGCGCCTACGCCGGGCTGGATCGCGACTGCGTGGTGATCGGGGCGAACTCCCGAGTCGAGGTCTGGGACGCGGCGGCCTGGGAGAGCTACCTGCACGGCCAGGAGCAGGCCTTCGCGGATTTGTCCGAGGAGGTGTTGCCCGGCCTGATGTGACCTCGCGGCCGCTTCTGACGTGCCCTCAGGTCCCTCCCCGCGCGGCGGTGCCGGCTCACTTCCCCGGAGCCGGCGGCGCTGCGCGGGCGGGGACCTGGCAGCACGCAGCGAACTTGCCGACGGATGACCCGATGACAGCACGAAGGTGAGGACGATGCCGGAGCCGACCGCGGCGCATCTGCCGGTGATGTGTGAACGTGTGCTGGCCGTTCTCGAACCGGCCCTTGAGGTCCCCGACCCCGTGCTGGTCGATGCCACCGTCGGCCTGGGCGGGCACAGCGAGGCGATGCTGACCCGGTTCGCGCAATTGCGAGTGGTAGGTCTGGACCGCGATCCGGAGGCATTGGCCCGATGCGCCGCCCGGCTGGCTCCCTTCGGAAGCCGAATTCGACTGGAACACGCGGTCTACGACCAGCTCCCGGCGGTGCTGCACCGACTGGGACTGGACGATGTACACGGCGTGCTGTTCGACCTGGGCGTGTCCTCGATGCAGCTGGATGACGCCCGGCGCGGCTTCGCCTACGCCCGGGACGTCCCGTTGGACATGCGGATGGATCAAACCTCCGAGGTCACGGCCGCGCACGTACTCAATACCTATTCGGTCGAGGAGCTGACCCGCGTCCTTCGCGCCTACGGCGAGGAACGGTTCGCGGGTCGAATCGCGGCTGCCGTGGTCGTCGAGCGGGCCCGCGAGCCGTTCACCGGATCGGCGCGGTTGGTCGAGTTGATTCGCGCGGCAATCCCCGCCCCAGCCCGGCGCACGGGTGGCAACCCCGCGAAGCGGACGTTCCAGGCGCTGCGGATCGAGGTCAACGGGGAGCTGGCGGCCCTGGAGCGGGCGCTGCCAGCGGCGATCCACGCGGTGCGGGTGGGGGGCCGGGTCGTCGTGCTGTCGTACCACTCCGGGGAGGACCGAATCGTGAAGACCACCTTCGCCGCCGGTGCCCGGCCCGGTGGTCCGCCCGGGCTGCCGGTCGCGCTGCCCGAGCACGCGCCGTCGCTGCGGCTGGTCGCCCGTGGCGAGACGCCGGGGGCCGCCGAAGTCGCCGCGAACCCGCGGGCGGGGTCGGCGCGGATGCGAGCGGTGGAGAAGTTGCGGATGCGGAGGTGCGCCTGATGGTCGCGGTGGCGTTGCCGCGCAGATCGGGATGCACGGTCGCCCGGCTGCGGGTGGCCACCGCGTCGGAGGGACCCGGCCGTGTCTCCTTCGTGCTGCTCGTGCTGCTGATGCTCAGCGTGGGTCTGGCGGCGTTGCTCGGTGTCAACACCGCCCTGGCCCAGGGCTCATTCGTCGTCAACTCGCTGCAGCGGCGGACGGGCGAACTGGCCGACCGGGGGGCGTCGCTGCAGGAGGCCATCGCCCGCTCGAACTCTCCGGACCGGCTGGCCGCCGACGCCCGCCGGCTGGGCATGGTGCCCGCCCCCGGCGTGGCCTACATCCGACTGGCGGATGGCTCCATCAGCGGGCAGGCCGATTTCGCGGCCGGTGAGCCGGTACCGGCGACCCCGGAACAGCGCGAGGCGGCCGAGCGTGAGGCCGCGCTGGCGCAGGCCAGGGCCCAGCAGAAGGCGGCCGCCGAGCAGCAGAAGGCGGCGGCCGCCGCGGAGGCGGCCCGGGTGGCGGCCGCGCGAGCCGCGAAGGAGGCGGCGGCAGCGGCCTGGCAGCAGCAGTTGACCGCCCAGGAGTCGGCCGGGCCCCGGCGGGGCGGGGTCATGGTCGTCGCCCCGCCACGGCAGGAGGTACGCCGATGAATCGCCCTGATCCGCGCGCGGCGGCCGCCCGTCGGGCCCAAAGCCGGCCCCGGGCCGGTCGGCGCCCGGCCGCTGGGCCGCGGCGGCGCCCCACCGTGCGACTGGGCGAGCCCACGCGCCGGCTCTCCACGGCAGTGGGGCTGCTCGCGGTGGTCCTCGCCCTGATGGCGGTTCGGCTCGTCCAAGTGCAGGGTGTGCAGGCGCACGGCTACGCCACCGTCGCCCACACCGAACGGTTGCGCACGCTCGACCTACCTGCGGCGCGGGGCACGATCTTCGACCGGGACGGCCAGGTGTTGGCCCGCAGTGTGGAGGCCCGCACGATCACCGCCGACCCGATGCTGGTCGCCGACGCGGCCGCCTACGCGCATCTGCTGTCCGCCAAGCTCGGCGTCGATGAGCCGACGCTGACGGCACGGTTGGCTGATCGTCCGAAACGCTACGTCGTGCTCGCCCGGGACGTCGATCCGATGGTGTGGCGGGCGGTGCAGGCGATCGTGGACCCGGGGACCGGCAGGCCGATCACCGGCGTGTTCGCCGAGCCGTCCAGCAAACGCCTGTTTCCGGCCGACGAGCTGGCCGCGAACATCCTCGGCTTTCTCGACGCCTCCGGCCGGGGCGCGGGCGGCATCGAGCGCGAGTTCGACCAGATCCTGGCCGGCCGGCCGGGCAAGCAGAGCTTCGAGCGGGACAGACGCGGTAACCGGATCGCGACCGCGGGCGGTGCCGCCACGGAGCCGGTCGCCGGACAGGACGTCCAGCTGACGATCGACCGCGACATTCAATGGACGGCCCAGCAGGCGATCACCGCGAAGGTGCACGAGACCCACGCGGCCAGCGGGACGGTGGTCGTCCAGGACGTGCACACCGGCGAGATTCTGGCGGTGGCCACGTATCCAACCTTCGATCCCAACGCCCCGGGCAAGGCTCCGGATGCCGACCGCGGCAACCGGGCACTCTCCCAGGTGTACGAACCGGGGTCGATCGCCAAGATCATGACGATGGCGGCGCTGATCGAGTCCGGCGCGGCCGACGCGGCGACCCGCCTGACCGTGCCGGGGCTCTTGCACCGGGCCGGCCACGTGCTGCACGACGATGTCGCCCACGGCACCGAGCACCTGACGCTGGCCGGGGTACTGGCCCAGTCCAGCAACATCGGGACGGTGCTGGCGGCCGATCGGATCGGTTCGCAGGTGTTGTACCGCTACCTGCGGTTGTTCGGGATCGCGCAACCGACGGGGCTGGGCTTCCCCGGCGAGAGCCGGGGCATCCTGGCCGATCCCGTCAAGTGGTCGGGCACCCAGCGCTACACCGTGCCGTTCGGGCAGGGTTTCGCGCTCAACGCGGTCCAGGTGGCGAGCATCTACTCGACCATCGCCAACGGCGGGGTGCGGATCGCCCCGCAGCTGGTGAAGTCATGGACCGACGCGACCGGGCGGCGGCACTTCCCGACCCCGTCGATCGCCTCCCGGGTGGTCAGTGACCAGACCGCGGCCGAGGTCACGCGGATGATGGAACAGGTCGTGGCGAAGGGCGGCACGGCACCGGATGTGAAGATCGACGGCTACCGGGTGGCGGGCAAAACCGGCACCGCCCAGTTCGCCGATTCCGCATGCGGTTGCTACCGCGGCTACACCGCCTCCTTCGCCGGTTTCGCACCCGCCGAGGCGCCCCGGATCGTGGTTTCGGTGACCCTGCAGCAACCCAGGAACGGTCACTTCGGCGGAATGCTCGGCGGCCCGGTGTTCGTGCGGACGATGACGTTCGCGCTGCAGGCGCTCGGTGTTCAACCCACCGGCACCAGGGCGGCCCGCATTCCGATCACCTGGTGAGGGGCGCTCCTCTAATCTCAGACGTCGTGACCTCGATCAGCCCGCGCCCGGCCCAGGCGGGAGCACATCGCCTGGATCAGCTGGCCCTCCTCCTGGGATTGGCGCCCGGGTCACCGGCGTGGGAGCAGATCGAGGTGCGGGGCGTCACCCACGACTCGCGCCAGGTACGACCCGGTGACCTCTACGCGGCGATGCTCGGCGAGAACGTGCACGGCGCTCAGTTCGCGGGCCAAGCTGCGGCGGCCGGAGCGGTGGCCATTCTCACCGACCCGCGGGGCGTGAACCGGTCCGCCGTTGCCGGGCTGCCCGTGCTGGTGGCGCCCAATGTCCGGACGGTGCTCGGCCGGTTGGCCGCGGAGATCTACGGCCGGCCCGGTGACGCCCTGCGGACGCTGGCGGTTACCGGCACCAACGGCAAGACCACCACCGCGTTCCTGATGGAAAGCGGGCTGCGGGCCGCGGGCCTGCACACCGGCCTGCTGGGCACGGTGTTCACCCGGATCGGCGACGAGGTGTTGAGCAGCACCCGCACGACCCCCGAGGCACCGGATCTGCACGCGCTGCTCGCGGTGATGCGCGAACGCGGAGTGGCCGGGGTCGCGATGGAGGTCTCCTCGCACGCGTTGGACGCCCACCGGGTGGACGGGCTGGTGTTCTCCGTGGCCGCCTTCACCAACCTCAGCCAGGACCACCTCGACCACCACTTCTCGATGGAGTCCTATTTCGACTCCAAGGTCGGACTTTTCACCCCGGAGCACGCCGCCGCCGGGGTGGTCAACATCGACGATCCGCACGGCCTTCGACTGGTCGAGCGCTCCGGGATCGAGGTCCACACGTTCTCCGCGGCCGGCAATCCCGCCGCCGCCTGGCGTGCCGTGCAGGTCGACGCCCGACCGGACGGGACCTCATTCACCGTGCTCGGTCCGGGCGCCTCGGCCGCGGGCCGGGTGGGGATGCCGGGGACGTTCAACCTTTCCAATGCCCTGTGCGCCGTGGTTGCCCTGGTGGTCTCCGGGGTGGCGCTCGAGGACGCGCTGCGGGGGGTGGGCGAATGCCCCGGCGTGCCCGGACGGATGGAACGCGTCGACGCGGGCCAGCCGTACCTGGCGCTGGTCGACTATGCGCACACCCCGGACGCCGTGGCCACAGTTCTCGCCGCACTTCGCCCGATCACCCCCGGACGGCTGATAGTCGTGCTCGGGGCGGGCGGGGACCGGGACCGGGGCAAGCGATCGGTCATGGGCGAGATCGCGGCGCGGGCCGGCGATGTGCTCGTGCTCACCGACGACAACCCTCGCTCGGAGGACCCGGCCGCGATCATGGCGGCGCTGCGGTACGGGGTGGACGCGGTGCCCGCCTGGGCGCGCGCGCAGCTCCACGTTGAGCACGACCGAGCGGCCGCGATCGGCCTGGCCGTCGGCCTGGCGGAGGCGGGGGACACACTCGTGGTGGCCGGCAAGGGTCACGAGCAGGGGCAGGAGGTCGCCGGGGTGGTGCGACCGTTCGACGACCGCGGGGTCTTGCGGGAGGCGATCGTTGCGGCGCTCGGGGGACACGGGTGATCTCGCTGCGGCTGGCAGAGATCGCTGCGGCCGTCGGCGGGCGATTGGACGGTGGCGACCCGGACGCCGTGGTGTCCGGCCCGGTCGTGGTCGATTCGCGCCTCTGCGAGCCGGGAGCCCTGTTCGTCGCGGTGCCGGGGGCGCGGGTCGACGGGCACGATTTCGCGGGCGGCGCCGCGACGGCCGGCGCGGTGGCGGCACTGGCCACGCGGCCGGTCGGGGTTCCGGCCGTGGTTGTGCCCGACACCGTGGCCGCGTTGGGCCGGCTGGCCGGGCGCGTGGTCGGCGAGCTGACGCGGCGTCACGGACTGGTCGTGGTCGCGATCACAGGTTCGCAGGGCAAGACGGGCACCAAGGACCTGCTGGCCGCGGTGTTGGAGGCCCGGGGGGCAACGATCGCCCCGCCGGGATCGTTCAACAACGAGATCGGGTTGCCGTTGACCGCCCTGCGGGCCGACGAGGCCACCCGGCACCTGGTGCTGGAAATGGGCGCCCGCGGCGCCGGGCATATCCGATACCTGTGCGAGTTGACACCGCCGCGGATCGGCGTGGTGCTCAACGTGGGGGTGGCCCACGTCGGGGAGTTCGGCAGCCGGGAGACCATCGCGGCGGCGAAGGGTGAACTGGTGGAGGCGCTGGGGCCGGACGGAGTCGCGGTCCTCAACGCCGACGACCCGCTGGTGGCGGCCATGGCCGAGCGCACCGGGGCCCGGGTGCTCACCTTCGGCAGGGCCGCGGACGCCGACGTCCGCGCCCGCGACGTGCAGCTTCCGGCCGGGTGCCCGACGTTCACGCTGGTCACGCCCGCCGGGACGGAAACCGTCCGGCTGCCGCTGCACGGTGAGCACCACGTCGGAAACGCCCTCGCGGCTGCCGCCGTCGGCCATGAACTGGGCATGACGGCGGGTCAGATCGCGGCCGCGCTCGACGCCGCCCATCCGCGCAGCCGGTGGCGGATGGAGGTGACCACCCGTCCGGACGGGCTCACGGTCATCAACGACGCCTACAACGCCAACCCCGATTCGATGCGGGCGGCGCTGGCCGCCACGGTCCAGATCGCCGGGACCCGGCCGCGCTGGGCAGTGCTCGGTGAGATGCGGGAACTCGGCGAGTCCTCCGCCGCGGAGCACGAGGCGCTGGGCAGGCTGGTGGCCGATATGGACTTCACCCGGCTGGTCGTCGTGGGCGAAGCGGCGCGGCCCACGTTGGCCGGGGCGCGAAACGCGCGGGCCTGGGCACACCCGCCCGCATTCACCGCCGACGTCGAGGCCGCGGTCGCCCTGCTGCGGGCCGAGCTGGCGCCGGCCGACGTCGTGCTGGTCAAGGCCTCCCGGGCGGTGGGGCTCGAGCGCGTGGCAGCCGCGCTGCTGGACGCCGAGCCCGACGGGGCGTCCGCATGAGCCAACGCAGCGAGCTCATCATCAACAGCATTGGCCGTGCGGTCAGGGCAGGCCAATGAGGGGGGTGCTGGTCGCCTCGGCGGCCGCGCTGGTGCTGTCGCTGTTGGGAACGCCGATCGCGATCCGCCTGTTGGTCCGGCGCGGATACGGCCAGTTGATTCGCGATGACGGCCCCACCACGCATCAGACCAAACGTGGCACGCCCACCATGGGCGGCTCAGTGATCATCTTTTCGGTGCTGGTGGGCTACCTGGCCGCACACCTGGTGTTGCACAACCACCGCCCGACTGCCTCGGGGCTGCTGGTGCTGTACCTGATGACCGGCCTGGGCCTGGTCGGGTTTCTCGACGACTACATCAAGGTGAGCAAGCAGCGCAGCCTGGGGCTGCGCGCCAAGGCGAAGCTGGCCGGCCAGTCGGTGATCGCGCTCTCGTTCGCCGGCATGGCCGTGGCGCACAAGGACTTCCGCGGCCTGGCCCCGGCATCCACCGACATCTCCTTCATCCGCGATACCGCCGTGGGCCTCGGGGTCGGCGGGTTCATCGTCTGGGCCTACGTGATGATCGCGGCCACCTCCAACGGCGTGAACCTCACCGACGGGCTGGACGGCCTGGCCACCGGCGCCTCGGCGATGGTGTTCGGCGCCTACGTGCTCATCGGGGTCTGGCAATCCGGCAACAGCTGTGACAAGCCGGTCGCGCCGCGGCGGCTGGGCCACTGCTATGCCGTGCCCAACTCGCTCGATTTGGGCATCGTGGCGGCGGCGCTGATGGGCGCCTGCTTCGGCTTCCTGTGGTGGAACGCCTCGCCCGCGAAGATCTTCATGGGCGACACCGGCTCGCTGGCCCTGGGCGGGGCGTTGGCCGGGTTGGCCATCACCACCCGCACCGAGCTGCTGCTGGTGCTGCTCGGCGGTCTGTTTGTACTGATCACGGTCTCGGTGATCGTGCAGGTCGGCTTCTTCAAGCTCACCAAGCGGCGGGTGTTCCGGATGGCTCCCCTCCAGCACCACTTCGAGCTCGTCGGCTGGAACGAGGTCACGATCGTGATCCGCTTCTGGATCATCGCCGGATTGTTTGTCGCCGGTGGCCTCGGTGTGTTCTACGCCGAGTGGCTGTCGGGTACCTGACGGTGGGTCAGCGATGAGCGAGCGCAGCGAGCGAATCAACGCCACGCAGGGCATGAGCGGGGGGAGTCCGGGCCCGCAGACCCACGGTCGTCTGGAGCAGCTGGGTCGGGATGCCGACTGGAGCGGGGTCCGCGTGACGGTCGCGGGAATCGGGGTGTCCGGGTTCGCCGCGGCGGACGCCCTGCTCGGCCTGGGCGCGCCGGTCACCGTGGTCGAGGCGCGTTCGGGGCCGACCGAGACCGAGCGGGCCGGGGTGCTCGAGGCGCTGGGCGCGACGGTGCGGCTCGGCGACGGGGAGACACTGCCCCCGGCTACCGACCTGGTGATCACCTCGCCGGGGTGGCGGCCCGACGCGCCGCTGTTGGCCGGCGCGGCCGCGGCCGGGGTCCCCGTCTGGGGCGAGGTGGAACTGGCCTGGCGGCTGCGACCCACGGAGGGGGCGGCCGCCTGGCTGGCGGTTACCGGCACCAACGGCAAGACGACGACGGTGCGCATGCTGACCGAGATGCTGCGCGCCGGCGGCTACCGGGCGGTCGCGGCGGGCAACGTGGGGACCCCCTTGCTCGAGGTCGTGCTGGCCGAACCCCGTTACGACGCGCTCGCCGTCGAACTGTCCAGCTTTCAGTTGCACTGGTCGACCACGATCACCGCCCACTCCGCGGCGGTGCTGAATGTGGCCCCCGATCACGTGGACTGGCACGGCGACCTCGACACCTACGCCGCCGCGAAGGGCATCGTTTACCGCGGCGTGCGGGGGGCCCGGGTCTACAACGTCGCCGACCCCCGCACCGAGCAGCTGGCCCGGGCGCCGGGTGGGGTCGAGGGCGTCCGTGTGGTCGGGTTCACCCTGGGCGCGCCGGCGCCCGGTCAACTCGGTGTGGTCTCCGACCTGCTCGTCGACCGGGCCTTCGCCGGGGACGACGGCTCGACGGCGCTCGAGCTGGGCACCCTCGCCGATGTCGTGCCGGCGGCGCCGCACAACGTCGCCAACGCGCTGGCCGCGGCCGCGTTGGCGCGGGCCTTCGGGGTCTCCGCGGATTCCGTGCGGGAGGGGCTGCGGTCATTTCGCCCGGACGCGCATCGAATCGCCGAGGTGGCCGTGCTCGACGAGGTGCGCTGGGTGGACGACTCCAAGGCGACCAACCCGCACGCGGCCGCCGCGTCCCTGTCCGCCTACGACCGCGTGGTGTGGATTGCCGGGGGACTGGCCAAGGGGGCGGAGTTCGAGGACTTGGTGGCCGGTGCCGCGCGGCGGCTGCGGGCGGCTGTGCTGCTGGGCGCCGACCGGAGCCGAATCGCGGCGGCGCTGGCGCGACACGCCCCGGATGTGCCGGTCATCGAGGTGGCGGCGACCGACACTGAGGCGATGGATCTCGTGGTCGCCGAGGCGGCCCGGGTTGCGCAGGCCGGCGACACCGTGCTGCTCGCTCCGGCCTGTGCGTCCATGGACATGTTCACGAACTACGCCGAGCGCGGGGACCGGTTCGCAGCAGCCGTACGACGGCTGGTCGGACAGGGACATCCGTAGCGGCCCGAGTGGCGGCGGGGGGCCATGAGCACCACGACCCGACCGCCGCAGGTGGGGCTGACCGGATTCCGCCCGGCATCGCGATTGCGCTCGCTGGACCGACCGCTGACCTCGTACTACCTGGTGCTCACCGCCGGCCTGCTGCTGGTGGTGCTCGGGGTCGTGATGGTGTTCTCGGCGTCCAGCATCGAGTCCTATCGGCATTCCGGGACCGTGTTCGCGGTTGCCCGTAAGCAGATGATCTGGGTCGCGATCGGGCTGCCGCTGATGTGGCTCACCTCCCGGATGCCGCCGCAGGTGTTCCGGCGGCTCGCGTACCCGGCCCTGATCTGCACGCTGCTGCTGCTGGCCGCGGTGCTGGTGCCAGGGATCGGCCGGCGGGTCAACGGCAACCGGAACTGGATCTATCTGGGCGGGCCGTTCGAGGTGCAACCCTCGGAGGCGGCGAAGCTGGCGCTGGTGCTGTTCGGGGCCCACGTGCTGGCACGCAAACAACGCCTGCTGGGTCATGCCGCTCATCTGTGCGTACCGCTGCTGCCGGTGGCGGCGGCGGTGGTCGGGTTGGTCGTGATCGGGCACGACCTGGGCACCTCGATCGTCCTGCTCGGCATCGTGGTGTCGCTGCTCTACTTCGTCGGCACCCCAATGCGTTACTTCGTCGCCCTCGGCGCCGGGTGCACCACCGTGGTGCTGATGCTGATCGCCGGGGATCCCAACCGGATGCGCCGGGTCGGCTCGTTCCTGCACCCGTTCGCCACCTACCAGGGCTCGGGTTGGCAGGGCGCGCAGAGCATCTTCGGGCTCTCCTCCGGCGGCCTGACCGGGGTGGGTCTGGGTGCCAGCCGGGAGAAGTGGGGCTACCTGCCCGAGGCGCACACCGACTTCATCTACGCGATCATCGGTGAGGAACTCGGACTGATCGGGGCGTTGGGCGTGCTGATCGTGTTCGCGGCCCTGGTGCTGGCCGGGTTCCGGATCGCCGCGCGCAGTCGCGACCTGTTCACTACGCTGGCCGCGGCCGCGATCTCGTCGTGGATAGCGGTTCAGGCCTTGGTCAACATCGGCGCGGTGCTCGGGGTGCTGCCAATCACCGGCATCCCGCTGCCGCTGGTCTCCTACGGGGGGTCCGCGCTGCTGCCGACGCTGGTGGCGGTGGGAATGTTGTTGTCGTTCGCCCGCCGGGAACCCGGGGCGGCGGCGGCGCTGCTCGCCCGCCGTCGTCGTCCGCCGGCCCGTGGCGGGGCGTGGCAGTTCCGACGCGACCCGGGCCCGAATCGCCCCCGGGGGCGGGTGATGGGCCGGCGGCGCGGCGACCGATAGGAAGGCGGAAGCCCCGATGCATGTCGTGCTGGCCGCCGGGGGCACCGCGGGGCACATCGAACCGGCGCTGGCGCTGGCCGACGCCCTGCGCAGGCGCGACCCCGAAATCGGCATCACCGTGCTCGGCACTCCCACCGGCATGGAGAACACTCTGGTCCCGGCCCGCGGCTACCCGGTGGCGCACGTGCCACGGGTGCCGCTTCCGCGCCGGCCGACCCCCGCACTGCTGCGCCTGCCCGCCCGGTTGCGGGGCGCCTACGCGGCGGCGGGCGGGGTGCTGGACCGGGTGGGCGCGACCGCGCTGGTCGGCTTCGGGGGATATGTGTGCGTGCCCGCGTACCTGGCGGCCCGGTCGCGGCGGCTGCCGATCGTCGTCCACGAGGCCAATACGCCGCCGGGGATCGCGAACCGCATCGGGGCCCGGTTGACCAAGTTCGTCGCGGTTACCGCCCGAGCCGACGATCTCCCCAACGGCCGGCTGATCGGTTTGCCGCTGCGCCGCAGCATCGCGACCCTGGACCGGGCCGGGCTCCGCGCCACCGCGCGCGATCACTTCGGGCTCCGCGCGAACGTATCCACCCTGCTGGTGTTCGGCGGCTCGCAGGGTGCCAAGCGTCTGAACGACGTGGCGCTGGCCGCCGCCCCGGCCCTGTCCGCGGCCGGCGTGCAGGTGCTGCATGCGGTCGGGCGGGAGAACTTCGATTCGTTGACGCCGCCGCGGACCGGCGCGGACGCCCCCTACGTGGCCGTCCCCTACCTGGAGCGGATGGACCTCGCCTACGCGGCGGCCGACCTGGCGTTGTGCCGCAGCGGCGCGATGACCTGCGCGGAGCTCGCCGCGGTCGGGTTGCCCGCCTGGTACGTGCCGCTCCCGATCGGGAACGGCGAACAGCGGCGCAACGCGCTGCCGGTGGTCGAGGCGGGTGGTGGTGGGATCATCGAGGACGCTGCCCTTTCCCCCGACTGGTTGGTGGCCACCGTGGTGCCGCTGTTGAACGACGCGGGCCGGCTCGCAGCGATGAGCGGGGCCGCCGCCGCCCATGGCCGCCGCGACGCCGACGAGGCCCTGGTCGATCTGGTGCTGGAAGCGGTCCGGTCGAAGGCCGGTGAGGCGGCGCAGTGACGGCGAGCGCTGCCGATATCCCGTCGGCCGATCGTCTCGGGCGGGTGCATTTCATCGGCATCGGCGGAGCCGGCATGTCCGGGATCGCGCGCATCCTGTTGGCGCGCGGGTTCTCGGTCTCCGGAAGCGACGCCAAGGATTCGACCGCGCTCGCGGCGCTGCGGGCGTTGGGTGCGACCGTGCACGTGGGTCATGCCGCCGAACAGGTCGGTGGCGCGGACACCGTTGTGGTGTCCAGCGCGATCCGGCCGGGCAATCCCGAGTTGCGGCACGCCCGTGAAGTCGGGCTGCGGGTGTTGCCGCGTGCCGCCGCGCTCGCCTCGGTGATGGTGGGCCGGCGCGCGATCGCGGTGGCGGGCACCCACGGCAAGACCACCACCACCTCAATGCTCACCGTCGCGCTGCAGCACTGCGGAGTCGATCCCTCCTTCGCGATCGGCGGCAGCCTGAATGAGTCCGGAGCGAACGCGCACGACGGCAGCGGGGACCTGTTCGTGGCCGAGGCCGATGAGAGCGACGGCTCCTTCTTGCTCTACAGCCCGCACGCCGCGATCGTCACCAACGTCGAGGCCGACCACCTCGACCACTACGGCACGGCCGACGCGGTCGAGGAGGCGTTCGTGGCCTTCGCCCGGCGCATCCGGCCGGGCGGCTTCCTGGTCGTGTGCGCCGACGATCCGGGGGCGCAACGACTCGGCGGCCTGGCCGTGGCGGCCGGCACGGACGTGCGCACCTACGGCCGCAGCGAGCGCGTCGACGTGCGCCTGGAACGGCTGACCGTGCGGTCGGGTGGCTACGAGTTCGAGCCGGTGGCCAATGGCAGGCGGCTGGGGCCGATCCAGCTGCAGGTGCCCGGCGCCCACAATGCGCTCAACGCCACCGCGGCACTCTCGGTCGGACTCGGCCTGGGACTGCCCGCCGGTGAGCTGCGTGAGGGACTGGCGGGGTTCACCGGCACCCGCCGACGCTTCGAGCTGAAGGGCACTGCCGCGGGCGTCCGCGTCTACGACGACTACGCCCACCATCCGACCGAACTCGCTGCGGTGTTGCGCGCAGCCCGCGAGGTCGTCGGTGCGGGACGATTGATTGCCGCGTTTCAACCGCACCGCTATTCCCGCACGGGTGCGTTCGCCGAACAGATGGGTACCGCGTTGGGGTTGGCCGACCGGGTGGTGGTGATGGATGTGTACTCGGCGGGGGAGGACCCGATTCCCGGCGTGACGGGCGCGTTGGTGGCGGCGGCCGTACCGCTCCCGGCCGGTGCCGTTGCATTCGAGCCGTCCTGGTCACAGGTTGCCGGGCGGCTGGCGGAGGCCGCGGGGGACGGGGACCTGGTGCTCACCCTGGGGGCCGGAGACGTCACGATGATCGGCCCGGAGGTGCTCGAACTGCTCGAGCCGCGCCGATGAGCGAGCGCAGCCGGCGGTTCATCCACAGCATTGGCCGGGCCGAATGAGCGTGGGTTACGGCGCACGCCCGTCGACGCCCGCCGCCGCCATCGCCGCGTTGGGACGGGCGGCCGCGGCGGCGCGGGCCCGGCGGCGCGCCCGCTGGATTCGGGCGGCGGTCGGGCTGAGCCTCGCGAGCCTGTTGGCGGTCGGTGTCTGGGCGGTTGGGTTCTCCTCACTGCTCGCGGTCCGTTACGTCACCGTTGCCGGCCTCGGCCGCCTGAGCGCCGCCGAGGTGACCGCCGCGGCCCGGGTGCCCACCGGCGGACCTTTGATCCGGCTGGACAGCGACGGCCCGTTGGCCCGGGTGCGGGCGCTTCCGGCCGTTGCCTCGGCGCGACTGGAGCGGCATCTTCCGCACACGGTCCGCATCGTGGTGACCGAGCGGACGCCGGTGCTGGTGCTCGCCACACCGACCGGGCGACGCCTCGTCGACGCGACCGGGGTGGTGTTCGCGCCCGATGACGGCAAGGCGGCGGGGCTGCCGGTGGTGCGCAGTACACGGCCGGACCTCCCGCCGGGCACTCTGACCGCGGTTGTCGGCATGCTCACCGCCCTGCCCGCCGACGTCCGCGCGGATGTGCAGGTGGTGCGGGCGGAGGTCGCCGAGGACATGGCGGTGGAGTTGAGCGACGGTCGGGTAATCGTTTGGGGGGACGCCAGTCGGCCCGAGCTGAAGTCCCGCGTGCTGCAAGTGCTGATGCAACGCCAGGGGCGCACCTATGACGTGAGTTCGCCCGAGGCGCCGGCGATCACCCGGCCGTGATTGGGATCTGACGCCTCGTCAACAAAGCACGGGCTTCCGTTGGCGACACGCAGCGGATGTGCTTTGTGCGGCCGTGGCGGAGGCCTACGTTCTGCGGTGTCGATAGGTTGACATAACACTGAGCCTCTAGTTGAGGGTGAGAGTTGGTCGCCGATGACACGGGTGATCGCCGGCCACGAGGCGGGCGATTGGATACCGACCGCGAACGAGAGGCAGCCGGCCGTGCCAGCTCCGCAGAACTACCTCGCAGTTATCAAGGTTGTCGGCATCGGCGGCGGCGGCGTCAACGCCATCAACCGCATGATCGAGGTCGGCTTGAAGGGTGTGGAGTTCATCGCGATCAACACCGATGCCCAGGCCCTGCTGATGAGCGACGCGGACGTCAAGTTGGACGTCGGGCGGGAACTGACCCGGGGGCTCGGCGCGGGCGCGAACCCGGAGGTCGGTCGCAAGGCGGCGGAGGATCACCGCGACGAGATCGAGGAAGTGCTGCGCGGAGCCGACATGGTTTTCGTCACCGCCGGCGAGGGCGGCGGCACCGGTACCGGGGGCGCGCCGGTGGTAGCCAACATTGCGCACGCGCTGGGCGCCCTGACGATCGGGGTGGTCACCCGCCCGTTCGGCTTCGAGGGCCGCCGTCGCGCCACTCAGGCCGAGGACGGCATCATCCGCCTGCGCGAGGAGGTCGACACGCTGATCGTGATCCCGAACGACCGGCTGTTGGCGATCGAGAACGTGCAGGTGAGCGTTCTGGACGCGTTCAAGTCCGCGGACCAGGTGCTGTTGTCGGGAGTGCAGGGCATCACCGATCTGATCACGACCCCGGGGCTGATCAATCTGGACTTCGCCGACGTGAAGTCGGTGATGTCCGGCGCCGGATCCGCGCTGATGGGCATCGGTTCGGCGCGCGGCGAGGACCGGGCGATCAAGGCCGCGGAGGACGCCATCTCCAGCCCGCTGCTGGAGTCCTCGATCGAGGGCGCGCGCGGCGTGCTGCTCTCGATTTCCGGCGGATCCGACCTGGGTCTGTTCGAGATCAACCACGCCGCCCAGTTGGTGGCCGAGGTGGCCCACCCGGAGGCCAACATCATCTTCGGGGCAGTGATTGACGACGCGCTCGGCGACGAGGCGCGGGTCACCGTAATCGCGGCGGGCTTCGACCCCGTCCCGGGTCAGTACGTCGATCAGCCGATGCGCCGCGCGGACCATGCCGCACCCGGCGCTGTCCCCACCGAGTCCCCCGATGGGGCCCACCCGGAGCCGACCGAGCGGCCCGGCATGCCCCACCCGCGCGAGCGCGAATTGCCTCGGCGCGAGCCGGCTCGCGTCGAAGGTGGACGCGCCGTGCCCTATCAGGGCCGCCGCCCGGTCGATCAGGGCGGCGACGACCTGGATGTGCCGGACTTCATGCGCTAGTGGTCCGTCTGCGAGTCCCGGCGGTGGTATGCGGTGTTCCGGGTGGATGCATCGCAAGGCGGAGAAGGAGCGCGATGTGGTACATCGCGCGACGACGACAACGCAGCGAGGCGCCACCCGGGCGCCGCAGACCCCACCAGGCTGATTCGCAGACGGACCACTAGGTGGCCGAAGCGCAGCCGCGCGTCGCCGCCTAACGTGGGAGGCGTCGTCGGAGGGAGGCCGCGGCGGTGCTGCCGCTGGAGTTGCCCACCTGCCCGCCCGGTGTGCGGGCCGCGTTCACCAGTCGCGCCGGCGGCGTCAGCCCCGCCCCGTACGCCGAACTGAACCTCGGGCCGCACGTCGGCGATGATCCGGCCCTCGTTGCCGAGAACCGGTCGCGCGTTGCCGCCGCCATCGGCCTGCCGGTCGGCCGGTTGGTGTTCGCCGAGCAGGTGCACGGCGTAGCGGTGGCCCTGGTCGGCGGACCCGTCGTCGCACCCCCGGTCGCCGACGTGCTGGTCACCCGGGTCCCGCGGCTCGCCCTGGCGGTTATGGTGGCCGACTGCGTCCCGGTGCTGCTGGCCGATCCGGTGGCCGGCGTGGTGGCGGTGGCGCACGCAGGGCGGCGGGGCGTCGAGGCGGGCGTGGTGGGTGTCGCGCTGGACGCGATGGTCGACTGCGGGGCCGCCGCCGGTGACACCACCGCCTGGCTCGGGCCGGCGATCGGCGGCTGCTGTTACGAGGTCCCCGAACAGCTGCAGCGGGCCGTCGCCGCCGTCGCGCCCGGAACGGTGGTCGGCGGCGGGCGCACCCGATCCGGTTCGTTCGCCCTCGATCTGCGGGACGGGGTCCAGACGCAGCTGGTCGCCCGCGGGGTCCGGCGCGTGGTGCGCAGCGGCGGCTGTACCCACGACGACGCCGACTATTTCTCCCATCGCCGCGACGGCGTCACGGGTCGCTTCGCCGGCCTGGTCTGGCTCACCGGTGAGCGGTAACGACCCAGCGCGCGCTGAGGCCGCCCGCAGGCGGGCGCAGCTGGCGGCGAACCTGGACGCGGTCCGCGCCCGGATCGGTGCCGTCGCCCGGGCATCCGGCCGCGACCCGGCCGAGATCAGGCTGATCGCCGTCACCAAGACCTTCCCGGTCAGCGATCTGGCGCACTTGGCCGCGATCGGCGTGACGGATTTTGGGGAGAACCGGGCGACCGAGCTGGCCGCCAAGGCCACGGCGTGCGCCGAACTGGGCCTGACCGGGTTGCACCCGCACTTCGTCGGGCAACTGCAAACGAACAAGGTCGACACGGTGGTGGCGCATGCCCGGGTTGTGCATTCGGTGGACCGGGCACGACTGGTCGACGCGCTGGCCCGCGCCGTCCGCCAACAGCGCCGGGAGCTCGACGTGCTCGTCCAGGTGGACCTCGATCGAGATACGGCGCCGGATGCGCCGACGGGACGCGGGGGTGCCCGGCCGGCGGACCTGGCCGGGTTGTGTTCCGCGATCGCGCAGACCGCCGGGTTGCGTCTTCGGGGTGTGATGGCGGTGGCGCCGCTGGGCGTGGACGCCCACATGGCCTTCGAGGATCTGGCGCGGTTCGCCGCCGCGGTCCGGGCCGATCACCCCGACGCGACCTGGATTTCGGCCGGCATGAGCGCCGACTTGGAGGTGGCCATCAGCCACGGCGCGACACACGTGCGTGTCGGCTCGCACCTGCTCGGTGGGCGGCCCCGGAACCGCTAGCGTCGCCACAGCGGCAACACCAGTTGTCGATCCTTGACCCGGCGCACCGAAGGGCAGCAGCACATGGGCGCGATGCACAAGATGGGCGTCTACCTGGGCCTGGTCGAGGACGACCCGGACCGCTACGCCGATTACGAGCACGACACCGCGTCCAACGCCAACTCCCGCGACCACCGGGGTGCGGCCGAGTCGTCGGGTCGCCCCGGCGCGGCCGTCGACCGCCGGGGTTCGCCGGCCACCATCCCGGCAGCCGGGGCCGCGATCGACTCGTACCGGATCACGACGCTTCACCCGCGCACATACAACGAAGCCCGGACTATTGGTGAGGAATTCCGCGTCGGGGTACCGGTGATCATGAACCTGACCGATATGGACGATATCGACGCCAAACGGTTGGTTGACTTCTCCGCCGGCCTGGTCTTCGGGTGCCACGGCACGATCGAGCGGGTCACCCAGAAGGTGTTCCTGCTATCTCCTGCTAACGTCGAGGTGACCGCCGAGGACAAGGCCCGGATCGCCCGCGGCGGGTTCTTCAACCAGAGCTGACGCGGGCCGCGTTTGGCGGTCGGGGGGACGCCGGGCAAGATGGCACACGTGGAGACAGGTGCGGTTCGGTGCTGCATCCGTGCTGGTCACCGGGGTGGGCCGGGGGCCGCGGGCGGGCGTGAGGCGGTGGCGTGAGCGCCGTCGGCGTGATCCTTGTTTACCTGTTGACCATCTTCCTGGTGCTGCTGGTCGCTAGGCTGGTAATGGAGTACGTCTTCATGTTTGCGCGGTCCTATCAGCCCAAAGGGCCAGCGGTGGTTGCGCTGGAGGTGCTCTACTCGTGCACCGACCCGCCGTTGCGGTTCCTGCGGCGGTTCATCCCTCCGTTGAGACTCGGTGGAGTGTCCCTTGACCTATCGTTCCTTGTGCTTTTTGTCATTGTCATCCTCGGGCGGGACGCCGCGGTGCACCTATGAACCTGTACGGTCTATTCGGAACGTTGACGATCACGCTGAGGTGACCAGATGCCGCTGACCCCCGAGGACGTGCGGAACAAGCAGTTCACGACCGTCCGTCTGCGCGAGGGCTACGACGAGGACGAGGTTGACGCGTTCCTCGACGAGGTCGAGACCGAGCTTCGCCGCCTCATCCGGGAGAACGACGAGCTGCGGGCCAAGCTCGCGGCCGCGACCCGAGCGGCGTCCTCCGCCCCGGCCGCCACCGCTGCGCAGACCGCGGTCGAGGAGAAGAAGGCAGAAGCGGAGCCCGAGAAGGCGGCCGAGCCGGTCAAGGCCGCCGCCGAGCCGCCCCCCGCCGCGGTTATCGAGCCCACCGCCGGTGCCGACAGCGCCGCGCGCGTGCTCGCCCTGGCCCAACAGACCGCGGATCAGGCCATCGCCGAGGCCCGCAGCGAGGCGAACAAGATCGTCGGTGACGCCCGCGCCAAGGCCGAGTCGATCGAGCGCGAGGCGCGGAACAAGGCCGATGCGCTCGAGCGCGACGCCCAGGACAAGCACCGCTCGATCATCGGTGTGCTGGAGACCCAGCGGAACGCTCTGGAGGCCCAGCTCGACCAGCTTCGACAGTTCGAGCGGGAGTACCGCAGCCGGCTCAAGTCGTTCCTGGAGGGCCAGCTGCGTCAGCTGGATTCGTCCCAGGAGAGCGACAACATGTCCAACGGACCGCGGGCCACTGCCTCCTCGGGCTCCCGCACGGCCACTACCCCCCGCCAACCCATGCGTGGGTTCATCGTCGACGAGGACGACAGCTAACACCGCGCGGCCGACTCATCCTGCAGGGCCCGGCGACCGTGAGGTTCGTCCGGGCCCTTGGCTTTCCCGACGGGTGGCTTCACACCTTCGACAGGCGCAGCGTGAGGCCCCCCTCGGCGTCGGCCGCGATCGCTCCGCGGCCGGAAACGGCCGCGGGCAGTTCCTCCATACCGACCGCCAGCACCTCCTCGGCGATCAGCGCGGCGTGCTCGCGCAGCGCCGCCGCGGTCTCCGCGTCCGCGGCGTGCCAGGCGAGGATTATCCGGTCGGAGACCTCCAATCCCGAGTTCTTGCGGGCCTCCTGAATTGCCCGAACGGCCTCCCGGGCAAGGCCGGCGCGGCGCAGTTCCGGCGTGATGGTCAGGTCCAGGGCCACGGTCTCGCCCTCGCGGGCAACCGCCCAACCCGCACGCGGAGTCTCGGTGACGACGACATCCTCGGCGGTCACCTCCACCGATTCGCCGTCCACGCCGACCGTGGCGACCCCGGTCGTCCGCAGCGCGGAGGCCAGGGCTCCCGCGTCGGCGGCCGCGATCGCCGCCGCCACCTCCGGTGTGCGCTTGCCGAAACGCTTGCCGAGGGACCGAAAGTTGCCCTTGGCGCTGTGATCGACCAACTCCCCGCCGGCCTCGCCGATCGACTCCAGGCGCGCCACATTTAGCTCCTCGGCGATCTGGTCGCGCAGCTCGGTGGGCAACCCGGTCCATCCAGTCGCCCCGACCAGTGCCCGCTCCAGCGGCTGGCGGGTCCGTATTCCGCTGTCCGCCCGGGCAGCGCGGCCCAGCTCGACGAGGCGACGGACCAGGGCCATCTGGTCGGCCAACTTTTCGTCGAGGGCCCCCGGATCCGGCTCGGGCCAGGCCGCGAGGTGCACCGAATCCGCGAGGTCGTCGGCCCTGCCGGGCCGGAACAGGTCCTGCCAGACCCGCTCGGTGATGAACGGGGTGATCGGGGCCAGGAGCAGGGTCAGCAGGCGCAGGCACTCGTGCAGCGTGGCCAGCGCCGCCGGGTCGCCGGCCCAGAAGCGGCGCCGCGAGCGGCGCACGTACCAGTTCGACAGGTCGTCGATGTAGGTGGCCAGCAGCCGGCCGGCGCGCTGGGTGTCGAACCGCTCCAGGGCGGTGTCGACGGCGGCCACCAGCCGGTTGGCCTCCGACAGCGCCCAGCGGTCGAGGGCCGGACGCTCCGCCGGGGGCGGGGCGGCGTCGGTGGCGGGGTCGAAACCGGCGGTGCGCGCGTAGAGGGACTGGAACGCCACGGTGTTCCAGTAGGTGAGCAGTGTCTTGCGCACGATGTCGGACAGCGCGCTGTGGCCGATCCGCCGCGCCGACCAGGGAGAGCCCGAGCAGGCCATGAACCAGCGCAGGGCATCGGCGCCGTGCGCCTCCATTAGCGGTATGGGCTCGAGGATGTTGCCCAGGTGCTTGGACATCTTCCGGCCGTCCTCGGCCAGGATGTGTCCCAGGCACAGCACGTTCTCGTAGGAGGAACGCTCGAAAATCAGCGTGCCCACCGTCATCAACGTGTAGAACCAGCCGCGGGTCTGGTCGATCGCCTCGCAGATGAATTGGGCCGGGTAGCCGTCCAGCTCGGCCCCCGAGTGCGGGTAACCCCACTGCGCGAAGGGCATCGCGCCGGAGTCGTACCAGGCGTCTATCACCTCGGGCACCCGGGTCGCGGTTTGCCCGCACGTCGGGCAGGTGATGGTGACCTCGTCGATGTAGGGGCGATGCGGGTCCAACTCGGTCAGGTCGCGTCCGGCCAACTCGCCCAACCGGGCCAGCGAAGGCACCGCGACCAGGTGCTCGTCGGGGCAGCGCCAGATCGGCAGCGGGGTGCCCCAGTACCGGTTGCGGGACAGCGCCCAGTCGACGTTGTTGTGCAGCCAGTCGCCGTAGCGGCCCCACTTGATGGTTTCCGGGTACCAGGTGGTGCGTTCGTTCTCGGCCAGCAGCGCGTCCTTGATCGCCGTCGTGCG
>Ga0157362_1000078_pt1 | contig 27299 bp, 18 predicted proteins | sample AttlaeALBM3_FD_111480 | JGI IMG/M metagenome (GOLD analysis project Ga0157362, IMG submission 111480) | Fungus gardens microbial communities from leaf cutter ant in Ribeirão Preto, State of São Paulo, Brazil - Atta laevigata ALBM3 | ecosystem: Host-associated > Fungi > Mycelium > Unclassified ... | reverse complement strand
GGTTGTTCACCACCTTGTCCATGAGCGACAGCCCGTCAAAGGCATCGCGTGCATAGGCGACGCGCCCTGCGGTCTCGATCCCGTAGGAGCGGGCACATTCATCTTCCACATAGTTGCGCGTCAGTGCCGCGCCACCGAGGAAGACAGGAATATCGATACCCTGACGCGCCATCTCCTCTAGGTTTTCGCGCATGATCACGGTGGATTTCACGAGCAGGCCCGACATGCCGATAGCCTGAGCGTTATGCTCTCGTGCTGCGGTGATCATGTCAGCCAGGGGCACCTTGATGCCCAGATTGATGACCCGATAGCCGTTATTGGTCAGAATGATATCGACAAGGTTCTTGCCGATATCGTGCACGTCGCCCTTGACGGTGGCGAGGACCATTGTGCCACGCGCCTGACCCTCGACACGCTCCATATAGGGTTCGAGCCAGGCCACGGCGGTCTTCATGGTCTCGGCCGATTGCAGCACGAAGGGAAGCTGCATCTTTCCTGCGCCGAACAGCTCGCCCACCACCTTCATGCCATCCAGAAGCACGGTGTTGATGATGTCGAGCGGTGGCATCTCTTCCATTGCCGCAGCAAGATCATCCTCGATGCCCTTGCGGTCGCCATCAACGATACGATCCTTGAGACGTTCGGCCGGTGTCTCGGCGCGACGCTTCTGAACGGCATCAGCCGCCTTCCGGCCTGCAAAGAGTTCCAGCAGTTTCTGGAGCGGATCGTAGTCCTCGCTGCGTCGGTCGAAGATCAGATCCTCGGCGACCTTCACTTCCTCGGCTGCGATCAGATGCAGCGGGCGGATCTTGCTGACATGCACGATGGCGCCCGTCATGCCGGCCTTGACCGCGTGATCGAGAAAGACCGAGTTCAGCACAGCGCGCGCTGCCGGGTTGAGGCCAAAGGAGATGTTCGAAAGGCCCAGAATGATCTGGATGTCAGGAAAGCGCTCGCGGATCATCCGGATGCCTTCCAGCGTCCAGACACCCAGCTTGCGGTCATCTTCCACACCTGTGGCAATGGTGAAGGTCAGCGGATCGATCATCAGATCGGATTGCGGCAGACCATGCTTGGTGCACGCAAAATCGACCAGACGCTCGGCAATACGCAGCTTGTCTTCCGGCGTCTTGGCCATGCCCACTTCATCGATGGTGAGCGCAATCACCGCGGCGCCGAATTTACGCGCCAGAATCATGCGGTCCTGGGCATGGCCTTCACCATCCTCGAAATTGATCGAGTTGATGATGGGCTTGCCGCCATGCAGCTTGAGCGCGGCCTCGATGACCGGGGTCTCCGTTGAGTCGATCACCAGGGGCGCATTCACTGAAGACGTGAAGCGCGTGACGACCTCATTCATCTCGGCAATTTCGTTGCGCCCAACAAAGGCTGTGCAGAGATCAAGCGCATTGGAGCCTTCGGCGGCCTGTTCGCGCCCAACGGCAACGCAGCCATCCCAGTCGCCCGCTTCCTGCAACTCGCGCCATTTCTTGGAGCCATTGGCGTTGCAGCGTTCGCCAATGGAGAAATAGGAGTTCTCCTGACGCAGCGGTGTCTGGGTATAGAGGCTTGCGACAGACGGCACCCAATGATGGATGCGCTTGACCGGGGCGGGGCGATGACTGGTCCCGCCGCGCTTGCGAAGCATCCCGTCCAGCGCCTGGATATGCGGGGTGGAGGTGCCGCAGCATCCGCCCACCAGATTGAGCCCGTCTTCCACAATGAAGCGTTCAACCCAACTTGCCATCTCATCAGGGGTGAGGGGGTAATGCGTCGTGCCATTCACCAGTTCGGGAAGGCCTGCATTAGGCTGGATGGAAATCAGGCCGGGCCAGTTCTCGGACAGCCATTTCACATGCTCCGCCATTTCCTGCGGGCCGGTGGCGCAATTCATGCCGATGAGAGGCACGTCCAGCGCATGAATGGTGGTGGCTGCCGCGGCGATATCGGGGCCAACAAGAAGTGTGCCGGTGGTCTCGACCGTCACCTGCACAAAAATCGGGGCATCCGAGCCCAGTTCTCGCTTTGCTGCCTTGGCGGCGTTGACGGCGGCCTTGATCTGAAGCGTGTCCTGGCAGGTCTCAATCAGGAAGGCATCGACCCCGCCATCGATCAGGCCGCGGCATTGCTCGATGATCCCGGCCTCGAGGGTATCGTAATCGATATTGGCGAGGCTGGGCAGCTTGGTGCCCGGGCCGATGGAGCCCACAACATAACGGTGACGCCCGTCGCTGAAGGTCTCGGCGGCCTCGCGCGCCAGCTCGGCCGACTTGCGGTTGATCTCGCGGGCGCGGTCCTGCAAGCCGAATTCGGCAAGGGTGACGATCGAGCCACCGAACGTATTGGTCTCGACCATATCCGCGCCGACCTCGAAATACCCGCGGTGAATCTCGCGGATCAGTTCGGGTCGCGACAGCGTCAGGATCTCGGTGCAGTTTTCCTGCCCCCAGTAATCGCGTTCCACTTCCAGATCGAGCATCTGGATGCGTGACCCCATCCCGCCGTCGCAAAGCAGGACATGGTCACGCAGGGCGTCGAGAAGATGAGGACGTGTCATGATGGCGGTCAGTCTCGCTGTATGGGTCGGGCGGCAGGGGCGAAGCCGCGACTGGGCGCTACGGCTGCCTGCCTTTTTTCAGAGGCTACGGCGTCTGTCCAGTATGATGCGAGGCTTGATCCTCATGCGGCTGTGACGAAGCGGGAGGAGACAGAATAAGCCTGAGGCCGATTGGCGCCTCAAGGAGCAGCCCTTCGGAACTTGTTCGGCGCACTCGAAAGGGGCTTCATAGTCGCCGGCTCGCCCCAGCAAAGGAAGAGACAGCCATGTCAGGTGATGGACGCATCCCTCTCTATATACTGAGTGAGCGCGATGCGATGCCGCAGGAACTGGTCCGGGTTCAGGGTGAGGGTGCTTGCCTGGCCGTTGATACTGAGCGACCTGGCGGCTGGGCAGTCTATCGGCGCATCGCCGCAAACGCATTGCCGGGGCGGGTTCATGCCCGGTTTTGCGCATGCTGTGCCGGGCGCAGCCCTGTTGCCTCTGCCCTCGATCAGCTCTTTCTCGACAGGATACGCGGGACGTCCGCGCACTTTGTCTTCGTAGTCATCATCTGCGGAGCGGGTCGCTTGGCGGGTCTGATGGAGTTGCTGCAACAAGATGCAATGGTCAGATCACGTTACCGAATTTAAATTCTATGTATTTTTTGGTCGGTTGGTTTGGAATTTACATAGTAACTTTGACGGAATATGTAGTGACCTCACGCCAAGTTCAGTGATTTCTATGACTTATGGTAAAAATCGAAGATTCTCGCTCGACAGGGGGAGGGGTATTCGCGCTATTCGGGCAGCCTGAAGTCTGAGCGGCTTAGTGAAACACAAGAGGAAGCTTCGTGAAGCATCGTGATGGCGTCGCTGCGGACAGCGAAAACCAGAATCCCGTCTATATCCGACTACGCGCCGCCATGGCTGCAGCCAAGTACCATGGGCTGGACCTCGACATGCGTGATTTCGCTGCTGAGCCGGGTGAGGACTCGCCCTCACCAGCGGCATTGGCACGATGGTTGAACGAGAATGGTGCCGTGGCGAAGGGAATGCGCATCAAGTGGCGCTATCTCGTCCGCATGCAGAACACGCCGCCCATCGTACTGATGTTTCGCGATGGCTCTGCCGCGCTTATGGTGCGCGCTGATCCAGAAAAAAATATCGTTTGGCTCCGTGATCCATTGGGTGACGAGGGAAGCATTCCCGTTGCAGTGGATGAGCTCAGACTGACACAAGTCTGGACAGGTGACATCCTGCTGGTCAAGCGTCGTCGGGACCTGTCGGAGGCTGATGCGCCCTTCGATCTGATGTGGTTTGTCCGCATCGTGATGCGTGAGAAGCAGTCACTCCGTGATATTCTCTTCGCCTCGATGGTGCTTGCAATTCTGCAGATTTTCCCGGCCATGATTGTCATGCAGGTGATTGATCGTGTGGTCAATTACCATTCGATGTCGACCTTGGTATCGATCACGGCAATCGTGCTGATTTTGAGCTTTTACGAAACTTTGCTGACCTATGGGCGCCGCGAGCTCACGCTCGTCATGAGTACGCGAGTAGACACGCGAATTTCGCTTCATGCGTTCAACCGTCTGCTGGCTCTGCCGCTGGAATTCTATGAGCGTGAACAAACGGGACGCATTCTGGGTCGCTATATGGCCATCTACAGGGTGCGTGACTTCTTGACAGGTAAGCTCATGTCCACCTTCCTGGATATGTTCACTCTGTTTGTCATCTTGCCGATCCTGTTCTGGATGAGCTCGACGCTTGCCTGGATGACCGTGGCGTGCGCAGGCTTGATTGGTCTTATCATCGTGATTTTCCTTGGCCCGATGACACGCGTCTATAACAAGATGATCCGAGCTGAGATGGATCGTAGCTCGATCCTTTATGAGACGGTGGCCGGTATCCGCACGGTGAAAACATTGGCTCTGGAGCCGACGCGCCGCGAGAAGTGGGATGAAACCACGGCCGAAGTCATTCGCTGGAAGCTCGCCGCGGGGCGTATGCAGAATTGGCCCACGACGCTCGTCATGCCACTCGATATGTTCATCAACCGCGGTATCATCTTGGTAGGAGCTTATCTGATCCTGACCGGATCGAGCAGCATCCAGCCTGGTGCTTTGATGGCATTCATGATGCTTGGTGGACGTGTCGCGGCTCCACTCGTTGGGTTGGCCAAAATTCTCGAAGATGTGAATGAGGTCATGACCTCCCTCAATGAGGCGGGTATGGTCTTGAATCAGCCGACCGAAACCAAGGCCCTCACATCCGGGCTGCGTCCGCCGATCAAGGGCGCGCTCTCTTTCGCTCAGGTCGATTTCAGTTATCCAGGAACCACGATCAAGGCGCTTAACAACGTCAATTTTGAAATTCCTGCTGGTACTATGCTGGGGCTTGTCGGGCGCTCAGGTTCGGGCAAATCGACCATCACCCGTCTGCTTCAAGGCGTGAGTCGAAGCTATACCGGTTATCTGCGTCTCGACGGCGTGGAACTGCGCGAGATCAATCTCAGCCATTTGCGCCGCTCGTTTGGCGTTGTGCTCCAGGATAACTTCCTGTTCCGTGGCACAGTGCGCGACAATATCACCGCTGGACGCCCGGGCTACACAATGGACGATGTGATCCGTGCGGCGCGTCTGGCGGGGGCAGAGGAATTCATCGATCGCATGCCCGCTGGCTACGACACCCCGATCGAGGAAGGCTCAACCAATATCTCGGGCGGTCAGAGGCAGCGTCTGGCCATCGCACGTGCAGTGATCAGCGACCCGAAACTGATGATTCTAGATGAGGCCACTTCGGCGCTCGACCCGGAGAGTGAAGCGCTGGTGAATGCAAATCTGCAGCGTATCGGCAAGGGTCGTACGATGGTGATCGTCTCCCACCGTCTGTCCTCCCTGGTCGATTGCCATCAGATCTGTGTCATGGACAAGGGCAAGGTAATCGATGTGGCGCCCCATAGCGTGTTGCTTGAGCGCTGCGAGATCTATCGCATGCTGTGGATGCAGCAGAATCGTCACGAGCATTCCGCACGTAACAAGAACACCGATCAGAATGATGATCCCATGCTGATGGATGAGGAATAAGCCATGAGCAACAAGGATATTGTTCCCGAAGACGGGAACCAGGAAATCACGGAAGTCCAGCAGCACATCCCGCGGCCGGCTGATGATCCGTTCTCTCCCCAGGGGCTGCCTCTGGCGCTGCTGGAGTTTCACTCTCCGAGTGCGGCGTTGGTAAACCTGCCGCCTACGGCGTCAGCGCGCTACATCATATGGCTCGTCGGGGCATTGTTCCTCTCGGGATTGGTGGCTGCAGCGGTATTCCCGCTCAACAAAGTTGTCAGCACGCCCGGTAAGCTGATTGCAGTCAGCAATAATCTTGTGATTCAGCCTATGGAGATCTCCATCATCCGATCGATTGATGTCGAGCTGGGTGAGTACGTAAAGAAAGGTCAGGTGCTCGCGCATCTTGATCCTACGATCACCAAGGCAGATATCGTCAACCTTAAGGCGCAGCGTGATTCTTATCATGCCACCATCTCACGGCTTCATGCCGAGGCTGATGGCACAACCTATCTTCCTGACCTGAATGATAGCTACGCTGCGCGTGAGGCGGCATCCTATGCGCGGCGCAAGGCAGAATATACCGCGAAGGTTAGCCAGTTCGACCAAGAGATTGCAGCCTTGCAGAGCCAGATCAATGGCTCTCTTGCAAGTGCAGCCATGCATCAAAGTCGTGGACGTGTCGCCAATGAGGTACTGCAAATGCGTCGTCGCTTGCAGGCGGATCAGGTGGGCAGCAAATTGTCAACGCTTGCTGCGCAAAGTGAGTTGATGGAAGCCGAGAGAGCACAGATTGAGGCGCAACAGGCTGCAGCCTCCACGAAGTCGAAGCTGGCGGCCATTCAGGCCGAACGCGACGGTTACATCCAGAACTGGAAGGCGCAGGTCTACACCCAGATTGCAGAAGTGCAGCATCACCTTGATGAAGCAATCGGCGATTACGACAAAGCCGCCATGCGTAATCGACTGGTATTACTGAAAGCCCCTGACGATGGCGTGGTATTGAACATAGCGAAGCTATCGGTTGGCTCAGTGATCTCACCTGCTCAGGTTTTGGTGTCGATTGTGCCAACTGGAGCTGCGCTTGAAGTTGAGGCGGTTCTTAAAGGAAATGACGCAGGTTTCGTAAAGCTCGGTGACCATGCCTTGCTGAAATTCTCGACCTTTCCCTATACGCAATATGGTGGCGCTGAGGGTACGGTTCGTTTGATCAGTGCCGACGCATTCACAGCGGCCGAAGCCAAAAGTGCTGCGACCGGACAGGCACCCTCCGGGGATGCAGATCCTTCCGAAAGTGGGTTCTACCGCGTTCGATTGCGTATCGACCGCTATACATTGCACGGTGTTCCAAGTTTCTTCCATCCTACGCCGGGTATGTCGGTTTCGGCAGATATCCAGGTCGGTAAGCGCACGTTGCTTCAATATATGTTCAGCAGGGTTATCCCCGCCGTGTCGACCGGCTTGCGCGAGCCAAACTAACCGAAGACGATTTCTCCGGAGGAGAGCAGGGTGGCTTTGAAATCACGTCTCGCATCAATGGTCTCGCGTGATGCGAGACTCAATTATGCGATCACCCAGATCGAATCTGGCGAAAACGCCGTTCAGGGTTTTGCTCTGCTCGGCCCGCTCGCGACGCAGGGTAGCGTCGAGGCACAGTATCGTATCGGCAAGGCTTATCTGGAAGGCTGGGGAACCCCCCCCAGTCTTGAGGATGGCACGAAATGGATGCGCAAGGCTGCCCAAGGTGGTCATGTGCAGGCCCGGCTCATGCTGGGCACACTCTATCTCATGGGCTTTCCCGAAGGTTTCGACGAAAACCGCCCGGCAATCCTGGTCGACAACCGTGAACGCAAGCGGATTCCTGACTTTCATCAGGCGGCGCATTGGAGCCGTCTGGCAGCCGATGAGGGCCAGCCCGATGCTCAGGCGCTACTTGGCTATATACTGACAAACGGCCCCGAAGATCTGCGCGATCCTGCACAAGCGCGGGAGTGGTATGAAAAAGCTGCGGCTGCGGGTTCGGCCCAGGGGCATCTCGGTCTGGGTATGGCTCTTCATACCAACCCGACCGCAGACAATGATCTGGCACGAGGCACCGCCGAGCTCAAACTCGCCGCTCAGGCAGGGCTTGCGACGGCTTTTTATTTCCTCGCTTGGATCAACGAGCAAGGCATCGGGCAGGAGGCTGACTTCACTGCAGCCGCCGGCTATTTCGAAAAGGCTGCTGAACGCGGTGTCGCTCAGGCACAAACGCGCTATGCGCTCTATCTTCTGCAAGGCAAGGGCGTTCGACGCAGGCTGGACCGTGCGGAGACCTGGCTTCGCCGCGCTGCAATGGGGGGGGATGCCGAAGCTGCAGCGCTTTTGGGCGATCTGCATATTCGGGGTGAGGAGTTGGCCCCGAATTATCTGGAGGCAGCAACCTGGTACCAGATTGCTGCCGAACTGGGTCATGGGGCTGCTGCACGAGGGCTGGGGCTGCTCTATCTGACTGGCACAGGGGTGCAGCGGGACCCGGATGAAGCTGCAAAGTGGTTTCGTGTTTCTGCGGAGTGCGGCGACCGGGTGGCCGATGCCGATCTTGGCAATCTTGCACTGACCGGTGTCGGTTCCGAGCAGGACCGTGATGCTATGCGCAAGCGCTTCCTTCAGGCTGCCGAGAAGGGCGACCTCGTGGGCGCGTTCAATCTCGGCGTGTGCTATGCCGAGGGGGTCGGGATCGACCGCGATGACACTCAGGCTGCATACTGGATGCAGCGTGCAGCGGATGGCGTCGTGAATGCGCAATACTGGCTCGGGCGCATGTACCTTAAGGGGCGGGGTGTCCCGCATGACATGGATCTCGCCCTGCGATGGCTCGATCGGGCTGCGCAGGCGCGCATGTCTGAAGCCATGACCCTGCTCGCGCAGATCCTGGTTTCGGGTCGGGCGCCTGAGGGGAAAGATCATCAGCGCGCGCTTGCCCTGTATCGGCAGGCTGCCGAGCAGGGATATGTCGATGCCATGTTCTCTGCCGGTGCCATGCTGGGTGGCGGCCACGATGTCGCGGTTGACCGCCGTGAGGCGCAGCACTGGTTCAGGTGCGCAGCCGAACGTGGCCATGCGCTTGGTCAACTGATGCTGGGCCGTTATCTGAAGCGGGGTCTGGCTGGTGAGGTCAATCCGGTCGAGGCCCGTATATGGCTTGAGCGTGCCCAGGCTCAGGGCGTGAATGATGCTGCGGTAGAACTTGCGAAGCTCGAACGCCGTCTGGGTGGACATGGCTGAAGGGCGCAAGCCCTCAACCCGCCGGCCACCTCCGGTCCAGTCGGGCTATGGCCATGTGGTGACAGCCAAAGACCGGGCCGACTGGCAAAGGTGGCACGACGCCCGGGCGCAGGATGCTTATCGCCGCGGCACGGATGCCTCGAATAACGGCGACGCACAGGCGGCTCTTTATTGGCTCGGGCGCGCAGCCCGCATGGCGCATCATGATCCTAATGTGATCTTTGCCTATGGCATGGCGCTGCTTTCGGCCTCTCGGTGGGAAGAGGCGGTCACGCGTTTCGCGTGGATCGCCAAGCGCTTTGTCATGCGCAAGGCGCTGGTGGGCCAGGCCATCGCCTTGTCTCATCTCGGCCGCATGGATGAAGCCGTCGGTATCTTCGGCCGTATGTTGGCGCATTATGCCCCCGCCGATGAGGTGCTGCCCTGGACGCGGCATTTTGCTGCCCGGTCGGGCTGCCCTGGCTGGTGCGCGACGAGCAATGAGGGGGTCATGCGCGGCGAAGCGCAGGGGCTGGTCACGATCAGCCTGGATGGCGAGATCGTTGCCACTGATGTCGCGCTTCCTTTTGTTCTGCCCGAGAGGTGGATGACGGCATCGATGTTGAGCGCGCAGTGCGGCGGCAAGCTGCTTTATGGCGCTCCGATCGATTTGACGGCCATACGCCATATGCAGGGTTTTGTGTCAGTGCGTCGCCATGCGCTGGACGGTTGGATCTGGTATCCGGCAGATCCCGATTTCACGCCCCATGTCATCGTCGAGGCCGGCGACAGCCATTTCGATCTCACGGCGTCGCAGCTCGAGCAGGCGACATTGCTTGAAAAACCGCTCGCACGGCCACGCCATTTCGCACTTGCGCTCGACACCTTGCCTAAGGGGGTGGTTCACCTGCGCGATCGTTACGGTCAATCCCTGACGGGTAGTCCGCTCGCGTCTGCGGTGATGGCGCTTCTCGATCATGCTGGTACGACGCAGGCCTTTCAGGCGCCTGAGGATGAAGTCGTCGTTGCCAACCGGCCGCGTCGTCCTCCAATGGGACACCGTGTGCCGGGATGCCTCGTGGTCATACCCGCTTATCGCGATCATGATCTGACCCGACGCTGTATCGAGGCTGTGCTGGTCGACAAGAGCGACGATCTGGAATGCCTGGTCGTCGATGATTGCTCTCCTGAGCCCGCTTTGCGTAGCATGCTCGCAGAATTCGCTGCAAAGGGTGCAATAACCCTCATCAATCAGGAAGAGAATCGTGGCTTCACGGCCAGCGCCAATGCCGGGCTGGCCTGCGCACAAGGGCGCGATGTGATCCTGCTCAATAGTGACGCCCTGCTGCCCAAGGGGGGAGCTGCCCGTCTGCGGGCATGGCTTGATCGCGCAGATCGTGTTGGCACGGTTACCCCTTTCTCCAACGATGCGAGCATCCTGTCCTATCCCTGTGTAACGCGGCCGAACCCTGTGCCGGATCGGCGTACAGCCCTGTCGTTGGACAAGGTGTTCTCCTCTCTTCCAAAAACTGCGCTTATCGATCTGCCGACCGGTAACGGATTTTGCATGGCAATACGCGGGGATTGTCTCGAAGAAACCGGGCTGCTGAATGTCGATATCTTCGCGCAGGGCTACGGCGAGGAGAATGATTTCTGTTGTCGTGCCTCAGCCCTCGGGTGGCGTCATGTGGCAGCAACGGATCTTTTTGTCAGGCATGTGGGCTCGGTCTCGTTCGGTCGGACACGCAGCCTGCTTCTGGAACGCAATCTGCGCATGCTCAACATGCTGCATCCTGGTTATGATGAGCAGGTCGCTGTGTTCATCGCTGAAGACCCTCTGCGTCTGATACGACGTAATGCCGGGCTTGTGCGGATGATCGCAAGGCGCAAATCGGCGGCGTCCTGTCTGATCATGGTAACGCATGATTCCGGCGGAGGGGTTGAGCGGGTGATCAGTCACCGGCGTCAGCAGGCAGAGGCGAGGAAGGAGCAGGTTCTGATCCTGCGTCCCCACGAACGGGGGTGTCGCATTGAGGATTGCGGCGGGGATACGGTTAATCTCGTTTTTGATTTACCGCAGGAATGGCTGGATTTTGTCTCGATCCTGCGCCGCATGAAGGCTGATCGTATCGAATGGCACCATCTGCTTGGTCACGCGCCGGTCATGCATGATCTTGCGGGTGCGCTGGGCATGAGATGGGATGTCGTCCTGCATGATTATATCTGGTTCTGCCCGCGTATCTGCCTGGTCGGTCCGAATGACCATTATTGTGGAGAGCCCGCTCTGGCCGGCTGCGAAGCGTGCGTAGCGCAGCAGGGCTCGCTGATTGACGAGCGCCTCTCAGTGGCGGAACTCGTGGCGCAATCCGAGCAGAGTCTGCGGCAGGCCAACAAGGTTGTGGCCGGATCGCTCGATCTGCAGAGACGCTTTAGGCGGCATTTTGCCGGGCTGGACGTTACGCTCGAACCACTGGAGGTCGGTAGCTATCCGCCCTTAAAGCCCGCTCGCGCGCTGGATGGCGGAAGGCGGCGTATCTGCGTGCCCGGCGCGATCGGCCGGGAGAAGGGCTATGATATTGTGCTGCAACTGGCCGAGGATGCGGCAAAGCGTAACCTGCCTCTCGATTATATTATCGCCGGTTATACAATCGATGACGACCGGCTCATGGCAACGGGTCATGTCCAGATATCCGGTGAGTATCGTGAAGACGAGGCTGTCAGCGTCATCGAGTCGTTTGACTGCGATCTGGGCCTCATTCCCTCCATATGGCCGGAAACCTGGTGTTTCGCGCTCTCCAATCTCTGGAATGCCCGGCTACGCGCCGTAAGTTTCGACCTTGGCGCGCAATCGGAGCGAATACAACGTGAGGGCAGGGGGTCTGTGGTGCCGCTCGGTATGCCTGTGTCGCTATTGAGTAATGTGTTGCTACACTTTTCACATCAAATGATATAGCTTTTACTGGGTAGTATGTAGTGATATACATCCGATTATTCCTTTGGAGAGTTCTGTAGCCACATTGTGCAAAATTCCCAAATGCACACCTAAATCAAAGATGGGTCGATATAGATGTCTAATTCCGCGAGTTCTTCAGGGACGGAGCAGGTTGTTCAGCTCAAGGTTCATGCTTCTCTGATGACCTTTGACGCCGGTCTCTTTTGTGTGTTCCTGCCGCCGGAATACGCGGTCCAGAGCGTTAACGGCTATCCCGCGGTGACCGTCACGCAGGCGCCGAACATGCCCAACGGCATTGTGACGATTAAAACCTTCGAAGATGATGGTGTGATCAGCAGCAGCCACGGCGCAGGTGCCGGTGCAGCGCTTGTTCGTGTAGCGCGTGGTCCTGCTCAGGTTATGGTGACGACATACCAGGCGCCTGACAGCTCGCTGCCTGCTCCTGGCATCCAGGTGGCGCGTCTCTCGGGCGATCCGGCAGCCGCCGCGCCGGCTGCTGCGCCCGCTGCCCAGCCTGCCCATGCTGCACCTGCTGCTGCGAGCAACCCTGATTTCAAGCCTGAGCTTGCCGCCCATGTGCAACGTCGCGGCGACGTACTGGCCCAGATCGGGGAGTGGATGGGTGAGCCGGGCAGCCAGAACTGGATTGAGGGTTTTGGCATTGCGCCGCAATCTCTCGTTGCACCTGAGGATATCGAGTATCAGGCTGTTCTCGGTAAGGGTTGGCTCTCTCCCTGGGCCGAGGCCGGTCAATATTGCGGATCGCGCGGCATGGCCCTGCCGATTTTGGGCCTATGCATACGTCTCAAGAACGGTGCCGAGGAAAAATACGATATCGCGATCAGCGCGACCTTCACGGATGGCACGCGCATCGGGCCGGTCGCAGGTGGCGTAACGCTGGAAGCCGAGTCTCTTGCACCGCTCGAGGCATTCCATCTTGAAATCCTGCCCCGTAACGGTGCGGTGGCCCCTGCTGCCAAGGAAGAGCGAGCCGCCAAACCTGCTAAAAAGCCCGCCTCGCGTCGCAAGATAAGCGACGCCTGAGTTTGGGCCAGCCCCGGTACCGGTCGGTATCGGGGCTGTTTTTTTGCTGTGATTTCCTGTCACTCTCAGATCTGACGAATGGCTGAAACGGCGTCCCGCACCGATGCGCGCGGATGCTGCCCTGCCGTTCCCTGTGTCCCTGCCAGCCAGAAGGCTCTGTCGTCTTGCGTTTCCTGTTCGTGCACCAGAATTTCCCGGGTCAGTTTCTTCATCTGGTCAGGCATCTTCATGAGCAGGGAGGCCACGAGATGGTTTTCATCTCCGAGGCCAATGAAGGATATCTGCCGGGGGTCAGGCGCGTTCTCTATCGTCAGGAACGTGTGGTATCGCCTCATACCCATCCTTCGCTACGCGAACTTGAGATGGGGCTGAGCCGAGCGGAAGCCGTTGCAAGGGCAGCGCAGACACTCAAGGGCCTTGGATACACCCCTGATATCATTATCGGGCATCATGGCTGGGGCGAACTGCTCAACCTGGTCGATGTGTATCCCTCGACGCCCATTCTCGGCTATTTCGAGTTCTTCTATCATACTGACAAGAATGACGTTGATTTTGATCCGGAATTTCCACCCCGGCCCGATCTGGCGCCCAATGTCCGGGTCAAGAACGCCATCAATCTCCTTGCCCTGAACCTGAACCAGCATGGTCAGACCCCCACGCTGTTTCAGAAAGGAACATATCCCGACTGGGCGCATAGCCGCATCAACCTGTTGCGCGAAGGGGTCAATCTCGATCTCTGTGCGCCAGATCAAGCGGTGTTCAAAAGCGATGTCGTTATTGGCGACCAGGTGATCCGCCCCGGGGACAAGCTTGTGACTTTTGTGGCGCGCAACCTTGAGCCCTATCGCGGGATCCATAGCTTCATGCGGGCGCTCCCGCGTATTCTCGATGAACGCCCCGACGCACGGATCGTCCTGATCGGTGGCGACGGGACAAGCTATGGTGCGCCGCCTCCTTCAGATGCGGAAAGCTGGCGCGATATCTTCCTGAAGGAAGTGGCGGGACGCATCGACACCGATCGGGTGCATTTTCTGGGCAAGGTCGATTACCACACGTTCAGGCTTACGCTGCGACGCTCTGATGCGCATGTCTATCTAACCTATCCCTTCGTCGCCTCATGGTCCTTGCGTGAGGCCATGGCAACGGGGTGCGCCATTGTGGGAAGCCAGACGGCTCCGGTGGAAGAGTTCATCACGGACAGACGGACAGGATTACTGACCCCGTTTCTCGAACCCGATCGCATTGCGGATTCTATCCTCGAAATTCTTGAGGACCGAAAGCTGGCGGCCCGCTTGCGCCGGGCAGCCCGTCGACATGCGGAAGCCGAGCTGTCGCTTCAGGGCTATCTCGAAAACTACGACGCCCTTATCGCCTCCATCGTGGGATGAAAAGGCAATAAGGGCGTGTATAGTGCAGGCTGATCGAGGCCCCTGCGAGGCAGGGGCGTGTGAGGATCAGAAGATTTCGATGTGCGACTTGAAGCCGAGCGTTGCTGCATCCTTCAGGCCCTGCTGGGCACCCGGACGGATGAAGTACTGGAAATCAGGAGCGAAGGTGATGCCGCGCCAGACGCGGATCTGATACATCGCTTCGATGACCATCCCGTTGGTCTGAGGGAAGAACGAGCCGTTAAGCAGGGTCTGATAACCCAGGCTCTGCTGGATCTCCTGAGCGGTTTTGACCTTCTTGGAGACCTGGATGTAGCTGAAGTTCACACCCCAAGCGTCCAGTGGACGGGATTTCCAGAAACCACGATCGAGCACGCCGATCGAGTATTGACGTTCACGCGTCTGGGTCACAGGCGAGTTGTTGTAGAACACGCCAAGCAGGGTGATACCGGCATCGGGACCATTGCCCTTGTGGCGCATGATCATCTGATCGGCCAGAGCATAGGCAGACCACGAGTTGTTGTGAACCTTGCGGGCCTGGCCCGTTACAGCCCAGTAATTGTCGTTGATATCGTACAACACGTCCGGATGGGGTGCCGTATCGACAATGCCACCAAGCTTGTAGTGACCCGGCAGCTTGTCCTTGCCGAAGATCGGCTCCCAGCCGAACTCGACCGGTGCGGCCTCGCCGTTGATATCCGCGCCGTTCCACTTGAAGCCCGTGCGCATCTGCTGCACGCCGTAAATGCCCATCGTGTTGAAGTAAACGCCGGCCTGCAGGTAGGTGTACTGCGACGGACGAACACGGACACGCGCCGCCCAGTTCGAATCCGGGTAGGATGAATGGCTGGTGTTGTCAGAAGAGGCCTTCGGGTTACCGCAGAAGGCATTATTCATGAAGTTGCAGTACAGCGGGTTCGACGAGAAGTCGGTCAGCAGCGGAATACGACCGGCGGCAATGTCGAGGTGACCATTGAAAAGCGTTTCTTCACCGTAGATATAGACAAGGTGAACGACCACGTTACCGCCACCGCCATAGATTTCCTGGCTGGGGTTCAGGTTGTCACCAAACATGCGGCTGGCAGGAATACCGTAACGTCCGACGAACACGGCGTGGGTCGAGAAGCCGCGAATACCGGCAAGCTTTTCCCAGTCGATATCGTTTTCAAAGCCATACTGACCGGCATTGCTGCTGCCCTGTCTCAGGCCCAGTCCTTTGGTCGGGCTCGTGATGGCACCCGCGAATTCGTTGGTCGTATCCAGAAGGATCGCGACGCCATGCTGGCGCAGCCAGGTGTTCCATCCCCATGGATCGTCAAAGATGGCCTCCGGATGGGGCAGGGGCGGGACGGATGAATTCTGGAAATTGACTGTGCCGATCGGGCTCGAGACACGCACCGAAGGTGCAAGGCCTGTGCCGTTGGGCGCACCCCCGGCCAGAGGCGACTGCGCCTGGGCCGACGGCATGGCAGCAAGGGTAGCGAGAGCTGTGGTGACGACACCCAGCGCCTTAGGGGAGATACGGGGAAGAGACATGAGGGCAATCCGCCAGTCGGATGAAAAACGCGAGGTTCCGTGACTTTCCGGGATGAGGTATTTCATTCCTTATCCCAACATGACCCTTTTATTACATCTAATTTAGATTTGGCAATGGGGCAGAAAGCCGGATTAGGCTCACAGCGCTGTGATATAAAAAACCGGAAAGACGCTGTGTCTTTCCGGTCACTGTTTATTGCAGCGTGGTGGTGTTACTTGACGGCTTCAAGAGCAGCAATAATCGCTTTCTTGGCCTCTTCTGGTCCTGCCCAGCCCGAGACTTTGACCCACTTGTTAGGCTCGAGGTCCTTATAACGCTCGAAGAAGTGACCGATTGCCTTCAGAGTGATTTCAGGCAGATCGTCGATCGTTTTTACATCGGTATACTGCGTGTGGATCTTGTCGTGAGGCACGCAGATGATCTTTTCATCCTGTCCGCTCTCATCTTCCATCTTCAGCATGCCAATGGGGCGCGCACGAATGACCGCACCCGGAACGATCGGCCCCGGTGCCAGAACCAGTGCATCGGCCGGGTCGCCATCAGCAGCCAGCGTATTCGGAATGAAACCATACGCGGCCGGATAGTACATCGGGGTGAAAAGGAAGCGATCGACGAAAACGGCGCCGCTTTCCTTGTCCACTTCATATTTGACCGAAGAGCCCTGCGGGATCTCGATCACGACATTGATGTCATCGGGAACGGATTTGCCGGGGGAGATCTTGCTGACGTCCATCACTACATGTCCTGGTGGGGGTGAATTGCTCGCCTTATCTTAACCGCTCGTTTCCTCCCTGCACAGATGCCGTAACGTTATGTACCGTCCATGTTGTTCTATTGGTCACGGTTATGGGCAGATGTGATCAGGATCATGCTCTTTGCCCGTGATTCACCGATCAACATGGCCCAGATCACGCTCCGGGGCGATCACGTCGCGGACGCGCTGCTTGATGTCCTTGGGCCCGGGGAAACCCCCGTCGCGCTTGCGCTCCCAGATCAGATGATCACCCGCCATGATACTGAAGTGCCCCCCGGTATCGGGAATGAGGGCGACTTCTGCCAACTCAGTGCCGAAAGTCTGCAGCAATTCCTGGGCGATCCAGGCGGAGCGCAACATCCAGTTGCATTGGGTGCAGTAGCGTATCGCAATACGTATCCCGGCCGAGGGGAGGGAAGAGGGGTGCGGCATGGGGCTTTGTGCTGTCGTATTGTCTGGCATCGTTATCGTCCCTGTCATGACCGTCCGATCAGGTCGTCTTTTGATGTGTAGGAAGATTTAAGAATGGGGCAGGGTGGAAACCAGTCATATCTTGTTGCTCGTGCAATACCCTTGTCCTGAAGCACGACGATCGTGCGAGGTTGAGGAAATGCCTGTGATGCGGCGGGAGAGCCCTCGCAGGCAATGACAGACAAAATGACGGACAGACCTATTTCTTTGTCATGTCGTCTTGCAAATGGGGCCGAATTGCGCGATTTCCTGCACAACCTGTGCGCCTGTAGCTCAATTGGTTAGAGCAGGCCGCTCATAACGGCTTGGTTGCGGGTTCGAGTCCTGCCGGGCGCAGGGGTTTTTACGCTCCTATGCGGAGCGCACTCGAGCCGCGTTCTCGTCCTATTCCGTCCGACCATTCCATCAGGAGATCCGTCATGGCCGCCTATCAGTATGTCTATGTCATGAAGGACCTGACGAAGGCCTATCCCGGGGGCCGCGAGGTCTTCAAGGGTATCACCCTGTCCTTCCTTCCCGGCGTCAAGATCGGTGTGCTCGGTGTCAACGGCGCCGGTAAATCGACCCTGCTCAAGATCATGGCCGGTATCGAAAAGGAATATGGCGGTGAGGCCTGGGGCGCTGAAGGTGCACGCATCGGCTATCTGGAGCAGGAGCCCAAGCTCGACGAGTCCCTGACCGTCGGTGAGAACGTGGCACTCGGCTTCGGTGACCTGAAGCACGCGGTGGATCGCTTCAACGAGATCTCGATGGCTTTTGCCGAGCCGATGACCGACGATGAAATGACTGCCCTTCTGGCCGAACAGGCCGAGTTGCAGGAAAAGATCGACGCTGGCGACGGCTGGGAGCTCGATCGCAAGCTTGAGATCGCGCTCGAGGCCCTGCGCTGCCCGCCTGCCGACAGCCCTGTCACCATGCTTTCCGGTGGTGAGCGCCGTCGCGTGGCGCTGTGCCGTCTGCTGCTCGAAAAGCCCGACCTGCTGCTGCTTGACGAACCGACCAACCATCTCGATGCCGAGAGCGTGGCCTGGCTCGAAAAGACCCTGCGCGATTATCAGGGCACCGTCATGGTCATCACCCATGACCGCTACTTCCTCGACAATGTCACGAACTGGATTCTCGAAATCGAGCGCGGTCGTGGCTATCCGTTCGAAGGCAATTACTCCTCCTGGCTGACCCAGAAGCGCAAGCGTCTTGCCCAGGAAGAGAAGGAAGAGAGCTCGCGCCAGCGCGCCCTTGCCGCCGAGCAGGAATGGATCAGCGCCTCACCCAAGGCCCGTCAGGCCAAGAGCAAGGCCCGTATCACCAAGTACGAGGAAATGCTGGCCGCCAGTCAGGAGCGTGCCGGTGGCACGGCCGATATCGTCATTACCCCCGGCCCCCGACTGGGTGGCACGGTGATCGAGGCGGAGAACCTTTCCAAGGGCTTTGGCGATCGCCTGCTGATCGACGGCCTGAACTTCAAGCTGCCGCCGGGTGGTATCGTGGGCGTGATCGGACCGAACGGTGCGGGTAAGTCCACGCTGTTCAAGATGATCACGGGTCAGGATCAGCCGGATGGCGGAGCGCTCAAGATCGGTGACACGGTCAAGCTCGGCTATGTCGATCAGTCACGCGACTCGCTCGATGACAGCAAGACGGTGTGGGAAGAAATCTCGGGCGGTACGGATGTCATCCAGCTGGGCAAGCGTACGGTGCCGTCGCGTGCCTATGTCGGAGCCTTTAACTTCAAGGGCTCCGATCAGCAAAAGCGCGTGGGCGTGCTGTCGGGTGGTGAGCGCAACCGCGTGCATCTGGCCAAGATGCTCAAGAAGGACAGCAATGTCATTCTGCTCGACGAACCGACCAACGATCTCGATGTCGACACGCTGCGTGCACTCGAAGACGCTCTTGCCGAATTCGCCGGTTGCGCCGTGGTCATCTCGCATGATCGCTGGTTCCTCGACCGTCTGGCTACGCATATCCTCGCCTTCGAGGGTGATAGCCATGTCGAATGGTTCGAGGGTAACTTCCAGGATTATGAAGAAGACAAGCGTCGTCGCCTCGGTCCGGATTCGACCGAACCGAGCCGTATCAAGTATCGCCCCATCGCACGTTAAGGGATGAAGATGTCGGAGCGGTTCATCTCTGACATCTCTCTTGCCGATGTCATGACCGGGTACGCATCGTGACGCTTGGGCGTCAGATACGGACCCAGCGACTCGTGCTGCAGCCCGTAAGCTGGCACGATATGCAGGACATGATTCGCCTCAAGACCAATGGCGCCTCATTCGGGCGTATGCTGGGGGGTGTCCGCTCGCTCCGGCAGGTCGAGGACGAAATGGCCGATGACCTCGCTTTCTGGGCAAAGCGCGGCATCGGTATTTTCACCATTCGCGAAAATAATCGCTTCGTGGGCATCACGGGGTTGCATGAGCGTCCGGACGGGCGCGGCCTGGGCCTGCGCTTCGCACTGGTACCCGAGGCCGCCGGGCGTGGTATCGCGCGTGAGGCAGCGGGCGCTGCGCTGCGTTTTGCGCTGGATGCCGGCGTCGAACGCGTGGTGGGCGTCACCCGCGAGGACAATATGCCTTCCCGCATCGTGCTGGGCAGCATTGGTATGCACCATATGGAAAGCTTCGAGCGCGATGGCTATCTGATGCTCGTTTATGAAATCAGGCAGGACAAGCGAGCTGCTTTGGCCTAAAGGCGCCCCGTACGCAGTGCCTTGGCCCAGTCTAGCCGGCCATTTCTTTCCGCAGTTTGTGCCGCCTGTTCCCAGTCATAGGCGACTATATGGAAGCTGGCAGCCCAGTTGCCGTTTGCGCGGTTAAGCAGCGCGTAACGTGCGTGCGGAGAGGCATTGCTGATCTGATGCGGGAACGGTTCGTTATCCTCATAGCCAGACAGGCCCACGCTACCGGGATTGAGTACCAGTTTCCTTTTTCCGAAGGCTACCTTGCGCTGAATGTGGGTATGACCGCACAGGATGAGGCGGGCGTCCGTGCCTTCGGCGCGGGCGACGATTTCTGCCTGCGTAGCGGGACGCAGGCCCCCAGCCGAGACACTTCCAAGGTATCGCTGGTGGGGATGCCATGATCGAGAAGGATATCGCTTTTCAGCCGAAGCGTTGCCGAAAGCCTCGTCATCCAGTCGAAATAATGAGGGGCGAGGGCCCGGCAGGTAAAGCGGTCGGACGCTCCCATCTCATGAAATGATTGCGTGAGAAGCTGCTGCTCGTGATGGCCACCTATGGCAGTCGGGGCGAGGGAGATTAGTCTTTCGGCTGTTTCGAAGGGCAGGAGCGGACCAGAGAAATGATCGCCCAGAATGACCAACTGGTCGATGCTCTGCAACGCGCAGTCAGCCAGGACGGCATCAAGTGCCGTGTATGTCAGAAAGGACGGCTATTTTCATGAAGCAGGTCTTTTCGTCGGGAGCGTCACAACTCCCGACGAAAAGGATGTGTCGTCAGTGACGATGCGAGAGCTGACGCTCCAGCGCGCTGATCAGTGTAGCGACATTGCCGCCATTGCGGGCGAGATAGGAGCTGTAATCCTGACGCTGGGTCAGGCGCAGGCTCGTTCCCTCGCCGATCATGTCGACGATCTTCATGCCGCCGTCATGGGCGATCAGAAGGCCCATATCGGCAACCGGCTGACCGGGGCGCATGATCTGGGCGCTGACGAGTTCACCGTTGGGGGTGTTGGTCTCGCCGGTCACCTTGAAGCTCACGCCGCGATAGTCACCGATCTTGTCCGTAACGGCATTGACCAGAACCTGATGGAACAGCTTCAAATACTGGGCCTGCTGATCAGGGGTGGCCGTGCGCCAGTAACGTCCCAGGCAGAACTTGCCGATGGTGGCGATGTCCACATTGCTTTGCAGCAGGGGCAGAACTTCGGCCTTCTTCTCAGCCAGGCCCTTGTCGCTGTTGATGATCCCGACGAGCTTGCTACCGAAAGCCGTCACGAAGCCCTGTGCATCTTCAGCATGGGCCGGTGTGGACAGGGCTGCGACGGAAACGAGCGCTGTGGTCAGAACGCCAAGCGCTGCGCGACGAGAGAGAGAGAGGCAGGTTTTGAACATGTCGGGAGGTCCTTAATTGTACCAGTCCGGCACGGTCGCCCGGTGGTCGTTGCGGAGCGAGTCAACCTGGCTGGCGCGGTTCTGCTGCCAGGCGCTACGAATAAACGCGTACGGATCGAGTGAATCCTGCTCGACCTGATCGATCTCGTCAATATGAGACGAGAATCCACCCAGCACGCCAGCGACGTTATAGGCCCAGTTGAATGTCAGCAGGCCATAGCCGCGTGGCACGTAGTTGATGGGCGACAGGCCCTGCGCGATGGCGTAGCCGCCAGCATCGCGCAGCGTGTTGGGGCCGAGGCCCGGAAGGAAGAGATAAGGGCCGCTCGGTACGCCCCATGTCGCCAGTGTCAGACCCGGATCGCTGTCATGATGCGGATAGCCCAGCGATGTTGCAACGTCGATGAACCCGGCAGCGCCAAGCGTCATGTTGATGACATAACGCATGAAGTCATCGCCCGCGCGGCGTGGCTTGCCGGCGCCGACATCACTGAAAAAGACCGTTGGCATGTACCATGTCTGGTTCAGGTTATCGATCGAGTTGCGGATCGGCTTGGGCACGGCCCAAGCCCAGGCCTTGCCCACCGGACGCAGCGCGTGATGATAGGCCCACATCTGGATGCCATACATCTTGCGGTTGACCGGCTCGTAGGGGTCGTTGGCTTCCTTGTAGTCCGCCAGCGCCTCGGGATCTTTCGGCGGCGGGTTGCGCCAGCTTGCGCAGGCACTCAGGGAGAGAAGGGCGCTCAGCCCGATGAGAACACGGCCGCCCTTGCGCTGCTCGCGCCGTCTCTTACGGCTTGAATCGGCAGTTCCGGCTGTTGGCCGGTTATCGGTGTCACCTAGCGGTGCGGTCATCGCAATCCCCAAGTCGTGTCAGCGCGCTCGGTCGCGCCACATACTGCGCACCTGCTCACGATCGTTTATCCGGAGCCGTCACTCAACTCCGGTCCTGTTACCTCATCGCGTCACCCACAATTCAGCAGGAAACACCCTCTCCGGCGGGAAGAGAATGTCCGTGCTGTCTCGCGAGAGACGCAGCATCGTGGTTTTCTAGCACGATGTCTGTCAGACGCCAGACCGTAGATGCCAACTCATGCCGTATGCGTAGCGTTTGAGGTGGGCTGCGGTTGAGGAAAATGAACTTATATACTTTGACACAGATCATTTCTCCGACCAGTGTGGCGGCGAATCAACAGATGGAAGCACCTTGTCCATGAAAGCATTAGTGAAGAGCGCCGTATGTCTGGTGGCGCTTGCGGGGATAATGGACGGTGCGGCGCAGGCTGCGCCAGCTGTGACGGTCCAGCCCTGGGGCAAGACTCCTGCCGGTGAGGACGTCAAAATCATCACCCTGACCAACGATCATGCGATGACGGTCCGTGTCATCACCTATGGCGGCATCATCCAGTCTGTGGAAGCACCGGATCGCGCAGGTCATGTGCAGGATCTGGTCCTGGGCTTCGGCACGCTTGAGGGCTACACGAAGGACTCGGCTGAGGGCGGCCTGTTTTTTGGGGCAATGATCGGCCGTTACGCCAATCGTCTGGCTCATGGCACCTTCACCATTGATGGCAAGAGCTATCATACGGATCTGACCGACCCGCCAAACGCCCTGCATGGTGGAAAAATCGGTTTCGACAAGCATGTCTGGACGCTGGTGGACACGAAAAAGAACGCCAAGGGTGCTTCGGTCACGCTGCGTCTTGTCAGCCCCAATGGCGATCAGGGTTTCCCCGGCACGCTCACGACCAGCGTGACGTACACGCTGGATGAAAACAACGCGCTCAGCCTGCACTACCAGGCCACGACCGATGCGCCGACCGTGCTGAACCTGACCAATCATTCCTACTGGAACCTGAATGGCGAAGGCTCGGGCTCGATCGAGAACGAGGTCATGCAGATCAACGCCGAGCGTTACACCCCGACCGACGGCACCTCGATCCCGACGGGCGAGCTGGCCACAGTGGCGGGAACGCCGCTTGATTTCCGCAAGCCCATGCGGATCGGTGATCATCTGCGCAGCGACTTCGCGCAAATGCTAATTGCTCGTGGCTATGACCATAACTGGATTGTCGATGGCGCCTACGGCAAAGCCCCGCGGCCTGCTGCGGTGATCTTTGATCCGGCCTCCGGGCGCACGCTTGAGGTCTCGACCAACCAGCCAGGATTGCAGGTTTACACCTCCAATTCGCTAACCGGGAAATATGCCGGTATCTCCCATCGGGCCTATCGTCAGACCGACGCGCTGGCCCTTGAAGCCGAGCATTATCCCGACAGCCCGAACCATCCGTCCTTCCCGACCACGGAACTCCGTCCGGGGCAGGAGTTCGACTACACGACCATCTTCAAGCTCGGTACCCGCTAAGCTTCCTGCGGCCCGACCCTAGAGAACCCTGCACGTCACCGGGCGTGCGGGGTTTTTTTACGCCTGGTGCTTCGCCCATTGGGCCTCGGGGCACGGCTTTCACGGTCTCAGGAAACCTGATTTGGTCCCTTCATGCCGTGGGTACGTCGCTATGCGTCATGCCGGTGGCGTCGATGGAAGCCGTATTCATGGTCGCCATGCAGGTCGCGCCGTGTGATGAACAGGCCACGATTGGCCGCGAGATGCAGCACCGTCAGACGCGCGCCTGAACGGCCTGTCTGCGGGTCGATCACGCTGGCCACCCGATGTTTGACCTCGAGTTCCAGAGGCCGCTCGAATTCCAGCGCCAGCCTGTGACTGCGCCATGTCATGGCCAGTTCCGTCTCGCCATGGGCGCGCCCGTAGCTGATTGACATCGCATCCTTCTGAACAATCTGGTGGGCGGCACCGCTCAGCATAAGAACTCCTGCCACCGCAGCCGCAGCATGGCCGATCCGGCAGAACTGGGCGTGAGTCAGCAGAGGCAGGACCCACTGTGTCACCTTGATAGCGGCCAGCGCTGCGACACCAACGCAAACCCCAGCCAGAAAGACCCCGCGATCAAACAGGCCGAACTGCGCGTAAAGCACCAGCTTGATGGCATGAAGCAGCACCTCATTGGCTGCGCGCGTGGCAATCAGTGCCTGCTTCTGCAGGCCCAGCTTCTGGTAGAACCGGTTGAAAAGGAGGCCTGTCGCACCGGTGAATCCGGAAACGAACCCTGCCGCGAACCCTATGGCAGGCAGGTAGCGCCACTGGCGCTGATCGGTTTCTATGGGCGGGCTGCGGCGAAGGAGCAGAAAGACATTGCCGCTCAGAAACAGGCCGAGAACGAGCTCAAGATAAACCGGTGGCATGAGCCGCAGGCAGAACACGCCCAGCGCGGCAGCCGGCAGGGCGGCTGGGGTGAAAAACAGAACAACCCGCCAGTTGATGACTTGCCAGAAGGTGACGATGCGCCCGACCGTGCTGCACATGGTGCCGCTGGAGAGCGCTGCCGGGATTTTGGGTGTGGCCAGCACAAGGCCCAGCACGGGCATGATCACGAGGCCAGCGCCCCCGCCTGCAACGGAGGAGATCGTGAAGGCAGCACAGGAGAGGCAGAAAAGGAGCAGAAAAACCATCATGGCCGGGAAACCGCTTCCGCAAGGCGCACCGGCAAGCAGGGTATGCCGGGCTCATGAGGGTCTTTTCTATATGAGAATTACTCTCAACAAATTATCAAATCATGTCGGGGAGGACCGCCTGTGTCGTATCGCTTGCAACTCGACGTGAGAGGGGCAGGGTATGGCGCAGGCAGGGGCTACAATTTGCGGTCGCGCTTGATCCGGTCCCACGCCGCGTTGATGCGGGCGACGCGATCACCGGCCTTGGCCAGGGCATCGGGACTGAGGTTTTTCTGACCCTGAACATCGGGGTGATGCTCCCTGATCAGCACACGCCAGCGCGTCCTGACTTCCTGATCCGTGGCGCTACGCGTGAGACCCAGTTCGACATAGGCATCATTCTCGTTGCTGGCCGAACCGGAACGACCCGTCTCGGCCCTGTCCCACGCCCCGGGTGGCAGGCCAAAAGCCGCATGGACCTTTTTCAGGAAAGCCGTTTCAGCAGGATGCAGATCGGCGCCGGGGGGAAGATCCGCCCGTGCGATGACGAAGAGCGCCATCAGCAGCTGCTCAAGCGGGGCGCGGTCCTTGGTAAAGCCCTTGCCCAGTTCGCGGGCATACATCTCGAAATCATCCGTGCGGTCACGGGCCCGATCGAACAACATGCCCACTTCACGCATGTTATCGGCCGGAAACTGGAAGAGCGAGCGAAAGGCCCTGATCTCGGCCTTGTTCACCGGACCATCGATCTTGGCCATCTTGGCGCAGAGGGCGACCAGACCGATGGCATAAAGCTGATCGGTCTTGCCAAGCAGGGTGGACATCTTGGCGGCGGCCATGAAAGCGGCCCCATTGGGATCAGGCTGTCCCTTGGTGCGCCAGTGCTCGTGCCATCCCCCGGTTGGTGTTTCAAGCAGCGAGCCGCGATCGGCCGCATGGCCTAGCGCCGCACCCATGAGCGCGCCCATCGGTCCGCCAACAGCGAAACCGGCCACGCCACCGAACATCTTTCCCCAGAATGCCATTCCTTATCGGTAGCATGAGCACAGGGGAGAGTTCAAACAGTGGCGGGGCGATCTTTGGCCGGAGCCGTGTCGTCAGCCGGTTGCGCCTGAGGCGAGAGGCGAGGAAGGCTACGCGATAGGGACGAAGTGAGCGTTGTGAGGTCATAGGGTTTGGACAGCACGACGACAGACGGATCGCCCTCGACGGCATGGACATCACCTGTGGCGAAAACGACCCCGATATCCGGCCTGAGGAGGCGCGCCTGCGCAGCCAGATCCTTCCCCGAAAGGCCCGGGAGGTTCACATCTGTCAGCAATACATCAACCGGCATGGTTTGCAGCACGATCAGGGCTTCGTCGTAATCGGCGGCCTCAACGGTCAGGAAGCCCGATTCCTTGAGCATTTCCGAGGTGGCCTGACGGATCAGACGGTCATCCTCAACCAGCAATACCGTCACGCAAAGCGTGCGGGCCGGGGCGTTGCCCATTCCGACGGATTCCGCCCCGGAAATGAGGGCCGCCTGTCCGGCGCTGGCAGACGAGGCTTCCGATGGGGCCGGCTGGCGCGGCGCTGTTGCCTGCACGCGTTGCTGGCGATTGGCCAGAACATGGCGGAATTTCCGCGCCAGCGCGTCGCGCGTATAGGGCTTGGAAAGCAGTTCTACCCCGGCATCCAGGCGGCCGCCATGCACAATTGAGTTCTCGGTATAGCCGGAAGTGAAAAGCACAGCGATGTCCGGCAGGCGCTCCTTGGCGCGACGGGCCAGTTCCGGGCTCTTGAGGGTTCCGGGCATGACAACATCGGTGAACAGGATATCGATGGGCATACCGCTTTCGATCACCACCAGCGCATTGGCGGCATCGGTGGCCTTGAGAACCTGATAGCCGAGGTCGGAAAGCATCTCGACCACGGTGGCCCGCACTTCGTCGTCATCCTCCACTACCAGCACGGTCTCGCTGCCGCCGGTGACAGGGGCCATATGATGTTCGATCTCGACATCCTCGGCGTCCATCGCACGGGGCAGATAGAGCTTGATGGTCGTGCCTTCGCCTGGTTCGGAGTAGATGTTGATGTGACCGCCGGACTGCTTGACGAAGCCATAGACCATCGAAAGGCCAAGCCCGGAGCCCTTGCCTTCTGCCTTCGTCGAAAAGAAAGGTTCAAACACCTTGGCGAGAATGTCGGGTGTCATACCCGTGCCGGTATCGCTGACGGCCAGAAGCACATATTGCCCGGCCTTGACCTCGTCATGCTGGCGAACATAGGCGTCATCGAGATGGGTGTTGCCGAGTTCGATCGTCAGCTTGCCCTGTCCATCCATCGCATCGCGGGCATTGATGGCGAGATTCAGAAGGGCGTTTTCGATCTGTGCCGGATCGATGAACGTGTTCCACAGACCAGCCGAGACGATGGTCTCGATCTCGATCCCCTCACCAATTGCACGGCGCAGCATTTCATCCATGCCACGCACGAAGCGGGTCACATTCACGATCTTGGGTTCGAGTGCCTGACGGCGGCCGAAGGCAAGCAGTTGGCTGGCCAGACGTGAACCACGCTGCACGCCGCCCATTGCGCTGCTGACGTGACGCTCTGCCCGGCTGTTGCCCATCACATATTTGCCGAGCAGTTGCAGATTGCCGCTGATCACCTGAAGCAGGTTGTTGAAATCATGCGCCACGCCGCCAGTCAGCTTGCCGATGGATTCCATTTTCTGCGC
>Ga0157362_1000077_pt1 | contig 27495 bp, 24 predicted proteins | sample AttlaeALBM3_FD_111480 | JGI IMG/M metagenome (GOLD analysis project Ga0157362, IMG submission 111480) | Fungus gardens microbial communities from leaf cutter ant in Ribeirão Preto, State of São Paulo, Brazil - Atta laevigata ALBM3 | ecosystem: Host-associated > Fungi > Mycelium > Unclassified ... | reverse complement strand
GGGTGGATGCATCGCAAGGCGGAGGAGGAGCGCGATGCGGCACATCGCGCGACGACGACAACGCAGCGAGGCGCCACCCGGGCGCCGCAGACCCCACCAGGCTGATTCGCAGACGGACCACTAGCCCTCGGCCGCCTTCTTGAGGTTCGCGAGGGTGGTGTCGATCGAAGTCTGGGCGTAGGCCCCGAGGTCGGCGTTGCCGGTCACCAGCTTGGTCACGGCGCCCATCCTCAGCATCGCGCTGCGGGTGTCCGTCCAGGTCTCGGTCACCGTGCAACCGGTGGCCGTTGGGGCTATGTCGTAGCTCCAGGTGGCCCCCTTCACCGGCCCGATTCCGACCGTGAACGAGAGCCGACTGGGCGGTTGCGCCTCGGTGATCGTGACCGGGCCGGACCAAACATGGCGGCCGTTCTTGTTCTTGCCCTTGAACTTCGCCCCGACCGTTGCCGACGTTGCACCGCCGAGCCATTTCCCGCCGACGTTCATCGGGCTCCACTCGCCCATCCGTGGCAGGTCGCTGACCATCTCCCAGATCTTCTCCGGGGGCGCCGCGATTTCGACGGACCCGCTGTGCTGCTCCATGGTCCCATTCCTCCCAGTGCACTACTGCTCGGCGGCCTTCTTGATGTTGGCCAAGGTGGTGTCGATCGACTGCTGCGTCCAGGCGGCCCGATCGGCGACGTTGGTGACCGCCTTGCCGAACGCGGGCAGGCAGAACAGCCCCGGTCGGGTGTCGATCCAGGTCTCGGTGACCCGGCAACCGCCCGGGGTGGGCTCGATGTCGTATCTCCAGGTCGCGAACTTGATCGGCCCGGCCACGGTCGTGAACTCGAACCGCGACGGGGCAGTCGCCTCGTTCACCACCACCGCGCCGGTCCACTTCTTGGGGCCGTTCCGGTTGCGACCCTTGAATCGCACCCCGGGCGCCGCGACGCTCGCCCCGCCCTGCCAGCTCCCGCCCTGGTTCTCCGGGCTCCACTCGGCCATTCGCGGCAGGTCGGTGACCATTGCGTAGACCTTCTCCGGTGGTGCCGCGATATCGATCGAGCCGCTAACCCGATTCTTCTCCGCCATCGTTGACTCCTCTGCCGGTCGGCGTCGCCCTTCGCCCGGGTCAGATCAGGGTGGAGCCGAGCATGCCACGCAGCGCCCGCAGCGCCACGGACGCCGTGCCGAGATCCGGTTCCTGCCCCGCGGCCATCTCATCCAGCACCGCGAGGGCGTGGTCCACCGCCTGGCCGGTCGCGGTGCGCCAGACCACCAGACGCTGCTCGGCGGAATCCCTCTCCTCGCCGCTGGCGAGCACCTCGGCGGTCAGCGCCGCGTGGGTGGCCAGCAGATCCTCGCGCAGCCCGGCCCGGGCCGACGCCTTCCAACGATCGTCCCTGGGCAGCGCGTTCACCGCCGCGCGCAGGGTGCTGATCTGCAGTTCCTCCGCGAGGAGGAAGTGCATCGCGGTGACCTCCGTGAGCCCCGCCCCGCTCGCCCGGGCCACCTCGACGATGTCCAGGGCGGCCGGCGCCAGCTCCATCGCGGCGGTCCGCTCGGCGAGCGCCGCCGGGACGCCGGCCTCGACGAGTCGTTTGCACTCCGAGGAGAACGCCTCGGCGTCCGATCCGCGAACGGCGGCGGGCAGCAGAACGAGCACCTCGCTCACCGCGGTGCTGAACAGCTTCAGCTCCGCGACGATGTCCAACGGTGGCCGGCGCTTGGCCAGCAGCCAACGGGTGGCCCGTTCGGCCAGCTTCCGGGCGGCGAGCCGCATTCCAGTGAGCACCTCGGCCGTCACGGAGGTGTCCAACGCGGCGACCCGATCGCCGTAGGGCGCCAGATCGAATGCGTCGCGGGCCACCAACCAGGCCCGGACTATGTCCACGGCCGGCGCGACGGTCTCCTCGTGGACCCGGTGCACAAACGAGATCCCGGCGTCGTTGACGAGGTCGTTGACCACGACAGTGGTGATGATCTCCCGGCGCAGCGGGTGGCGTGCCACCGCGTGGATGTAATCGGTGTGCAGCACCGAGGGGAAGTAGTTCACCGCTACCGGCTGCAACGCAGTCGAATCGGGAAGGTCGGTGATGGACAGCTCCGCGTACAGCGCGATCTTCGCGTAGGCCAGCAGCACGGAAAGTTCCGGCGTGGTGAGGCCGCGGCCGTCGGCGGCACGCGCGGCCATTTCGCGGTCGGAGGGCAGGAACTCGAGGGCGCGGTCAAGCAGCTCGGCCTTCTCCAGGGCGCGGATCAACCGGGCGTGGGCGTTCAGCAGGGCCGGGGCCAGGGTGGTGGAGTTGGCCAGCGCCACGTTCTGCGCGTAGTTATCGGCCAACACCAGCCCGGCGACCTCGTCTGTCATCGAGGCCAGCAGCGCTGCCCGGTTGGTCTGGGCCGGCGGCCCGTGATCCAGCAGGATCTTGATGTTGACCTCGTGGTCGGAGGTGTCCACCCCGGCCGAGTTGTCGATCGCGTCGGTATTGATCCGTCCACCCGCCAGCGCGTACTCGATCCGCCCGCGCTGAGTGAACCCGAGATTGCCGCCCTCCCCGACGACGGCCGCCCTCAGCTCGCTCCCGTCCACCCGGGTCGCGTCGTTGGCCTTGTCCCCGACCTGCAGGTTGGTTTCGCTGCTCCCCTTGACGTAGGTGCCGATGCCCCCGTTCCACAGCAGGTCGACCGGGGCCAGCAGGATCGCCCGGATCAGCTCGCTCGGGGTCAGCGCAGTGACCTCGGAGCCGTCGCCGGCCGGGGCAATCCCGAGCGCGGCGCGTACCTGCGACGAGATCGGGATCGATTTCGCGGTGCGCGGATACACACCGCCGCCGGACGAGATCAGCTCCCGGTCGTAGTCCGCCCACGAGGAGCGGGGCAACCCGAAAATCCGCTGCCGTTCGGCAAACGATGAGTTCGCGTCGGGGTTCGGATCGAGGAACACGTGCCGGTGGTCGAAGGCCGCGACCAGTCGGGTGTGCCGGGACAGCAGCATGCCGTTGCCGAACACGTCGCCGGACATGTCACCGATGCCCACGCAGGTGAAGTCCTGCCGCTGACAGTCGCGGCCGAGCTCCCGGAAATGGCGCTTGACCGACTCCCAGGCACCCCGGGCCGTGATGCCCATCGCCTTGTGGTCGTAGCCGACCGAGCCGCCGGAGGCGAACGCGTCGCCGAGCCAGAACCCGCGGGAAAGGCTTATCTCGTTGGCGATGTCGGAGAAGGCGGCGGTGCCCTTGTCCGCGGCGACGACCAGGTAGGCGTCCTCGCCATCGTGGCGCACCACGTGCTGGGCGGGTACCACGGAGCCCTCGCGCAGGTTGTCGGTGACCTCCAGCAGCGCGTTGACGTAGCTGCGGTAGCAGGCCACGCCCTCGGCGGCCAGTGCCTCCCGGTCCGCATCCGGTGTCCCGGTGCCCGCGGGCGGCCGCTTGACCACGAACCCGCCCTTGGCACCCACCGGCACGATCACCGCGTTCTTCACCATCTGCGCCTTGACCAGGCCGAGGATCTCGGTGCGGAAATCCTCCCGGCGATCCGACCAGCGCAACCCGCCGCGGGCGACCGGCCCGAAGCGCAGGTGTACCCCTTCCACGGCGGGGGAGTACACCCAGATCTCGAAGCGAGGGCGGGGGGTGGGCAGCTCGGGCAGCTGCCTGGGGTCGAGTTTGATCGCCAGGGCCGGTCGTGGGTCGCCGTCCGCGGAGCGGGGCAGGAAGTGATTGGTGCGCAGCGTGGCGCGGATGAGGGCGAACAACGACCGCAGGATGCGGTCGGCGTCCAGGCTGGCCACGGCGTCGAGGGCGGACAGCACGTCCCCGGAAAGGGCATCGACCACCTCCACCCGCTCGGGGGAGGAAGCAGCACCCAGCTCCGGGTCGAACTTCGCCTCGAACAGCCGTACCAGCATCCGGGCGATGTCCGGATTCGCGGCCACCGCCTGCTCGACGTATTCCTGTCCGAACGTGGAGCCGGCTTGGCGCAGGTACTTCGCGTAGGCCCGCACCACACTGACCTGACGCCACGTCAGGGCGGCGCACTGCACCAGACGATTGAATCCGTCGGACTCGGCCTGCCCGGCCCGCACCGCCAGGAAAGTCTCCTCGAATGGGGCTCCGACCGCTGCGCAGGGCTGGGCGGTGGCGTCGACCCGCAGGCCGAAGTCGTAGATCCACCTCTCATCGAGGTAGGGTCCCTCGACGTGGTAGGGCTGTTCGTCGGTCACCTCGACACCCAGGTGCTGCAGCACCGGGAGTACCTCGGACAACGAGAGGGCCTTCCCCCGTCGGTACAAGCTGAACCGTCGCGCGCTGCTCTCGGCCGGGCGGGTCTCGTAGAGGCGGACCGAGATGCTGTCCGGGGCCAGGCGTTCCAGCCGGCCCAGGTCGTACACCGCGGCGCGCGCCGAGTTTTCCTCCCGGTAGCCGGCCGGGAACGCCTCCGCGTAGCGCTGGGTCAGCACGGCCGCCTGATGTTCGTCGAACCTCTCCTCGAGCGCCTCGCGCAACGCCTCCCGCCAGGTGCGGGTCGCGGTGACCAGCAGCTCCTCGATCCGGGCCGCGTCCGGTTGGGGACGCTCCCGGGCCACCGTGGGGTCGATGTGGACGATGAAATGCAGTCGGGCCAGCACCGACTCGGTCACCCGGGACGTGTAATCCAGATTCACCCCGCCGAGCTCCCGCAGCAGGATCTTCTCGATCTTGATCCGGTTCTCGGTGTTGTAGCGGTCGCGGGGGAGGTAGATCAGCGCGGAGACGTAGCGGTCGTAGTCGTCGCGGCGCAGGAACAGGCGCAGTTGCTTGCGCTCCTTCAGGTGCAGCACCGCGAGCAGGACCTGGTACAGCTGATCGGTCGGGGTGGCGAACAGCTCGTCGCGTGGGTAGGTCTCGATGATCTCCACCAGGTCCCGGCCGGAGTAGCTGTTGGGCGCGAATCCGGTCCGTTCGAAAACCGCCTCGAACTTGCGGCGCAGCACCGGGACTCGCGCGACGCTCTCGGTGTAGGCCGCGCGGCTGAATAAACCGACGAAGCGACGCTCGCCGATCACGTTGCCGTCTTCGTCGAAGCGCTTCACCCCGACGTAATCCAGGTAGCCGGGCCGATGGACGGTGGAACGGGACGTCGCCTTGGTGATGATCAGCGGCCGGGAATCGCGGGCCAGGGCCCGAGCTTCCGGCGTGAGCGAGTCGAACGAACGCGACCGGGCCAGGTCCCCGCGCATGATGCCCAGTCCGCTGCCCGGTACACCCCGCAGGAAGTCCTGACCGTTCTCGGCCACCAATTCATACTCGCGATAGCCGAGGAAGGTGAAATGGTTGTCCGCCAGCCAGCACAGCAGGTCCCATGCCTCGAGCAATTCCGGGTCGGTGTCCGGGCCGGGCACACCGGCCGGGCCGAGCAGGTCGTCGGCCGCGCGCAGTGCCGCCTCGCCCATCTTCTGCCAGTCCTCCACCGCGTCCCGCACGTCGTGCAGCACTCGGCGGAGTGTCTGCTCGACCTCCACGGTTTGCGCATCATCCGCGATCCGGTCGATCTCGAGATGCATCCAGGACTCCGCACACCCGACGCGGTCCGGTCCCTGCTCGGGGATGCCTAGCAGATCGCCGGCGACGTCTCGGGTGACGACGATCTGGGGGTGCACGACCAGGTAGATGTCGAGTTCGAGGTTGGTCAGTGCGGCCATGACCGAGTCGACCAGGAAAGGCATGTCATCGGTGACGATCTCCACCACCGATCGGCCCTCCGCCGACCAGCCGTCGCGATACGGGTCGGGGGTGTGCACGCGGACGCCCGCCGTGCCCTGGGGGCGTTGGACGGCCAGCGCCAGGTGCGAACGGGCCGCGTCGGAGAGGTCGGCCGCGCTGCGCCCCGCCAACTCCTCGGCGGGCACGTGCTTCCAGTACGCGTTCCGCAGGCGCTGGAAATCGACCCCGGAGAGCGCATCCGTCGCCACGGGCGGTCGGTCCCCTTCCACGGCGTCCATCGTTATCTCACCCTCCGGCCCACCTCACAGGTGGTCCCTCAGATTCCACAACGGCGGGTAGTAGCGCAACGGTAGGCGGCTGCGCAGATAGGGGCCGCCCGAGGAGCCACCGGTGCCCGACTTGGTGCCGATCTGACGCTCCACCATCACCACGTGCCGGGAGCGCCACAGCCAGGCGTTCGCGTCGTGCTCGACCAATGCCTCGGCGAGGTCCCACACGTCCCCGTACCGGTCCCGGTCGCCGGCGACGACCAGCAGGGACGCGATCATGGCCGGTGTGCCGTCCGCGGTCGTGCCGTCGACGGCGAGCCCGTGCGCGGTGACCACGTGCCGGAAGGCGTCCCACAGCGTCGGCTCCCGCAATCGGCGTTCGAGTCGATCGCGTTCGGTCTCGGTGATCCCGACGAACTGCTCGACGAACTCCGGATCCTTGGCCCCGGACAGGAACTCGATCTCCCGAAACTGCACCGACTGAAACCCGCTGGCGGGGGCCAGATGGGCCCGGAACACGGCGAAATCCTGGGGCGTCATCGTCTCCAGGACCTCCACCTGACCGATCATCACTTTCTCTATGGCCGCGACCCGGCCCAGCAGATGGCGGGCGCGCCACAACCTGCCGTCGAACATCGCCGCCCGCACCGCCTCCAGCTCGTGCAGGATTTCCGCGAACCAGAGTTCATAGATCTGGTGGATGGTGATGAACAGCAGCTCGTCGTGGGCGGGCGGGTCGGCCAGCGTCCGCTGTTGGTCCAGCAGCTGGGGCAGGCGCAAGTAGGAGCCGTAGGTCAGCCGTGCGCCCTCCTGGCCGAACGAGCGCGGGACGGCTGCGGTCACAGCCGCGACCATAGTCACCGGGTGCGGGCGGGTGTGCGAGGGGCAGTCCCCGCCGGGCGGTGAATCGGTCGCCCCATGATCGTTACCGGTTGTACGCTCCCCGGGCGTCGGAAATTCGCTTCCGTGGTGTTTCTTCGGCCGATCCGCCAACTCCCGATGGGCCCGTCGCAGGCGGTCCGTCGGGCACGCCCCGAGGAGGAGTCATGGCCATCCGTACCGACCGGGCCGCGCACCGCCGACCCGCTTTTGCCCGTGCCGGGCTGACGGCCGCGGCGGCCGCCGCGCTGGTGCTCTCCGCCGGGGCCGCCGCGAACGCGGCTATCGCCGGATTTGGCGGCCACGCAGCGCTGCGGGCGGGGCAGATGCCATTCGGTGGTTCCGTGACGTCCAAGGAACCGGAGGACACCGACAAGGGTAAGGACGTCGATGCGGTCAAGCCGAAGGTCAAGGACCGGGAGGACACCGACCACGGCAAGGACGTCGATAAGGCCAAGCCGAAGGTCAAGGACCCGGAGGACACCGACCACGGCAAGGACGTCGATAAGGCCAAGCCGAAGGTCAAGGACCCGGAGGACACCGACCACGGCAAGGACGTCGATAAGGCCAAGCCCAAGCACAAGGACCCGGAGGACACCGACCACGGCAAGGACGTCGATAAGGCCAAGCCCAAGCACAAGGACACCGAGGACTAGGACCGCCGGCGCACGTCCGACCGCCGCGGTCGGCCGCGTTCGCGGGCAGTCACCGCGTTAGGGTCGGGCCGTGGCCGGTCCCGATTTCCCCGAGGCGCTCAAGGCGCTCGATACGACGCTGACCTCCGTCGAGCACGTCGTGGATCTCGACAGGCTCCGGGGTGAGCACGCCGAGCTCGAGCGGCAGGCGGCCGCCCCGGACCTGTGGGAGGACCAGGAGCGCGCCCAGCGGGTGACCAGCCGCATGTCGGCGGTCGCGGCCGAGATCGCCCGGGTGGAGGGGGTGCGCCGGCGCCTGGACGACCTCGGCGTGCTGTTCGAGCTGGCCGAGGAGGCCGACGACGCCGACACCCGCGCCGAGGCCGAGGCCGAGCTGGCCGCGCTGACCCGTGACATCGGCGAGCTGGAGGTCCGCACGCTGCTCAACGGCGAGTACGACAGCCGTGATGCGCTGGTCACGATCCGCTCGGAGGCCGGTGGTGTCGACGCGGCCGACTTCGCCGAGATGCTGCTGCGGATGTACCTGCGCTGGGCGGAGCGACACGGCTACGCCACCGAGATCTACGACACCTCCTACGCCGAGGAGGCCGGGATCAAGTCGGCCACGTTCGTCGTGCACGCCCCCTACGCCTACGGAACGCTCTCGGTGGAGCAGGGCACCCACCGGCTGGTGCGCATCTCGCCGTTCGACAACCAGGGCCGGCGGCAGACGTCGTTCGCGGGGGTCGAGGTTGTGCCGGTCATCGAACAAACCGACCACGTCGAGATCCCCGATGACGAGCTGCGGGTGGACGTCTACCGCTCCTCCGGCCCCGGTGGGCAGGGCGTCAACACCACGGACTCCGCCGTGCGCCTGACCCATCTGCCGACCGGCATCGTCGTGTCCTGCCAAAACGAGCGTTCACAGCTGCAGAACAAGGCCCGGGCGATGGAGGTGCTGGCGTCGAAGCTGCTCGAGGTGCGCCGGCGGGAGGAGCAGGCGCGGATTAACGCGCTCAAGGACGACAGCTCGGGGTCGTGGGGCAACCAGATGCGCTCCTACGTGATCCACCCATACCAAATGGTCAAGGACCTGCGCACCGAGCACGAGGTTGGGAACCCGCAGGCCGTTTTCAACGGCGAGATCGACGACTTCATCGAGGCGGGCATCCGCTGGCGGCGGCGCACCGGGGCGTGAACCTGCCCCGGGGGAGGCCGGTGCCGGTTCCGGGGCCCTCCGGGCCCGGTCCGGCGCAATCCGGGACACAGCGAGCGTCCTCACGCTGCGGCGCGGCACGGTACGGCTCGCACTCGCGCCGCGCCGTTGCGTGTTTGCCCTCGAACGCGGCCGCGAACCCTACTATCGAATCCTCGGCGGGCGCACTGTGCGGGCCCGGGGGAAAGCGAAGCCGAACGCATGATCCGTCTGGACAACGTCACCAAGATCTACCCCAGCCAGGAACGGCCTGCGCTGCGGGACGTCTCGGTGGACATCGCCAAGGGCGAGTTCGTGTTCCTGGTGGGGGAATCCGGGTCCGGCAAGTCGACCTTTCTGCGCCTCGTCCTCAAGGAGGAGCGCCCCACTCGGGGCACCGTCCACGTGCTGGGCAAGGACCTGGCCCAGCTGTCGAACTGGAAGGTGCCCTCGCTGCGCCGGCAGATCGGGACGGTGTTCCAGGACTTCCGGTTGCTGCCCAACAAGAGCGTGCGGGAAAACGTCGCGTTCGCGCTGGAGGTGCTGGGCAAATCACGGGGTGTGACCCGCAAGGTGGTGCCCGAGGTTCTGGAGCTGGTCGGTCTGGCGGACAAGGCGGACCGCATGCCCGACGAGCTTTCCGGCGGTGAGCAGCAGCGCGTGGCGATCGCGCGGGCATTTGTCAATCGGCCACTGATCCTGATCGCCGACGAGCCGACCGGGAACCTGGACCCGAACACCTCCGTCGGGATCATGAAGCTGCTCGATCGGATCAACCGCACCGGGACCACCGTGCTGATGGCCACCCACGATCAGGCCATCGTCGACCAGATGCGCAAGCGGGTCATCGAGCTGGAGACCGGTCGGCTGGTGCGCGATCAACATCGCGGCGTATACGGGTACAGCGCATGAGCGAGCGCAGCGAGGCGATCGCATGAGACTGACCTTCGTAACCTCCGAGATCGTCACCGGTCTGCGGCGCAATCTCACGATGACGATCGCGGTGGTGATCACCACCGCGGTCGCACTATCGCTGTTCGGCCTGGCGATGCTGACCGGCAAGCAGGTCAACACGATGAAGGACTACTGGTACGACAAAGTCGAGGTGTCGCTGTTCCTCTGCCTGCCGGACTCGGCCACCACGAGCTGCCGATCGGGTGCGGTGACCGACTCCCAGCGCAACGAGATCCGCGCGGACCTGGACAAGCTGCGCCCGCTGGTGTCCGGCGTCTTCTACGAGTCCAAGACCCAGGCGTACGAGCGGTTCAAGCATCAGTTCGCCGGTTCGGCGATCGCGGACAACATCACCCCCGACCAGATGCCGGAGTCGTTCCGGGTCAAGCTGTCCGACCCCACCAAGTACGACGTGATCTACAGCGCCTTCGACGGCCGGCCCGGCGTGGAACAGGTGCAGGACCAGCGGAAGGTCCTGGAGCCGTTCTTCCGGGTGCTGCGCGCGGTAACGGTGGGCGCGCTGCTGCTGGCCGGGATCATCCTGGCCGCGGCGCTGCTGCTGATCATCAACACGATCCGGATCTCGGCGTTCAGCAGACGTCGTGAGACCGGGATCAAGCGTCTGGTCGGAGCCTCCAACCTGTCGATCAGGTTGCCGTTCATCCTCGAGGGCGCGGTGGCCGGCGCGGTGGGCGCCTGCCTGGCCACGGCCCTGGTGGCCCTGGCGAAGTGGGGCGGGGTGGATCACTACCTCAAGCCGAACTTCCGGTTCACCGCGTTCATCGGCTGGGGCGCGGTCGGCTCGACCGTGCCGTGGCTGTTCCTGTTCGGCGTCGGGGTTTCCGCGCTGGTGTCCGCGGTGACGCTGAGGCGGTATCTGCGGGTCTAGGGCGATGGCCGCTCCTGCCCGCCTCGCCGTTCACCCGTTTCGCTGCGGCGCGCCCGCCGCGACACCCGGCATGGGTCTGGTATCCCTGTGACACAAGTTGCCAATGTGACACTCCGGGGGGGCCATGCGCTGGGGTCGATCGGGAGTTCTGGCCCTCGCGGTCTTCACGCTGTTGGGGCCCGCGGTGCCCGCGGCGATCGCGAGCGATGACCCGCGGGCGAAGAAGCACCGGGTGGACGTCAAGGTGAAGGCGCTGCGGGTTCAGGTGAAGGATGCCGCCGCACAGGTCGCGGCGGCCACCACCGCGCTGGACGCCGCCGATGCGAAACTGCCCGGGGCCCGCGCCGCCCTGCAGCGGGCGCAGGACGGCCTGGTGGCCGCTCGGGCAGCGGCCACCGACGCCGCCGATCGACTGCAGGCCGCACAGGTGGAGGCGGTGCGCACCGCGCGCACCTACGACCGGGTGGCCGAGGACCTGGTCGGGCACCGCTCGGCCGCCGGTGCGCTGGCGCGCCAGGCCTACATGGGCGGTGACCTGGCTCGGCTGAGTCTGGCGCTGGGCGCCCGCAGCCCGGAGGAGCTCACCTCGGCGTTGGCCTACGCCCAGTCGGTGAGCCGCTCCGAGCGGGGAATGCTCGAGGTGCTGGGCAGCGAGCAGCGCTCCCTCGGTATGCAGCAGGCCCAGCTGGAGGCGCTGCGGGAGCGGGTCACGCTCGAGCAGCGTGCCGCGGATGAGGCGGTCACGCGCAGTGGTCGGGCCGAACTCACCGCCGCGGACGCGAACACCGCGGTGGAACGCCTGATCGCCGCCCGGGCCGAGGCGCTCGGTGAGGCCGAGAAACTCAAGAAGGAGGTCGAGGCCGAATTCGCCGCTGAGGAGGCCGAGTCGGCCCGGTTGGCGAAGATCATCGCGGAACGGTCGGCCGCTGCGCGGCACAACCACCGGGGGATCGGACCGATACCGCTCGGCGACGGCATCCTCGGCTTTCCGGTGATCGCCCCGGTCACCTCGCCGTTCGGCATGCGGTATCACCCGATCCTGCATCGGTGGAAACTCCACACCGGCACTGACTTCGGGGTCCCGATCGGCACGCCCGTGCACGCCGCGATGGACGGCGTGGTGCTCGAGACGCTGCACAACTCCGCGTATGGCAACCGCGTGATCGTCGATCACGGGCTGGTGAACGGGGTCTACGTGGTGACCACCTACAACCACCTGAGCCGCTGGACGGTGCATCGCGGTCAAACCGTTCATCGCGGTGAGCTCCTTGCCTACTCGGGGAACACCGGCTGGACGACCGGCCCGCACCTGCACTTCGAGGTGCTGCTCGACGGCCGCTTCGTCAACCCGATGACCTGGCTTTCCTCGAGGCTGCGCCGCGCCTCGTAGATTGATCGCGTGGCGAAGCAGCGCGGTCGGAAGGTGGTGGCGCAGAACAAGAAGGCGCGTCACGACTACCTGATCGAGGACACCTACGAGGCCGGGCTCGTCCTGACCGGAACCGAGGTCAAGTCGCTTCGCGCCGGGCGGGCCTCCCTGGTGGACGGCTACGCGACGCTGCGCGACGGCGAGGCGTTCCTGCACGGCGTGCACATCCCCGAGTACACCCGGGGCACGTGGACCAACCACGAACCGCGCCGCGTTCGCAAACTGCTGCTGCACCGTGCGGAGATCGATCGCTGGGCGGCCAAGACGCGCGAGGCCGGACTGACGATCGTCCCGCTCTCGTTGTACTTCTCCGATGGGCGGGCGAAGGTGGAGTTGGCCCTGGCACGCGGCAAGCGGGTCCACGACAAGCGCCAGGCGCTGGCCGAACGACAGGCCACCCGGGAGATCGCCCGGGAGCTCAGCCGTCGCGCGCGGGGTTGAGGCGGCTCAGGACCCGCCCGGGCCCGCGGTCCGCGGCCGAGTTGGCACCCCCCGATCGATGACCCGATCGGTGTGCACCGGAGCCGGTACTCGGGCCAGGAGCTGCAGGGCCGCCGCCAACCCGTTGGCCATGAACCCGTCCAGGTGTAGCGCCGCGACGTCGACGGTCCGGGTCGGGTGGCCCTGAACGACGACGACGAAGTGGCCGCGCCGCTGGGCATCGGCAACAAGCGCGGGCGTGACCGCGGTGTCGTAGACGACCAGGACCGGGTACGGCGAATGCCAGCCGGAGGGATCGCCGAACACCAGGCCCAGGCGCCGGGCACCGGCCCGGCGCATTTGCTCGAGGATCGCCGGGCTGGGGCCGATGACCGTCAGCCGCGCCGGGTCGTTGAGGCGGTGGGCGTTGATGGCGGCCATGATCTTCTGAGCCTGCGCTGCGGAGTCGGCGACCTTCACGTCGACGTAAGCCGTCGCCGTGCTGCGGCTGATGGCGGTCAACACCTGGTCCAGGGTGGCCACCCGGTCCGAGTGGCCCACTCGGCATTTCGAGATGCGGGCGAGGGTCATTCGCGCCACCGGACCCCGGCAGTCGGTCGTGTCGTCCAGCGTCGCGTCGTGCATGACCACGGGCACGCCGTCGGAGGTGAAGCGGACGTCGAACTCGATGCCGGCGGCGTTCGCGCCGATCGCGTGGTCGATCGTGCGCAGGGTGCCCGCGGGGCCCCAGTCGTCCCCGCCGCTGTGCGCAATGATCTGCAGTCGGGGTTCCGATCCAGTTGTCGCGGCGACGTGCGGGGCCGGCTGCGTCGCAGTTGTCGCGGCTGGCGGCGGGGGAATCACCCGGGTCTGGGCGGCTGCCCGTCCGGTGAGGGCACCCGGGCCGTAGGCCAACGCCGTGATGCTCGCCAACGCCGTCGCCAGCGTGACCAGCACCGGTCCGCGGTCCCGCAGGCGCGCGGGAACCCGTTTGAACAGATTCACTTCCGGCCCCCCGGGCAGTCCACTCCCACCCCGGCAGGATTATCGGGCTGCCGCCTGGCCGCCGCGGGGGAAAGTCTCGAATTCCCTCGTCCGGAGCAGCTGGGTTGCCGAATTCCCGGGAATTGGAATTGCGCCGAGCAACGCAATTTCGCGCGCCCCGCTACCCGGCGATATCCGCCACCGTGGGACGACGGGTTCCGGCCGGTGTCTCAGGCGCCGTCAAGTCCGGTGACGGGAAAGCCATCGCCCGGTCGGGTGTCCTCGAGCAGCACGGCGCCGTCGGGCTGCTGCGGGTTCGTGCCGGGGGGTACCGTGTAGCGGCCCACCTGTTCGAGCGTGTCGTCAAGGCGATCGGCCATGAAGCCGTCCAGGCCGGCGTTGTCCGCCATCAGCTCGTCCAGTGACGTGAGATGGTCCTGCACGGTGATGACCTCGCTGCCCTGCGCCTGGGCCCGTTTGACCAACTCCGCGGTCACCTTGGTGTTGTAGGCGATCAGCACCGGATAGTGGGCGTTCCATCCGTCGGGGTTGTCGAATACCAGGCCGAGCCGCTGCGAACCCGCGGCGCGCAGGAACGAAAGCCGTTGGTCGGTGTCGGCGATGGTCGTGGCAGCTCGGCCATCGTTGAGGCCGTGGGCGTCAATCTCCCCGACGATCGCGTGTGCCTGTTCGAGGTTGTCGACGACCTTGCAGTGCACGTACACCCTGATGTGGCTCGTGGAAATGACCTCCAGGGCCTGCGCCAGCGTCGGAATGCGTTGGCCACGACCGGCGTCGCATTGAGCGAGGGAGGCGAGCGAGCGCTCGGCCACCGGGCCCTTGCAGTCCGTCGTCCGGTCCAGGGTCGTGTCGTGGAGGACCACCGGCACGCCCTCGCGGGTGAACCGGACGTCGAACTCGATCGCCTGCGCACCCACCGCGACCGCGTGGGCGAACGTCGCCGGCGTGCTCTCCGGACCGAAGTCGTTCCCGCCGCGGTGCCCGATGATCTCCATGCCGGACAGGCTCTTGGCCCGGGCCGCGCCCGGCGCCAACGCGGTCGTGATGGCCACCATGCCGATCAGCGCCCCGAACGCGGCGCAGCGGGCCCAGCCGCGCCCCGCGCTGCATCGCATCTTCGCCCCCAAAGTCCGTCCGCATCTCGGCAACGTCACGGCACGCTATCGGCCCCGGTGCGCGGAAAAGGGGAACAGCTTGAATTGCGTGAGCGTTGGATCGGTGGGCCGTCGACCAACTCCTCCGGCCGGGGTGAGAATTTCCCCCGCCGTCGCGGCACCGGGCCGCCGACGAGCCGGCGGCCCGAAGCGTCCGGCTCCCGAAAGGCCGCGGAGCGCTAGCATGGTGGGAGCGTCCGACGCGTCGGGCGTACAACTCAACAGGGGGTGATCGGTTTCGACTGCGGACGTCGTTGCAGGAGAAGCGGGCCGAGGATGCGGGGACGATCTCGTAAACCATGCCTCGCAAAAAAATAAGCGCCAAGGTTAACAGCCAGCGCGACCTCGCTCTCGCCGCCTGACGGTAGAGCACAGATGAGGTCTGTCAGCCCGGGGAGTGCCTTCGACCCGGTGTCTGGCATCAGCTAGAAGGCTTACCGGCTGACCCGGCCACGGGGTCGGTCGGGACAACGCACAGCGGCTGAGCCTGTCGGGGAGCATGCCTGCGTGACCCCCCGGGGCTGAGAAACTCAACAGCAGGCTGCGCCCGGAGAATGCCTGGTTCGGTGCCGTAGGACGCGGGTTCAATTCCCGCCACCTCCACGAGTGGGCGAGCCATGGTCGGCGCGAAAGCGCCTCCATGGCTCGTTTCGGTTGTGTCGTGCGCGCGACGTTCGTCGCGCGCCGGCGGGGGCTTTGCCACCCGCACCCCCTTGGAGTGGGGGAGCCATGGTCGGCGCGAAAGCGCCTCCATGGCTCGTTTCGGTTGTGTCGTGCGCGCGACGTTCGTCGCGCGCCGGCGGGGGCTTTGCCACCCGCAGCCCCTCGAGTGGGCGAGCACGAGTGGGCGAGCCATGGTCGGCGCGAAAGCGCGCTCGCGCCGATCACCGATGGCGGGCAGCGTCCAGGTTCAGCCAGGGCCGGATCCTCGCCCGGCGCCGTAACACCAATCAAAGCCCTATCGAGCGGATGCCTCTATAACGCTCAGTGGCGTTGATGTATCGACGATACGGTCAATAGCCCAGCCACCATCGCCGAGCAGCTGGGACCATTCAGCTGCGGTGCGCTCACGACCGGTGACCATGGCCAGCATTGTCAGATCGAGCATCTTGCTCATGTGGGGCTCCCCACCCGGGGGCACCACGAAATCCACGATTCGCAGCCGGCTATCCGGGCCACCTGCCACCCGGACATTGCGCAGGATACGGCTCGCCTCGTCATCCGCCCAATCGTGAAGTACGACGCTGAAAAGGTAGGTATCCCCGGTTGGCACCTCTTCGAAGAAATCCCCGCCGACCGCCTCGAGACGCCCGGCGAGACCGGAGTCCGCCGCCACTTTGGCGACCGCCCCCACGACATGAGGCGCAGACCGGCCTACCGAGCCATACCGGACCGTGCCCAAATGCCCGGACCTGCTCACCTGCGCGTCGGCGGAGCTCCGACCCAGCCGACTCCGGCACATCCCGCCCGGAGCGCCAAGCCGCCTCCGACGGCGAACGTGGCTTCCTTTCGCCCCTTCGGTTAGGGCTGTGTCACCGACTCCGCCCGCCGAGCAGACGTGATCGGATCCACGCGCACATGGGGCGCCTCCCGGATGGGAGGCGCCCCATGTGAAGAAGGAGTGCGACTACTTGCCGTTGGCCCGGGTGAGGGCGGCGAGGGCGGCCGAGCCGGACAGGCTCGCCAGCGTCTCGCGGACCGTGGACAGCTGGGCGTTGATGCTGTCCCGGCGGTGGGTCAGGGCGGCCACCTCGCGCTCGGCCTCCTGCTGCAGCCGGATGGCACGCTCGGCGGTCTCCTCGATCAGCTCACGGGCCGCGGCGCGGGCGGCGTCGATCAGGGCCTGGGCCGCGCGCTGGGAGTCCTCGGTCATCTGGGCGGATTCGGCCTTCATCTGCGCGGCGAGCGAGGCCGTCTCCTGCAGGCGGCGCTCGGCGGTCTCCTGACGGGTCACTACCTCGCGCTCGAACTGCTCACGCTGCGACGTCATCCGGGTCTCGGTCTCGGTGGCCACGTGCGCGCCGTGGGCTCGTGCGGCCTCCACGACCTCGCCGGCACCGCCCGCGATTCGCACGGCCTTGTCCTCACCGGCGGCGCGGATCATGTGCGCCTCCTGCTGGGCCTGGGCGATCATCTGCGCCTGGGCCTCCCGAGCAGCGCCCTCCGCGTGCTGAGCCTCCTGCGACATCCGCGCGCGCATCGCGTCCGCGACCGCCTCGGCCTGCTCACGCTCCCGCCGACCTGCCTCGGTTGCGTCGTCGGTCATGCGTCGGCCGTCCTCGTCGGCATCCCGCAGGATCGACTCGAGCTTGCGCGAAAGGATCACGTAGTAGGGAATGTTCTCGCCGCGGCCCATCGCCTGCTGCATCTCGATGATCTGACGCTCGATCTCGGCTGCCCGGCGCTCGAAAGCGGCGCGCTCGGCGGTGAGGGCGGCCACCTTGGCGTCGACCGCGCCGCGGTCGTACCCCCGCATCGCGGTGTCGAAGGAGGCTGCGCTGGTGTTCATCGTCATCGGTGTCACGGATCCTTCGTCAGCACGGCGTGGACTATTGGGTTGCTCGCGGCGACGCCGGCTTCGGACCGGTTTTCTCGCCTCCACGGAAGGATCGCAGGGTTGGCGCCCGCTCGCCGGACAAGACGAAATTTGCCCTGCCCGAGCGGCAATTTTTTGCATTCGCCGTCCCGGCTTTCGCCATTAGCCACTCTAAACCACCGAATGGCCCGTGACCGACGATTGGCCCCTATCGTGAATGTCCGAATTGTCCGATGACGCGTCCGCCGCGAAACTCGCGTGCACTCACCGGAGCCAAACGATCAGGTCAACGCCCGATGCGGCGCCCGCGGCCACCCACCAGTTGGCGGCGCGACGGAACGACGCGGCGATCGGCACCCGGGGGTCGGCCCGCCAGCTGACGGCGGCGAGGAGGTCGCCCTCGGGCGCCCGGCCGCGGGAGCGCAGCAAATCGGCCCGCTCGCCGCGAGCCCGACGGAAGCCGCGAACCGCCAGCACCAGCCCGAGCATCGCCAGGACCGGGTTCAACACCGGGGGCAGGACGTCGACGACCCAACTCGCGCCAAGCCCGATGGCCAGCGCCAGCCACTGGGCCTGGTGCAGCCGCAGGCTTCGTCGAGCCGCCCTCGCCCGAGCGTGCGGACTTCGCACCGGCGCCCCGGGTTCCGGCAGCGGCAGTGTCGCGTTGGACACGGGCGCTCCGTTCGGATGATCGGCGTTGCCTGCACCTGAAGGAAAGCACGCCCACCGCGCCGCCGCCCCGGAATCGGGACGACGCAGCCCGTCGCCGGATTGCGCAACACGCCCCAGGGCCACCCGGAACTGGCAAGCTCGCGATCTACGGATCGGATCCGGCAAGCCGCCGCGGCCGGCGCAGCGAAGTGAAGGGGTGGCAATCCACGCACCGACAACGGCGGCGCCGTCCAAGGCAGCGAGGGGAGCAGGCGGTAATGCAGGCCGGACCGACATTGTCGGTGCGCCCGGCACGCGGCCAGGCGCGTGCGACGGTCCTCCTGCTGCCCGGCGGCCGGGCCGAAGGCCTGATCCCGGTTCGACCCTGGCAGCTCTCGCAGTTGCGCATGCTCCCCATCGCCAGGGGCCTGCACCGACGGTTCGGCTCGCGCGGAGTCTCGGTGGTGACCCTGCGTTACCGGGTCCGGGGCTGGAACGGCGCGCAGAGCTCGCCGGTGCGGGACGCCCGCTGGGCCCTGGCGGAACTGGCGGATCGAGACGGACCGATGCCCGTTGTGCTGGTCGGGCACTCGATGGGAGGGCGTGCCGCGGTTCGGGTCGCCGACGACCCCACGGTGGTCGCGATTCTCGGCCTCGCGCCCTGGCTGCCCACCGACGAGCCGCGGATCCGGCTCGGTGGCCGTCGACTGCTCGTGGTGCACGGGACGGCGGACCGGTGGACCGATCCGGTGGCCTCCCGCGCCTACGTGGAAGCGGTGGCGGCCGCCGGTGGGTCGGCGGCCTGGGTGGCGGTGCCGGGCGCCGGGCACTTCATGCTGCGCCGCCGGCGCCGATGGCGCGAGCTCGCCCATCGGTTCATCGCCGACACGCTGACCCGGGGTTCTGACAGCCAGTCAGCTCGACCCGGCGGCGCCGCGGCCACATCGGGGGGGCAAACCGGCGTCGCCCCGGCGCCGAACCTGGGCGGACAGGATTCCGAACGTGGGTGAGCCGCCGCCGGGTGACCTCCCACCGAGACGGAAGGCGACCACGTTGCTCAGCCCGCGCCCGGGGCCATCGGGATCCGACCGCCGGATCGCCGTGATCGGTTCCGGCGTGTCCGGCCTGACCGCCGCGTGGGTGCTGGCGCGCACTGCCCGAGTCACGCTTTACGAGGCCGACGATCGGCTCGGCGGTCACGCGCACACTCACGACGTCGTGCGCGCCGGCGGGGGGACCGTCGCGATCGACACCGGGTTCATCGTCCACAACGAGCGGACCTACCCGACGCTTCTGCGATTGTTCGCCGCGCTCGGGGTGGCCACCGCACCCTCGGAGATGTCGATGTCGGTGCGCTGCGACGGCTGTGGACTGGAGTACGCCGGCGCCCGCGGCCCCCGTGGGCTGTTCCCACGGCCCGGGAATCTGTTCCGGGCGGCGTACCTGCGCATGCTGGCCGAGGTGTCGCGGTTCCACCGGGACGCCGGCGCATTGCTGCGGCGGCCCTCGGGCGGCACCGAGCCGACGTTGGGGGCCTTCGTGGCCGCCCGGGGCTACTCGTCGTATTTCCGGGCCCACTTTCTCGTGCCGGTGGTCGCGGCCGTGTGGTCCTGCGCGCCCGGCACGGCGCTGGACTACCCCGCCCGCTACCTGTTCACGTTCCTGCGCCACCACGGGATGCTCTCGGTGTCCGGCTCGCCGCGCTGGCGCACCGTGGTCGGTGGCTCGCGCAGCTACGTGGAGGCGGTGGCCAAGGAACTGTCGGCGGTCCGGACCGCCACCCCGGTGCGTCGCCTGGCCCGTACCCCGGGGGGCGTGGAGATCCGCGATGACGACGACTGCGTGGCCACGTTCGACGCGGCGGTGGTGGCCACCCACCCCGACCAGGCGTTGCGGCTGCTGGCCGAACCGAGCCCCGCCGAGCGCAAGGTGCTCGGAGCGTTCCGGTACTCGGTCAACCACACGCTGCTGCACACCGACCCCTCGCCGCTGCCGCGTGCGCCCGCGGCGCGGGCCTCCTGGAACTACCGCCTGCACGGCTGCTCGGACCAGCCGGACCGGGTGCTGGTCAGCTACGACTTGAACCGGCTGCAGGGGATCGCGGGCCCGGAACGGTATCTGGTCAGCCTGAACAGCCAGGAGCTGTTCGACGAGTCCCGGGTGATCGCGCGAATGATCTACGAGCACCCGATCTACACCCCGGAGTCGGTCGGCGCGCAGCGGCTGCTGCCCTCCCTCGACGACGACCGGATCGCGTTCGCGGGCGCCTACCACGGCTGGGGTTTCCACGAGGACGGTGCCGCCTCCGGGCTCCGGGCCGCCCGGCGGTTGGGTGGTGTGTGGTGAGCACGCGGGGCCGGCCGGGGGAGGACCGGTGGGGGGGTGCGTTGATCTACCGCACGGTGGTCGCGCATGCCCGGCACAGCCCGGTGCGCAACGCCTTCGCCTATCGCAGCTACTCCTGGTTGGTGGACCTCGACCACCTGCCCCGGATTCCCCGCCCGTTGCGCCCATTGGCGCAGTTCCGGTCCGCCGACCACCTCGGACGCCCCGACCGGTCCCTCCGCGCGAACGTGGATGCGTACCTGGCCGCAAACGGCGTCGACCTGCGCGGCGGCCGGATCCTGATGCTGGCCAATGCCCGGGTGCTCGGCCACGCGTTCAACCCGCTGTCGGTGTTCTGGTGTCACGACGCGTCCGACGCCCTGGCCGCTGTCGTGGCCGAGGTCCATAACACCTACGGGGAGCGGCACTGCTACCTGCTCGGCCCCGAAGTCGCCGGGGGCGCGAGGTTTGCCAAACAGTTCTACGTCTCGCCGTTCTACCCCGTGGACGGGCACTACGAGATGTCGTTGCCGGTGCCGAACCATCGGGTGGCGCTGCGGGTGGAACTGCACCGCGGCGAGTCCCGGCCGTTCGTGGCGACGGTCCGCGGCTCCCGGCGCCCAGCCGGGCCGCGGGCGCTGCTGGCGGCGGCGGCGCGGGTGCCCTGGGTCACGGCCACCGTCGCGGCACAGATCAGGTTTCAGGGCATTCGGTTGTGGCTGCGCGGTGTGCCGGTCGTCCGGCGTCCGCATCACCGGGCGCAGGAGGAGGTGTCGTGAGCCTTGCGCTGCCGCGCCGCGCCGATTACCGAACCGGGGTGGACCCGGCACGGTGGCCCGACGTCGCAATGTTGCCGCCGGCCGGTCTGCGTGCGCGCCTGGCCCGGCGACTGTTCGAGCGAGTCGCGGCCCGGCTGCCGCTGCGGATCCTGCTGCGGGACGGCACCAACATCGGCGCGGGAGGCCCGTCGGATCCGCTGATGCGGCTCGAGCGGCCGTGGGCGCTCTACCGCCGACTCGGGGCAGGCGGGCTCATCGGATTCGGTGAGGCGTACCTGGCCGAGGATTGGACCGCGCCCGACCTGCCCGCCGTGCTGACCGTGTTCTGCCGGCGGATGGCGACCTTGGTTCCGCCACCGCTGCAACGGCTGCGGGACATCGCGGTCCACCGCCACCCCCTGGCGGACCTGGCCACGATCACGAACGCCAGGCAGAACATCTCGCGCCACTACGACCTGTCGAACGAGCTGTTCATGCTTTTCCTGGACGACACCCTCACCTACTCCGCGGCCCTGTTCGGGCCCGGCAACGGCTCGGTGGAGCTCGCCACCCGGGCGTCCCGGGCGGATCTGGCCGCCGCCCAGCGGCGAAAGATCGACCGCCTGCTGGACGCGGTCGGCGTGCGGGCCGGATCGCGGGTGCTGGAGATCGGCACCGGGTGGGGCGAGCTGGCGTTGTGCGCCGGTCTGCGCGGAGCGCTGGTGCGCTCAATAACGCTTTCGGAGGAGCAGCGGAGCCTCGCCCTGCAGCGGATCGCCGCGGCGGGCCTGACCGACCGGGTCGCGATCGAGCTGTGCGACTACCGGGACGTGACCGGCAGCTACGACGCCGTGGTGTCGGTGGAGATGATCGAGGCGGTCGGGTTCGGCTTCTGGCCGCAATACTTCGCGACGCTCAACCGCACGCTCGCGGTCGGCGGGCGGGTTGGCCTGCAGGCGATCACCATGCCCCACGACCGGATGCTCGCCTCCAGGGACACCTATACCTGGATTCACAAATACGTCTTCCCCGGCGGCCTGATCCCCTCGGTGCGCTCGATTGAGCAGTGCGTCGCCGCGCACACCTCATTGCGGGTGGTCGGCCGGCACGCGTTCGGTCTGCACTACGCCGAGACGCTGCGGTTGTGGCGCGAGGCCTTCACCCAACGCGCCGATCGGGTGGAGGCGTTGGGTTTCGACGAGACCTTCCGCCGGATGTGGACGTTCTACCTGTCGTATTCCGAGGCCGGCTTCCGCTCCCGTTACCTCGATGTCCACCAGTTCGTGCTCGCCGGGGAGCACGCGTGAGGGCCGGTGGCGGCGTCGGCCCGCGCCTGGTCGGTCTGGTGGAACCGCTATTCGGTGGTCCGTTGCCCATCCGGGTGCGCGGCTGGGACGGCACCGAGAGCGGTCCGACCGACGCGCCCGCGGTCGTGATCCGCTCCCGGCGCGCCCTGCGTCGATTGCTGTGGAACCCCGGTGAGCTCGGCCTCGCGGAGGCCTACATCACCGGTGAGATCGACGTCGAGGGTGAACTGGCCGAGGGTCTCGCCCTGGTGTGGGCCGCCATCGGAGAGCGTGGTTTGCGCCCGGTGCGGCTGACGACCCGTCAGCTTGCCCGGGCGCTCGCCACCGCCGCGCGCCTCGGGGCGCTCGGCCCGCGCCCGTCACCGCCGGCCTCGCGCGCGCGGCTGACCGGCGCGCGCCACAGCCGGGCACGCGACCGCGCGGCGATCTCGCACCATTACGACCTGTCCAACGAGTTCTATGCGCTGCTGCTCGACGAGCACATGGCCTATTCGTGTGCCTACTTCACCTCCAACGATCCCAGTTACACCCTGGCCGAGGCGCAACGGGACAAGCTCGACCTGGTCTGCCGCAAGCTCGCCCTGCGGTCGGGGGATCGGCTGCTCGACATCGGCTGCGGTTGGGGTTCGCTGTCGCTGCACGCCGCGACGCACTACGGCGCGCGCGTGGTCGGGGTGACGCTCTCCCGCCGGCAGCAGGAATTCGTGCTCGCCAGGGTGGCCGAGCGCGGCCTGGCCGACCGGGTGGAGATCAGGTTGCAGGACTACCGCGAGGTCCCGGAGTCCGGTTTCGACGCGGTCGCCTCGATCGAGATGGGTGAGCACGTCGGCGCGGAGAACTACCCGACGTTCGTCGGGGTGCTCCACCGCAGCGTGCGCGAGGGCGGCCGGGTGCTGGTCCAGCAGATGTCGCGACGGGACCGACCGGGTGGGGGCGCGTTCATCGAGTGCTACATCGCCCCGGACATGCACATGCGTCCGCTCGGCGAGACCGTCGCCCTGCTGGAGGCCGGTGGGCTCGAGGTGCGCGACGTGCACGCGCTGCGGGAGCACTACGTGTGGACCGTGCGTGCCTGGCTGGAGACGTTGGAGAAGAACTGGGACGCCGTGGTGGGGCTGGTCGGCGAGCAGGTCGCCCGGGTGTGGCGGTTGTACCTGGTGGGCGGTGCCCTGGTGTTCGAGCAGGGCCGGATGGGCGTCGACCAGATCCTGTGCGTGAAACGGTCACCCGGCGGGGGCTCGGTGACGGCACCGGTGCGCACCGACGGCCTCCGACCGAGCTGACCTGCCGTCAGATAGCCTATCCGCATGGGTTTCGACGGCTCACGCGCCGCCGTGGGGGTGGCTGTCTGCGCGGTTGGGCTGGCGGTCCTGCTTTCCGCCACGTTCGCCGTCGCGCTGCGCCTGCGCAAGCACAGCGTGGTGGACGTCGCCTGGGGCCTTGGTTTCATGGTGGTAGCCGTACTCACCGCGGCGGTGTCCGCGGGGCACGGCGACGGTGGGCGTCGCGCGCTGTCCACCGTGCTGGTGCTGGTGTGGGGGGGCCGCCTGGCCTGGCACATCGGCCGCCGCAACGCCGGGCACGGGGAGGACCCGCGCTACGAGGCCTTGCTGGCCAAGGTGCCGCCCGAGCGTCGGCGCGGTCACGCGCTGCGCACGATCTACCTGCTGCAGGGTGTCCTGATCCTGTTCATCTCGCTGCCGGTGCAGATCGGCCAGTACAGCGACCGCGGGCCGGGCCCGCTGAGTTGGGTCGGGGCGGCGGCGTGGGCGGTGGGTCTGTTCTTCGAGGCCGTCGGTGACCGACAGCTCGCGGCGTTCAAGGCTGACCCGGCGAACCGGGGTCGCATCATGGACCGGGGGCTTTGGCGCTACACGCGACACCCGAATTACTTCGGCGACGCGTGCGTGTGGTGGGGGCTGTACCTGGTTGCCGCGGAGACCGGTTGGGGGGCGCTGACCGTGCTGTCCCCCCTGGTGATGACGCTTTTCCTGACCAGGGGAAGCGGTGCGGCCCTGACCGAGCGACGAATGGCCGGGCGTCCCGGCTTCGCCTCCTATGTCGCGCGCACCTCCGGTTTCCTGCCCCGGCCGCCGCGGCGCGGCTGACGGTTGGTCACCCGCGCTGCATTCCGCGCAGCGTCTCGAGCTCGTCCCGCGTCGGGGGCGGGGTTGTGGTCAGCCCGGCGGCAAAGTGGATCTCCCAGCCGGTCTCCGCCCGCACCTGATCGGGCGTCACGTTCTCGTGCAACGAGGTCATCACCAGCTCGCAGGCGTCCGGATCGGGTTCCAGGACGCCCAGGTCGGTGATGACGAGCTGTGGCCCGCGGCCGCGCAACCCGAGCCGCTCCCGGCAACCGGGTCCGTCCCCGAAGCCGACCGATGTCACGAAGTCGACCCGCTCCACGAACGTGCGCGGGTTCTGGTTCACGATCACCACCACTTCACCGCACGAGGCCGCGATCTCCGGCGCGCCGCCGGCGCCGGGCAGCCGCGTGTCCGGCGCGGTGTAGTCCCCGACCACGGTGGTGTTGATGTTGGCAAACCGGTCGATCTGTGCGGCGCCGAGGAAGCCGACCTCGAAGCGACCCGGCTGCAGCCACTGGTTGAACATCTCCGCGACGCCGATCACGAAATCGGCGGTCTCGCCCAGCTCGCCGTCCCCGATCGAGAGCGGGACGGCATGCGGCTTGGCACCCACTGGACCCGACTCGTAGACCAGCACGAGGTCCGGTGCGTGCAACCGTCGGGCCAGGTTCGCGGCCAGCGAGGGCTTCCCGATGCCCACGAAACACGTCCCCCCGCGCAGTGCCCGCGCCGCCGCAATCGTCATCATCTCCGCGGTGGTCCAATCGGTGCTCATCGCGTCCCCGTGAGTTCCGCCAGCCAGGCGGCGAACGCCTCGCGGGTGCGGCTGCGGTCGGGCCAGGCCCGGTAGGAGTCGTTGTCGCGTTCGTAGTAACCGGCGGCGTAGGAGGGCGCGGCACCACCGGGAACCTCGGCCACCGCGGTGATCACCCAGCTCGGCAGCAGCACATCGCCGGGGCGTCGGTCCAGGTGCTCGACCACCTCCTCGACGCTGACGATCGCCCGGCGAGCCGAGAGCACGACCTCCTTCTGCGCCCCGATGATCCCCCACAGCTGCACGTTCCCGGCCCGGTCCGCCCGCTGCGCGTGGATGAACGCCACGTCGGGATTGAGCGCGGCGACCGCGGTCAGGGTCTCCCCGGTGAACGGACAGACGACCTCCGAGATCGTGGGATTACGGGCGGGCAGGTCGGTACCGCGGTAACCCCGCAACACCGCGAACGGCAGCCCCGAGGCGCCCGCCACATACCGGTTGACCAGTCCGGCGTGGCTGTGCTCGTCCAGCTCCAACGGGCGCGGCCAGCCGTTCTCCACCGCGTCGCGAAATCGGTACAGCGACCCCACCCCGCCGTTCCCCGCCCAACCGAAGGTCAGCTTGCGCACGCAACCCGCCCCGATCAGCCGGTCACTGACCAGGTCCGGCGTCATCTTGATCACGTGCAGGTCCCGCCGCCCGGCGCGGATCAGGGCGTCCCCGGCAGCGGTCGGGATCAGGTGCGTGAAGCCCTCGATCGCGACCGAATCGCCGTCGCGCACGTGTGCGGCGACGGCGTCATCGAGACTCATCAGTGCGGCCACCACCGTCAGCGTGCCGGCCTGGCCGACGGCTACCTTGTGCGGGTGCGATTGTTGATGATCGGGGCGCCCGGGGCCGGCAAGGGAACCCAGGCCGTGCGGATCGCGGAGCGGTTCGGGGTGACCCACCTCTCCTCGGGTGATCTGCTGCGCCGTCACGTCGCCGACCAGACCTCGATCGGTCGGCAGATTGAGCGATACCTCGCCGCGGGCGAGCTGGTCCCCGACTCCATCGTGATGGACGTGCTGCGCAAGCCGATCGTCACCGCCAGCGCGGCCGGTGGCTACGTGCTGGACGGGTTTCCGCGGACCGTGGAGCAGGCCGAGACGGCGTACAAGGTTGCCGTCGACCTCGGGGTCGCGGTGCAGGCGGTGGTGCACCTGGTCGTGCCGCGGGACGAGCTGGTCCGCAGGCTGCTGGAACGCGGGCGGGACAGCGGCCGCAGTGACGACAACGCGGCCGTGATCACGCGTCGGCTTGAGATCTACGAGGCCAAGACCCTGCCGATGCTCGACTACTACTCCGCCCGCGAGCAGGTGGTGAGCGTGGACGGGGCGGGCCCGTTGGACGAGGTGACCGAGGCGGTCATCAACGCGCTGGACCGGATCCGGGCGCTGCTGGCCGAGGGGTGAGGGCCGACACCCGAATCGGTCGGGGCCGAGCGGTGACGGTGTTGTCCGGTCGCAAGGTTGTCTCACAATGGTGGCCGGAACCGGACCGGCGGGAGGTGCGCCTTGGATGACCCGGCGGTCGCGGAGGCCGTCCCGGGCGTGTTCGCCGCGGCTCCGGTCGGCATGGCGCTTCTGGACGTGTCGGGAAAGTGGCTGCGGGTCAATTCGGCCCTGGCCCGGCTGCTCGGCCGTAGCCCGGAGGAGCTGTTGGCGGCTGCGCCGGCGACGCTGTTCGAGTTGGACGAACCGGTCGTCGACCCGTCCGGCGGCTCCGGTCCGGCGTCCACCGCCACCGTGGAGATGCGCTACCGACACCGCGACGGGTACGTGGTCTGGGTGCGCCGCCGCACCGTGGTGCTGCGCGACGACCGTGGTGAGGCCGCCTTTCTGCTGGCCACCTTCGAGGATGTCGGGGCCCGCCGGGAGGAGGACGACCGGCTGGCCCGGCTGGCGCTGCACGACCCGCTCACCGGGCTGGCGAACCGGGCCCTGCTCGACGACCGCCTCGCACAGGCCATGGCCGCCAGGGAGCGCGACGGCGGCACGGTGGTCGTGTTGTTCTGCGACGTGGATGGGCTCAAGGCGATCAACGATCGGCACGGGCACGACTTCGGAGACCAGCTGTTGATCGCGGTCGCCCAGCGGCTGGTGGGGCAGGTCCGATCCGGAGACACCGTGGCGCGGTTCGGCGGCGACGAGTTCGTCGTGGTCTGCCATCTGCGGGCGGGCCACGACGCCGAGAGCATGGCCGCCCGACTCACCACCGCCGTGGAGGGGGCGCCGGAGCTGCTGGCTCCCGACGGCACAAAGGTGCCGGTGCGGGTCAGCGTCGGGCAGGAGATCGGGCGCGGGAACGTCGACCCGCCCGCCCTGTTGCGGGGGGCGGACAGCTCCATGTACGCGGCCAAACGCAATCGGGGGCTCGGGCCCTGGCCCGGGTGAGGGCCGGACCCGTCACGGGGCGGGCCGAGCGGGTCTCCGCCAAGACCCGCCGAAGAGGTGGTTACGAAGTGGAGGTCCGGTCCACATCGTCGAGCCCGACCTGCAGAATTCGAGCATGCAGCG
>Ga0157362_1000075_pt1 | contig 27636 bp, 23 predicted proteins | sample AttlaeALBM3_FD_111480 | JGI IMG/M metagenome (GOLD analysis project Ga0157362, IMG submission 111480) | Fungus gardens microbial communities from leaf cutter ant in Ribeirão Preto, State of São Paulo, Brazil - Atta laevigata ALBM3 | ecosystem: Host-associated > Fungi > Mycelium > Unclassified ... | reverse complement strand
GCCCGGATGAGGTGAACGCGGCGTTGCGCCGATTGATGGAACGGGTGCGGCTGGCCACCGCTGCGACCCCCGGCTGGAGGGCCACCGGGTGAGCTCGCCGGGAGCGACCCTGGAGGGCTGGGGCGGTTTGTGTGAGCGCCTGCGGGTCTGCGCGGCGTGTCCTGAGCTGACGGGCTCTCGCAAACAGGTGGTTCTGGGCGAGGCACCGGAGGGTGCCGAGCTGCTCCTGCTGGGTTCGCCGGTCGGCAGGCAGGAGGACGCCATCGGCCGACCCCTGGTGGGGCGGGCCGGGCACCACCTGAACTTCGTGATGGCGCAGCTGGGCCTGCTCCGCGGCTCGGTGGCCGCGCTGAGCGTGCTGAAGTGTCGTACGCCGGACGATCGCCCGGCGACTCGCGCCGAGCTGGAAACCTGTCGAGACTGGACACGGCGCCAGATCGAGGAGATCGACCCGTTGCTGATATCGTCACCCTCGGGCCCGAGGCCGCCGAGTGGGCGCTGGGCCGGGGGGTGGAGCTGTCCGCGGTGCGTGGACACCTGCACCGGTTCGGTTCCCGACCACTTCTGCCCACCCATCACCCGGCCGCGGCCCTGCGCGTGGGCCGCACCGGGGGTCCGGCGATGTTGCTGGAGGAGGATCTCCGCTACGCCGCAGCCTTGCTGCCGAAGCTGAAGGCCCTGCGTGCGAGGGAGTCGGTTTGACCGGTCCGTGTGTCTCGCTCGAGGTGCCGACGGCGGCCGAGATGCTCCGCCTGGGCACCCGGATTGCCGGACTGCTGCGCGCCGGGGACCTGGTCGTGCTCGGCGGCGACCTGGGTGCCGGCAAGACCACGCTGACCCGCGGCCTGGGCGCGGCGCTCGGAGTTCGCGGTCGAATCGCCTCACCTACCTTCGTGATATCGCGCGTTCATCCCGCCACCGCAGCCGGCGGCCCGGACCTGGTTCATGTCGACGCCTACCGGGTGGCGGGTGCGGGCGAGGTGGCTGATTTGGATCTGGAGGAGTCACTGCCCGATTCGGTCACCGTGGTCGAGTGGGGTGCGGGTCTGGTCGAGGGGCTGGCACCGGATCGGTTGGAGGTGACGCTGCATCGCACGGCGCGGGTCCCGGCGTCCGCCGAGGCGGATGATCCGAGTGCGGCGGTGCGGCTGGTGCAAGTCGCGGGCGTGGGTGTGCGTTGGGCCGGGGTCGACCTGGCCACGGCGCTGGGTTGAGCGCCGTGCTGCTACTGGCCATCGACACCTCCACCCCATGCGTTGGGGTTGCCGTTTGCCGGGACGGCGACGTGCTGGCCGAACGGCGTCGCCTGGATCCCCGCCGACACAACGAGGTCCTGGCCGTCGGTATCCGCGAATGCCTGGCGGCCGCTGATCTGACCCCGGGTCAGTTGGACCGGATAGCGGTCGGCGTCGGCCCGGGGCCCTACACCGGCCTGCGCGTGGGCGTGATCACCGCAAGATCGCTGGGGCACGCGTTGGGGATTGGAGTCCACGGGGTGTGCAGCCTGGACGTGCTGGCCCGGGCGGTCGGCGACGAGCTGCGCGGGGAATTCCTCGTCGTGACCGATGCCCGGCGCCGCGAGGTCTATTGGGCGCGTTACGCCGACGGGTTGCGGATCGACGGTCCCGGCGTCGCGCGTCCCGATGTCCTCACCGCGCGGTGCCCGGTCATCGGCGAGGGCGGGCTGCTGTACCCGTCGGCGTTTCCGGCCGCGCGCGGTCCGCACCACCCCGCCCCGGCCGATCTGGCGCGCCTGGTCCACGGGCGGCTGGCGGCGGGGGAGCCGACGTTGCCCGCGATCCCGCTGTACCTGCGCCGGCCGGACGCGGTCGAGCCGGGTACGCGCAAGCCGGTCGACCGGGTGCCCGCGCAACCGTGACGGGACTGCGGCCGGCCCGTTGGTGGCACATCCCCGCGATGGCCGCGATCGATGCGGCACTGTTCCGCGCCGACGCGTGGTCGGAGGGGATGTTCTGGTCCGAACTCGCCGGCGTCCCGCGCCGGAGGTGGTATCGGGTGGCCGTTGACCGCGGTGACGAGGTGGTCGGCTACGCCGGGCTGGCCCCCTCCGCTGGCAGCGCCGACGTGGTCACGCTCGCGGTACGGGACGACCGACAGCGCAGGGGCCTGGGTGGGGTGCTGCTGGATGCGCTGCTGGTGGAGGCCGCCCGGCGGGGGTGCGAGGAGGTCCTGCTCGAGGTGCGGGCCGACAACGCAGCGGCGTTGGCGCTGTACGAGCGACGGGGCTTCGCGACGATCACGCGCCGCCGGCGCTACTACTCCGACGGCACCGACGCGCTGATCCTGCGTCAGGGCTGCGCGCCCTCCGGGTGAGGCTCGACCAGCAATGCGGTGTGCCGACCGCGTACCCGGGTTACGACCAGTGTCGCGGAGTTGGCGCCTCGGCTGCCGGCCAGCAATTCCCGGCGCAGCAGATCGGGCACCACCGCCGTCCCGCGTTGCTTGATGGTCAGCGTTCCGACCGAACGGCTGCGCAACGCGGTACGCACGGCGGGGACCTTGAACGGCATCACGTCGCTGACCTCGTAGACCCGGGCGAACGGAGTTGCCACGAACCGGTCGGAGATCACGTAGGCGATCGCGGGATCGACCAGTCGGCCGTCCACCTGCTCGACCACCGCGCCAACCAGGTGCGCGCGAATGACGGCAGGGTCCGGCTCGTACAGCCACCGCCCGATACCACCCACCGGCGGGACGACGTCGTGTTCGGCGCGCCCGGGCGCCCAGACCGACTCTCCGCCGGGCAGCAGCGTGGCCCGCCGCCCGCCGCCGGACCCCGGCGGGCCCGCGTACAACGCCGCCTCCTTCAGCTCGCGCCGCAGCGAGACCCACTCGATCTCCACGCCGGCGGGCACGATCTCGTGCGGGATCCCCGGTGCCACCTTGGCCGCCACCGAACCCGGCCGGCTCAGCAGACCCTCCACGAACCGCCACGGCGGAACGTACGCGTCCGGGTCGAAAACCCGGCCGCGCGCGCCGCGGCGTGTCGGATCGACGAAGACGGCGGCCGCGTCCGGCTCGACCGTGGTCGCGTCCGCGGTCAGGATCGTGGCGAGCGACCCGACATTCGCCGCCGCCATGGCGGCGGTCAGGGGGTCGAGCTCGACCCCGGTCACCCGCAGACCGGCCCGGGCCAGGGCCCGGGAGTCCGAGCCGATCCCGCAACACAGGTCCAGCGCGGTCACGCCCGCGTCGAGAACCGCGGCCAGCCGGGCGGCCCGATGCTCGGCGACAATCGGATGGGTGGCCTGCTCAAGACCCTCGGGGGTGAACCACATGTCGGCGGCCCCGGTGCCGAACTTGGCCTCGGCGCGGACCCGGAGCCGGGCCGTGGTGATTGCCGCGGCCACCAGATCGGCCGGGTGGGTCCGCCGCAGTGCGGTTCCCAGTGCCAGCGCGGCCGCGTCGTCCAACGGACCCGCCGCCATCAGCCGGGCGAGCAGTTCCGCGCCCGCGGCCGAGCGCAGTCGCCGGAATGTCTCGAGGTCCACTCGGACCACTCCCGGGTTGGCACTCGAGTTGACTGAGTGCTAACGGCCGCATAGGGTCGCACTGGCACTCTGACCAGCAGTGTGCCAGATCGGCGCCGCACCCTGATCCCCGCGACGGCAGGGCACTCGGCGACCGGTCACCATCGACCATCCGCACCCGCGGATTCGCCAGAGCCTGAAAAGGGGAAGGTCAGCAACATGGCCACCAAGGTCTCCATCACTCCGCTCGAGGACCGCGTCGTCGTCAGGCCCCTAGAGGCCGAAACGACCACCGCCTCGGGTCTCGTTATCCCGGACACCGCCAAGGAGAAGCCCCAGGAGGGTGAGGTCCTCGCGGTCGGACCGGGCAGGTTCGAGGAGGGCCAGCGACTCCCGCTCGACGTCGCGGTCGGCGACATCGTGCTCTACAGCAAGTACGGCGGCACCGAGGTTAAGTACGGGGGCGAGGACTTCCTGATCCTCTCCGCCCGCGATCTGCTGGCCAAGATCTACAAGTAGCACCCGGCCGACCCGCCCACCTGTCCGCCCCGGACGCGCGCCGGCTCGGGGCGGACACCCGCGGGGACCCTCAATCCGTCGCCGCCCACTGTCGGTGACGGACGAACCAGCATCCCGACAGAAAAGGAAGTGCACACGGCGATGCCGAAAATCCTGCAGTACGACGCCGACGCGCGCCGTGCCCTCGAGCGGGGCGTCAATGTGCTCGCCGACGCCGTGAAGGTGACGCTCGGCCCGCTCGGCCGCAACGTCGTCATCGACAAGAAGTTCGGCGCCCCCACGATAACCAACGACGGCGTGACCGTCGCGCGCGAAGTGGACCTGCCCGACCCGTACGAGAACCTCGGCGCGCAGCTGGCCAAGGAGGTCGCCACCAAGACCAATGACGTCGCCGGCGATGGCACCACCACCGCGACGGTCCTGGCGCAGGGAATGGTCAAGGAGGGGCTGCGGGCCGTTGCGGCGGGCGCCAACCCGATGGACCTCAAACGCGGCATCGATGCCGCGACCGAGGCGATCGGTCAACGTCTTCGGGAATCCGCGCGCGAGGTCGAGACCCGCGCGGACATGGCCAGCGTGGCCGCGATCTCCGCGCAGGACAGCGGGATCGGCGAGCTGATAGCCGAGGCGTTCGACAAGGTAGGCAAGGACGGCGTGATCACCGTCGAGGAGTCCAACACGATGGGCCTCGAGCTGGAGTTCACCGAGGGCATGCAGTTCGACAAGGGCTACATCTCGCCCTACTTCGTCACCGACGCCGAGCGCATGGAGGCGGTCCTCGAGGACCCGTACATCCTGATCTACTCGGCCAAGATTTCCTCGGTCGCGGACCTGTTGCCGGTCCTCGAGAAGGTCATTGGGGCCGGCAAGCAGTTGCTGGTGGTGGCCGAGGACGTAGAGGGCGAGGCCCTGGCCACGATGGTGGTCAACAAGATCCGCGGCACGTTCACCTCGGTCGCGGTCAAGGCCCCGGGCTTCGGGGACCGGCGCAAGGCGATGCTCGAGGACATGGCCGTTCTGACCGGTGCTCAGGTTGTCAGTGCCGAGATGGGCCTGAAGCTCGACCAGGTGGGCCTGGAGGTGCTCGGTACAGCCAGGCGGGTCGTGGTGACGAAGGAGGACACCACGATCGTCGAGGGCCAGGGTGCGTCGGACAAGGTCGACGCGCGCATTGCGCAGATCCGCGCGGAGATCGAGAACAGCGATTCCGACTGGGACCGCGAGAAGCTGTCGGAACGGCTGGCCAAGCTGGCCGGCGGCGTGTGCGTGGTCAGGGTTGGCGCGGCCACCGAGGTCGAGCTGAAGGAGAAGAAGCACCGGATCGAGGACGCGGTCTCCGCGACGCGAGCGGCGATCGAGGAGGGCGTGATCCCGGGTGGCGGTTCGGCCCTCGTGCACGCCGCCGCGGCGCTCGAGGACGGCCTCGGTCGTTTCGGTGACGAGGCGCTCGGTGTGCGCGTCGTGCGCCGGGCGGTCGATGAGCCGATGCGCTGGATCGCCCAGAACGCCGGATACGAGGGTTCGGTGGTCGTCGCGCGGGCCCGCACCGAGGCGACGGGCTTCAATGCCGTGAACGGGGAGTACGGCGACCTGATGGCCGCCGGCGTGATCGACCCGGTCAAGGTCACCAGGTCCGCGGTGGCCAACGCCGGATCGATCGCCGGGATGTTGCTGACGACCGAGACGCTGGTCGCCGAAAAGCCGGAGGAAGAGAGGCCGGCACCCGGCGGACACGGGCACGGGCACGGGCACTGAGCTGCCTCACATCGGCCCGGACGCCAGGCGTCCGGGCCGATGCCGTTCCGGGGATCGGTGCAATTGTGACTAATGTTGCTGAAGTGATCGGCGTGCCGTCGGGCGGCCCGCCCTGCCACAGGGCACGCTGGTGCCTCCGGTTGGCAACCGGTCCCGTCGCATTCCGTTCCGGACTCGATGAGGATCGGGCTATCGTCGGCGAGGAGAAGCGATGGCGACGATCCTGGTGTGCGACGGCTCCCCGTTGATCCGGGAGCAGCTGCGCCGTGCGGTCGGCACGGTCCAGGGCGTGGAGCGGGTGGTGACAACGGCGACCGAGGACGAGGCGTTGGCCCATGTCCGGGCGCAACCGCCGGATCTGGTGCTCATCGACGCGGCGGGGACCTCCCGCGGCAACGGGGCCGCGGGTACCGTGCGTCGGATCCGGGCGGCAGACCCGAGCGCACGGGTTCTCATGCTGACCAAGCCGGACGACACCGATGCGTCGGTGGTGGCCGCGGTTGCCGCGGGCGCACGCGGCTATCTGCGCAAGGACGCCAGTCGCGCGGAGGTGCGGGTGGTGGTCGGGCAGGCGCTGATCGAGCCCAATCCGATCGGCGAGCCCGGGCTGCCCGGTGCCGACGAGCGCCCGGCGCCCACGCTCACCGAGCGGGAGCTCGAGGTGCTGGCCGGCATGTGCGAGGGCATGAGCAACGCCGAGATCGGCCGGTCGCTGTTCTTGTCCGAGGACACCGTGAAGACCCATGCCCGTCGGCTGTTCCGGAAGCTGGGCGCAGCCGACCGGGCGCACGCGGTCGCGATCGCTTTGAGGCGTGGGCTGGTCAGATAGGGGAGCGTGGGCATCGTTGGCGTAACGCCGGGCGATCCGGAACCGATTGAGAATCGGACGGACCGGATCGATCTTCGTGAACTGGCGGCCGCGGCCACTGAAGGTGACCAACACGCTACGGAAGCGTTGCTCGGCCACATCCGACCGATGGTTTTGCGCTACTGCCGGGGTCGGCTTGGACGCCTGCCCGGCGCCGACCACGCCGCCGATGACGCGGCACAGGAGGCCTGCATCGCCGTGCTGACCGCACTGCCGCGTTACCGGGACGAGGGCCGGCCATTCGAGGCCTTCGTGTTCGGCATCGCCGCGCGGAAGGTGGCCGACGTGCAGCGGGCCTCGGTACGCGCAGCCGTGCCCACGGAGACGCTGCCCGAGGTTCTCGACTCTTCCGCGGGGCCGGAGGAGGCAGCCCTGGCTGCCGCCGAGGCGCGGCGCGCGCGAGACCTGCTGGCGAAGCTGCCGGATCACCTGCGCGAGCTCATGGTGCTACGAGTGGCCGTCGGGTTGTCCGCCGAGGAGACCGGGCGTGCGCTGAACATGACCCCGGGTGCAGTCCGGGTCGCCCAGCACCGGGCGTTGAATCGACTGCGCGCCCTCGCGGCCGAGGAGGTCGGATCCTGATGTCCGACGACCTGCAGTTCGCCGCGTTGCACTCCGACGACGCCCTGCTCGACGCGCTGGGCGCTCGCACGCTGGGTGCGGCCCTGGGCATTGCCGAGGGCGTGGACCAGAACCTGTCCGGGGACGTCGTCGCGCGGCTGCTCGGCGCGTACGCCACCGAGATCGACACCCGTCCGGGTCCGCTGACCGGGCTGCTGCGGCCGGGTGTGGCCGCGTCGCGTCCGGATCGTGCGCTGGCCGCGGTTTCGGCCGATGCACCGACCCAGATCGGCCACCGGCGCCGTCCGGACAGCCGACAGCACCGGCTGGTTGGCCCGCGGGCCGCGGCCGTCACGACGGTGGGCGCCCTGGTGCTTGGTCTGAGCGGGGTGGCGGCGGCCGTCACCGGCGGGGGGCCGTTCAGCGACCTTCGCCGGGTGGTCAGCTCGGTCACCGGCTCCTCCGACGCTGAACCGACGCCCGCGGAGAGGGCGTTGAAGCTGCTCGTCAGTGCCGAGGCGGCGATGAACGACGGGCATCTCAAGCTCGCCGCAGACCGGCTCGCCCAGGTCGAGGCGCTGCTGCCGCTGGTCAACGATCCGGATATCGCGCGGACACTGAGCGCCGACCTGGACGCGCTGCGGCTGAGGTGGCAGGCCATCGCGACACCCGCGGGAGCGACGGTGGCCCGCCCCGGGTCGAAGTCTTCCCCCGGTGGGGCCCCAACCAGCCAGGTGCCCGGCGTGGCCGGCCCGAACGGGATCACGCCGGCGGGCCCGAGCGCCTTCCCCGAGCCGCTGGTGCCCGGCACCGGTGTCGCCGACCCCACCCAGGACCTGTCGGCGGTCAACAACTCCGGGATCGGATCGACCAAGGACCAGCTGAAGAACAAGGCGAAGCAGAAGCTTGGCCACCCCATCCCGTCCCAGGCCCCGCTGCCGGATCAGGCGCCGTTGGGCCGCACTCTGCCGGCCCCCGCCGGTGGTATGCGTGGGCCCATGTCGAACGATTTGGCCCGCCAGATCGCGGCGTGGGAGCTGCTCTACAACTTCGGTGGCGACGCCCTGGCCCAGCCGGACCCGGTCGACGCCATGACCCGCGGGCCGTCCCGCGCCGGAAGTCACTGAACCCGGCCGCGCCGCAGTCCCTGTCCCGTCGGGTGGCGTTAAAATCGAAACCGGGCAAGTGATTTTCGCTCGCCCCGGAGCTGCCAGACCCGCAGCCAGAATGCCGGACGAGGGGGCGACAGATGAGTCTTGCCGACGAGTTGGGTCCGGGTGAGTACCCGGACAAATTCGCCCGGCTCGGCCTGACCTTCGACGACGTCCTGCTGCTGCCCGGTGCCTCCGACGTGGTGCCCAGCGAGGCCGACACGACCAGCCGGCTGTCGCGGAACATCACGCTGCGGGTGCCGTTGATCTCCTCGGCGATGGACACCGTCACCGAGGCCAGGATGGCGATCGCGATGGCGCGCCAGGGCGGCGTCGGGGTGCTGCATCGCAACCTCTCGATCTCGGACCAGACCGAGCAGGTCGACGTGGTCAAGCGGTCCGAGGCCGGGATGGTCGCTGCGCCGGTGACGATCGGGCCCGAGGCGACCATCGGCGACGTGGATGCGCTGTGCGCCCGCTACCGCATCTCCGGGGTTCCCGTCGTCGATCCCGACGGCGTACTGCTCGGCATCGTCACCAACCGCGACATGCGCTTCGAGCAGGACCCGACGCGGTTGGTCCGCGACGTCATGACGCCGGCGCCGTTGATCACGGCGCCGGTGGGTACCGGGTCCGCCGCGGCCTTCGAACTGCTGCGCACGCACAAGATCGAGAAGTTGCCGCTGGTCGACGATCGGGGCCGGCTGAAGGGCCTGATCACGGTCAAGGACTTCGCGAAGTCCGAGAAGTACCCGGCGGCCACCAAGGATTCCGGTGGCCGGTTGGTGGTCGGTGCCGCGGTGGGCGTCGGCGACGAGTCGTTCAAGCGCGCCATGGCGCTGGTGGAGGCGGGCGTCGATTTCCTGGTCGTGGACTCCGCGCACGGGCACTCCCGGGCGGTGCTGGACACGCTGGCCAGGATCAAGCGGGAGCTGGCAGAGCTCGGGCGCGCGGTCGACGTGATCGGCGGCAACGTCGCCACCCGCGAGGGCGCCCGGGCCCTGATCGACGCCGGCGCCGACGGGATCAAGGTCGGCATCGGCCCCGGTTCGATCTGCACCACCCGGGTGGTGGCGGGGATCGGCGTCCCGCAGGTGACGGCGATCCACGAGGCCGCGTCGGTCGCGGGCCCGGCCGGCGTGCCGGTCATCGGCGACGGGGGGCTGCAGTACTCCGGCGACATAGCCAAGGCACTGGTGGCCGGTGCCGACACGGTGATGCTCGGCAGTTTGCTGGCGGGGGTGGAGGAGAGCCCGGGCGAGTTGTTGTTCATCAACGGCAAGCAGTACAAGTCCTACCGGGGCATGGGATCGCTGGGCGCCATGCAGACCCGCGGCCTGGCCCGGTCGTACTCCAGGGACCGCTACTTCGCGGACGAGGCCGCATCGGACGAGAAGCTGGTTCCCGAGGGCGTGGAGGGACAGGTGCCGTACCGCGGGCCGCTGGAGGCCGTGCTGCACCAGCTGGTGGGCGGACTGCGCACGGCAATGGGCTACGTGGGCGCCGGGGACGTTGCCCAGCTTCACGAACGGGGCAAGTTCGTCCGGATCACCGCGGCCGGGCTGAAGGAAAGCCACCCGCACGACGTCCAGATGACCGTTGAGGCGCCCAATTACCACAGCCGGTGATGCCATGACCGACATCGAAGTCACTGAACTACGACAACCGGTGATGGCATGACCGAGATCGACATTGGTCGTGGCAAGCGCGGCCGGGCAGCGTATGGCTTCGATCAGGTGGCAATCGTGCCGAGCCGCCGCACCCGTGACCCCGAGGAGGTCTCCACCAGCTGGCAGATCGACGCCTACCACTTCGAGCTTCCGATCATGATCGCCCCGATGGACAGCGTGGTTTCGCCGACCACCGCAATCGAGATCGGGCGCCTGGGTGGCTTGGGGGTGCTCGACCTCGAGGGTCTGTGGACCCGCTACGACGACCCGATGCCGCTGCTCGACGAAATCGGCTACCTCGCCGAGGAGGAGGCGACCGCCCGACTCCAGCAGATCTACGCCGAGCCGATCAAGGAGGAGCTGATCGGCTCGCGGATCAAGACCATGCGGGACGCGGGGATAACCACCGCCGCGGCCCTGTCCCCGCAGCGCACGGCGCAGTACTCGCGCGCAGTGGTTGAGGCCGGAGTCGACCTGTTCGTCATCCGCGGCACGACCGTTTCCGCCGAGCACGTGTCAGGGCGAGCGGAACCGCTCAACCTCAAGCAGTTCATCCACGAGCTGGACGTGCCCGTGATCGTCGGCGGCTGCGCCACGCACCAGGCCGCGCTACATCTGATGCGCACCGGGGCGGCCGGGGTGCTGGTCGGCTTCGGTGGTGGTTCCGCGCACACGACCGCCGAGGTGCTGGGCATCTCGGTGCCGATGGCCTCGGCCATCGCCGATGTTGCCGCGGCGCGGCGCGATTACCTGGACGAATCGGGCGGCCGTTATGTGCACGTCATCGCCGATGGCGGGATGACCACCAGCGGAGAGATCACCAAGGCAATAGCGCTGGGCGCGGACGCCGTGATGATCGGTTCGCCGCTGGCGCGCGGGGCCGAGGCGCCCGGCGGGGGTTGGCACTGGGGCACCGAGGCGCATCACGCGGTGCTGCCCCGTGGCACGAGGATGCACGTCGGGACGATCGGCACGTTCGAGGAGATCCTGCTGGGGCCGTCGCGGCAGCCAGACGGCTCGATGAACCTGGTCGGGGCGCTGCGCCGGGCCATGGCGACCACCGGTTACTCCGAGCTGAAGGAGTTCCAGCGGGTCGAGATCGTGGTTATCTCCTAGGGCCCGGCGTTCCCCTTCTAGGCTGGTGACCGTGGGGACGGGACGGTTGGGGCCGGCGGAGCGCGAGGCCGCATGCGCGGCGCTGGCCTCCCGGGAACTGGACTTACTGGTGGTCGGTGGGGGCGTGGTCGGCGCCGGGACGGCGTTGGACGCGGTGACCCGTGGACTGGACGTGGGGCTGGTCGACGTTCGGGACTGGGGCGGGGGCACCTCCAGCCGTTCGAGCAAGCTGATCCACGGGGGGCTGCGCTATCTGGAAATGCTGGACTTCGGGCTGGTCCGCGAGGCGTTGGCCGAGCGCAGCCTGCTGCTCGCCGAGATCGCGCCGCACTTGGTGCGGCCCGTCCCGTTCCTGTATCCGCTGACCCACCCCGGTTGGGAGCGGGCCTACGTCGGGGCCGGGATTGCCCTCTACGACGGGCTGGCCGCGATCGCGCCCGGCAAGACCGGGGTGCCGAGGCACCGTCACCTGACGAGGCGTCAGACCCGACGGCTGATGCCCGCGCTGCGGCCGGATTCCTACGTCGGCGGGATCCAATACTGGGACGCCCAGGTCGACGATGCCCGGTTCGTGGTCAGTCTGGTGCGCACCGCCGCCGCGTATGGGGCGCATTGCGCCCCCCGGGTTCGGGTGATCGGCTTCCTCCGCGAGGGCGAGCGGGTCGTCGGCGCCAGGGTGCGTGACACCGAGTCCGGCGCCGAATGGAAGGTGAGGGCCCGTCAGGTCGTAAACGCCACGGGCGTGTGGACCGACGACACCCAGGCGCTGGTCGGCGAGCGCGGCCAGTTTCACGTCCGCGCCTCGAAGGGCGTCCACCTGGTGGTCCCGCGCGACCGAATTCACGCCTCGATGGGCCTGATCGCCCGCACCGAGGACAGCGTGCTGTTGGTGATCCCCTGGAAGCGCCACTGGATCCTCGGCACCACCGACACCCGATGGGAGCTGGACAAGGCACATCCCGCGGCCAGCCGGGGCGACATCGATTACCTGCTGACCCAGGCGAACAAGTGGCTGGCCACTCCGCTGGCGCGGGCCGACGTGCAGGGTGTCTACGCGGGGTTGCGGCCCCTGCTGGCCGGGGAGTCGGAGCAGACATCGGCGCTGTCGCGCGAGCACGTGGTGGCGCACCCGGTGCCCGGTCTGGTGGTGGTGGCCGGCGGGAAGTACACGACCTACCGGGTGATGGCCCGCGACGCCGTGGACGCGGCCGTGCACGCCCTTAACGAGCGCGTCCCGGCCTCGTGCACCGACCGGATCGCGCTGGTCGGCGGCGGCGGATACCAGGCGGCCTGGAACTCCCGGGAGCGCACCGCGGCCACCACCGGGCTGCACGTGGCCCGGATCGAGCACCTGCTGCGCCGCTACGGAACCGATCTGGGGCCGGTGCTCGACCTGGCGGAGGCGGATCCGACCTTGCGTGAGCCGCTGACCGGGGCGGAGGATCATCTGCGGGCCGAGATCGTCCACGCCGCGGCCTGGGAGGGTGCCCGGCACCTGGACGACGTGATGACCCGACGGACCCGCATCTCCGTCGAGACATTCGACCGCGGCGTCGGCGCCGCCGCCGAGTGCGCCAACCTCATGGCCGGCGTGCTGGGGTGGACCGCCGAACAAACCGCCAACGAGATCGAGCACTATCTCGCCCGGGTGGCGGCCGAGCGGGAGTCGCAGGACCAACCCGACGACCGGACCGCGGACGCGGCCCGGATGGGCGCGCCGGACATCGTGCCGATCCGCTGACGGCCGGCCAGACCGGCCCCGAGGCCTGGGTGCCCGGCCCGGGTGCGCCCGGGCCGGGCACCGGTGGCGGCGGGTGGCGCGCAGGCCTTGGCCCGTGCAGCTCGCCCCGCCGGACGCGGGGGGACGCCTTGGCGCCCGGCCCCGCGAATGGTGTCGGTTAAACGATTCTGGCCGGCTCCGGTCACGCACGCCACCTCGGGGCGGTGATCCCACACCGGCACGACCGCGGGCACCCGGTGTGCGAGGATCCGAACGTGGGTCGGGCATGACAGGGGACGCGCCGCGGGCGCCGGCGGCCCGGCCGGTGCTCGTCGTGGACTTCGGCGCCCAATACGCGCAGCTGATCGCCCGGCGCGTCCGCGAGGCCCGGGTCTACTCCGAGATCGTGCCGCACACCCTCCCGGTGGCGCGGCTGCTGGAGCGCGACCCGGCGGCGATCGTGCTGTCGGGAGGGCCGGCCTCGGTTTATGCCGAGGGTGCCCCGGCCCTCGATCCAGCGCTGTTCGCCGCCGGCGTGCCGGTGTTGGGCATCTGTTACGGGTTTCAGGCGATGGCCGCGGCCCTGGGCGGGGAGGTGGCGCGGACCGGGCTCTCCGAGTTCGGTCCGACCCCACTGACCGTCCTGACGCCCGGGGAGCTGCTCGCGGGTCAGCCGGCCGCGCAGACGGTGTGGATGAGCCACGGCGATTCCGTGCACGCCCCACCGTCGGGGTTCGACGTGTTGGCCACCTCCGCGGGCGCCCCGGTCGCCGCGTTCGAGGATCCGGATCGGCGCCTGGCTGGGGTCCAATATCACCCGGAGGTCGTGCACACCCCGACCGGCCAGGCCGTGCTGGAGCGGTTCCTGTACCGCATCGCGGGGATCGCGCCGACCTGGACGATGGTGAACATCGTCGCCGAGGCGACCTCGGGGATCCGGGAACGGATCGGCGCCGGGCGGGCCATCTGCGGGCTGTCCGGCGGGGTGGATTCCGCGGTTGCCGCGGCCCTGGTGCAGCGGGCGATCGGCGACCGGCTGACCTGTGTGTTCGTCGACCACGGGTTGCTCCGGGCGGGGGAGGCCGAGCAGGTCGAACGCGATTTCGTCGCCGCGACCGGTGTCGAGCTGGTCGTCGTGGACGCGCAAAAGCGCTTTCTCGACGCACTGGCCGGTGTCACCGACCCGGAGGCCAAGCGCAAGATCATCGGGCGGGAGTTCATCCGGGTGTTCGAGGGCGCCGCCCGCGAGGTGATCGCCACCCACGGCGGCGCGGTGGAGTTTCTCGTGCAGGGCACCCTGTACCCGGACGTGGTCGAGTCGGGGGGCGGGGCGGGCACCGCGAACATCAAGAGCCACCACAACGTCGGCGGGCTGCCCGACGACCTCGCCTTCCAGCTGGTGGAGCCGCTGCGGATGCTGTTCAAGGACGAGGTGCGCCGGGTCGGTGTCGAGCTGGGTCTGCCCGACGAAATTGTCTGGCGCCAGCCGTTCCCCGGGCCCGGTCTGGGCATCCGGATCATCGGCGAGGTGACCGCCGAGCGGCTGGACGTCCTGCGGGAGGCCGACGCGATAGCGCGCGAGGAACTGCGGGCGGCCGGACTCGACCGGGAGATCTGGCAGTGCCCGGTGGTGCTGCTGGCCGACGTCCGCTCGGTCGGCGTTCAGGGCGACGGTCGGACGTACGGGCACCCGGTAGTGCTGCGGCCGGTCAGTTCCGAGGACGCGATGACCGCGGACTGGTCACGCATTCCCCACGATGTGCTCGCCAAGATATCGACCCGAATCACCAACGAGGTGCGCGAAATCAACCGCGTGGTCCTCGACGTCACCAGCAAGCCGCCCGGCACCATCGAGTGGGAGTGAGGGCCCGCCGCCCAAGGCCGGCGCCGTGCCAACCCCGACCATCGGACGAACGGATGATTCCGGCCGGTTTCGTCCCGCTTTCCGGTCGGCGCGGAACCGTCGTGACATCGGGCACGTCTCAGCTGCAGCCGACGAACGTCGGTGCGGGCAGAGGAGCTGTGGCGGGACGATGGGTACGATCTCGAGGGCCTACAACGCGTTCATCAGCCTGGCTACCGATAACGGCACCGTGCACGATCGCGGCACCGTGTTCATGTTCGTTGCCGCGGCTCTGATCTGCCTGCTTTCGATCTACTTCGTCTACAACGTGGCGGCGATGACGATCAACGGCGTGCGGCGCGTCGTTCAGTTCGGCCTCTCGTTCGTGACCGTGGTCGACGAGCGCATGCCGGCCGAGGCACGCTCGATCGCCTGACCCGACGTCAGCTTGCCGCAGGGGTTGGAATCTGCGGGCCCAGGAACTGCGTCCGGTACAACTCCGCGTAGCGGCCGTCGGCGGTCAGCAGGTCCGAGTGGCTGCCGAATTCGATGATCTTCCCGTGCTCCACGACGAGGATTTCGTCGGCCGCGCGGACGGTGGACAGTCGGTGCGCGATCACGATGGCCGTCCGGCCGGTCAACGCCTCGCCGAGGGCGGCCTGGACCGCGGCCTCGGAGGTGGAGTCCAGGTGGGCGGTCGCCTCATCGAGAATCACCACCCGCGGACGGGCCAGCAGCAGGCGGGCGATCGTCAACCGCTGACGTTCGCCGCCGGACAGGCGATAGCCGCGCTCCCCGACCACGGTGTCCAGCCCATCGGGCAACGCGGCAACCAACTCGGTCAGCCGGGCACGTTCGATCGCGTCGGCCAGCTCGGCCTCGGTCGCCTCCGGCCGCGCCAGCAGCAGGTTCGAACGGATTGACTCGTGGAACAGGTGTCCGTCCTGGGTGACCATTCCCAGCGCGCCGCGAATGTCCGCGAACGACAGATCCCGCACGTCGACCCCGCCGAGGCGCACCGCACCGGAGTCGACGTCATAGAGCCGGGGCACCAACGCGGCAATCGTGGATTTGCCCGCCCCCGACGAACCCACCAGCGCCACCATGCGGCCGGGTGCCACCGTGAACGAGACGTCGTGCAGCACCTCGACCCCGCCCCGGGCGTCCAGCACCGCCACCTCCTCCAGCGAGGCCAACGAGACCTTGTCCGCGGCCGGGTAGGAGAAGCGCACGTTGCGGAACTCGACCCCCAACCCGCCGGCGGGCAGGGCCACCGGGGCCTCGGGTTCGCGAATCAGCGGCGGCAGATCCAGCACCTCGAACACCCGCTCGAAGCTGACCAGCGCGCTCATCACCTCGACCCGCGCCCCCGCCAGGGCGGTCAGCGGGGCGTAGAGCCGGGTCAGCAACAGACCCAGGCTGACCACCGTGCCGGCGGCCAGATGGCCGTGCAGCGCGAGCGCCCCACCCAGCCCGTAGGTCAGCGCCAATGCGAGCGCCGAGACCAGGGTCAGCGCGGTCATGAACGTCGACTGCGCCATCGCGGTGCGCACCCCGATATCGCGCACCCGGGCGGCCCGGCCGGCGAACTCTGCCGACTCCGCGCTGGGCCGGCCGAACAGCTTGACCAGGGTCGCGCCGGGCGCGGAGAAGCGCTCGGTCATCTGGTTGCTCATCGCGGCGTTGTGGTTGGCCGCCTCGCGCTGCAGCGCCGCCAGGCGGGAGGCCACCCGGCGCGCCGGGATCACGAAGATCGGCAACAGGGCCAGTGCGAGCAGCGTGATCTGCCAGGACAGGGTCAGCATGACCGCGCCGGTGAGCAGCAACGTGACCAGGTTGTTGACCACGCCGGACAACGTGGTGGAGAACGCCCGCTGCGCGCCGATCACGTCGTTGTTCAGCCTGGACACCAGCGCGCCCGTCCGGGTGCGGGTGAAGAACGCTACGGGCATGCGCTGGACGTGATCGAACACCGCGATCCGCAGGTCCAGGATCAAACCCTCCCCGATGCGCGAGGAGAACAACCTCGTGACCACCCCGACAGCCGCATCGAGGACCGCGATCGCGCCGATCAACGCCGCCAGGCCGACCACCCGCGAGGTGCCGCGATGGGCGATGATCGCGTCGATCACCCGGCCCGCGAGCAACGGTGTGGCGACCGTGAGCACCGCCGAGGTGATGCTGAACCCGACAAATATCACCAGCTGCCGGGAGCGCGGGCGGGCAAACGCCGCGATCCGCCGCGCCGTGGCCATCGACAGCGGGCGTTGCTCCTTGGCGTTCATCGCTTGCCACATGGAGTGCCAAGCGGTCCGTTCCATGCTCACGCTCGCACCTCGCTTCGCTCGGCGGCGCGCGTGACTAACACTGCCGTGCTATTCGTTCGCTCGCTTCGCTCGCTCATGGACCTCCGGCAGCCGCGGGCCGGTCAGTGGACCGTCCGCACGGCCCGCAGTCAAGGTAAACACGCCGGCGCCGAATTCGATGCCGAATCGGTCGGCCGGGGTGGGCCGTGAGCGGTCAGCTGCGGGTGAGGACCTGGTAGACGACGGCGGACTTGGCCAGCTCGTGGAAGTACTTGATCAGCGTGACGCAGAAGCCGACGCCGCTGATCCCGACGGCGATGACGGCCACCGAGCCCCACAGCACCAACGGCGAGACGGCGACATGGGCCAGCCGGCGATGTGCAACTCGAGTCTCGGTCAGCGTGGTGCCCTCGGTGGCCCCGGAGACCCCCAGATCATCCTCTGCGCCCTCGGGCAGGACCTCCTCGTCCAGCCACTCGACGTCGTCCTCGTCCAGTTCGTACTCGACCGGGCCGCCCTCCGCCTCGGACTGGGCGGCGGCCCGGACGGCCTGGGTGGACAGCAGGTAGGAGGCCACGCCCATCAGCACGAACAGGCCAATCTTCGTATACAGCGCGTAGTAGTAGGGGAGGCCGTAGGGCTGGTGGCGCAGCGCCGAAAAGTCCGAACCGGTGATCGGCGGGTCGTAGATGGCCTGCTTGAACAGCAGCCACAGGCCGGTGCCCAACGTCACCACGTAGGTCGCCCACATGATGCTGACCAACAGCTGGCGCCTGACCTGCAGGATGTGCAGGCCGAAGGCGGAGGGGACACGGCGCAACTGGGGCACGGCGACCAGCGCGGACAGCACCGCGGCCAGCAGCCAGGTGCTGGCGAAAATCACGTGCACCTGCAGCATCACCACGTGGAAGAAGTTGCCTTTTGGCCTGGGGAAGGAGGGACTGGTCGCCGCGGCGACCACCAGGGTCTGGGCACTCATCCTTGACGCCTTTCACCTACGGTCATTAACTCTTTGCGCGAGCCTACGGCCGGGGGCCGAATGTGTCCATGAAACCCAGCCGTACCGAGCGGCGGCCGTCACGCGATCGGCCCAGAGCCGGTGTGGGCGGGCGCCCGAACTCCCTACGCTGTCAGGTCACGAGGTCGACTCGTCCCGGTCGGCCCGGCACCGGTCGCCGCTGCGCCGCAGCGGACCGCAGCGGGAGGGGTCGCGTCGTGGACAACGAGGTGGAGGCGGTGCTCGCGGCCTCGCGGGTGCTGATGGGTGTCGTCGCCGATTCGGTCGCCCCGGTTGCCGAGTTCATCACGATGTCCCAATACCGCGTGCTCGTGATCGTGGCCACCCGCGGCTCGGTCAACCTGAACTCGGTTGCCGCCGCGCTCGGTGTGCACCCGTCGAATGCGACCCGGGCCTGCGACCGTCTGGTGGAGGCGGGCCTGCTGGCGCGGACGGAATCCGCGGTGGACCGCCGCCGGGTCGATCTGGCGTTGACCCCCGCAGGCCTCGAGTTGATCGGGCGGGTCATGGACCACCGGCGCGCCGCGATTGATCGGGTGCTGACTCGGATGAGCCCGCAGGCCCGCGGGGAACTCGCCTCGGTGCTGGAGGACTTCGCCGCCGCCGCAGACGCCCCCGTTGAGACCTCGATCGACTGGGCCACCCACGCCCAGCCGGCCGCGCCGCTGGCCGCCCTCGCCTGAGCGACGTCGCGTCAGGGCGATCCCCGGCCCCCCGGCGGGCAACGTCGCCAACGGCTTGCGGCTGGGCCCGACGGCCTAGACTCATCGATGAGATGAGCACCCTGTTCGCGGCGACCGCGGCGAGTTCGAACCGGGCCGACGAACTGCTGGCCAATCTGAACCCGCCGCAGCGTGAGGCCGTCGTTCACTCCGGCGGGCCGTTGCTGGTGGTGGCCGGGGCGGGTTCGGGCAAGACCAGGGTGCTCACCCGACGGATCGCCCATCTGATCGAGGTTCGCAAGGTGCGTCCCTCGCAGATTCTGGCGATCACGTTCACGAACAAGGCGGCCGGTGAGATGAAGGAGCGGGTGGCCGCCCTCGCCGGGGCGGCCGCGCCGCAATGGGTGTCGACCTTCCACTCGGCCTGTTTGCGGCTCCTGCGCCACGACGCGACGCGTCTCGGCTTCCGATCCGGGTTCTCCGTCTACGACGAGACCGACTCGCAGCGGCTGATGCGCATGGTTACCCGGGACATGTCGCTGGACCCGAAGCGGTTCAACCCCAGGACCATCCTGAACGCGATCGGCGCGGCCAAGAACGAATTGATCGACCACGAAACCTACGCCGAGCGCGCGGAGGGTCCGATCCAAACCACCTATGCCGAGTGCTACGTCGAATATCAGCGCCGGTTGCGGACCGCCAACGCGATGGACTTCGACGATCTGATCATGGTCACCGTCAATCTGCTACAGGCCTTCCCGGAGGTGGCTGAGCACTATCGCAGACGGTTCCGCCACGTGCTGGTCGACGAATACCAGGACACCAACCATGCGCAGTACGTACTGGTCCGTGAACTGACCGGGGGCGTCCACGATGCCGGCGAACTCCCGACCGGTGAGCTGTGCGTGGTCGGCGACGCCGACCAGTCGATCTATGCCTTCCGCGGCGCGACGATCCGGAACATCGCCGAGTTCGAGGCCGACTTCCCCAACGCGCGGGTGATCCTGCTTGAGCAGAACTACCGCTCGACCCAGACGATCCTGTCCGCGGCGAACGCGGTAATCGCGCGCAACTCCGACCGCAAGCCGAAGAACCTGTGGACCGATCGGGGCCGGGGCGAGCCGATCGTGGGTTGGGTGGCCGGGGACGAGCACGAGGAGGCGACCTTTGTCGCCAATGAGGTCGACCGGTTGCATGACGCGGGACTTGCCGCACCGCGCGACGTGGCGATCTTCTACCGGACCAACGCGGCCTCCCGGGTGTTCGAGGAGGTGTTCATCCGGGTCGGCCTGCCCTATCGGGTGGTGGGCGGGGTGCGCTTCTACGAGCGCAGGGAGATCCGTGACGCGTTGGCCTACCTGCGGGTGCTGGCCAACCCGGCCGACGAGGTATCGCTGCGGCGGATCCTCAACGTGCCCAAGCGGGGGATTGGCGATCGCGCAGAGGCCTGTGTCGACGCCCTGGCCTCGCGCGAGGGCATACCGTTCGCCGAGGCGCTGTTGCGATGCGAGGAGGCCTACGGGATCGCGACCCGTTCGTTGAACTCGATCCGGCTGTTCAACGATCTGGTCTCCGGGCTGGCAACGCTGGTCGAGGCCGGCACGCCGCCGGCCACGGTGCTCGAGGCGATCCTCGCCGAGACCGGTTACCTGCGCGAGCTCGAGGTCTCCACTGATCCCCAGGACGCCGGCCGGGTCGAGAACCTCGCCGAGTTGATAGCCGTGGCCCGCGAGTATGAGGAGACGGCCGAGGATGCCGGCGTGGCGGGTTTCCTGGAGCGCGTCGCGCTCGTCGCGGACTCCGATCAGTTGCCTGACGCGGAATCAGATGTCGATTCTGTTTCGGATGACGGCGGACAGGTGACGCTGATGACCCTGCACACCGCGAAGGGCCTGGAGTTCCCGGTGGTGTTCCTGACCGGGTGCGAGGACGGGGTCTTTCCGCACCTGCGCGCGCTGGGGGACCCGGTTGAGCTGGCCGAGGAACGCCGACTGGCCTACGTGGGCATCACCAGGGCACGCGAACGGCTCTACCTGACTCGTTCGGAGCTGCGGCGCAACTGGGGCAGCCCGCAATGGTTCCCCGCCTCACGGTTCCTGGAGGACATCCCCCCGGACCTGGTCGAGTGGCGGCGCACCTCCCAGCGCACTGCGCAGCAGGCCCTGGCTGCGGCACCCTCGGCCGCTGCGCGACCGACTGGTGCCCGGGTGGTCGACATCGTGACGCTGAAGGTCGGGGACCGAGTCACTCACGACACCTTCGGCCTCGGCACCGTGATCGCCACGGCCGGTGTCGCCGAACGTTCCGAGGCGACGGTCGACTTCGGCGACGGCGCCCCGAAGCGGCTGCTGTTGCGTTACGCGCCGGTGCAGAAGCTTTGAGCCAAGCTTTCTGAGGCTGCGTCAGCGCGCGCGGTTCGGCGCCGCGGAACTACGGGTGCATGCCGTGGGCGCGCAGCCAGGGCATCGGGTTGACCGGGTCTCCCCCGCCGGGGCGCACCTCCAGGTGAAGGTGCGGTCCGGTGGTGTTCCCCGTGGAGCCGACCCGGCCGATGACCTGACCAGCCGTCACGGGCCCGCTGCGGACGAGAATCCTGGATTGGTGGGCGTACCAGATCTCGGTGCCGTCGTTCAGGCGCTCGATGGTCTTCCAGCCGTACGCCCCGTCCCAGCCGGACCAGATGATGATGCCGCTGCCGATTGCGCGGATCGGGGTACCGGTTTGGCAGGCGAAGTCCTGACCGGTGTGCCCGTGCGACCAGAGCCCGCCGCCGTCACCGAAGCCGGCGGTGAGGTGATAGCCGTGGACCGGCAGGAAGAACGAGCGAGCCAGCAGCGCCAACCGCGCGGCCTTCTCCCGGGCCAACTTCAGCGCCCGCTCCAGAGCGTCCTGCTTGGCCTTCGCCGCGGCGGCGTCCGCGATCCGCTTGTTGAGCGCGGCCCTGGCTCGATCCCGGCTGGCGCGGGCGTCCGCGGCCGCCAGATCGGGGCCGGCATCGGAGCGGGTCAGGCCCACGGTCGAGGCGCGCGCCAGATCGGTGTTGTGCCCACCCAGCGAAACGGCCCCGGAGTTGGTCGCAAGGGCGCCCACCGCAGCGACCGCGACCGCCGCCGCGCCCGCCACCAGGGCCTGGGTGCCGGAGGGCGGGGCCTTGGGCGTGCCGCGCCGCCGCCGGTGCCCCCGCGCGGCCGTGATGGGGATGACCGGGGCGGGCTTGGACGCCGGCTCGGGGGACTGCCCGACCTGCGGGCTGGGCGGGACGGCAACCGTCCCGGATGGCGCGGGCTTGCGCCGATGCCCACCGGAAGCGGGCTTGGTCAGCTCGGCGGCGGTGCTCGCGGCCGGTCGCCCGCGGTGTCCGGTCCCCGCTCCCGCCGCGTCCCGGGCGGGTGGGATCGGCTCGACTCGACGCCGGCGCCCGCTCGGGGGACCGGCCGGGACCGCGGTGGGCGATTCGGTGCGGCGGCGCCGTCCGGTAGGTGGGACCGCGGCCGGCGCGTCGACGGATGAACCGGATGGTTCGGGGCGGCGGCGCCGTCCGGTCGGCGGGACCGCGGCCGGCGCGTCGACGGCTGTCTCGGGGCGGCGGCGCCGACCGGTCGGGGGAGCTGCCGACGGCGCGTGTACGACCCGTTCCTCGGCGCTCGGCGGCGCCTCGTCGGTGGCCGGACGCCGACGCCGACCGGTGGGGGTGGCCACCTGAATCTCGATTGCGATCGGGAGTTTGGCCGGAGCTGCCGGTGGGCAATCTGTTACTCGAGTGGCGGAAACAACCGGGCCGGACGGCGGGCAGCCCCCGGCAGATTGTATTTGCGCGTCCGCAGCGCCGGCATCACGCGCGTGTCGGCCAGTCGGCACTGGGAGGGCTCCCGGCGGGGTCGTCGAGTTAACGGGCAGCGAACAGACCGTATACGCCCCCGAGTCATCGACCCACGGACCCGGGGCAAAAAACGCACAAAGTGACGACCCTCTCAAGCGGCTGTCACAACGGGTCACAAGATCAGGCCCCTTCTGTCACGCCAAGTTATGGGTTTGCGAGTTCCGGGGGGACAGAAGAGGAAAACTCGGACGAAACGCTATCGTTCCGTCGCTGCACCTGCGGGGTGCTGATCACTCACGGTGACCTCGCGGAATCGCCATCCCGTTGCCCCGTACCGGGCCCCGGTCACGGGTCACTAGGCTCCCCGTCTAGTCCGGCAGAGCCGTTTCCGGGCGACCGCTTTCCGACGCCGGCTCCTTCGCCCGCGTCCACCGACGTTTGGGGGCGACCTCGTGGATTTGTTCGAGTATCAAGCGCGGGAACTCTTCGCCAAGCACGGCGTGCCGGTGCTCGGCGGGGAGGTTGCCGAAACCCCCGAGCAGGCCCGCGCGGCAGCGGCGAAACTGGGCCCCCGGGTGGTCGTGAAGGCGCAGGTCAAGGTGGGCGGCCGGGGGAAGGCGGGCGGCGTCAAGCTCGCCGACAACCCGCAGGACGCGGCCACCAAGGCCGAGGCGATCCTCGGCATGGACATTAAGGGCCACATCGTGCGGCGGGTAATGCTTGCGCAGACCGCCGAGATAGCCGACGAGTTCTACGTGTCGTTCCTGCTCGACCGGGCGAACCGGACGTTCCTGGCAATGGCGACGACTCGGGGCGGGATGGACGTCGAGGAAGTGGCCGCGTCGACGCCCGAGCTGCTGGCGAAGATCCCGATTGACGCCAACGTCGGGTGCGACGCCGCGAAGGCTGCCCAGATCGTGGCCGCCGCGGGATTTCCCGCCGAGGTGGCCGACGGCGTCGCCGACGTGTTGGTCAGCCTCTGGCGGGTCTTCAGCGAGGAGGACGCCACGCTGGTCGAGGTGAACCCGTTGGTCAAGACCGCGAGCGGCGCGCTCCTCGCGATCGACGGCAAGGTCAGCCTCGACGAGAACGCCGATTTCCGCCATCCCGATCACGCCGCGTTCGCCGACTCCGCGGCCGTCGACCCGCTCGAGGCCCGGGCCAAGGAAAAGGACCTCAACTACGTCAAGCTCGACGGCGAGATCGGGATCATCGGCAACGGTGCCGGCCTGGTCATGTCGACCCTCGACGTGGTCGCGTACGCGGGCGAGCGGCACGGCGGCGTGAAGCCCGCGAACTTCCTCGACATCGGCGGCGGCGCCTCCGCCGAGGTCATGGCCAACGGGTTGGACATCATCCTGTCCGACCCGAGTGTCCGCAGCGTGTTCGTGAACGTGTTCGGTGGCATCACCGCGTGCGACGCGGTGGCCAACGGCATCGTCTCGGCGGTCGAGCTGCTGGCCAGCCGGGGCGAGACGATCACCATGCCGCTGGTCGTCCGCCTGGACGGCAACAACGCCGTCGAGGGCCGTCGGATTCTCCAGGCGGCCCGCCTGCCGCACGTCGAGATGGTCGACACCATGGACGGCGCCGCCGATCGGGTGGCCGCCCTGGCCGCCCGCTGAGCGCGGCCCGGCGCAGCCCGAGCTGACCCAGCATCAGAATCTAAGGACGGACGAGCAGTGGCAATCTTCCTGACCGAGAACAGCCGAATCGTGGTGCAGGGCATGACCGGCTCGGAGGGGCGCAAGCACACCCAGCGGATGCTCGCCTCGGGAGCCAATGTGGTCGGCGGCGTGACGCCGGGCAAGGGTGGCCAGAAGGTGGAATTCGAGGGTGCGTCACTTCCGGTGTACGGCTCGATCGCCGAGGCCGTCGAGGACTCCGGGGCCGACGTCGCGGTTGTCTTCGTGCCGCCGAAGTTCACCAAGGGCGCCGTGGTCGAGTCGATCGACGCCGGCATCCCGCTGGTCGTGGTGATCACCGAGGGGGTGCCGGTGCACGACACCGCCGCCTTCCACGCCTACAACGAGGCCCGCGCGGGGGTCACCCGCATCGTCGGCCCGAACTGCCCCGGGGTCATCTCGCCGGGCAAGTCCAATGCGGGCATCATCCCGGCCGACATCACCAAGCCGGGACCGATCGGGTTGGTCTCGAAGTCCGGGACGCTGACCTACCAGATGATGTACGAGCTGCGCGACATCGGCTTCACCACCTGCGTGGGCATCGGCGGCGACCCGGTGATCGGCACCACCCACATCGATTGCCTGCGGGCCTTCCAGGACGACCCGGAGACCGCGGCGATCGTGATGATCGGTGAGATCGGTGGGGACGCCGAGGAGCGTGCCGCGGAGTTCATAGCCGCCAACGTGACCAAGCCGGTGGTTGGTTACGTGGCGGGCTTCACCGCCCCCGAGGGCAAGACCATGGGTCACGCGGGCGCGATCGTTTCCGGGTCGTCGGGGACCGCGGCGGCGAAGAAGGAGGCCCTGGAGGCCATCGGGGTCAAGGTGGGCAAGACACCGTCGGAAACCGCGCGACTGATGCGGGAGATCGTCTCCACGCTCTGAGGTATTCGCCGCAGGCGCGGCCGACCGCGGGTCAGCGCCAGTCCGAGAGCACGTAGGCATCCGCTCGGTGGTAGGCGGGTTCGTCGGGACGATGCATCGTCACGCCCTGCAGGCCCGCGCGGAAACCCGCCGCGGTGATTCGGCGCATCGCGTCGGAGCACGCAAAGCTCAGGCCGACATCCAGCCAGTCGGCACTCCGGCTCGCCGCGAACGACTCGCATGCGCTCAGCAGCCGATCGAAGTCGTCGCCGTGGCCCGGCCGCACCGCACCGAACTTCACGTAGCAGGTGCCCGAACCCGCCTCACTGCCGGACCCGACGTGGCACACGGCGAAGCCGGCCAGGGCATCTGAGGTGGCCAGCAGCACAGTGTCGCCGAGCCCCGCTGCGGCGGTGGCCGCGATTTCCCGACCCAGATCCAGCCCCGGATGCACCACGTCGGCAAGCTCGGCGCACGCGACCAGCGCAGCGGCCCTCTCGGCCGGCGCGAGGTCGGACAGTGCCCGGGCCGATGTCGCCGGGGCCGGGTCGACGGCCTTGCGCAGCAGGGCCGTCAGCGCCCGGGGCCAGAAGCCGAACCGCGCGTACAGGCCCACGTGCTTGGGGCTGTGGGCGAAGGTGAACAGCCCCGCGTGGGTCGTGCCCCACGAGGAGAAGCACCCGAGCACCGGTTCCATCAACCGGGCGCCGATGCCGGTGTCCCAACGCGACGGGTGCACGGTCAGCGGGCCGAAGAACCCGACGCTGCCCCAGTTGGTGGCGAAGTTCGACCCGACGAGATCGCCATCGATCGTTGCGGCGAATGCCGCCGAAGGTTCGGCGCGAAACCGCGTCCGGACGTAGTCCACGTCGCCCATGAAGCTCGCCGGGTCCGGAAGCCCCAGGAACGTGCCGAACGCGAGCCGCATGACGTGGTCGGCGGCGTCGAGGTCGCCCTCGACGAGCGGCCGGACGGTGAGTTGTGGACCCGGGGTGGTCCGGCTGGTTCGGCCTGCGGTCACGGCCCCTCCTCGCTGTGTTACGGGGTCGGCAACGTGCGCTGAAATGATGGCGCCCAGCGCGACCATGTCGCAGGCCGGCGTCCGGCTTCCACCAGCCACTGTTGGCCGAACCCCAGCCCGCCGTTTTGGCACCGTTACCCCGCTGCCCCGGTTCGGAGAACCGAAGCGATCGGGCAAGATCTCGGGGATGAATGTGGAGCGGCGGCTGGCGGAGCTCGGGCTGGTCCTGCCGAAGGCGATGATCGTCCCGGCCGAAGTGAAGATCCCGTTCGCGTGGGTGCGCCTGCGCGGCAACCGCGCCTTCGTCTCCGGTCACGGCGCCCTCGATCCCGACGGGTCACCGACCGGTCCCTTCGGGAAGGTTCCGGCCGAGGTGAGCCTGGAGGAGGCGCAGCGTTCTGCTCGCCTGGCGGCCCTGGCCGTTCTGTCCAGCCTCAAGGCCGCCCTCGACGATCTGGACCGGGTCACCGCCTGGCTGATGATCAACGGCCACGTGAACGCGGAACCCGGTTGGCCGCAAACAACCGCCGTGATCAACCCCGTCTCCGAGCTGGTTCTGGACCTGTACGGGCGGCAGGCCGGCGCCCACGCGCGGACCGCGATCGGCGTCGCCGCGCTGCCGCTGAACCTGCCCGTCGTCATCTCTGCGGAGATCGAGATCACGACGACCTAGCCCGGCCCGTCCCCGAGCCCGCCGAGGCATCCGCCGTGACGATCCCGGACCCCGCCGCTGCCTGAGTATCACCCCACCTCGCGCTGGGGCTGGTCTTGACGGTGCGCGACCGGGCGGGACGCGGCGCGCAGCGGGTGAGTGTCGGTCCGTGATCCGGGGCCGGCCCCCCGCCACAGTTGTCCGGTGGTCACGATCCCGGCGCCCGCGCGGGCGGTACGAGAGCGCGCATCGGGAGGTGAGGCGTCGCGAGGTGGTTGGGAACTCGCCGCCGGGGCGTTGGCCGGGGTGCTCGCCGCGGCCGTGGGGCTGGCCGTGTTGTGCGCGGTCGGCCTGCTGCTGTGGGCGACCGGGCCGGCCTCGTCGCCGGCGGGCGCCGGGGCACCGCTGCGGACCGCCGCCGCGCTGTGGCTGTTCGGAGTGCGCGCACCGCTGCAGACCCCGGACGGGCCGATTCACCTGGTCCCGCTCGGCCTGACCGCCCTGCAGGGATTGGCCGCAATCCGGGCCGCCGGTTGGGCGGCCCGCACCTCGGCAGCCCACGACACGGGTCCGGCGCTGTTGGTCATCGCGGGGTTCACCGCTGCGTTCGGAACGGCCTCGGCGGCCGCCGCCCACCTCACCGGGGCTCACCCGGTCTCGGTCCGCCTGTTGCCGGCACTCGGTGCGGCCACGCTGTTCGCCGCGTGTGCGGCCGTGCTCGGCGTCACGCCGCACACCTGGGCCGCGGCCGTGCTCGTGCGTCGCATGCAGCCCTACGGGGCGCCGCTCGGGCGTGCGGTCACCGCCTCCTTCCTGTCGTTGCTCGGCGGCGGTTGCCTGATCGTCGCCGCGGGTCTGGCCGTCCACCGGGGCGGTGTGGCGCGAGCGTTCGCGGAGCTCGGCGGTGGAATCGG
>Ga0157362_1000074_pt1 | contig 28173 bp, 25 predicted proteins | sample AttlaeALBM3_FD_111480 | JGI IMG/M metagenome (GOLD analysis project Ga0157362, IMG submission 111480) | Fungus gardens microbial communities from leaf cutter ant in Ribeirão Preto, State of São Paulo, Brazil - Atta laevigata ALBM3 | ecosystem: Host-associated > Fungi > Mycelium > Unclassified ... | reverse complement strand
CGCGACGTAGGCGCCCGGTGCCGCGGCCCCGTTGCCGGCGGCGATGGCGACCGGCACCGCCCCGGTCATGCCGACCAGCGGCGCGGCGGCGGCGACGACGAAGAACACGATCCCGAGAACACCCAAACGATTCGGGCGCAACCCGTCCTTCGTCCCGCCAGCGCGCACCGGAGCCGAGGTGGTCACGGGGGCACGTCCAATGTGGGGTTGCGGTCGAAGAAGCCGACCGGTCGCAGGGTGAAGCCGGCACGGTCGACGGGCATGATCGGCCAGTCCTCCGGGCGCGGCACATGGGTCAGGCCGAAGGTGTGCCACACGACCAGGTCCGTGCCGTCGAGATCGCGGTCCGCGGCGACATAGGCAGGCAGCCCCGCTCCGCCGGGATGCTGGTTGACGAAATCCCCGGCGGAGTACCGCTCCCGCGGGTCGTAACGGGTGACCCACAGATGCCGGGTGGCGAAACCCGCCCGCCGTGCGATTGAGGAGTCGGGGTCGGCCAACAGCGTGGGCAGGCCCTCGGGCACCAGCGCGTAGGCCACCGGTTGACCCAGCGCGTTGCGCCGATCCGGGTTGACGATGTGCCACACCCGATTGACCGACTGGTTGGCGCGGCGTTGCGCCGCCGCCTCGGTGCGCAGCGTCCGGCGGCGGGTGGTGAACGCGTTGCCCCGCGGGTTGTCCGGGCCCATCGGTACCGCGCTGACGTCGACCTCCTCGACCCGGTTGGCGATCCCATCGACGGTCATGTCGAGTCGGGCGCTGAACAGGTGCTGGTGGTACGGCGCGCCGAGGCCCGGCGCGACCTCGCTGGCGTACGGGTGGGTACCGCCGGGATGGGGATGGGCACTGGTGAACGGGATCCCGGTGGCCTTCGTCTCGAAGCGGATCGTGCCGTCGAGGTACAGGTACCAGTAGAAGCCGTAGTCGTAGTTGCCGACGGTGGTGAAGAACGAGACGACCAGCCGACGCTGGCGGCGGGTCTGCGTCGAGCCGGACCACAGATCGCTGTGCTTCCAGAGGATCCCGTCGTCCTCCTCGTGGATGCAGATCGCTTTCGGAAGCGAGCGCGGCCGGCCGAACTCGTCGGCGATCACGACGTCCAGGTAGGTGATCTCCCCGACGCAGTCACACCCGTGGGCGAGCGTGTTCGCGTACCGGCCGAGCAGATATTCACCGGTGTCGAAGTAGTTCTGCCAGGAGCGCACCGGCGACGGGTCGGCGTACGGGACCACCATCTCCGCGATCGAGGCGCGATAGACGATCGGGCGGCCGTCGAAGCCGACCTGATGCAGCAGCAGTCCCTCGCGCACGTCGAAACCGACCCACAACGACCACTTCTCCCACTCCAGACGGTTGCCGTCGAGGGTGAAACTCGGCCCCTCGGGCTGGGTGATCCGGATCGGGCGCTGCGTCGTTCGCGGCGGGCCGCTCACCGCGGGGTCGTAGTAGTTGCCGCTGGTCACCGGCAGCGGCACCGCACCGGTGTCGATCACCTGGTCGACGACCCGGTTCAAAGTGTCGACGTAGGCGACCAACCCGTCCACGGGATGGGCCCACGCCGAGTCGTGCGGGTCGTGCTGGACGAACGCCAGCCCCCGCAGCAGCCGCCGCCCTACCTCCTGCGGGTAGTCCACGGCGAACACGCCCGCCGACAGCGGCGCCACCCGCACCGTCGACACATCGAGCCCGCGTGCCTCCAATGCCGCCCGCCACCGACGGTCGCCGGCCAACAGACCCTCGACCAGCGCGAACTCCTCGTCGAGCACCGGCAACTGCCCACTCGTGGCCGGATCCAGTTCGAGCACGGACACGACCGCCCCCGCGCCGCAGTCGACGACCACGTCCCGGGAAACCTGCTTGGCCAGGTCGAGCAACAACACCCGGAACCGGCGCGGGCACTCGTGCGGTGCCGCGAGCACCTGCGCCTTGTCCGGCTCGTCGAGCCCGACGTAGACGAACCGAGTGCTGTCGGTGACCAGGCCGGCGGAGTCCAGCAGCTCCCGCACGCGGAGGATCTCGCCCGGTGAGACCGCGTCGAGCGGGTGCATCGCGATGCCTGCCGGACCGACCATGCGGAATCCTTTTCGTCTACAATTGTTGACGTAAACTCCCTTGCCAAGTTAGCATCCGCATGCACGAGTTGGGAAGAGGTCCGCGCAACGAGCAGATCTGACCCGCCGATCCGGGGCCACTCGGCACCGCCGCCAACGGGCCAGGAGTTAGGTCATCCGTTACCTGCGGGAATCTCCGCAGCCTGCCTGTCGAGCACCTCGGCCGATCGGCCGGCCGCTGCACGTACCGTCACCCAGATCCCGTTGAACCAGGGGTTGCCCGATGGCCGGTCCAGCGAATCGACCTCGTTCGAGGTCAGGTCGTTGTATCGGCCACCGCCTGCGGCCACCGCGGTGCGCCAACCGCCTTGGTGACCGAAATGCGGCGCGAGGCCCGCGGAACCCGCGACGACCTCATCGGTGACCGTCGCCAGTGCGGTGATCGACCCGGTGGCCGAACTGATGGTCACCTCGTCGCCGGTGCCGATCGCCCGGGCAGCCGCGTCGTCGGGGTGGATGCGCAGCCGCGCCGTGCGGTCGCCGAGCAGGCTCGGCACGTTGTGCAGCCAGGAGTTCTGCGAGCGGTTCTCCCGGATGGTGAACAGGCGTAGCTCGTCCGGATCGCCGCTGCCGCGGGTGGCGATGAGCCTGGCCATCTCATCGGCGAACACCGGGTGGGCCAGCTCGACCCGTTTGGATTTCGTGCGCAGCCGTTTGCGCAGCACGCCGGTCGGGCAGCGCTCCGCGAGTTGGACGGCGCCGTTGGTGCGCAGCAGTTTGCGCCGGCTGATCCCCCGGCGACGCAGGCCGAACAGGTCGCCGTCCCTTCCCAGTCGCATGAACGCGTCCACGCCGACGTGCGGCGGAAGGCGAACGCCCAGACGTCCCATCAGCTGGGCGCCGGGCGCGGGCGAGGGCAGCAGGTCGATCCGCTTGCAGATCTGGTCGATGATCCACCAGTCGTCGCGCGCCTCGGGTGGCGCGGTGACCAGCTCGTCGGTCCACTGCGCGTTCGGCACCGCGTAGTGCAGTTGGCCGAAGATCGGGAAGCCCTCGCGTTCCAACAGCAGCTTCGGCGGCAGCACGTAATGCGCGTGCCGGTTGGACTCGGTGAGGTAGGGGTCGAGCGATATGTAGAGGTCGAGGGCGGTCAGCGCCCGCTCCATCTCCGGGGAGTTCGGCGAGGTGGCGACGAGGTTTGTGGAGATACCGAGGAACGCGCGGAGTCGGCCCTCGCCCGGCGTGAGCACCTCGCGCGGCAGGCAGGCCAGCGGCGTGGTGCCGAAGACCTCGGGCACCCCGTCCACCCGGCTGCGCCAGCGGTCGTAACCGTCCAGCTTGAACAGCGACGTAAACAGCTCTGCGTCGATCATCGGCCGGCTCAACACGACGCCCCCGGCCCGATCCAACCGGCCGGTGACCACGTTGAGCGTGTCGATCAGGTACTTGTTCAGCGTGGCGAACCGGCTCATCGAGACCCCGCACCGGCCATACACGCATCCGGTACGCGCCGCGGCCAAGTCCCGCGCCAGCGCCTCGATGACCTCCCGCGCGATGCCGGTCTCCACCGCGACGCGGTCGAGGTTCACCGGAGCCACCAGCTCGCGCAGGAACGCGGAGCCGGTCACCTGCCCCACGAGGTACTGACGATCCATCAGGTTCTCGTCGAGGATCACCTTGAGCAGCCCGGCCAGCAGCCAGGTGTCGCTGTCGGGCCGGATCGGCACGTGCTCGAACAGCTTCGCGGTCTCCGAGCGCCGCGGGTCGACGACAACCACCCGACCGCCGCGTTTGCCGATGTCCAGCAGCTTCTCCCGCACCCGGCCCACGGTCATCATCGAGCCGTGCGAGACCACCGGGTTGGCGCCGATCAGCAGCGCGAACTCGGCCCGTTCGAAGTCCGGAAACGGGTTGAGCAGGTTGTGCCCGTAGAGCAGGTGGCTGACCACCCAGTAGTTGTTGATGTCGACCGAGCCGGCGGTGAAGAAGTGCTTGGTCTTCAGCGCCGCGGCCATGCCGAAGGCGAGCAGGAACGCGCCGTAATTCCACCCGGTGGGGTTGCCCAGGCACAGCCCGACGCTCTGGGTGCCGTGCGCATCCACGATCGCCCGCAGCCGCGCCCCGATGTCGTCCAGTGCGACGTCCCAGGACACCGGGACGAAGCTGCCATCGGCCTGGCGTTGCAGCGGGCGGCGCACCCGGTCCGGGTCGTCGAGCACCTCGCCGAACACGGTTCCCTTACGACATGCAAAGCCCGCCGAATTGGGATGGCTCGCGTCTGCGCGGATCTCAATGAGCCGACCGTTTTCGACGGTGGCTTCCAAGCCGCAGCTGGCTTCACACACACCGCACCAGAACTTGTGCTCACCCATGGCCGGACTCTAGTGCCGCGTTTCCACCGGCAACGGCACCCCACCCCGCAACCGGTCGCACCCCGGGGCCGGTCCAGCCGACCTGGCGTGGGTCCGGCCGAACGGGTAACCGCTAAGTCGGGTGCGCCGTTCGAAACCTCCGCGTTATGCCGGGACCGAAAACTTGACGGACGCGCAATTGTGACGGTATCGACCGCCGAAATATCACCGCAGTACGGTTCGGCGAAAGCCAACGATTACTGCGTTCCGGGAGACAGCTCAATGCGTTCCTGCGCCACCGGTCGCCGTCGCCTGCTGCGCAACGCAGTGAAAACAACGGGGTTGGTTATTCCGGTTGTTCTCGCCACGGGCCTGGGCGCAAGCAAGCAAGCCGCCGCGACCGCCACCGGGAAATCTGGTGCACCGCCGGTCAAGATGTTCCAGGTCTTCCAGAAGAACCTCAATTTCCACCCCACGGAACTGGTCCTGCGGCCGGGCGACTCGGTGACCTGGACGAACCAGGAGAGCGATGACACCACGCACAGCGTGGTGCAGGGGAACGGCTCCGACATCGACTCACCCGACATCCAACCGGGCGAGACGTTCGTGTGGAAATTCGATCACCCCGGGGAATGGGAGATCATCTGCCGATTCCACCCGGACATGTACATGACGGTAGGTGTGGTGGGCAAGGACGGGAAGGTCCCTCCGGCCGCCCCGTCCGTGCCGTCCACTCCTTCGTTGCCGGCGAACCCGACGCCGTCCCAAGGCACGGTACCCGGCATCACCGGCCTGCCGATCGCGCACCACCGGGCAGCACCGCGGACGCCCTGAGACACCGGACAGGGGTCAGGGCCACCCGGGTTCAGTGGCTCCCACCCCCATTTCGCCGTCGTCATTTCCGTTGCATCGCGGGCACCAGCATCGAGCAGGCCGCGTCGGAGAAGCCGTCGTCGCTGACGGTCTGCCGGAACACGCGATCGCCGATCAGGATCCGGCAGGTAACCGGTTCGCCGGAGTCCGGGTAGGCAGCCGTCATGTCGGCCACGGCACCCGCCAGGCCGACCGGAATCGACAGCGTCATCCGCCACGGCAACGCCATGTGCATCGCCACGACTCGATGGTAATCCTGCCCGTCGGCGTACTCGATCCGCGGCGAGGTACCCGTACCGAGGACCTCGTAGGTGACCCGCGCGGTCGAGGTCTGGAACACCTCGTCGCCGCCGCCGTGCGACCATGGCCGCCACGCGAACATCGTGCCGGTCACGACCAGCGCCATTCCCGTGGCGGCCCAAAGGACGATCGGCCGCCGCAAACGCATCGGTCGACCTGACACACGGATCCGCTGCAGCCCCATCGCTCTTCTCCATCCTCACCCGGTTCGGCACCCGTCCGGATCGATTTGATTGCACGACTGTCGCCGGATCCTGCGTCGGCCGCGTCACCGTCCGATGAACCGGACGTTTCCCGCCGACTCAAATTCGCCTCCCGGCACGCCGAACCCGAAAAATAAGTGGCAACGCGCGAGTAGGTCCGCTAATGCAAATTCCGGCAATGGGCCGGTGATTGAGGTCCTGTTTACATATTCGGAATTTAGCCGACCAACCAGTGCAACCGCGACCCGTTCTACTGTGCCGCATCGTCGGACGGACGGGACCGGATACGCCACTCGACCGACGCGTGAACCTGTCCGGCGGGATCGGAGGTGAATCACAGCAGCCATTTGTCGGTCCCCACGGCCGTGCAGGACGGTCCAGCGACGACCGTCCGGATATCGGCTTTCGCCTCTGCAAAGCGGCGGTTCCGTCCTGGAACCGACCGCCGGCGGATTGATCGAGCATGCCCCGGGGCCGCTTTTCATCGAGTCATCCGCATACCGGTCGGCCCCTGCATGTGTCGCTTTCCGGGGTCCTTTCCGGTCGCGCAGACAGGGAAGGTCGATGTATCTCAGGAAACAGGACAGGAAACATCCCGGCACCGCGAAACCGGTGTTCGGTCGAGCGCTGACGCTGACCGCGGCGTCGGCGCTATTGGCGGCCGGTGTGGTGGGCGGTGCAGGAGCCGGTGCGGCTGCCACGGTCGACCGTGCCACGAACATGTCGCCGCTGCACAGCCAGCCGGCTGATTTCGACCCGCCGGTGGCGGTGGGGCCGCGGGCGGCCACGTTCAACCTCGGGGATGCCCAGGGCGCCTGGTACGACACCGGGATGACCGTCGCGGGCACGCGGTCGTTGGCGGTCGCCGAATTGCCGACCGCCGACCCCGCGGAGGTCAGCGGGTCGGGAGCGGTGACCACCGCCGGTCGTGTCGTGGGTGGCGGGTTCCTGACCGGCAAGGCGGCGGAGTCGGTGCTGAACCCGATCCCCAACCTCGCGAAGCTCAACCCGAGCGGCAAGACGCTGGGACAGCTCGGGATCGACGCGGACAAGCTGCTCAATCTCGGCCGCACCCGCAGCTACGTCCGTCAACTGCTCCCGGCCGGTGACCCGCGCGTCGCGCAGGTCGACCGGTTGACTCACGCCTTCGCAAGGGAGATGGCGAACGCTCCGGCCGACAAGCCCTACCAGATCGCCAAGAGCGCCAACGGCGCCCCCATGTACGCGTTGTTGAAGTCCATCCGGGCCGATTACCCGAACACGTTGCCGGTGACGGTGAACTTCGACGTCGGCATGCCGATGACCGAGCAGGCCCACACGTCATCGGCGCTGGTCTGGCCCGCCGGTGCACCGGGGATGCCGTTCGACCAGGCCGGTGCCTGGAAGGGCACCCGCACCGTGCAGTTGAGCAAGCCAGGTCTGTACGCGTTCGGCTGCAAGGTGCACCCGTACATGCTCGGCGCGGTCGTGGTGACCGACCCGCTGGTGCCGGGGGTGGACCTCGGACCGAAGCTGCAGATCAAGAGCCGCAAGCTGAACGTGCCGTCCTCGGCCGACATCGTGTTCCAGTTGGTGAACAAGTTCTTCGTCATCACCAACCCGGCCAACTGGCAGCACTACAGCGACACGGCCGACACCACCTGGGACCCGAGCTTCGCCCCGGCGCCGATCATGACCTTCGGTGCCTCCGGTCCGGAGCTGATCCCGGACCTGGACATGTACATGAAGGACAAGTTCCACCTGCCCAAGACGTTGCCCAAGGCCGGTCAGACACCGGGGGTCCCCGGGGTCGGTCAGGTCTGGTTCGACACCCAGATGGAGAAATACGCGGGCAAGGACAAGTCCGGCGCGGCCACGATGCTCAACGCGGAGAGCTGGAAGATCGAGCGCAAGATCGCCGCGCCGGACATCGACATGAACAACCCGCACAACATGTGGACGGACAAGGACGAGAAGTACATCTACCAGACCGAGTGGTTCGGCCACATGCTCGATGTGTTCGACCGTAACACCGGCCAACTCGTCCGCCGGATCGAAGTGGGCCCCTCCCCGACCCATGTGATGACCCGAACCGATACCGACCAGCTGCACGTCGCCCTGGGCGGTGGCGGGGAGGTCATGGAGCTCGCGCCGGGGGCCACCAAGATCGACCGCAAAATCCCGGTGGGCTCCCCGGACGAGCCGATCGCCCACCCGCACGCGCACTGGATGTCCGGCAACGCGAAATGGATGGCCACGCCCAACGTCAACCTCTACAACGCCTCGATCGTGGACATTAAGAAGGGCACGTTCCGCCACGATGAGACCGGCGAGTTCCCCATCGCCACCGGCATGGACCCGGCGAGCAAGCGGACCTACATGGCCGACTTCCTCGGGGCCACGATCTCCTGCATCTCGTTGGAGGAGCCGGCCTGCATCGGCGACAGCGGCGCGAAGGTGCACTACAAGAAGATCGACCTGTGGGACAACTACGACCCGATCAAGGGTTCCAACGGTGGTGGTTGGGGCGGTCTGCCCATCCAGATCGCGGTCTCGCCGGACGGTTCCACCGGCCTGGCGGCCAACACCTTGACCTCCTCGATCACGGTGTTCGACCCGAAGACCGACAAGGTCGTGGGCTGGTTGCCGTGTGACGCCGGCTGTCATGGAGTGAACTTCGGGGCGAAGAAGGGTGGCGGGTACTACGGCTACATCACCAGCAAGTTCGCCAACGTCCTCACGATCGTCGACATCGACGGAAAGGCATCGGACGCAAAGGTCGTCGGGAAGTTGTTGACCAACGCGATCTCGGACACCAAGACCGACGACAACGTCGTCGACTACGCCGGCATGGGCGGCCAGGGGATCATCCCGATCCCGATCGCCTACGAGGGCTGGGTCGAGCACGCACCGCACAACGCGACCAACGACCAACTCACGTGCCAACAGCGCAACCCGCTGAAGTTCGCCAAGGCCTGCGGGAACAAGCAGTAACAGGCAAAGCGCAACCGTTCTGAGGCAACCTCAAGCCAGACCCCGGACCGGAGCATGCCAGCTCCGGTCCGGGGCGCACACCACGGGAGGATTTGCACGATGCCGCACGCCCACCGATCCGGCCGCCACGCCCGATCCGGCCGTCCGGTCCGGCACACCGGATCATCCACCACGCGCGCCGGTCGACGACTCCTCGGCCTGACCGCGGTGGTCACCCTGATCCTGGCGGCTGTGCACGGCCAGGTCGGCTCGAGCGCGCACACCCTGGCCACCCACACGTTCACGGTTAATGCCATGGCCGGGCCGACACCCGCGCCCACCCCCGGGGGCGCTCCCGAGCTCCCGCCCCGACCGATTCTCGGCCCCAACGTGCAGAGCGTGCGCAACCTCGGCGACGGAACCAGACTGGCCGCCTGGCGCGTGGTCGACAACGTGAAGATATTCGATCTGAGGATCAGTCAGATCGATTGGCAAACCACGCCGGGCGTGACCCGCAAGGCGATGGCGATCAACGGCGGCGTCCCCGCCCCGACCATCCGCGTCAATCAGGGCGAACGGGTCCGGTTCGTGGTCCACAACAACCTGCCCGAACCCACCTCGATCCACTGGCACGGCATGGACCTGCCCAACGACATGGACGGGGTCCCGGGGATCACGCAGAAGGAGATCCCACCCGATGGCCAGTTCACCTACGAGTGGACGGCGATCAGCGCCGGGACCCACTGGTACCACTCCCACATGCACGGCGACCAGGAGGGCCGGGGTATGTACGGGGCCCTCGAGGTCATCCCGGCCGCGGACGACATCGCCGCCGACCGCGACTACACCCTGATCTTCGCCGACGGGCCACTCGGTTACGTCGTCAACGGAAAGGCCTTCCCGGCCAGCGTGCGGATGCCGGCGCGGGTCGGGGACCGGGTGCGGATCCGCCTGGTCGGCGCCGGGCCGGACCTGATCCACTCGATCCACCTGCACTCCGGCTTCTTCCAGGTCGTCGCCCAGGACGGCCACCGGCTACCGGCGCCCTACGAGGCCGACACCGTGGTGCTCGGGGTCGGACAGACCTACGACCTGATCTGGGTGCCCACCCGGATCGGGCACTGGATGATCCACTGCCACATCTTCGCCCACTCCGAGGCCAAACGCGGCATGACCGGGATGGTGACCTTCTTCGACGTCTACCCCGCCGACGGAGCCGTCGTTCCCAGCGTGCCCGGCACCGGCGCCGTCAGCCGCGACCGGGAGCCGCAGTCGTGACCGAGCAGTTCCCTGCACTGCTCGGCCCGGCCGCCCACGACATCCGCAGCCTCTCGCCGCAGGCACGCGCCGGGGTGCGCCGCGAAGTCGTCCTCGCCGTGCGCGACGGGATGACCCGCCTGGAAGCCGCCCGCAGGTTCGGCGTGTCCCGACGCACCGTGGGCGTCTGGGTGCGGGCCTACCGGATCACCGGTTCGGAGATGCTGCAAGAGCGACCCCGCGGCCGCCCGTCCGGGTTGCACCCGATCCTCACACCCGATCAGCAAATCGCGGTGCTGCAACTGATGCGGACCGGCTGCCCGTCGCTGGTCGGCCTCGAAGGGCCTTTGTGGAACCGCCGGTCGGTGCGCGAGCTTATTCGGATCGCGACCGGACATCGCCTCGACGCCGGCACCATCGAGCTCTACCTGCGCTGCTGGCACCTGACCTCCGCAGCCTGCCCGGAGCCCGAGCTGCGCAGACTCCGGCTCAGTTGCCACAAGATCAGCCCGCCGGGCGGCCGGCACAAAGATCCACCGGCGGCCCCAGAGCCCTGGCCGGTACTGGCCGTCGAGGGCGGCCACGGCGGGATCCAATTCCGGTTCTCCACCGAACCCGTCGGGCTCGACGCGGTCCGCGCCTTCGGCCGACACCTCGCCCAGCAGAGCCGGCGACCGATCCGGCTCTGGGTCTGGCGCTGGCCGGACGAGCATCTGGACATCCTGCGTGCCTGGCAGGCTGACCCGGGCCCGGGCTTGCTGGTCAGCACGCTGCCCGAGTGAACGTCGACCGATCCGTCGTGTCACCGGGTGTTCACCTCGGCGACCGGTGAGCACCGCCCCGCGACGGCGGAGACCACTGCGGCCCGCGCCGTTGCGCACGCCGGCGACCGGCGCACCTCGAGCACGGACGCGCCTGGCGCTGGCCGAACAACTCAACGCGTCGTTGCTCACCTGCGACGGCAAACTGGCCGCCGCGGCGGGACTGCGCTGCCACGTCGAACTGATCATCTGACCCTGCGCCCCCCGGGACCACCTTGAGCGGAGTCCGGTCGGGGCGGCCGGTGTCGTGCAACGGCTTGGGTGTGCCGGCCTGAAGGCCGTCAGCGTCGAGCCTCGGCGCAGCCCCGCCGTCCGGCGGCCAGGGGGAGGGTTCCGCCACCGCGGCAGATACGGTGCGCGGGCCGTCCCTGCGCCGTCGCTCCCGTTCGAACCGCCTGACCTGTGCTCATGCAGCTGACATCGTTGGTTCCGGACGAATGCCCGGCACTGCCGCGGAGGATGAGCCGCGCCGGGATGTGCGCTCCCGACAACGTCGCTATCCGATGATTGGCACTTGCCGTCAAGCGCACACGTTCTCCTGCCGGCAGCCTCGAACCGTTACCGGACGGTGAGGGATACATTCGATGGCCAGAACGATGCGAGCATTCGTGATCAACAAGCCGCACGACACCGCGGTGGTGGAGAAACCCGTTCCGGTTGCGGGGCCGACGGAAGCGGTCGTCCGCACGACCACCGCGATGATCTGCACCAGCGATGTGCACACGGTCGGTGGTGCGTTGCCGGTGGAGCCCGGGCGCACCCTCGGCCACGAGTCGGTCGGCGTCATCGAGGAGCTCGGCTCGGCGGTCACGGGGTTCGAGGTCGGCCAGCGGGTGTTGGTGTGCGGTCTGACTCCCTGCTGGGAGTGTGACTTCTGCCAGCGTGGGTTCAGTTCCCAGTGCGGCGGTCCGCTGGGCGGCTACAAGTACACCGTCCAGATTGACGGCAACATGGCCGAGTACTTCGTGGTCCCCGCGGCGCGGGCCAATCTCACGCCCATCCCCGACGAGATCTCCGACGCGCAGGCCGTCTACTGCTGCGACATGTTGACGACGGGTTTCGCCGGGGCGGAGAACTGCCACCTGCAATTCGGCGAAACTGTGGCGATCTTTGCGCAGGGGCCGGTCGGGCTGTGCGCCACCATCGGTGCCCGAATCATGGGCGCCGGGCGGATCATCGCGGTGGAGTCCCGCCCGGAACGCCAGGCCTTGGCACGGAGGTTCGGCGCCACCGACATCGTGGATTTCACCGTCGGCGACTCGGTCGAGCAGATCATGGACCTGACCGAGGGCGCGGGCGTCGACGCCGCAGTTGAGGCCTTCGGGTTCCCGCAGACCTTCGAGGCGTGCCTGCGCGTTACCAAGCCGGGCGGGCGCATTTCGAACATCGGCTACCACGGTGAGGACCCCTCGCCGCTTCAGGTCCCGCTGGATGCCTTCGGGCTGGGGATGAACGACAAGGCGATCCACACCGCGCTGTGCCCGGGCGGCAGTGAGCGCATGACCCGCCTGCTCCGACTTCTTCAGTCAGGTCGCATTGACCCGACGCCGATGACCACGCACACCTTCTCCTTCAATCAGATCGAAGAGGCCTTCGCGCTGATGTCGTCGAAAGCCGACGGAATCATCAAGCCGCTCATCACCTTCGCGTGAGCGTGCAGAGCCCTGCTCAACCCCGATGGGAGGATGTCAGCGACATGAAGACCCCGACGCTCACCCCGGTGTTCACCTATTACGGCGATTTCAATGTTGATCATATCGGCGACGGTCCATTCGGCCGACGCGTGATCGCGAACGTCACCGGCGGCGAACTGCACGGAGAGGGGATCAAGGCGGAAATCGTGGGAGCAGCCGGGGACTGGCTCCTCCTGGGCGAGGACGGGTTCGGCCGCCTGGACGTCAGGGTCACACTGCGCACCAGCGACGACGCGCTCATCTACGTGCAGTACTACGGCTTGATCGAGGTGACCGCCGAGATCGGCGCGATCCTGTCCGGTCAACCGGGCGAGACTGCGTTCGGCAGCCAGTACTTCTTCACCAATCCTCGCCTGGAGACCGGCAGCGAGCGGTGGGCGTGGGTGAATCACACGTTCTTCGTGAGCCAGGGCCGGCTGCTGGGGGGCCCGCGGGTCGAGTACCAGGTGTATCGGGTAGACAATCCCTGACCCTGGCCCACCCGCGCCATGTGCTCGCCGGCCCCAACCCCCTTGTGGTGTGGTAGCACCATGACAACGGGGGAACAGGCCTCGCTGGCCGAGATCGCCACCTGGTTGCGCGATTCGACCGATGAACTGGCCCAACGTCAACTCCAGTTGCTCCGCACCTCCTTCCCGTCCTACGCCCGCATCCCGGACGAGGAGCTGCTGCGTTCCGCGGCGCGCAACGTGGTGCGGGTGGCGGAAACCATCGAGGGTCAGGACGAGCTGCCGGTCGGGGTCCTCGAGGATGAAGCGACATCCGCGCAATACCGCGCGTTGCAGGGTATCCCCGCCGACGAGGTGTCCAGTGCCTACCGCGCAGTGCTCGCGGTGGTCCGCGACGCGTGCCTCGCCCGCGCCGCCGCGCGCGGCGTGCCGGTCGAGGCCATCCTGGCCGCGACCCAACGCCTGTGGGCAATGACCGACCGGTTGTCCGACCGCGTCACCTCCGCCCGGCGTGACATCGAGTTGGAGATGGTCCGGCGGGAGGAGCGCCAGCGCCTCGGGTTCCTGCACCGGCTCCTCGTGGGCTCGTTGCTGCCCTCGGAGATGGTGCACGTCGGCTCGGCGTACGGATTGGACGGCGACCGGCAGTACTGGGTGTTCCGCGGCCGTGGCGCGACCCCTGACCCGCACGCGTTGACCCGCCAACTGGAACGCTCCTGCACCGACCCCCGGTTCCCGCCGCTGATCGGCTCGGTCGAGGCCGACGTCGCGGGCGTGGCCGGGCGTCGGCCCTCGACCTCGGACGAGCTCGGCCTGGTCGCCACCATCGGACCGGTGCCACTGGCCGAGATCTCACATGCGTGGGCCGAGGCGACGCGGCTGCTGTCGGTCGCGGCGAAGTACGACCGGCGGGGGGTGGTGGACAGCGAATCGCTGTCGATCCGCATCGCCGTGGTTCAGGAGTCGGAGCTCGGCGATGCGCTGTACAACCGCTACGTCGCGCGTGTGCTCGCCCAGTCCCGGATCGGCGAGCTGCTGCTGGAGTCGGTGCGGGTGCTGCTGGCCGAGAAGCGCTTCGTGCCCGCCGCAGCGCAGGTGTTGAACGTGCACACGAACACGCTGCGCTACCGGATCGAGAAGTTCGAGGAGCTCACCGGGGCGGACCTGACCGACACCGAAACCATCATCAAGGTGTGGTGGGCGCTGGAATACTGGCAGGTCCATCGCCGCCACGACTGATCCTTCGTCCTGCGGCCCAAAAATAGAGCTTCTTATTCGTTCTGCGCTCCGTTGTTCCGGATGTGCCACTGCCCAAACATGACAGGCACAAAGCGACCAACGGAGGTCCGGCGTGGAATTCCTCGAAGCCGTGGGCAGCCGCCGCAGCGTGCGGTGGTTCAAGACCTACGAGCCTGTTGAGCGGGAGAAGATCCAGGAGATCCTGGAGGTGATCCGCTGGACCACCTGTCCCGGGAACCTGCAGCCGTGGCGGGCGATCGTCGTGTGGCGGGACGAACTGTCCGACGAAATCCGCGAAGAGTTGCTCAAGGCCGACAACTGGCAGGGCGCGCACGTACAGGCCCCGGTCTGGATCTACATCTTCGCCGACCCCGAGGCCGCCTACACCAGCCAGTTCGCGATCAACACCCAGCAGCTGATCGAGGTCGGTGCGCTGCCGTCCGCGTACGGCTGGAGCAAGACCCGTATCGAGGACGCACTGGAACGGGCCATGGAGACCCCGGCCGGCATGGCCTCGATCCACGAACTGCTGCACGACCTGCCGCACGAGGCGTCGGCCGCGATCGCGTACGCGGAGTCGGTGGGCGCTTGTGCGGTCGCGACGCTGGCCGCTGTCAACCAGGGCCTGGGCACCTGTCTGCACATGATCGCCCGCCCGGCCATGCAGGCGCGGGTCAAGGAGATCCTCAACGTGCCCGAGCACTGGATCCCGGTGTGGGTGCAGCTGGTCGGCTACTCGGCCGAGGACCAGAAGGCCGGCGGCCAGCGGCCGCGGCAGGACTTCGAGCAGACGTTCTTCGAGGGCCGCGTCGGCACACCGTTCGCCCGCGACCCGAAGGTCGTGGAAAAGATGAGGCGCGAGCGCTTGCTGCAGGCCCCGGCACCCACCCCGGGCCGGCGCGACGAGCTGATGTTCCTCGCCCGCATGTACGGCTACCCGGAGGACCAGGACGACTGATGGAGGACCTGCGCAACTACAAGTCCGTGCGGAAGTGGCTGGAGGTCCCGACCGGCCGGGGCTTTCAGCCGGTACGGGAGGACCCGATGGTGAAGCTCGCGGCGCTCGCCGAGTTCTGCGCCCACATCGGGGTTGACCCGGACACGTTGATCGCAACCTGCACGGACCTCGTCCCCACCGGCAAGGCCGAACGAAACAAGCACCTGAAGTCGCTGAAGACCTGGGTCACGGCGAAGGAACTGACGGACGGCAAGGCCACCAAGCTGGAGAACACCATCCGCGGGTTCTTCATCAAGAACGGCATCAAGGTCATGACCCGCCCCTACTCCGAGGTGTACCGCAGGGAGAGCGCGTGAACACCGGCGACCTGCTGACCAACGCCGCACGCAGCTACCCCGATCACCCCGCCTTCGTCTACGGCGGACGCTCCCGCACCTACGCCCAGTCCTGCGCCCGCGCGGACGCGCTGGCCCGAGCGCTTCTTTCCGACGGCTTGGCCATCGGCGAGCGGGTCGCGCTGTACCTGCGCAATTGCCCGGAGTTCATGGAGGTGCTGTACGGGGTGTGGAAGGCCGGTGGGGTCGTCGTGCCCCTCAACGCGACCTTCACCCCGGACGAGCTCCTCTGGCACCTCGACGACAGCGGCGCGGCCATGCTGGTCACCGACACCGAGGGCCTGCCTACCGTCGGTGGTATCCGCGTGGACCTGCCGGGGGTTCGGCGTGTGTTCTGCCACGGTGCCGCGCGGGGTGCGGGGGCGAACGCGTGCGACGGCATCCTTGACGACATCGTCGCCGCGCAGTCGGGGGAGCCGCTGCGCTCCGTCGAGCGCCGCGCGGAGGACTTGGCGTGGATTGCCTACACGTCCGGGACGACCGGGCGTCCCAAGGGCGCGATGCTCACCCACGGCGGGTTGATCGCACAGTGTCTGACGACGTTGGCGGACGTCGAACGTCTGGAGCAACATCACGTCGGCATGCACGCGGCACCGATGTCGCACGGCTCCGGACACAACTCGCTGGTGTTCACCATGAAGGCCTGCACCCAGGTCATCCATCAACAGTGGGGATTCGACGCTGCTCTGTTCCTGGAGCAGGTGGAGGCCTACCGGGTGGCGGCGCTGTTCATGGTCCCCACGCAGATCAAGTTGATCGTCGAACATCCCGACGTTCACACGCGTGATCTGTCCAGTCTGGAGTGGATCATGTATGGCGGGGCACCGATGTACCGCGAGGATCAGAGGCGGGCATTGAAGATGTTGGGCCCCGTCCTGGTTCAGATCTTCGGCCAGACGGAGATCCCCATGTGCGGCACGGTGTTGCCCCGCGCGGAGCACTCAGTTCATGACGGTGACGGTCGCGAAATGTCTGTCGGACGGGTGAGGGTGGGGGTGGAGATCCGCATCGAGGACGCGGAGGGCAACGAATGCCCAACGGGCGAGGCGGGAGAGATCTGTTTGCGCGGCCCCATGGTGATGGCCGGGTACTGGAACCGGCCGGAGGCTACTGCGGAGACACTGCGGGGTGGCTGGCTGCACACCGGTGACGTCGGCATGCTCGACGAGCGCGGCTACCTCTTCATCCTCGACCGGCTCAAGGACCTCATCATTTCCGGCGGCCTGAACGTCTACCCGCACGAGATCGAGGATGTACTGCTGACCCACCCGGACATTTCCGAGGCGTGCGTCATCGGTGTCCCCGACGAGAAGTGGGGCGAGGCCGTGCGCGCAGTGGTCGTGCCCGTACCCGGTGCGGTGCTCGACGAGGCCGATGTCATCAAGCACTGTGGGCAGCGACTGGCGGGCTACAAGAAGCCCAAGGGCGTCGACTTCGTGAACGCGTTGAAGAAGACCCCTTATGGCAAAGTGGCGAAGCGGGAGATCCGCGCCAAGTACTGGGCCGGCCTCGGCCGGGTCATCTAGGAATCCCCGTGACCGATGTCCGGGTCGCGGGCACCCCCACCTCCTTGGTTGGGCGAACTCACGACGGGCCGGCCCCACTGGCGTGTGAGGTTGTGGCTGCGGCGCGGGCCGATGCATGTCTGAGTACTCACAAGACGATGATCGACGAAGAGGGCTTCCGGGCGGCGATGTGTGCCCCACTCGCGGTGGCCGGTCGAGTCGTCGGAGTGCTCTACGGTGCTCACCGGCGGCCCTGCCGCTGGGATTCGCGAGAAGTGGCATGTCTTGTCGAGATCGCCACCGACAGCGGTGTGGCTGTCGATCGCCTGCGCGGACGCGGCGCCTGTGAGCCGTTTCTCGGCAACGGACCCGACGACACCAGCGCAGTCGATGCGGTATTGGAGCTGCAGAGCGATCTGGCAGATGTCCTGTGTGTCGGGGGCGACCTGACGGCCGGGGTGATCCTGCTGCGCCGCCGATGCGGACTTTCCGTGGACCTCGTCGATGCCGCCGGGCACTCGCTGCTCTTCCCGACGCCGGGCGAGGAACCGATCCGGTTCCGGGTCGCCCTGCCGGGGTCTTCCGGTGAGCGACTCGAGGTTGCCGGTGACCGTGAGCTGGACACCGACGAGCAGGCGATGGTCCGGGCGGCCGCCCTGATATTCGGCCTCCAACTGCGTGCCATCCGTGCCGGGGTCGCCGCGCAACGCCGAGCCCGGCGAGACCTGGTGGACGCACTGATCGGTCAGAGCCAGGATCCACAAAGACTCCGCTCGGACGCCGCCCTCCTCGGGATGGACCTCAATCAGCCCTACCACGTCGCCTGCCTGGGGGTACGTCAGGATGGGTCGGTCTCAGCCGATGAGGCAGTGCCGATCAGTGGCGCTGCGATGGAGCAGTTGGATCGTGCCGTCGTAGCAGATCATCCCGGAGGCTTGGCCGTCTCGCGCAACGGCGACGTGGTCCTGGTCCTCCCGGCCCGGTCCGGCGACCGCTCGGCCGCGTGGCTGCGCGAGCTGATCCAACAACGAATGCACCCGCGCGGCGCCCTGGCTGCCGGCCTGGGTCGGCTCTGTTCGACCCCCGCTGACTTTGCCGAATCCTTCGGTGAGGCCTCCCTCGCGCTCGAACTCGCGCGGCGTCACAGCGACCCGGGGGTCGTCTTCACGGCCGCGGACCTGGGTCTCACCGGCCGGCTCGCAGCAGGCGGGTCCTCCCGCAGAACGCTGGAGGCGATGGTGATCAGCACGTTGGGGCCACTGCTGTCCGCGGATTCGGCGGAGGGCACGGAGTACGTGCAGACTCTTCGCAGCTGGCTCGCTCAGGACCGGCACCTGGAACGCACCGCAGCCCAGCTGCACGTCCATCCCAACACCGTTCGATATCGAGTGGCGCGGGCGCAGGACGTATTGGGCATGGACCTGAAGTGCGTCGACAACCGATTCCAGGTCGAGCTCGCGCTGCGGGTGCTGGAGGCGTTGCCGGCAGTTCACGTTGACCCGACACCGCGCTCCGGCCGATAAATCACCCTCAGACAACGCAGCTGCCACAGTTGAACGTCGTCATCCCCGAGTCGGGACGCCTCGATGTCAGTTCACGCCAGTTCGAGCGCCGGAGACTGGCACCAGCTTTCTATCCGAGCCGCGAACCCGCCTGCCAAGCTGCGGACCTCGCAGGATTCGCGGTCTGCCGTCGATCCTCACCTGCAGCTCGACGAGGAGTCCTCATGGCCGCGAACAACACCCCGACGCTCATCCCCGTATTGACCTACTACGCGGATGTGACCCGGTTGGACGAGGTTGGTCGCGGCCCGTTCGGCCACCGGGTGATCGGCAACGTGACCGGCGGCAAATTCGACGGTCCGCGGCTCGGTGGAACTGTCGTCGGCGCGGGCGCCGATTGGCTCCTGCTCGGGGACGACGGTTACGGGCGGATCGACGTCCGGGTGACCTTTCGGACCAACGACGGCGCGCACATCTTCGTGCAGTACTACGGCCTCATCGAGATCACGTCCGACGTTCGCGCGATTCTTGCCGGACAACACGGCGAGACCCCGTTCGGCGGTCAGTATTTCTTCACCCACCCGCGCCTGGAGACGGGTGACGCCCAGTATTCCTGGGTCAACCACACGTTCTTCGTCGGTCAGGGTCGTCTGCTCACCGGCCCGCGCGTGGAATATCAGATTTTCAAGCTTGACAATCCCGCCTGATCAGCCGGAAACGGCCTCTCGTCCTGATGATTAGCCAGCAGTGGAACAAATCGCCGAGCCTATCCCTTGGCCCGGCTCATGACCCTGGAGGTCATCCGAAAATGAAATCACCCACCAGTTCGACGCTGCTCAAATTGCTCCCGCTCGTCACGTCCTCGGCCCTGATTCTGACCGCCTGCGGCAGCGGCGGCTCGTCGGTCGCCCAGCAGGCCGGAGGGGCCGCGGCGCCGGCGGCCGCCGCCGGTGCTTCCGCTCCCGAAGCGGCCCCCGCTGCCGAGGAGAAGGCCCCCGCCGTCGCAACTGCACGCGGTGACGCAAGCGCGGCACATGACGTCCCTTCCACCAGCCGGGCGGTTGCGGCCCCGGCCTCGCCCGGGGGGCCGGCGAAGACGAATGTCACCAGCGTCGCCGAGAAGAGGACGGTGAACGGGTCCGGCACGGCGAGCAAGGCCATCAAGGCACCCGCAGCGTCCGATCCGGGCAAGGCCATGGCCTTCGAGTCCGCCACGGAGCAGGAGCGCAACGCGAAGATCGCGGAGCAGAAGGATCTCGCCACCGATGTCGGTGTCACCAGGCAGATCATCAAGCTGGGCACGGTCAACATGCACGGCATGGCCCTGGGCAACGTATTGGTCTCCCCGGTGGTCGGCGGCCTCAACGCCGCCCTCGCATCGGTCAACGACCGCGGCGGGGTGCTGGGTCGCCGCTTATCCCTCACCGATTGCGATGACGGCCCCGGTGAGGTGGCGCGGGCGAAAGCCTGCATCAAGAAGCTTGTGGCCCAGGATCACATCTTCAGCCTGCTCGGGGGCGCGACGTGGGCGACCGCGTCCATCCACGACGACCTCGCGCAGTACCACCTGCCCCACGTCGGTGCCTGGGCCTACTCACAGACCGAGTGGCAGGACCCGTTCATGTTCCCGGCCCACATGTCGATGATCCACGAGGCCATGGCCGGTGCCCATTGGGTGGTCAACGTGATCAAGCCGAGGACTTACGGCCTGATCTGCCTGACCAGCCCGGAGATGCAGCTGGCCTGCGACCAAGTCGCGAAGATCGTGGGTGCAACCGGGGCTCGGATGGTGAAGCGGGCTGATGTCTCGATCTCGGAGACCTCGATGTCGTCGTACGTGCTCGCCATGCGTGCGGCCAACCCGGAGCACATCGTCCACTACGTGATCAATCCGGCAACCATGGCGAAGTTCATGGTCGAGGCCTCGCAGCAGGGCTACTACCCGCCCAAGGGAATCTCCGGCAATCACCTTGCCGCCGAGGTGCTGGGCTCGATCTTCGGCCAGTGGCCCACCGGTCGCTATTGGACCAACACGACCTACAAGCTGTGGGGTCCGGAGTTCATGGCCACCATGAACAAGTACGCGCGGGCGAACCGCGGCGCGAACCACCACATCGTGCAGGCGGGTTATGTGGCGGCGAACATCTTCGCGCAGGCGGCCAGGGAACTAGGGCCGAACCTGACCCGTGACCGGTTGATGGCGGTGCTGGGCAACGGCACGGTGTGGCGGTCCGACGCCTCGCTGGATCAGCGCTTCAGCTACATCGCCTCCGAGCGGACGGGCGACAACTGGAACCCCGAATACGGCCAGGGTCGCGAGTTCATGTACCGCTACGACAGCACCAACACCGTGTCCAACCCGGATGGCACCCCCCACGGTTGGACGCCATCGGGCGCGGGCGGACCCTCGTACGAGGGCACCGGCCAGTTCGTCCTGCACACCTGGAAGTGAGGCGAGCGGAGAGAGCAAGCTTGCTTGCTCTCTCCCGAGGCGAACGACAAGGTGTTGAGCGCGAAGCGCGAACACACCTGGAAGTGAGGCTTTGAGCGCGAAGCGCGAACACACCTGGAAGTGACGACGTACTTAGCGCGATCTACCGGGGACGGTCGTCGCGGTGCCGGCCGTCCCCGGCGAGCGGGTCAGCGCCGGCCAAAGCTCGTCATCGTCGAGGCGATGAAGATGCAGCATCCCGCGTTCGCCCCGACCGACGCCGTGATCGAGCAGGTTCACGTCGCGGTCGGTCGGTACATCCCGGCGAGAACACCGCTGGTCTCTTTCAGCCCGGACAGCCAAAGGAGCACCACATGGCTCGGATGAGCGGCAAGGTCGTCCTGATCACGGGCGGGGCACGCGGGCAGGGGAGGGCGCACGCGCTGCGGATGGCGCAGGAGGGCGCGGACGTGGTGGTGACCGACCTGTGCGACCAGATCGAGGACGTGCCCTACGCCATGAGTTCTCGTGCCGATCTGGATGAGACGCTCAAGTTGGTCGAGCACGAGGACCGACGCTGCTTGGCGATCACTGCCGACGCGCGCGATGCCGCCCACATGCGCAGGGTCGCCGACCAGGCGGTGACCGAGTTCGGCCGCCTGGACGCCGTCGTGATCAACCATGGCATTGCGATCCCGCACACTGTGGACCAGGACGACGCCGACGAGATCTTCGACCGCACGATCGAGACCAACCTGACCGCGGTGTGGCGCACGGCCCGGGCGTGCCTGCCGGCACTGCGGGCCAGTGGCGGCGGATCGATCACGATCACCTCGTCGGCGGCCGGGCTCCGCCCGTTCGTCGGCCTGCCGGCCTACGTGGTGGCCAAGCACGGGCTGATCGGTCTGGTCGGTGCGTTGGCGGCCGAGCTCGCCCCGGAATGGATCCGGGTGAACGCGGTCTGCCCCACCACCGTGGCGACACCGATGCTGCACAACCAGCACCTGCAGACGATGTTCGCCGGCGGCAAGCCCGACGCGACCGTCGAGGACATGGTGTTCCCGGCAACCGCGTGCAATCAGCTGCCGATCCCGTGGGTCGAGGGCGTCGATATCGCCAATGGGGTGCTGTTCCTGGCCTCGGATGAGGCGCGCTACATCACCGGCATCGCGTTGCCGGTGGACGCCGGCCTGACCTCGCAGCCGCCCGGCATCACGCCCTACATCGGACGAGCCCTGGCCGCGCTCGGCTGACGCCGGCCGGCACCCGGACATGGTCATCGCCGGGCACGTCCACGACTACCAGCGCCTCACCAAGACGATGAGCCACGGGACGCAGATCCCGTACCTGGTGACGGGTGCGGGCGGGTACCACAACCTGCACGCCATACGGAAGATCAACGGGCAGAGATGATCGCCCCAGTCACCTTCGCCGACACCGCCGGTGACCCGGTCACCCTCGAGAGCTACTGCGACGACCAGCACGGCTTCCTGCGCCTCACCGTCGACCCGGAAACGTTCACGGGCCGGTACTACCGGGTGCCCCGCCCGCAGGACCCCCGCAGCAAGGGCAGCCGGCTCGTCGACTACTGGGAGCACGACTGGACCCAGCACAAGATGCTGCCCAACACGCAGTGAGGAAACACGGAGGGGCCCGCATGGCGGGAGGATCTATGTGACGGAGCGTCAGCGGGGGATCTGTGTGCCCGAACGGTGTCGACTGCTTCGAATACGACTGGATCAACCACAAGATGCTGCCCAACCACCAATAGAAGCGGGGAAACATTGGGGACCTGCCCAGCGGGAGGACCTGCCAGTCCGCGTGACGTGGCGGTCTCCTGCTCCGGGCCCGATCACGGGATCTGCGAGAAGGACGCCCGGACTCCTTCCCGCGGCACGGACTACTGGACCCAGCAGGTGCAGCAACGCTCCGTCGACATGTCCCCGGTGTGCGTGTTCAACCGCGGTGCGGAGATCGCGAGGGTCGAGGACAGCGGTCAACAGGCCGGGCCGGCGCGCCCGTGACTTGGTCGAGGCCCTGACCGGGCAAGCTTTGTTCCATGATCGATGTGGTGCCCGTCTCGATTAGATCGGAGCCCGGGCCGGTCGAGCTTTGCCGCGTCACCAAGACCTTCGGGCCACGGACCGCCGTGGATGAGGTGTCCTTCGCCCTCGACCGCGGTGTGGTCACCGGTGCTGTGCATATCAACCGGTGTGACCAGGCGATCGGCGATCCACAGCGTGTCGTAACCAAGGTCCTCGAGTCCGCGGCAGAACGCGCTCAGACCGGCGGCGCTGCTGACAGCGGGCCCTGACCATGGGAATTGCGAAACCAAGCTTCATCGCGTGACTCCGAGGGCGAAGTCGTAGTTCCCCACGCCGTGGCGGGCGAGGCCCATCACGAGCAGGCCCGCTCCTTCCAGCCAGTGCGCCATGTTCAAGCCGCCGACGTCCAGCGGGCGCAGACCGAGACTCTCGATGAACTCCGCCACACCCGCCTTGGCGGGCGCGTCGTCGCCGGCGATGAAGACGTCGAGCGGTCGGCCCCGGGCCAGGACATGACCGAAGTTGGTGTTGAACGCCTTCACCACGCCGGCGCTCGCCGGGGCGGCCTTGGCAACTTCCTGCGCGATCGAGGTGCCATCGGGGATGGCCAGCCCGTCGGCCGCGGAATTGAAGGGGTTGCTGATCTCGACGATGACCTTGCCCGCGAGTGCATCTCCGTACTGGGCGACGACCGGAACGACACTGGCGTACCCCAGAGCCACGATGACGATGTCCCCGGCCGGGACGGCGCCGAACTCCCCCGCCGTGGCGTTCCCGCCGAGAGCCCTGGCCAGGTCAGCGGCCTTGGACTGATCGCGGCCGATGATCTCGACGGTGTTGCCGCCGGCTACCGCCAGCGTGCCGATGGCGCGGGCCATATTCCCGGTGCCGATAATGCTGATGCTGCTCATGAGAATGTCCCTCCTTTCGGTGTGGGGTCCCGCTCAGATCGCCGAGGTGCCGCCGTCGACAACCAGCTCCATGCCGTTCACGTAACTCGAGTCGTCCGAGGCGAGGAACAACGCGACCGTCGCGATCTCCTCGGGGCGGCCCATCTTTCCCCGTGGGATCAGGGATTCGAACTGCCGCATCATCTCCTCGTCGAACAATTCCTCCTGTTTCGCCGTGGCGGTCTGCCCCGGCGTCAACACGTTCACCCGGATCCGCCGGTCCTTCAACTCGGACAACCACACACGGGCGTAGGCGTGCAGCACCGCCTTGCTCGCGGCATACACACTCCAGAACGGATAGCCCTTGAGCGAAGCGTTCGACCCTGTCATGAAGATCGAGCCACCGTCCTTGAACAGCGGCAATGCCTTCTGCACCGTGAAGAGTGTGCCGCGCGCGTTCAACCCGAAGGTGGCATCGAAGTCCTGCTCTGTTATCTCGCCGAGCTTGGCCTCCCGGCCCATCCCGGCGCTTGCCCACAACACGTCGATCGCGCCCTTTTCCTGCTTGACCGCTTCGAACAAACGGTCCAGATCCGCCAGGTCGGCCGAATCGGCCTGTACACCGGTCACATTTCGGCCGATCAGTTCGACGGCTTCGTCCAGCGCTTCCTTCCGACGACCGGAAATGAAGACGTGCGCTCCTTCTTCAACGAACAATCTGGCACCGGCCAGCGCCATGCCGCTCGTTCCACCCGTGATCACCGCTACCTTGCCATCAAGCTTTCCCATGATCACTCCATTGAATTGGTAGGCATTCGAACAGCCATGCAGACCGTTCCCGAGCTGATGGTTGTGGTAACCGCCGCTGCGGGAGGCTGCTCCTGGTACGCCAAAGGTTGACCACTCAACCATAGTAGCATTCGGTTGAGTGGTCAACAGTTCGCTAGCATGGACACGTGCCGACGGAACCCAACTGGCTCAACCCCCGCGAAGCGCGCGCCTGGCGGGCCTTCGTGCACGCGCGGCACCGGCTCGGCGTACGGCTGAACCGGCACCTGCTCGATGACTCCGGACTGATCCAGGCCGACTACGAGATCCTGGCCGTGCTCTCCGAGCACCCCACCGGCCGCATGCCCGCCCATGAACTGTGCGCCCTGCTGCAGTGGGAGAAGAGCCGACTCTCCCACCAGGTCCGGAACATGCAGGAGCAAGGGCTGATCGCCCGCGAACCCAACCCCGCCGATGCCCGCAGCGTCATGATCCGCCTACTGCCGACCGGACGCCGCGCCATCGAGAAGGCAGCACCGCAGCACGTGCACAACGTCCGCCGGCATTTCATCGACCTGTTCACCCCCGCCGAACTCGACACCCTCGCCACCCTCAACGAGCGAGTCCTGCATCACCTCACCGAAGAACCCTTCCCAGAGTCCCCGACCTGAACGGCCTTGTTAGCCGTCCGTCGCGAAGCGGATTCGCCATTCCGCCCCGCCCGCGAGCCACGCCTCAAGGTCTGCACGCCGCCTGGCTGACGCATTCCCAACCACTTCGTCCACCTTGGCCGCAAGCAATCTGTTGCGTTGCAGCAGACCGGGAGCAGTTGCCCAACAGATCGACCGGCTGCATGGAGGCGAAATGGCCGCGCCGCTTGCCATAGGCGAACAGCCGGCGTCGTCGACGACGACCTCACGGATCAGCGGCGACGTTCGGGTGCCGGACCCCGGGGCGGGCGCGGTGTGGTCAGCCACGGGGAAACGCGATCCATGGCACGCCCTTGCTTCGACCCGCTAGACCCCGCGACGGATTTGCAGCACGCTCCAGTGACGGACATTCTGCGTAGCGTGTTGTGCCGGCGGCCCGTCGGGTCGTTGGTCCGGCTGATGCATTCTGACGGTTGATCAGCTCGGGTGCGGGGTCGGTGGGCTTGGCGCCGAGGTCGTCGACGACCTTCTGATCGGTCCGTGCGGAGAAGGCAACGTCATCGTTCCCCGACCGACCTCAAGGGGCACGCAGGCCGGCATAGGAATGTCGGGCCCGCTCGTGTCGCTGCTGCGGAGGCCTTGCATGCCCGACCATTCCGCCGTACCTGTCCCCGAAGGTCCCAGCCGCAGAACGGCACTGCACGCCGGGCTCCTGGCCGCTGCCGGTCTGTCTGGTCTGGCCGCCTGCGGCAGCGGCGCCGGTCCGGCGGCGGTCGCAGCGGCGGTGACACCGGCCGGGACGCCCACCGCGACGCCGCACACCGTGGCTCGGCTACTCATCACCCCCGGCCTGCCCTGGGCCGAGGTCGTCAGCCGATTCGAGAAGACCGTCCCACCGCTACCCACGGCGCAACTGGCGGCTGCCTTGCGCTCCGAATCGTTCAAAGCCGTCCAAGCCCTGCTGGCCAAGGCCTCGCCGGTGTCGATGTTCCTGTTCTACACCCTTGACGCCACCCCATTCATGACCGCGGCAGGTCACCACGCCAAGTGCAAGACATACCTGCTGGGCAACCCCTTGATCGCCGAGAAGATGTATGGCTTCAACGCCGCGGTGATGCTGTACGCGCCCCTGCGGATCGCTATCTTCACCGACCAGACCGGGACCGCCCACCTGGTGATCGACCGGCCCAGCGACCTGTTCGCCAGCTTCGAAGAGGCCCACATCGCCACAACCGGACACAGCCTCGACGCGACGTTGGCCAAGCTGCTCCGGCAGATGGAATTTCCTGTGCCATCTCAATTGTCGACCTGACCAACGCCACCACCCGGGCCGGGACGGTCTCATCGGCAGTCGTCGTCGCAGCCGAGCCGAAACTGGGCAACGAACCCTCGCGGGCGACCATCGACCTCGGTTGAGACACCGGTCCCTTGCAGGTTGACGGTGGACATAAGTCCTGTAGTCGGCGTCGTCCAACGGATCCGGGCCGAGCACCAGTAGTCGACCCCGAACGTCGACTCGGACGCGCGCGCCTTCGCCGTGGTCGTGAATCGGCAGCGTCCTGCGGCTTTTCGGGTCGACCAGCCAGACGGTGACGGGCAATGGGATTCCCGCGGCCACAGCGGGCGACGGTCGAACCGCGATGGCGCGGCGGGTAGGGGCGAAGTTGTCGGAGCGGGTTGTGCCGCGGGCTTGGTGACGAGGATGACATTGCGGTGGGGCGGCCCTGGGCTGCGGTAATCGGTGCGCAACGGGCTTGTAATGCGGGGCTTCTAAGTTGTGTGGCGCGTGGGCCGGCCGGTGCGCGGCAGACGAACCGGCCGGACCCGCCGTACGCCGTCGGTGACGACTGTGCGGCCGAGCACTGCGCCACCGCAGTGCGAGCCGGCACCCGGGCCGGATATGCCACAAAAGCGGCGTTCGAGGGATGTCGACTGGCAAGGCTGATTGCGGTTCGTTGCGATCACAGACGAAGGGCAGTGGACAGATGGCGGCGAGCCCTAGTTTCGACCTGGGCCGCGCGGCGCGGGCCAGGACCGCGCGGCCCGCGACCAAGGGGGGAGCAGCCACGTGCGCGACCATCGCCCTCGTGCTGGCCGGGACCGCTGTTCCGGCGACGGCGGCGCAGATCCGGGGCAACTGCGGCGCCTCCACGGCGGCGGGCATGGTGAGCTGTGTCTACGACGACCCGGCCGTCACCGGCTACGTGCTGCGCGTCCCGGCAGGGGTCACCGAGGTGTACATCGAGGCAACCGGCGCGGCCGGTGGCGCCGGGGGCACGATCAGCCCCCGGGTGCCGGCCCCCCACGGGGGGTCAGGGGGCTTGGTCGCGGCCGGCTTCCCCGTCGTCCCCGGTGACCTCCTGCGCATTCTGGTGGGTGGGCACGGCAACAACGCGGACGGTATGAAGCCGGGGGCCGGTGGCGTCAACGGAGGCGCCAAGGGTGGCGCGGGTGCAGCTGGCGGCGGTGGCGGCGGTGGCGCGTCGAGCGTGCGCCTGCGGGGAACCGACGACGCCTCGCGCATCCTGGTGGCCGGTGGCGGCGGTGGCGGCGGCGGTTCCGTGAACTCGGCTGCGGCCTGGTCAGCCCGCGGTGGCGCCGGCGGCGGCGAGCGAGGCGAGAACGGCAGCGGCGACTTCTTCGGGCCCGGCGGTATCGGCGCGGTAGGACCTTCGGGCGGCGCCGGCCTGCAGAGAGTCACTGGCCTGGACGGCCACAGCGGATACGACCAGGAATGGGGCGGGGGCGGCGGCGAGGGCGGGAACGGCACCGCCAACGCCATCACGGCCTCGTGCACCTGCGGCGGCAACCCTGTCGGCGCCGGTGGTGGTGGCGGCGG
>Ga0157362_1000073_pt1 | contig 28243 bp, 22 predicted proteins | sample AttlaeALBM3_FD_111480 | JGI IMG/M metagenome (GOLD analysis project Ga0157362, IMG submission 111480) | Fungus gardens microbial communities from leaf cutter ant in Ribeirão Preto, State of São Paulo, Brazil - Atta laevigata ALBM3 | ecosystem: Host-associated > Fungi > Mycelium > Unclassified ... | reverse complement strand
TCAGGCTCATAACCTGAAGGCCGCAGGTTCAAATCCTGCCCCCGCAACCAAAATACCCACACAATCCAGGCATAGCGCAGCTCTCACCATGAGCATAGGCGTATGTACGCGCGTACGCGCGCGTCTGAACGTCAGGCAGGGCACAAAAGCCTATCAGTCAGCTCGGGACAGCCCTGCGCCAATTGCCAAGCCGTGTCTTTTTGTAGTCCATATCAATTACATCAAAAGCTTCTGCGATTGCGTTGTGATGCCTGAACGCAAGCCCACCATGATCATCAGAGACAGACTGATCATTTACAATCCGCGATAGCCAACGCATGGAAGCGATCGTCGTGACGCCGGGCCCTGTCTCAACCCAGATATTCTCGAAATCGCCGACATGGCAGTAGCGTGTAAGGTTTGCGAAGATCCCTTCCAGAATGGCGCCAATTACGGGGTGGTTCGGTTGGGTCATGATGAAGTCGTTATCGACACACCAGGGTGATCCAAACGAATAGGTCAGCAGGCAGGAAAAATCTGCCCCTGCCGCAATGCGTGTAACCGGTGCATGCGAACATGTGTCGACATCCATGTAGATGCCCCCATGTTTGTACAGAGCAGCAATACGCCAGAAATCGGCACGCATGGCTGGATGAAAGCAGCAATCGAAAAGTCTGAGGCCCTCATTGCCATGTTCCTGATACATGAAGGCGCGTGCTGAGGCATCGCAAACCAGCTCGTGCTGGCACTCAGGGTTCATGGCAATGGTTGTTGCGATGCTGCGCCGCACATCCTCGGGTGGATTCGCAGCATGCCAATACTGGATAATCCGGTAAGGAATGGATGAAGGTAACCCGTTATCCTGCCCTGGTGGAACGACCTTGAACCAGTGACTGTCGACCCCCTCTGCCAGGAGATCAAAACAGGCCATACGATCCCCTTTGCTAACGCGACGCAAGGCGGCAGGCGCAGAAATTGCATTGCCCGCTTTCATGTCCTGAACTGTCATCAGCCCCCTGTGCAAGGCATGTGGTCCAACCCTGTCTTGCTTCTCATAACCATGATCGGGGTTACGAACACCCGATTACTTTCATCGTTCTGCTTGCATATAAGGCCGAGTTCAAATCTCTTTTCCGCGCCTTGGTCGGTGGACTTGCATGGTGTGGTCTTGTGAGAGGCCAGTCAGTTCGTGCTGGTCAGACTATCGGCGGTTTGAAGATCCGTGTGAACGACGCCATCCGTTGTCACCACCAGTAGATGATCGCCAACCCACTCTGCCAGGAAGATCTTTTCGAGATCACCCAGTCCGCGGCGGGAAAGTATTGCCATAAGCCATTCTTTCGAGTGCTTGAGCGCTTCCAGTTCCTTCTCCAGAATTTCACCGCGATGAACCAGGAACTGTGCGGGCTTCTTGGTTTCCTCCTTCATGATGACGCTGACATGGCCGGTTGTCTCGATCTGGGCAAAATCGATATCATCGAAGCTGAAGATGTTCTGCATCCGCAGAGCCGTTGCGACATCCTTGAGGTCGATACGGCTCGCGTTCTCATTGAAGTTCTCGATGAGGAAGACACCATTACGGATCAGGGTGATCGGCTCGCCTATCGTACGCTTTCTCAGGTCAGGGATTTTGCGTGAGAGATAGTTGAAAAGCGCCATGAGCAGGATGCACAGGATGAGCAGGGCGATATAATGCAGGATAGGTAGTTTGTCGTTGTAGAGAATACCTCCGACGACACCGCCCAGTATGAAGTTACCAACCAGATCGACCGCCGACATCATGGCAATCTGATTGCGCCCGGTCACATTCAGATAGGTGATGATAAGGGAAAACCCGATCACGAGCTTGAGAATAACCCAGAGGTAGACGGTGATCACGTAAGAACTTTCCCCTAGGAGAATATCTTAGTTGCGAGGTTTTCTGATTGCCACACTGTTGTTTCAACAGCGCTCAATTGTATGCATCAACGGTTCGACCGTAATTGAGTTTGACGAAAAGAGTTTTTGCTGGGGAAATGCGATAGACCTATCTTAAGATATAACCAATACCTTAAGATAGGGTTTTTGCGCTTCTACTATAGTCTTTTGTGTCTGGCGCATGTCCGCGCCAGACACAAAGGTTGCGGCAATCGCGAACGCAGCCGCATAGCCAGCAACATCTTTTCTCAGAAATGAACTTATTCTCTGCATTCGTGCGAATGCAGAATTTCATGTAGAAATTTTGAAAGCTGAGGGCGATTGATTTTGATTGCGAAAGCTTCGAGATCCCCTATCACATTTTTTAACAGGGAAGGGTGATCACTTAGATAGGCTGCCATGTCCCATGCGGCTTCATCACCGAAGCCTATATCGGCGAGCGCATTGGAACACATGAAGAGTTCATGCATATTTTCCGGCACCCTGTCACGAAAGCACCGCCGGAAAAGCCGCTCGGCATCATGGAGCTTGTGCGTACGAGCTATGTCGAGGATGCGTGTCATGGCCCAGTCACTAGTGCCACGAAGCCAATCCCTGTCGACTTCCTCAGCAATAATTTGAAGGCCTTTCTGTATGTTCCCTTCTTTGCAATCCATCAGCGCACGGATCAAACGGCCCTCTTGATTGGGAAAAACTAGTGAGGCGTTCCGCAAGCTGCGTGCGCTCGCATCTTGTCGCTGTGCCATGCGGTACGACAGGCAGAAGAATCGCGTTTCTGCGTAATGTACACTGTCAGAACGGCTTTCACGAAGCAGACGTCGGAATTGAGCTATATCGACGTGCTCTCTTTGGCGTGCCAATTCAAGCAAGCGTCGTGAATAGCGGCTGCCAGCAGAAATAAGCTGAAAAACCGTTCCGTGCCACGTGAAGGGAGCAAGAACACGCTCACAAATTGTATGTGGAGCCTTTTCTGCAGCGTTCATAATTCTGACTGCGTGATGAATGTCTGGTATTTCATAGGGATCTAGAAAAACTATGCAGCGTCCATATAGATCATCACTGCTTATTGCCTCCCCGCCTCTGAGTATTGGATCGTAATGCTCTGTGTACTGATGAGTATACGCGTCGCACTCTTCTGCTTTGATTGACCATTGTGGTGAAAAAGCGAGAGCTGCATGGGCCCTAAGCTTTTTAGAAAACTTGAGAGCTCCATAACCGCCCATACTGCTTCCATAGGTGATGACGCGACGGTCTCCGATGAGATTTCGTATAGCTTGGATGGCCCGATCCATGTCCTCGGGGGGGAACCAATTAGCTGAAGTTGCACAAATCCCGATGGCTGAAATACCAGATTTCTCGAAAAATACGTCTCCCCAAAAACGGTCTCCACCGCACAGATCACCCCTATTGTTGAAGGTGACCACAACGTTATCGCCATCGAACAACTGCGAGATGACATAGAGGGACGGACAAGAGAAAATTATCTTCTTCTCAATTTGCGACGACATTGCATGACCTTATTGAGTGGAGAATATTTCTCCGTTTGATATCTCATATCTTCTAGTAATTGAAAGTCATTCAGCGATTATAATGTCGAAAATAAGTTTTCAAATCATATATCTATCATACGTATGATTGCGTGAAATCTTATGGTGGTATGCTAGACAACAATGCGCAATATTTATCAACAATATTATGTGGTTAATTTATCCCGGTCTTCGTTCTTGCGGTGGAATGATGAATTTCAAATAATAAATCTATCGCGCATCGATTTTCGTCAAAATACCTGTGGATGGTAGACGCGCCCAATCATCATCGGGGTTCTCAACCTGAGTAATGTGTCTTTTTTTTGCTGGACAACGGCAGCGAGCTCACTGATTCATTGTTCATGTTTTGTTCTTGTGATATCGCTGCTGTGAAAGGGGGTCTTTCATGGCGAGTATGGCTATGTTGCGCGACAGCATCGTGCAGATCGAGCAGCGTTATCAGCGTGGTTTTGCAGCGCTTTACCTACAGACGGGCATGGCTGCCGTTGACGAGGCGCTCAAGGGTGGGCTGCGTCGAGGGGCTGTGCATGAGTTTCTGGGGGAGGGACATGATCAAGGGCTTTGCGCCCGCCCGACGCGTTTCATAGCGCAGATTCTGGCGCGGAGTGCGGGGCCTGTCATCTGGCTTGTGCCTGCCCTCTCCGAGAATCACCCCATAGGGCATCGCGGAGCAGCGCAGGGAAGGGGCGGCAGTTCCGGCTTGACCTCCGTCCCGATCCTGGCGGGGCTGCGTGATGCCGGGCTGGATGGCGCGCGGCTGCTTTGTGTTGAGGTCGAAGCTGCGCGCCTGGTTGGTACGATGGAAGATGTGCTGCGCACCAGAGGGGTAACAGCCGTTGTGGCTGATCTGCCTGAACCATTATCCCTTACAGCCTCGCGTCGCCTTCATCTGGCGGCAGAAAAGACGATGGTCACCGGGTTTGTCGTGCATCGCCACACACAGCCTCTCTCGCCCAATTCCTGCTGGACGCGCTGGCGTATCGGCCCGGCGTGTGCCGATGCGGTCAGGGTGGGGCTGCGCTCTTTTCCCTCTGCTTCGGGAGGGCTGTCCCTTTCCCTTTTGCGACGTCGTGGGGGTGATGCCCTGTTCTGGAGGGTCGGTACAGACCATGATGCGTCGGCTTCTTTCCCTGTGGCTGCCCCACTGGCACACGACACTCTGGCACAAGAGGCATCCCGAAGCCGACCCCGCCAGACCTCTGGCCCTTTATGGTCGTGAGGGCCAGAGCCGGAAGATCATGGCGGTCAATCAACCGGCCCGGGATTGCGGGGTGGAGAAAGGTCAGTTTCTGGCCATGGCACGCAGTCTTGTGCCGGATCTGGCAACGCATCCCGTTACGCCCGCAGCCGATGCGCGCGCCTTGCACAGGCTGGCATCATGGTGCCGATGCTTCTCCCCTCTTGTCGCGGTCGATCCGCCAGATGGTCTGTGGATCGACAGCACGGGATGCGCCCATCTTTTTGGAGGTGAGGTCGCCATGCTGGAAACCGTAAGGGACAGGCTCATGGCGCAGGGGTATGCCGTTCGTGCAGCCTTGGCCGATACGGCTGGAGTGGCTCATGCTCTGGCCCGCTTCGGCGCAAAGGATCTGCTTTGTATTCCCTCTGGCAGCGTGGCTGCAGCACTCGACTCCCTGCCCGTCGCTGCCTTGCGGCTTGATGACGAGGCACAGTCGCGGCTTGGTCTTCTGGGAATTAGCCGTGTGGCGGATCTGCGTGCCGTGCCGCGTGCTGCGCTGACGCGCCGCTTCGGCAAGGCGGTGCTGTGTCGTCTTGATCAGGCGCTTGGGCACCAGAAAGAAGCTCTGGATTTCGATCAGCCTGCAACAGCCCTGAGCGTAAAGCGCCATCTGATGGAACCAATCGGCACGGCCGAAAGCATCGCGCAGGTCATGGACGTCCTGTGTCAGGATATCGCGACCCTTTTGCAGAAGAGGAGCCTTGGCGCGCGCCGGGTCGACCTGCTTTGCCATCGCGTGGATGACGTGGTTCAGGCAGTGCGGGTGGGAACGGCCGAGCCGGTTAACGAGGCCATGCGTCTGTCCCGCCTGCTTCAAGAACGTATCGAGACAATCGATCCAGGGTTTGGCATCGAAGTCATGAGCCTGCATGTCGGTCACGCCCAGCCCCGCCCGCCGGTGACAGAGGGAGCCATGTTACCGGAGTCCTCCACAGGAGCGGGCGGGCTTCTTCAGGCAGGTCATCCCCTGGCAGGAGAGTCGCTGGTGGTTCTGGCAGAACGACTGCGCAACAAGCCGGGTTTGCGGGCGATTTATCATCTGGCGGAAACCGATTCACCCTTCCCCGAGATGGCCCAGACACAGGGCCTTGCGCCTGTTTCATCGTTGGAAGGCGCTTCGCGGCGCTCACATTGGCCGCGACCAACCCGGCTTTTTGCACCGCCACGCGCTATCGCCGCGCCAGAACTGACGGACCACGACGCGCCTCAGGGCTTTGTCTGGCAAGGGCAGAAACTACGTGTTTGCGGGGCTGATGGGCCGGAGCGGCTGCACGGTGCCTGGTGGCAGCATCCCGCGCAGGCAGGGGCCATACGCGATTACTGGATTGTGGAAACCGAGCAAGGCGATCGCTTCTGGCTGTTTCGTCGGGGTGACGGTCAGCATCCCTGGTCGGGTGACGGGGCGTGGTTCGTCCACGGGCTATTCTGATGACACAGGATTTCCCCTCTCCTCCGGCCATGCGTCCTGCCGAGCCCCGCGAGATTGCGGAGGCCCTCACCCATGCCCTGCGTTTTGACGGGCGTCGGCGTGTTCATGATGCTGATGAATTGATGGCGACTCTCGTGGCCGAGCGGCTGGTGGCGCATCTGGCGCGTTGCGGTTTCGTGCTCATGAAACGTGCCGATGCCGTGGCGCATGATACGAGCGGGCATCATCATCCCAATGACAGGGCAAGAGGCGAGGGGGCATGACCACGCCGCTTCATGTCACGTCCTATTATTCCTTTCTGCGTGGCGTAAGTGCGCCGCATGACCTGTTTTCTGTCGCCCAGGCTCAGGGGCACAGGGCGCTCGCGCTGACCGACCGCCATTCGGTGGCCGGCATGGTGCGCGCCCATGATGCCGCGCGTCAGAGCGGTGTAAGGCTGTTGCCCGGCTGTCGGCTCGATCTGCTCGAAGGCTCGACTCTTCTGGCCTATCCGGTTGATCGTGCGGGGTGGGGGGCGCTCTGCCGTCTGTTGACGCTTGGGCACCGCCGGGGTGCGCGGGACGTCTTTTCGCTCGACTGGGGAGATCTGCTTCAGGGGGCACGGGGGCTTGTTCTGGTTCTGCTGCCCGATCAGCCCGATGCCCAGGCACAGCAGCAGTTTCAGCATCTGGCCCGGATCGGTGCCGCCAATAGCCAGCCAGTTTATTGCGGGCTTTCGCATCGCAATGCGCCGGGTGACCTGTTGCGCCTGCGGGCGCTGGAGACACTGGCCGCCTCCTGTGGCGTAGCCGCCGTGGTGACGGGCGATGTGCTCTATCACGAGGCGCGCTGCCATGTTTTGCAGGATGTCGTAACTGCCATTCGGGAGAACTGTACGCTCGATACGCTGGGGGAGCGGCGTGAAAATCATGGTGACAGGGCCCTCAAGACGCCCGGTGCTGTGGCGCAGTTTTATGAGGCTTTTCCCGAAGCACTGGCTCGCGTGGCCGAGATCGAAGCGCATTGCTGCTTTTCGATGGATGATCTTTGCTATCAGTATCCGCGGGAGACTGACCGGCCGGATGAGACGCCGCAGCAGACCCTTACCCGTCTGGTGCAGGAGGCCCTGCCAAGGCGTTATCCTGCCGGGGTGACGGATGCGGTCAGGCAACAGATCGCCCATGAACTCGCCTTGATCGGCTCGCTTGATTACGCGCCCTATTTTCTGACCGTGCACAGCATCGTGCATCAGGCGCGTGCGCTCGATATTGTCTGTCAGGGGCGTGGTTCTGCCGCCAATTCCGCCATCTGCTATGTACTGGGTATCACGGCGATTGACCCCGTGCGTTCCGGCCTTCTGTTCGAGCGGTTCATTTCCGCAGAGCGTCGTGAGCCCCCCGATATCGATGTTGATTTCGAAAGCGACCGGCGCGAGGAAATCATCCAGTGGATCTATCGCCGCTACGGCCGCAGCCATGCAGCGCTATGTGCCACGCTCATGCGCTATCGCCCCAAGGGGGCCTTGCGCGAGACGGGCAAGGTGCTGGGGTTGAGCGAGGATCTTCTGGGTCTGCTCTCGAAATATCTTGCCTCGTCGCTGGGGGATCCGGAACAGCTCAAGGCGCGTGCAGCGGAGTTGAACCTCAATCTGTCAGATCGACGCTTGGCGCTGACCCTGCGTGTGGCTGCCGAGCTGGTGGGCATACCACGCCAGCTTGGCACCCATCCGGGGGGCTTTGTGCTGACTCGCGATCGGCTGGATGAACTCGTGCCCATTCAGCCCGCTGCAATGGAGGATCGGCAGATCATCGTCTGGGACAAGGACGATATCGACATTCTCAAGTTCATGAAGGTCGATGTGCTGGGCCTGGGCATGCTGGGATGTCTGCGCCGGGGGTTCGAGCTTCTGGCTGAGCATCGCATCCGCCAGCTCGATATGGGCTCGGTACCGCCTGAAGATGACGCGACCTATGCCATGATCCGCCGTGCCGACACGCTGGGCACATTCCAGATCGAGAGCCGTGCCCAGATGTCCATGCTGCCGCGCCTCAAACCCAGGACGTTCTATGATCTCGTCATTCAGGTGGCCATTGTGCGCCCGGGTCCCATCCAGGGTGATATGGTCCATCCCTATCTGCGACGGCGCGAAGGGATCGAACTGCCGGATTACCCGCAGCCGGAACTCAGACAGATTCTTGACAAGACCCTGGGTGTCCCCCTGTTTCAGGAGCAGGCCATGCAGGTGGCTATCAAATGCGCTGGCTTCACGCCCGGTGAGGCCGATCAGCTGCGCCGCTCCATGGCGACTTTCAAGTTCACTGGCGGGGTCTCGCATTTCAGAGCGAAGCTGATCGAGGGCATGGTTGCCAATCATTATGATCGCGCATTTGCCGAACGCACCTTCCGCCAGCTTGAAGGCTTCGGGTCCTATGGCTTTCCCGAAAGCCATGCGGCGAGTTTTGCTCTTGTGGCCTATGTCTCCAATTATCTGAAATGCCACCATCCAGATGTGTTTTGCGCGGCCCTGCTCAATTCACAGCCTATGGGATTTTATGCCCCGGCTCAGGTGGTGCGTGACGCGCGCGCGCATGGCGTGACCGTGCAGGCTATCGATATCAATGCCTCGCGTTGGGATTGTGTGCTTGAGCCTGACCGGGGCAAGCGGACACTGGCCGTGCGTCTCGGTTTCCGCTTTGTGAAGGGCCTCTCGAACGATCACGCGGCCAAACTGATCGCCCATCGCTTTCCGGCCTATGAGTCGCTCGATGATGTCTGGCGTCGTGCTACCATTCCTGTCTCGGCGCTTGAGGCGCTGGCGGCTGCAGATGTCTTTCGCAGCCTCGATCTTGATCGGCGTGCAGCACTCTGGGCCATCAAGGGGCTGGCGGATACGGTTCTGCCGCTTTTTGCCGCGGCCGATCGCAAGCTCAATCGCCCCGGCCCCGAAGTGATCGAGCCCGATTACGCCCCCCGCCCCATGAGTGAGGGCCGCGAGGTCGTGGAAGATTACAACACGCTTGGCCTGACCTTGCGCCAGCACCCGCTGGCGTTTCTGCGTCCGCAACTGGCTGAGCGAGGCATGGTGACCTGTGCCGATCTGCGCCGGTTGCGCGATGGCAGCCGCGTGGTGGTACCGGGGCTGGTTCTGATGCGTCAGCGCCCGGGCACGGCCCATGGCGTGATGTTCATGACGCTGGAGGATGAAACCGGCACAGCCAATATCATCATCTGGAAAGACCGCGCCGAAGCCCAGCGTCGCATTGTGATTGGTGTCAACGCTGTGGCCTGCCATGGAACGCTCCAGCGTGAAGGAGAGGTCATTCACGTGGTGATGCAGCGTCTGGAGGATATTACGAATATGATGCGTTCCATTGCCGTGTCCGAGGCAGAGGAGGGGTCGGTGGCACCTAGATTGAAGGCGCGGGATTTTCATTGAGATACAGACTTGTTTCTTCCTTTTGGAAAAAACAAGAAATCTTTTGGTATTGCTGTTGTCTTCAAATATAGATTTAGGGACAGGATAAGACAATGAATTATGATCCTGCTGTTTTGCAGAAAATACTGACAATACCGGAGCTGGCGGATTTTGATTTGTCCTTCAAGCCCATGTTCGGCGGGATCATGGGATATGCCGGCGGCAAGGTCTTTGCTTCCCTCTCCAATGTCGGCCTGGCCCTGAAGATGAGCGGCAGGGATCGTGAGGCTCTCTTGGCACTCCCCGGTGCCTGTGCCCTACGTTATGAACCGGAAAGCGCTCCCAGCAAGACCTATGTCGTTGTGCCGGAGTCTCTGCATGCGCGTCCGGATGAGCTGAAAATCTGGGTAGCGCGCTCTATTGCGGCGCTTCCTGCAGCAAAGCCACGCCGCTAGGAAAGAAAGGCAGGGCGTTCGTTCTGTTGCCGTGAGAGCGGGTGATGCCGTGTCCGGCTCGAGGTAAAAGTTGCTGCTTTTCCGCAAGGGGGGCGAGCCTCTTGGCTGACGGTCGATCACGCTAGGAGGTTGTAGGGCTTACCTATGCTCGCCATGATTATGAACTCTCTGACGCAGCCTTACATCTGATCCTTGCAGAGTGTGTGTCAGCATTGCAGAAAAGACTGTGCAAAATCGTAACGGATGGGCACTCTTGTCTGATGCGCTGTTTCTTGCCTCTGATTGCTCTTCTTTTCTCCTCTTCGACGATGGCGGCTACTGCGCCCTCCTCTGCGCCGAGTCCTGCTGAGATTGTCGATGCCGCGCCCGCCACAGCGTGGCGTGATGTGGCACCAGAGCGTTTGCTCATCATGAAGCTGGCCGATGGGGACCGCGTGGTGATCGAACTCGCGCCTGAATTTGCCCCCGTGCATGTGGCCAATGTCGTGCGTCTTGCCCGGTCCCATCAGTGGGATGGCGGCGCGATTACACGAGTGCAGGATAATTATGTCGTGCAATGGCGTGTGCATGACGAGGCGTCCCCCTTACCCGAAGGGTTTATGGCTCATCCGCCTGCCGAATATGACCGGCCTCTTAAAGGACTGGACTACACGCCACTCCCTTACCCTGACCCCTATGCAGCAGAGTCCGGCATAGCATCGGGCTGGCTCGTCGGTCGCGAGGGCGCGCAGATCTGGCCAGCGCAATGCTATGGTGTGGTCGGTGTCGGGCGGGACATGCCGCCCGATACGGGGGATGGGCGTGAACTCTACGTAGTGAATGGCGAGGCACCGCGTCAGCTTGATCGCAATCTGGCTGTTGTCGGGCGCGTGCTGGAAGGCATGGAGCATCTGAGCGCCTTGCCACGAGGCACCGGGAAGCTCGGTTTTCACACAGATCCAAGGCAGGATGTGCCGATTGCGAGCATGACGCTTGCTGCAGATCTTCCTGCGGCCCTGCGTCCTGCTATGCAGGTCATGCGCACCGACAGCCAGAGTTTTCACGATTATCTGGCAGCCCGTGCAGCACGGCGCGATCCTTTTTTCGTGCACCCTACAGGAGGGGTCTCGCTCTGTAACATGCCTGTCCCGTCACGCGAGAAAAAGACGCAACACGACTAGCAACAGCGAAAACGCGGGCGGGCTTGCCCATATGTTGTTCCCGCGACAACGCTGTAATAGGTGACCACCGACCCCGAGAGGCCAGCAAGGTCGTGGCACGCAGTGGCTCAAGCTTAAGAAAATTGGCGGTGTCCGTACGTGTCGTATTGGCCCACAGAGGCGGATTCTCCCGATGAGCTGCGCGGGAACGGCTTTTTCAGGCTGATATACGGATACGGACCGTGGCGGCGACTATCCGCCGAGAAAACCAGCCAGGCCGCCTCGCCTGAGAATAACATGCGGTACGATAGATGAATTATGCCTGATGATCGCATCATGGCTCTCACGTATGGTCAGCCCCGAGAAACGTTTCCCGACAATCCAGGCGCCGATCGAGGCATGGACGCCGCTGATGCGGTGATCGGCATAGGCCTGATAGATTTTCGGGTAGTGGCCATAAGTACCGCTCTCGGCACAAAGCGCGCCATGGGCATTCAGGATGCGGATATTTTCTCCGCCACGCGCATGGATGGGTTTCTCGACAAAGCACCCCTTCGGATCGATGCTCAGCTCTTCCGGGCTGAAGGCGGCCTCGAGCAGGAGAGGATGACCCGGAAAACGCCGCCACAGGGCTGGAAGAAGCGCCTTGTTTGAAAGAAGGGCCGTCCAGGGCGGGTTCAGGAACTGGCATCCGCAGCCACCAAGATGGCGCACCCCGCTATCCCTGAACATCAACTCCCAGGGATACATACGGATCATGCTGCGGATGATTACACCCCGGTGCAGGAGTTCGCCTGCAGTCGTGATGTCGAGGTCTTTGAGATCACAATGGATCGCCTCCAACCCTGCCTTCCGCGCCCAATGCTCATAGAAACGCGCATGGACCGTGTCTTCAAGATTATCGGGATAGGGCACGATATGAAGCACCCGGCCGATATGACCCGCCCTGCGCAGGGATTTCAACCTGCTGACGATGGCGCTGGCCTTCAGCGGGGCGTGACCATGGGGGCCGCCGCATTGCCTGTGCCACAGGTCTTGCATGGCTGTGCTTTCAGGCAGCGTGGCGGGGGTGTCGGCGTTATATTCAATCAGTTTGAGTCGGGTGCCGTTCCAGGCAAGATCGAAGCGCCCGAGCAGAAACGGATCGCCCCGGTGCCACGACTGTCTCACCACATCCTGGGCACTGCGCGGAATGTGAAAATCATCCAGCCCCGAGGGGCGGCGCATGACATCGGTAATCAGATCAAGACACAGCGCATGCAGGGTCTCTGCAGCCTCTGACACAAGGCGCAGCGCAGAACGGGTGATCTCGTATCGCACATCCTCACGCCAGGCATAGGTGCCGTCGTCATCGCGATAATAGGTATAGCCAAGTTTGGCAGCCTGCTGCGTCCAGTCTGGACGCGGGCGTGTTTCAACCCGGCCAATGTGCGGCATCCGGGTTATTCGCCGCCCGATGCATGAGCACTGGCACTCTCGCCAAAACCGGCATGACCAGCGGATTCCGTATCCTCGGAGGCGCGCCACCAATGCCCTGACCTGCCACTGGCGGTAACGGTGCTACCGTGGCTACCCGTTGCGGTATCGTCCTCGTCGCAACGCTGCTGGCCAGTCATGGCGCGCCGGCCCGGCGGACAGGGCTTGCTAGCAGGGGAGGAAAAACCTGTTGCGCCAAGACGGGGGAGGATGACCGCCGCGCCCAGAGCGGCCAGTAACAGTCCGACCCCGAAGCGCCTCGTCATTCTGCGTTTCATGACCGGCCTCCACAAGCAAGGATAGGGAGGCATTGTAACGCAGTTGGGGCTGGCAGGGAAAGAACAGCGGATCCGGCACATTAGAAAGCGGAAAAGCTGTGTCTTCGTGTATCCCCCCCTGCCTAATTGCGGGGCCGGTCATCCAGGCAGTGGCAGGGGGCGGATAGCTGGTGTGTCAATACAGGGCTTGTCATGCCCTGCGCTGGTTATAGACATCAACACAAACGGCACCGAGTAGCACCAGTCCCTTGAGCACCTGCTGGTAGTCGATGCCGATACCCAGGATCGACATGCCGTTATTCATGAGACCCATGATCATGGCACCGATCACGGCGCCTCCAACGCGCCCTACACCACCATAAGCCGAGGCTCCGCCGATGAAGCAGGCGGCAATCACGTCAAGCTCGAAGCCAAGTCCGGCCTTGGGTGTGGCGGTGTTGAGCCGTGCAGCAAAAATCAGGCCGCCAAGGGCAGCCAGTACGCCCATATTCACGAAGGTGAGGAAGGTGAGGCGCTCGGTGCGTATGCCCGAAAGCGCTGCGGCGCGTACATTGCCACCCACCGCGTAGATCTGCCGCCCCAGCGTGGTGCGGCTGGTCATGAAGCTGTAGAGCGCAATCAGCATGGCCATGATGATCAGAACATTGGGCAGGCCACGATAGCTGGAAATCAGGGTGGCGAGATAGACAATGATCCCGAAAACGGCGATGTTCTTGCCGATGAAAAGCGGCATGGGCTCGACATCAATGTCGTTGCGCTGATAGCGCGCCCGCGCCCGGACCGAGCCAAACACCATGGCCGCCGCCACGATGACGCCCAGAATGAGCGAGGTCGGATTGTAATGCCCGATTTTAGGCAGAAACTCGGGAATGAAGCCGGAAGAAAGCTTCTGGAAAACGGTCGAGAAAGGCCCGAGGGACTGGCCGCCCAGCAGGGCCAGAGCCAATCCCTTGAAAACCAGCATCCCTGCCAGCGTCACGATGAAGGACGGGATCTTGAAATAGGCAATCCAGTAGCCCTGTGCCGCGCCAATCAGCGCGCCAGTGGCAAGGCAGGTCAGTGTCGTCACGACGACGTTGCAGTGCCATTGCACCATCAGCACCGCTGCCACGGCCCCTGTAAAACCAGCGACCGAGCCGACCGACAAATCGATATGGCCTGAGATGATCACCAGCAACATGCCCAGCGCCATGATGACGATGTAACTGTTCTGGAGCACCAGATTGGTCAGGTTCAGCGGACGAAGCAGGGTCCCGTTGGTCACGATCTCGAAAAACAGTCCGATCGCGACCAGCGAGATGAACATGCCGTATTCGCGCAGATTGTTACGGATGAACCGCCCCATCGCGCTATTACCCAGCTTGTGGCCGCCCGGTGCACCACCGGTGGGGCCGGTATCGCCAGTAGGAGAGAGCGGATTGCCGGGGAGGAGAATATGTTCGCTCATGGTTGTTACGTTCCCGCAGCGAGAGAGGAAACAGCGAGATTGGCCGTCTCGCCTGGAATGGTGGCAATCGGCATGGATTCAGATGTGCTGCGCACGATGGCGCGCATGATCTTTTCCTGACTGGCTTCCTCGCGGGTGAACTCACCCACAAAGCGCCCTTCATTCATCACGCAGATACGGTCGCATATGCCGAGCAATTCAGGCATTTCGGATGAAATGACCACGCAGCCCCGGCCGCTATCGGCCATCTGCTGGATCAGGGCATAAATTTCGTATTTGGCCCCGACATCGATGCCACGCGTAGGCTCATCCAGAATAAGCACATCAGGATTGGTGAACAGCCATTTGGACAGCACCACTTTCTGCTGGTTGCCGCCCGAGAGCTTACCCGCCATCTGCTGCACATCGGGCGAGCGTATGCGCATCTTGTTGCGATAATCCTGCGCGATACGCAGTTCGGCAATGTCATCAATAACGCCGTGATGAGCGATGCCGCGCAGTTCGGCCAGGGAGATGTTGTGGCGTATCTCGTTGCTCAGATGCAGCCCCAGTTCCTTGCGATCCTCGGTGACATAGGCGAGCCCGGCCGCAATGGCGCGGCTTACAGTAGAAACATCGACCGCCTTGCCGCGCATGGTGACATCACCCGATATGCGCGTGCCGAAGGAGCGTCCGAACAGGCTCATGGCAAATTCCGTGCGCCCCGCACCCATGAGGCCGGCAATACCCACAATCTCGCCTGCGCGAACATGGAAATCGACATGGCGTATCACCTGACGGTCGGGGTGGAGGGGGTGCCAGGCCGACCAGTCGTGAACCTCCATCAGTATTTCGCCAATACGCGGCGTATGCGGTGGGTAGCGATGCTCCAGATCGCGATTGACCATGAGACGGATGATCTCGTCTTCATCTGCAGGGCCGTTGCGGCAGTCGATTGTGCCGACACTGCGCCCGTCGCGCAGCACGGTGATACGATCAGCCACACGTGAGATCTCATTCAGCTTGTGCGAAATGAGAATGGACGACAGCCCCTCTGCCTTAAAGGCAAGGAGCAGATCGAGCAGGGCAGCACTGTCGCGTTCGTTCAGGCTGGCTGTTGGCTCATCCAGAATGAGCAGGCGCACCTTTTTCGAGAGCGCCTTGGCAATCTCGACGAGTTGCTGCTTGGCCACGCCTAGATGGGTGACAAGCGTTTCAGGGGCCTCGGTCAGGCCGACCTGACGCATCAGATCACGCGCCCGCACACGCGCCACGTCGCGGTCGATCACGCCGAAGCGCCCCGGCGGGTGGGTAATGAAGATGTTTTCCTGCACCGAAAGTAGCGGAATAAGCGCCAGTTCCTGATGGATGATGATAATGCCAAGCGCCTCGGAGCCGTTGATATCGGCAAAGCGGCGCTCTTCACCATCGAACACGATCTGCCCGTCATAGCTTCCGGCGGGGTATACCCCGCTCAGGATTTTCATCAGGGTCGATTTGCCTGCACCATTTTCGCCGCAGAGTGCATGAATCTCGCCAGGCTCGACCGAAAAACTGACATCACTCAGGGCCTTTACGGGACCGAAACGCTTGGCGATGTTCCGCATTTCAAGAATGGGGCTCATGGCGCTACTCGATCTGGCTTGCGGTGTAATAGCCGCTGTCAATCAGGGTCGGGCGAATATTGGCTTTGGTGACCACGACGGGCGTCAGCAGATAGGCGGGCACGATCTTGACACCGTTGTTATAGCTCTTGGTGTCGTTCACAGGCACAGTCTTGCCGGCCAGCATGGCATCGACCATATCGGCCGTTACGCTGGCGAGCTTGCGCGTATCCTTGAAGATCGAGGAATACTGATCGCCCGCGAGGATGGATTTGACGGAAGGAATTTCGCAATCCTGCCCGCTGACATAGGCGATCTTGGTGTCGCCACTGCCATAGCCCACGCCCTTGAGCGAGGAGATGATGCCGATGGAAATGCCGTCATAGGGCGAAAGCACGGCGTCGAGATGACGATCGGTGTAATAGGCGCTCAGCAGGTTATCCATGCGCGACTGCGCTGTAGCGCCATCCCAGCGCAGGGTGGAAACCTTGTCCATGGTCTTCTGGCCGGACGGAATGACCAGCTTGCCACTATCCAGATAGGGCTTGAGCACCGACATGGCGCCATTGAAGAAGAAATAGGCGTTGTTATCGTCCGGTGAGCCGCCGAAGAGTTCGATATTGAACGGTCCCTTGGCGTCGGGCAGCCCAAGTGCTTTTACCAGCGAACTCGCTTGAAGCACGCCTACCTGAAAATTATCAAAGGTGGCGTAGTTGCTCACATCGGGTGAATTACGGATCAGGCGGTCATAGGCAATGACCTTCACACCACGCTGTGCGGCCTTGTGGAGCGTGTCGGATAACGTGGTGCCGTCGATGGCAGCGATCACCAGAACCTTGTCACCCTTGGCGACCATGTTCTCGATCTGCGAGACCTGGTTGGGCACGTCATCATCGGCATATTGCAGATCGGTATGATAGCCGCGCGATTGCAGGGTTTTGACGATGTTGTTGCCATCCGCAATCCAGCGCGCGGACGACTTGGTGGGCATGGCGATGCCAACAGTGGGCTTGTCGTCGGCATTGGCGCTCCCCAGACCGGCCGGGCCAAAAAGCGCGGTGGTAACGAGGGCAAGAGAGGCAAGACCGGTACTGATTCTGCTCATGACGTGACGTCCAAAATTCCGGTCACAAGCCGCGCTGGGCATGATGCGGGCTGCGACAGAGACAACGGCGGGAGAGAGGTCGAAGCTTGATGAAAGGGTGCGTCGGAAAGCTCCTGAACGTCCCGAAGGCAGATCGAGAGGCAGACCGACGCTTGAGAGAAAATCCGGCAGGGAGGGCGATCCCTGTATGCAAAAAGCTTTCTGCGAAGATGGTCATGTCACGCCTCGCGAGACGAAAGGTCGTAACATGCAACAAGTTAAACATATCATTTTGACGTTATAAATAACATAATTAACGTTTCACGGTAACGTGACAATGATGCTGCTTTCTCGGCACAGGGCTGTTTTGATGAGGCGGGGCATGAGCCTGACAGGATCGGCGCAGGACATGACGACTATGTACCTGTCCTGTGCTCACCAACCGCGCACTCGCGGTGTTTCACGATAGAAAGAGATGTTGGGCGAGGTCTATGGTAAGTATCTACCCTAAGCATCATGATAAAAATAATATTTATAGTTGTGAAAAACAAAACTCATGAAAGTGTTACTGAAACTAAAACAGTTAATATCATGAATAATATAGGAATATAGTATATATTATTGTAATAAATATTTTTTCTTCATAAGAATAAGGAGTACATTCCTGGTCACCTAATCGACGGCAAGAGCGAGAGATATCCAATTCATGCAGACGCCTACTGACAGCCGGTTTGACGGCAGCCCTCACTATGCAATTGACGGGGGTATCTTCTCAATCAGGGCCTCCGACCTGCCGCGCAGCCAGTCTTTTTACCAGTATGAGCTGGATATCGGGGCGAGAGGGGGAACAGTCGATGTGAACATCAACGCTCTTACTGCGCCGGGACAGTACTGGATTATCTACGTCAATCTGCCGCCTGGTAGCACAGGGGTCGATTTCTATTTTCGCGTGATCAACAACGCCAGTGACTCCATCTGGGTCTCGACGAGCTATGACCGTCAGGCGAATACGACGAGCATGTATTTCAGTACCAAGAACATGTCAGGCGAGCCTTCCTACATCGAGCTCGTCCTGCCCGGACGGCCCTTCAGCAACTCCTATGGACCCAATGGCTTTCTGCCTCCCGGCACGGAAATGTATAGTGCGGGCCCGGCCTATTGCTTCCTTGAAGGCGCGCTGATCGAGACCGAGTGCGGTGAAGTCCGTGTTGAAGAACTCTTCCCCGGCCAGAGCGTGATGACCTATGACGCGCAGGGTGCGCGGATGGGTTTGCGTGAAATCACATGGGCAGGGCGCGATACGGGCCAGGTCGGGCATACCGGGCATGATGATTTGGATCACAGGCCAATATGCATTCTTGAAAATGCGTTTGGCGGGGGCCTGCCGCATAAGACCTTGTCTGTGACACCCGAACATTGTTTCCTGATCGATGGCGTGCTGCTTCCGGCCAGAATGCTGGTCAATCACCGGTCTGTTTTCTATCTGACCGATCTGACGCGCTATCCCTATTTTCATTTCAAGACTGAAGGTCATGCCATTGTCAGGGCGAATGGTATTCTGACCGAAACCCTGCGTGATGACGTGCGCCAGTTCGTGCGCCGGAATGCCGGGGGGAATGCTGAGGGGGCAGGGCTGAACGCGTCGGCCGAGGCGGCGTTTGCGGCACCTCTATGTACGGATCACGGGTTGGCCCATACCATTCATACCCGCCTGAATGAGCAGGCTAAGGCTATGGGTTTGCAGGCGCAGACCCATATGAGAGTGCTTGAGCATGATGCCGGACTTCATCTGGTTCTGGCGGATGGACGTCGCCTGGACCCGATCCGCCTCAATCAGCGCTGGGCGGTGTTCTCCCTGCCCGCGGGGCAGAATGCCGTGCAGATCGTTTCACGTCATGCGCGCCCTTGTGACACACATGGCCCCTATCTGGATGACAGACGTGACCTTGGGGTGCGCGTGGGCGAGGTCACCCTGTTCGGGTCTGACATAACGCGCTCTGTCACAGCCCATCTCGACGGTCATGCTGTTGCAGGCTGGTATGATGAGGGTGCAGGCGCGCAGTCGCGCTGGACGAATGGCCGGGCTTTGCTGCCCCTCGGTGAGGCGCTGGGAACACAGGCTCTTATGACGATCGAAGTGCTGGAGACGGCACTGTATTTCCAGGATTATTCGACAGGGACGGTCGCCAGCGAACAGGTCGCAGCCTGACGTGAATCCGGATGGGGCAGAAGGCAGAATCTCCTGCCTTTTGCCTGCCTGTCCTGCACGACACGGGCGACATCAGGTATCATGTTCTCGTGCCACGTGATCTCGGTGTAAAGGGCAGTCCATCTGTTGCTTCAGGGAGGCTGATCGTTCCCTGTTTCGCCATGGGGCAGAAAGCCGACAGGGCGATCGAGACAGGCGGGATGGCCAGACTGGACCCCGCGGGACATCATGGAAAATCGTCGACAGGATATGCTCGGTCAGGGTGAGCACGTCCCGGTTGATGATAAGGCCGAGCAGGGGCCAGTGTCGTCTGACGGCAAGACGTAACGGGTGCATGAGGAAACACTCCTTGTCTCATCGAGACATATTATGGGGGATGAGGGTGCGCGGGTCTCAATGCCCCCTCCCTCCCGCGCGCTCTGGACGATGGGCTTGTGGAAGGCATCGGCAATCAGCCGGAGAGCGGTCGGGTGATGAGGCCCGATCTGTGCATCTCCTCATCCATCAGATTCGCTGCGAGATGGAAGGCGCGCCGGGCATGGGCGTAGGGCAGCCATTGCCCCATCATGTTCCACGGCATGCCGTTATTATAGGTCGCGATGGCCATAAGCGTGCTGCCGTTGCTTGCATCGATGGCCAGAAGTTCCTCGCTGGCGCCCCCCGGGGCTGGTGGGGGAATGGGGGGCAAGCCGCCTCCTGCCGCGCCAGCCGCAAATCCGGCGATGATGGGCAAGGCATTGTAGTACCATTGGCTGCGCCGCAGATTGGTGATGGCCGCTCTGATGCGGATTGTGCCAGGCGGCAGGGTGGCAAGGCCGGTCTCGTTCAGGATCACCAGATCCTTGCCCAGCGTCTTGTGCAATTCGTCCTCGAAGGCGCGTATCACGCGTTGCTGGGCTTGAGGGGAGAGATGGGCGGCCTTGCTCGTCGGGCGCCATTGCACTGGCTCGATCACCGCATAACGGTAGATGACCCCGGCCGGTGCCTTGGGAGCAAAAACCAGATCATCACCGTGATTGTCAGGATGGGCCATAAGCCCATAGGTCTCAGGCGCAATGAAGCCGGTTTTCGTCGTTCCCTGTCCGGCGCAGGCGCTCAGCGCCATCATGCCGGTTATCAGGACAGGATACAGTAAACCGGGGTTTATCCGCCGTGGTGATGCGGGTTTGCGGGCCGGAAAGCGGGTGAGGGAACGAATGGCGTAAGGCAGGCGGAACATGGTCAGGCGCGTCTCCCGGGCAGGAAAGGCGGCGCAGTCTCCTGACAGACAAGGGACGCGCCGGGTGATTTCCCTCTTTCTGCCGGTCGCGTCTTTCTGCGTTATGTCCCGTCTGTGGCCATGTGGAAATATTGGCGTCTTTCAGTCGGAAGCGGGCAACAGGACACGCACACGCAATCCGCCTTCCGCCCGGTTCTCGATGATGATATCGCCGCCCAGACCGCGCATGACGGTGCGGGCCGATGTGAGGCCAAGCCCAACTCCGCCAGTCTGCCGGTTGCGCGATTTGTCCAGCCGGAAATACGGCTCGAACACGGCATCGAGCGCGTCGGGTGGAATACCCGGACCGTGATCGAGAATGGTGACAACCCAGCCCGTCGCCCGAATCCCTGCGGGTCGTGCGTCTGTCATATCGGCTGGCGCGAGGATAATCTGCGGTGGCGTTGCATATTTGATCGCGTTCTCGACCAGATTGGTGAAAACGCGCTTCATGGCATTGACCGGACCGCGATATCCCACCCGACCCGGATTGTCGTACCGCACATCATGACCCTGATCGCAGAAATCATAGGCGACGGTTTCAAGCAGCCCTGAAAGATCGAAAGCCGTCTGTGTTTCATGGGAGGCATCGTCGCGGAAGAACGACAAGGCGCCATCGATCATGGCCTGCATCTCGTCGACATCGCGAAACAGGAGTTTCTGTTGCGTCGGGCAATCAATGAACTCTCCGCGTAGTCTGATACGCGTGAGCGGCGTGCGCAGATCATGCGAAATGGCAGCAAGCATCGTGGTGCGATCGAGGATGAATTTCGCGATACGCGCCTGCATGGCGTTGATCGTCACCGCCACCTGACGGATCTCTCTGGGCCCCGCTTCACTGACGCGTGCGTAATTTGGCTGCGCGTCGAGCCGGCGGACTTCATGGGCCAGATATTCGATCGGGCGTGAAAGCTGGCGTGAGGCGATGAGTGACACCGCGATGATCCAGACAAACAGCATCATGCCTTCCAGCATGAGGCGCTGAAAGGCGTAAAGCCCCCAGAAACGCTGAAGGGCAACACAAAGCACCCAACTGCCGTCATCGAGCTGGATCCCGACGAAATACGCGTCGTGATACAGCGAACGGTCATAGGGCAGGCCGGGGAGGGTAGAGACAGGGTTATCTTCCTGGAACACCGCGATGGCAGGAGGCCTTTGCCCTAGAAACGGGCTCAGGAAATGCCAGCTCTCCTCAATCTCGCTGCGACGGTAATGCCCCGCAGCCAGAGCCTTCGCGAGCGGCGAGGCTTCCGGGTACCACCCGAAATGGATCTGTCTCGATTGCGCTGCTGCCAGCAGCGTTTCCCTGTCCGTGGCGGGGGCGACCCGCACCATGCGAAGCACGGCCCCAACCTCTCTCACCATACCGGTGGCTTCAATATCAGGCTTGCTCCACTGGCCGCCAAATTCGACGAAGACCGCGAGCAACAGCAGCGTTATCCCGGCGGCAAGGGCCACGGTGACAATCAGGCGGCGGGAGATGGTGTCCTGTGTGAAAGCGCGATCGGGGGGGAGCCTCGCCCATCTCATCGTTTCACCGCAGCGGTGAACATATAGCCGCCATTGCGCACGGTACGTATCAGGGTTGGATTTCTGGGATCGTCCTCCAGCTTGGCGCGCAGGCGGCTGACCTGCACATCGATACTGCGATCAAAGGCGGCATGGTCGGGGCCGCGAGCCATATCCATCAGCTGGTCCCGCGTGAGAACGCGTTGCGGGTGTTCGACAAAAGTCAGCAGCAGATCGAATTCACCCCCCGAGAGCGGGACGAGCGACTGGTCCTGCGCGCGCAGTTCGCGGCGGGCAACATCCAGAACCCAGCGACCGAAACGAAGGACAGGGCGCAGCGACGGGGTTGTCTCGCCCGGCGTGGCAGCACGACGCAGGACCGCCTTGACCCGGGCCAGAATCTCGCGCTGGTCAAATGGCTTTGTCAGGTAATCATCGGCCCCGATCTCGAGCCCCACGATACGGTCAGTCAGATCGGCCATGGCAGAGAGCATGATGACCGGGATGCGGGATCGGGCACGCAGGCGCTGGCACAGGCTGAACCCGTCCTCATTGCGGAGCATGATATCGAGAATCACCAGATCGACCGGTTGCCTGTCCAGAATGGCAAACATGGTCTCGCCCGTTTCGGCCGTGGAGACCTGATAGTGATGCTTTTGCAGAAAACTGCCGAGAAGGGTCAGGATATCCTGGTCGTCATCGACAAGAAGAAGATGAGGCATTGGGGTCATCCCTCGGTCGTATCACGCAGGCTCGTCCGTATGATGTCAGCAACGGACATGATGTTTCAAGTTGTAAACAATCGGATGGAGCGATGCTCCGGGTCACAGGGTGAAGGCACGCGTAGCCCTGTCCTTTCCGGGCTTTGCATCTCCTTTGGCAAACCTGCTAGGAAATAAGCGACGGTGCCTCGCAAGGGGTGAAAAGGGAAGCAGGTTCGTGCCATGTGCATCAGTCCTGCGCTGCCCCCGCAACTGTAGGTGGTATGTCAATGCCGTCGCAGCCCACTGGTGACCATGCCGGGAAGGGGACGGCAATGCCGGGCAACCGGGACCATGAGCCAGGAGACCTGCCGTCGCGTCACCGATTTCACGATCCGGCGGGGTGCCCGGAGCGCGACAGACCATGAACCCGCACCCGTCATCGAGGGGCGGCTTATGGCAGGCCGGGATATCCCGGCAATCATCCTTGTGCCCTGTTGCGCCCGTTTTGCGGGCCTGGTCCGGGATTGCTCATGGCCGAACCGATAACATCTTGCGATACGCCTCCCGTCATTCATGTCTGCCTCACCTGCAGGGACGGGGGTGAGGCGCTGCACGAGGCCCTCTTGCAGCAGGCGACCACCGCCGGTGTGCGTGTCGAGGGGGTCAAATGTCTTGCGGCGTGCCAGCGGGGCTGCACCGCCACCCTGTCCATGCCCCGCAAATGGTCGTGGCTTCTGGGAGGGTTGAGGCCCGACCTGGCGGAGGATCTGATGGTCTATGCCAAGGCCTATGAACACTCGCGCTCAGGTACGGTCATGCCCTCAAAGCGTCCTGAAAGCCTGCGCGATATTATTCTGGGGCGTTTTCCTGGCTAGTTGTCGCCGTCGAGCGAATCTCTCCAACCTGCTGCACCTGCCCAACCTGTCGCATCTGAAAGACTGTCATGAGCAAGATTCCTGTTACCATCATCACCGGCTTCCTTGGTGCGGGTAAAACCACCCTGCTGCGTCATCTGCTCGAGAAATCGGATGGCCGCCGCATCGCGATCGTAGTCAATGAATTCGGGTCTCTGGGCATCGATGGCGAGACCCTGCGTGGGTGCAGTATTCCGAACTGCCCTGAGGAAGATATCGTCGAACTGACCAATGGCTGCCTGTGCTGCACTGTGGCCGATGATTTCATTCCCACCATGGAAGCCCTTCTCGATCGCCCGACCCCGCCCGATCACATTGTCATCGAGACCTCGGGTCTTGCCTTGCCCAAGCCGCTGCTCAAGGCGTTCGGGTGGCCGAGCGTGCGCACGCGCATGACGGTGGATGGCGTGATTACCGTGGTAGATGCGCCAGCAGTGGCCGATGGCCGCTTTGCCGATGACCCTGAGGCCGTGGCGAAGCAGCGTGAGGAAGATGAATCGCTCGACCACGACAACCCGCTGGAAGAGGTTTACGAGGATCAGCTGGATTCAGCCGATCTGGTCATTCTCAACAAGACGGATCTGCTGGATGACGCCGCCCTCACTGCGGTCGAGGCCGGTCTTGCTGCACGCAAGCGTCGGGTGCGCGTGATCCGTGCCCGTGAAGGGCGTGTCGACCCGGCTGTGCTGCTTGGCCTTGCCGCTGCGGCAGAGGACGATCTGGCAGCACGCCCCTCGCATCATGACGGGGCGGATGAGCATGAGCATGACGATTTCACGAGCTTCGTGCTGAGCCTGCCCGAACAGGCCAGTGCCGAGGCCTTTATCGCCAGACTTGAGAAGGTGGCGCGTGAGCATGATGTGCTGCGTATGAAAGGTTTTGCCCGCGTGGCCGGCAAGAGCCTCCGTCTGGGCGTGCAGGCGGTGGGCGCGCGTATCCGACATGCCTATGAGCAGGGCGAGGCGCCAGAGGGCAGGCTGGTTGTGATCGGCCTGCATGGGCTTGACCCCGAGGCTGTGCAGCGCAGCTTCGACGCAGGCTGAGCCATGCATATTCTCTTTCGGGAGGCGCATGATCTGGATGGGCAGGCCGTGGCCGAGGACCTCGCCCACGCGCCAGCCGATCTTGTCCTGCTGTCGTTTTCCGAAAGTGACCTGCTGGGCCTGCGCGATGTGCACAGGGCGTCAGACCCCAGTTTGCAGGTCGCCACCCTGTCACGCCTGCGTCATCCCCTGTCGGTCGATCTTTATCTGGAGCAGACGATTGCCCATGCACGTTGTGTGGTGGTGCGCTTGCTCGGGGGTACCGAATACTGGCGTTACGGCGTGGATGAACTCAGGCTCGTCTGCCGGGAGAAGGCCATTCCACTGGCGTTCATCACCGGCGAGGCCACGCCGAATACCGCACTCGAAAGCCTTTCGAGCATCGCGCCCGCCCAGTGGGCCCGGCTCGACAGCCTGTTTCGCGAGGGCGGAACACGCAATCTGCGCTGTGCGCTCACCCTTATGGGGGCTGTTGCCGGATTAAATGCGGATGACGGGGCCGAGGCCGAAAAGCTGCCTGAGGCCGGAATTTACCGTCGCCTGAACACGGACGTCTCCAGTCGGGCTCTGGTCGTGTTCTACCGCGCCCACCTTCTTTCTGCCGATCTCGATGGGATCGATGCGCTGGCAGAGGCGATTGCGGCTGCCGGATGCGGGGTCGATCTGGTGTATGTCTCATCCCTTCGCGCGGCCAAAGTCGTGCCTTTTCTCGACCGGTGGCTTGTGGACGAGCCCCCCGACATCATTCTGAATGCTACGTTCTTCGCCTCTCGTGGGGATGATGGCGGGGCATCGGTCCTTGAGGCAGCGGGTGTACCCATCGTCCAGCTGCTCCAGCCGGGCACGACGCTTGAAGGATGGCGCAAGGCCGCCCGGGGGCTGTCACCGTCCGATCTTGCCATGCAGATCGTCCTGCCCGAATTTGACGGTCGTCTTTCAGGGGCACCCATATCGTTTCGCGATGAGGCACCGCCCGGCCTGCCAGCCCGGCGCGTGGCTTATGCCGCCGGTATCGCGCAAATTGTGCGCCAGATGCAGGGCTGGTTGCGTCTGGCAGCCGAAACGCCGGGCGAGCGGCGTCTGGCGCTCGTTCTCTCCGATTATCCCGGCGCCGAAGGGCAGGCCGCCCACGCTGTTGGGCTGGACAGTTTTGCCAGTGTCGAGGCCATCGCCACCATGCTGGCCAGTGCGGGATACGACGTGCCACCTCTCGTCGCGTCAGAACTGCCGGACAGATTGTGCCGCGCCACACCCACTCTCATCATGAGTGCCGACGCCTATCGAGCGGCTTTCGAAACCCTGCCTGAGTCGTTCCGGCAAAAAGTCATTGCGACATGGGGGATGCCCTCGCAGCCGGTCAGTGTGCGCTTTCTGCGCGTCGGCGCTCTTATTCTCGCCCTTCAGCCCGGTCGGGGTCAGGAGTCTGACCGCAAGGCGCAGTATCACGACCCCGATATTGCGCCCTGCCATGCCTATATCGGCTTCTATCTCTGGCTGCGCCGGATAGGCGATATCAGTGCAATGATACATCTGGGCACGCATGGCACACTGGAATGGTTGCCCGGCAAGGCTGTGGCGCTCTCACCAGAATGTGCCCCCGCTGTTCTGCTGGACGGGGTTCCGGTCATCTACCCTTTCATCGTCAACAACCCCGGTGAAGCCGCCGCGGCCAAAAGGCGCCTCGGTGCGGTGATGATCGGTCACATGACCCCGCCCGTGCAGCGTGCAGGGCTCGACAGCGCCATGGAGTCCCTCGAACGCCTGATTGACGAATATGCCGAGGCAGACGGGCTGGACAAGCGACGCGGCACCATGCTGCGTCGTCAGATTCTCGATCGGGCTGCCGATCTGGGCGTGCTGGCCGAGAGCCATTCAGGCGCTACCGGCCGGGAAGGGGGCGATGGGCGCAATGCACGCGTGGGGACGCCCAGGGATGATCCGGCGGATGAGGCTGAGGCGCTGGCGCGGCTCGATGCCTATCTGTGCGACGTCAAGGACCTCCAGATACGCGATGGCCTGCATGTTTTCGGCTGTACGCCGCCCCGCCATGATGCGTTGGTCGCCATGCTGTCTGAAACAGCCCATGTCCCCCCCGAGGTCGTCCGGGCGTGTCTGGATGCCTGTCCCGAGGCCGAGCGTCTGGCATTTCTGGCGGCACTCGACGGCCGTTTCATCCCCCCCGGCCCCTCGGGCGCACCCACACGCGGGCGTCTGGATGTGCTGCCGACAGGCCGCAATCTGACAACGACCGACCCGCGTACGGTGCCCACGCGGGCCGCCCTGCTTCTGGCCCATCGTACGGTCGAGCTTTTGCTGGCACGGCATATTCAGGAGGAAGGCGAAAACCTGCGTCATCTCGTGCTCGATCTGTGGGGCAGCGCCACGCTGCGCACGGGGGGAGAGGATATGGCGCTGGCTTTTCTGCTCATGGGCGTTCAGCCCCGGTGGGATGCCACGAGCGGCAGGCTTTGCGGCTTCGAGATCGTGCCGCTCACCGTGCTTGACCGGCCCCGTGTGGATGTCACCTTGCGTATATCTGGGCTGTTCCGCGATGCCTTTCCGGGGCTGATCGATCTGTTTGATCAGGCCTCACGCGCCGTAGCCGCGCGTGCCGAAGACGCGGAGTGGAACCCGCTCACTCTCGACCCTGACAGTTCGCGCATATTCGGTGCGGCACCGGGGGCCTATGGCACAGGCCTCGAGGCGTCACTGAGCCAGGGGGGCTGGAAGGACAGGGACGAGCTTGGCCGTCGCTATCTTGAAGGCTCACAATGGAGCTATGGCGGCGGTCGGGAAGGAGTCAGGGCCGGGGCGGAGCTTGCCAGTCGTCTCGGTCGGGCAGAGGTCGTGCTGCACATGCAGGACCATGCCGAGACGGATCTGCTCGAAAGTGTCGATATGGCAGCGCATGAAGGCGGGCTTGGTGCCGCAGCGTCCAGCCTTGGGAATTCACCGATCCTGCTTCATGGCGATACCAGCCAGCCCGATACGCCCCGGCTGCGCGATGTGGCGCAGGAAGTGGCGCGTGTGACGCGGGGCAGACTGGCCAATCCGCGCTGGATTGCGGGCATGATGCGCCATGGCTATCGGGGTGCGGCGGAAATGGCGCGTGGTGTCGCAGCGCTCCAGGGCTGGGCGGCAACCCTGCCCACACGGCTGGACCGACAGATCGATCTTGCCTTCTCGGCTTTGCTGGAAAACGAGGAATGCGCCGCGTTTCTGGAGGCCCATAACCCGGAGGCGCTGTCAGACATGAAGCACCGTTTTGCTGATCTGCTCGATCGCGATCTGTGGCGGCCGCGCAGCAACGCGGTGGCGAGAGTGCTGGCGAGCGACAATGAGCCGGTTTGATCTACGAAGAGGACAACCCCGGTCCAGCACGCCCGCGGTTCTGAGGCGTAAGACTAGGCCCGTGAATGCATCCATCATGAGAGAGAGTCCATGATCCGTATGCTGATGGTGGCAGCCCCGCGCTCCGGTTCGGGCAAGACCACGCTCACCTTGTCGCTCATTGCCGCCTTCCGCCGCAGGGGGCTGAAGGTGCGGGCGCTCAAGACAGGCCCCGACTATATCGACCCCGCGTTTCATCAGGAGGCATCAGGGGCACCCTGCGCCAATCTCGATAGCTGGGCGATGAC
>Ga0157362_1000070_pt1 | contig 28537 bp, 20 predicted proteins | sample AttlaeALBM3_FD_111480 | JGI IMG/M metagenome (GOLD analysis project Ga0157362, IMG submission 111480) | Fungus gardens microbial communities from leaf cutter ant in Ribeirão Preto, State of São Paulo, Brazil - Atta laevigata ALBM3 | ecosystem: Host-associated > Fungi > Mycelium > Unclassified ... | reverse complement strand
ACCCAGCCCGACGCCCATCGTTCCCCAGCTGCCAGGGTCGAGGCGGCGGCGCGGTTTGTCCATGTCAATGACGTAGCGGGTAATATCGAGCGTGTAGGCCCCCTCGTTCACCAGTACGATGTCGCGCCCCTCCAGGCCCGTCTTGATGGTGCCAATCGCCGTGTAGAAGTTCATCGGCGTGGTCTTGTTGGCCAGACGTTCGGTCATTTTCTGCGTGTTGGTGTCACGCTTGGCCGCAATCGCAGCCAGCCATTCTGACGGCGCGCAGATTTTCTCCTGCTTCAGGGCGTTGGCCAAGGCCTGCACCGTCAGGCCAAGCTCACCGGCCAGCGGCGCGGCAATAGGGCGGTTGCTGTCAAATTCCTCTGGGTTGATGTCGATCTGGATGAAGCGTGCGTCAGGCGACCATTGCGGCGGTTTGCCGTGGCCAAGCATCCAGTTGAGGCGTGCGCCCACCAGCACCACCACATCGGCTTGCCCTAGAACCAGCGAGCGCGCCGTGGCGGCAGAGGCAGGGTGGGTATCGGGCAATAGCCCCTTGGCCATCGACATGGGCAGAAACGGGATGGAGGTGCTTTCAACGAGATCTCGTATGGCCCCCTCGGCCTGGGCATAGGCTGCGCCCTTGCCGAGCACGATCAGGGGCTTGCGTGCCTGTTTCAGAAGCGAAACCGCACGGGCGATCGCATCGGGGCAGGGTGGCAGGGCCGATTCCGGAGCGACAACCGTGATCAGGGAGTCCTGGCCCGTTTCTAAATCGAGCGTCTCGCTCAGGACGGCAGCTGGGAGGTCGAGATAGACACCACCCGGTTTTCCTGAAAGCGCGGCACGTACCGCGCGCGCTACCCCAATGCCGATATCGGCCGCACGGTTGACGCGATAGGCGGCCTTGGCGAAGGGGCGGGCGGCGGCAAGCTGATCGAGCTCTTCATAATCACCCTGCTGCAGGTCGACGATCGCACGATCGCTGGACCCGCTTATGAGGATCATCGGATAGCCATTGGTCGTGGCATTGGCGAGGGCAGGAAGGGCGTTGAGAAAGCCTGGGGCAGAGGTTGTCAGGCAGAGCCCCGGCTTGCGGGTAAGATAGCCCGAGATCGATGCTGCATGAGCAGCGGGTTGCTCATGTCGGAAACTGATGAAGCGCATCCCCTTCTCCTGGGCGAGGCGCGCAAGATCCGTGATGGGGATGCCAACAACGCCGTAGAGCGTGTTCAGACCGTTGCGCTGCAAGGCTTCAATGACAAGGTGAAAGCCGTCCGTGCTGGACGCGAGGGGAGATTGTGCGGGTGCCGATGCGTTGGCGGCCGAAGGGGCGTCTGCCATGACTCATTCCTTTTCCCTGCGTCATTCCGCAAGGCGACGGCGCAGGAAGGGCTTGCTATTCTTTGAGGGGGACAGGGCCGGAATGCCTGTTTCAGGACATTCCGGTGAGTCTGTCAGGCGCAGACGATCTTCTTCGAACGTAGATCGGCAATCTGGTCTGCCGAATAACCGAACTCGGCAAGGATCTCATCCGTATGCTGCCCAAGCAGCGGGGCAGCGGTGATTTCCGGAGTGAAAGCGCTGAACTTGATCGGATTGATGGTCAGGAACGATCCACGTACCGGCTGCTTGACCTCGACAATCGTGCCGGCGTCACGCAGGTCCTTGGACTCGGCAATTTCCTTCATCGACAGAACCGGCGCGCACGGCACACGGAATTTCGAGAGATGGGCTACGGCCTGGTATTTATCCTTGTCGGCAAGCGAGGCCTCGATGGCAGCGAAGATCTCGAACATGTGGGTCTCACGTGCCTTGGTCGTGCAATAATGCGGGTCGGTGGCCCATTCAGGCTTGCCGATGGCCTCGCATGTCGGCCCCCAGTTCTGCTCCTGCACGGTGCAGTAGATATACGCGTTCTCGTCCGTCTCCCAGCCTTTGCATTTCAGGATCCAGCCTGGCTGGCCGCCACCGCCTGCATTGGCACCGCGCGGCACAGTGTCGCCGAATTTTCCGTCCGGGTATTGCGGGTATTCTTCCAGATAACCCACGCGCTCCAGACGCTGCTGGTCACGCAGCTTGACACGGCACAGATTCAGCACAGAATCCTGCATCGAAACGCTGATTTTCTGGCCTTTTCCGCTGCGCTCGCGGGCAAACAGGGCCGTCAGAACACCGATCAGCAGGTGATTGCCTGTGTTGCTGTCACCGAGCGCCGCGGCCGAAATGAGCGGGCCATTCGAATTGCCGGGGGCCTGACCATCCACATGCGGCGCGCCGTTCCAGTAACCCGTAGTCGAGGCCGAACCGCCGGCGCATTGTGCGACGTTTTCATAGGCACTGATATGCGACCAGGGAGAGGCGTCGCCAAAACCCTTTACCGTGCCGTAAATCAGGCGCGGGTTGAGTTGATGGAGAACGTCCCAGCCGAAGCCCATGCGATCCATGGCGCCAGGGCGGAAATTCTCAAGCAGGATGTCGGCCCATTTGAGGAGCTTCTCGAAAACCTCACGTCCTTCGGGGGTTTTCGTGTTGAGCTCGATCGAGCGCTTGTTGCTGTTCAGCATGGTGAAATACAGCGCGTCGGCATCCGGGATGTCGCGCAGCTGACGGCGGGTCACATCGCCTACGCCGGTTCGCTCAACCTTGATGACATCGGCACCATACCAAGCCAGAAGCTGGGCAGCCGAAGGGACCGATTGCACACCGCCAAAATCGATGACCTTGATTCCGGCAAGCGGCTTTGTGTTGTCTTGTGCAGTGCTCATGAGGGCAACTCCGTTATGATTGTTCTTATCGTTTTTTCGGAAAGCGCTTATCGAACGAATAAGCCCAATATGGGGGCTATGCGGTCGGTGTGAAGTATGTTCCCGAGGCGTGCGCTCACAATAAAACTTGATGAATATTTTTCATTTCTTTGGGAACTAAGATAGTTCTTCATAAATCAGCGAAACTACTTATGGGGAAGGCTTGTTTGTTCAATAATCCGCCAAAAGATTGATGTGCCTCAATGACTGTTGCCCCTCGCCAGGTTAGCGATCGGTAACCTGAGCAAGCGGAATGATTACCTTGTTCCTCTCCCAGGCAGGATATTCCCCCGAGCCATGCTGTCATTCGGATCAGTCTGGCCGGAAGAGAGAATGAGGTTCTTCCATGGCGCTCAAGCTGCGTGAACTCAATCGGGCGCTGCATGTCGGCACACGTGTCGGGGTAGGAAGCGTACGATCACGCCGTCCTGACTACGTATCGCTTATGCCGCCCTGCAATCACGCCTGCCCGGCAGGGGAGAATATCCAGGGGTGGCTTGCTCTGGCACAAGGCGGCGCCTACGAGGCTGCCTGGCATCTGCTTAAAACGGAGAACCCGTTCCCCGCCATTCACAGTCGTGCCTGTTATCACCCTTGTGAAAACAGCTGTAATCGCGCCGAGATGGATGACGCTGTGGCGATCCATGAGGTCGAGCGGTTTCTGGGTGATATGGCCGCCGAGAAAAACTGGCGGGTCGCCTGCAAGCCTGCCACGGGCAAGAAAGTGCTTGTTGTCGGTTCGGGGCCTGCGGGTCTGTCCTGTGCCTATCATCTGGCACGGCAGGGGCATCAGGTTGAAGTTCGCGAGGCCTCGGCTCATGCGGGCGGCATGCTGGCCTATGGTATTCCGGCGTATCGCCTGCCGATGGATATCCTCGAACGCGAAATGGGTGACGTTCTGTCAATGCCGGGCGTGAGTCTGCACTGCAATGCGTCTGTGACGGATCTCGCCCAGACCATGAAAGAAGGCGCTTTTGATGCTGTCTTTCTGGGCGTTGGCGCGGCGCGCGCCCTGACCATGCCGCTGGCCACCGAGGCGGGATATCAGCCTGTCGAGGCGATCGACCTTCTCCATGCTGTGCGTGAAGGAAAGCGGCCCGAGCTTGGCCGTACTGTGGTGGTAGTTGGTGGCGGCAATGTCGCGATGGATGCCGCCCGTACGGCACGCCGTCTCGGCGCAGAGAAGGTCTTTATGGTCTATCGACGGGACGAGGCTCATATGAGCGCCCTGCCAGAGGAGCGCGAGGCCGCCGAGGCCGAAGGTGTCACCATACGTTATTGCAGTGTCGTCACTCGTTATGGACATGATGGTGTTGAGATCGAGCATGTTGAACTCGATCCGCAGACCGGTGCCATACGTCCACCAGCAGATGGCCGCGCGCCGGATAGAGAGAGGCTGGCAGCTGACAGCGTCATTCTGGCGATTGGCCAGCATAGTGACTTCTCGCTCTGCTCTAACATGAGCGATATCGTGATTGACAAGGGCGAGAGGCTGGAGATCGATCCGTCTTTCATGACGGGCGCACGCGGCGTGTTTGCCGGTGGCGATTGTGTGCGAGGAGCACGCACCATGACCACCGCGACCGGCCATGGCAAGACGGCCGCCCGGGCGATTGATGCCTATCTGCGGGCAGAAAAACCGGTGCCTGACGCGCCGGCCGAGATCGTGACCTTTGACATGCTCCACATGCCCGCTCTGCTGATGGCTGTGCGCGAAGAGGGCGCCGAATTGCCTACGTCGCTTCGCACGGGGTTCGAGGAGATCATTGCGGGGCTGAACGAGACGCAGGCGCGTCATGAGGCGGGGCGCTGCCTGTCATGCGGCAACTGTTTCGAGTGCGACAATTGTTTTGCTGCCTGCTCCGAGCAGGCCATCACCCGGCTGGGTCCGGGCAGGGGCTATGCCGTGGACGAGACCTTGTGCACCGGCTGTGGCGATTGCGCCGGACAATGCCCGTGTCATGCCATCGTGATGACGCCTGAACACAATGATGCCGAGTGCGCGGAGGCTGCGGTCACCCTGACGCCGCAGCGCTTCGTGGTGCGCGCCTGAAGGCGGGAAAAGAGAACAAGACGATGAGCCATAACGCAAACACCGCCCCGCAATCCGGCAAGCCCCAACCTGGTGAAATGACCACTCTGGACGGGAATTCTGCTGTTGTTCACGTCGCGTATCGCGTGAACGAGATCTGCGCGATCTACCCGATTACGCCTTCCTCACCTATGGCCGAGACAGCCGATAGCTGGGCCAGTGAAGGGCTGAAAAATCTCTGGGGCAATGTGCCTATCGTGCAGGAAATGCAGGCCGAGGGCGGTGCGGCAGGCTGTGTGCACGGCGCCTTGCAAAGCGGTGCGCTGACAACCACGTTCACGGCCTCGCAGGGTCTGCTGCTGATGATCCCCAATCTGTACAAGATTGCGGGCGAGTTGACATCGACCGTGGTGCACGTGGCAGCCCGCGCCCTTGCAGCCGGGGCGTCGTCTATTTTTGGCGATCATCAGGATCTGATGGCCGTTCGCCAGACAGGTTTTGCCCAGCTGGGTGCAGCCTCGGTGCAGGAAGCACATGATCTGGCAATTATCGCCCAGGCCGCCACGCTCGCTTCACGCGTGCCATTTATCCATTTCATGGATGGTTTTCGGACCTCTCACGAATATAATTCGCTGAAACTGGTCCCTGATGACCAGATCCGGTCGATGATCGACGAGACGCTTGTGCACGCGCATCGTGCCCGCGCGCTGACGCCGGATAATCCGTTCATTCGTGGCACATGGCAGAACCCGGACACGTATTTCCAGACGCGTGAAGCGGTAAACACCTATTATCTGCGTACGCCTTCTCTCGTGCAGTCTGCCATGGACCGCTTTGCCGCACTGACCGGGCGTCAGTACGGGTTGTTCCGTTATGACGGCCCGCAGGATGCGCGCCATGTCATCATCGCGATGGGGTCGGGTGCCGAAGTGGTGCGCGAAACCATGCGATGGATGAACGAACGCGACCCTGAGGAGAAACGGGGGGCCATTCAAGTGCTCCTTTACCGGCCTTTCGACGCTGCAGCCTTTCTTGCCGCGTTGCCGCCGACAGTGGAGCGCATTGCGGTGCTGGATCGCACCAAGGAGCCGGGTGCACCGATGGAGCCGCTTCATGCGGATATCGTGGGTGTATTGGCCGAAGCTGTGGCTACGGGCAAATTCCCTCATATGCCGCGTGTCATTGGCGGACGTTATGGCCTGTCGTCACGCGATTTCCACCCCGGCATGGTGAAGGCGGTTTATGACGAGCTGGCAAAGCCTGACCCGAGCCCCGTCTTTACGGTCGGTCTCATCGATGATGTGACGAATCTGAGTCTCGAATTCGACGAGGCTATCGATATCGAGCCCGGAAATATAACGCGTTGTCTGTTCTATGGGCTGGGCGCGGATGGCACGGTGGGCGCCAACAAGAACAGCGTTGAGATCATCGGTGAAATCGGCGGGCATTATGCCCAGGCCTATTTCGATTACGACTCCCATAAATCGGGCGCAGAGACGGCTTCGCATCTGCGTTTCGGCACCAGCCCCATAAACGCGCCCTATCTGATCCGCCATGCAGATTTCGTCGCGTGTCACAAATTCGAGTTCCTGTTTCGGCGTGACATTCTGGGTGCCGCCAATCCGGGGGGTATTTTTCTTCTGAATTCGCCTTTCGGTCCGGACACGGTCTGGGAGCGCCTGCCGCGCAAGGTTCAGGATCAGATCATCGCCAAGAAGTTGCGCTTCTATGTGATCGATGCGTCAAATGTCGCGCTCGAGATCGGTCTTGGGCCACGCATCAACACCCTGCTGCAAACCTGCTTCTTCCATCTTGCAAAGGTTCTGCCTGAAGCAGAGGCAATCAGCGCCATCAAGGCCTTCATTCGCAAATCCTACGGGGCGAAGGGCGAAAAAATCGTCGCCCTCAACAACAAGGCGGTTGATGCTGCCCTGTCAGCCCTCCATGAGGTATCCGTCCCGGCGCAGGCACAGGGAACGCGCCCGATGCCTGCCATTGTGCCCGCCGAGGCCCCGGAATTCGTGCACCGGGTCACCGCAGAGATCATGGCGGGGCGCGGCGAGCTGATACCCGTCAGTGCCATGCCGGTTGATGGCACGTTTCCCGGGGGCACGACGCGTTATGAGAAACGCAATATCGCCATCGAAGTCCCTGTGTGGGAGCCGGATTCCTGCATCCAGTGTGGACAATGCAGCATCGTGTGCCCCCATAGCGTGATACGTGCCAAGACCTATGACGAGGCCCGGCTGGAGGGGGCGCCTACGGGTTTCCGGTCAGCGCCAATCAATGCCCGTGGTTACCCCGAGACGCGCTACACCCTTCAGCTTTATGTTGAAGACTGCACAGGTTGCGGCGTGTGCGTGGATAATTGCCCCTCAATTGATGCCCAGACCCAGAAGCGCGCCATCAATATGACTGAAAAGCTGCCTCTGCTCGACCGTGAGCGGGCCGGTATGAGCTTTTTCGAGACCATTCCGGAAATGGATCGCAACCAGGTCAACCCAACCACAGTACGAGGCGTACAGTTTTTCGAGCCGCTTTTCGAGTTCAGTGGGGCGTGTGCCGGGTGTGGTGAGACCCCCTATCTCAAGCTTGTCTCGCAGCTTTTCGGCGATCGTCTTCAGATTGCCAATGCGACAGGCTGCTCCGCCATCTTTGCGGGTAATACGCCGGCCCATCCATGGAAAGCGAATGCGCAGGGCCGTGGCGTAGCGTGGTCGAACTCGCTGTTTGAGGACAATGCGGAGTTTGGCCTTGGCTTCAGGCTGGCCATCGACAAGCAGACCGAACTGGCGCGCGATCTGGTTGCGGGCCTACGTGACACAATCGGTGGCGATCTTGCCGATGCCTTGCTCGATGCCCCGCAGGAAGATGAATGGGACTACGCCATCCAGCGCGACCGCGTGGCAGCCCTGAAGGGAAAACTCGAGGGATCTGCTGATAAATCGGCGGTCATGCTGCTGTCGGTTGCCGATCACCTTGTAAAACGCTCGGTATGGATCATCGGCGGTGATGGCTGGGCCTACGATATCGGTTATGGTGGCCTCGACCATGTTCTGGCTCAGGACCGGAACGTCAATATTCTGGTGCTGGATACCGAGGTTTATTCCAACACGGGCGGGCAGTCCTCCAAGGCCACGCCGCTTGGTGCCTCGGCAAAATTTGCCGCCTCCGGCAAGCGCGTGCCGCGCAAGGATCTAGGTCTGCAGGCGGTCTCCTACGGCAATGTGTATGTGGCCCAGATCGCCCTTGGAGCCAATCCCGAGCAGGCTCTGACGGCCATACGCGAGGCCGAGGCTCATGACGGTCCGTCGCTGATCATCGCCTATTCGCAGTGCATTGCCCACGGCATCGACATGCGCGACGGCATGAAGCAGCAGGCCAGGGCGGTGGCCAGCGGATACTGGCCGCTCTTCCGTTTCGACCCGGCCATGCGCAAGGAGGGGCTTAACCCGTTCCAACTCGATTCAACACGCCCGCGTCTGCCGTTCGAGGAATATGCCTATCGCGAACTGCGCTACAAAACCCTGTCGCGAACCAATCCGGAGCAGGCAGAGCACTTGCTGCATCAGGCGCAGGCCGCCGCGCTGGAACGCTATCGCCTGTATGAGGACATGGCCTCACGTGATGGCAGGCGCTTCCTGCCGCACTGGGAGGATGTGCAGTGACCGCACAAACCTGCGCCCCTGACACCAGACAGACAAACGAACCGGAAGAAGGTCGCGCGATGACGACAGTACTTTCCCCTGCCTCCTGCACGCGCAGAACGATTTTCGACGGGATGATTGCCAAAGCTGCCGGGCTGGGTGCTGTGCCTTATGCGATTGTCTGGCCCTGTGAGGGACATGCCCTTGCCGGCGCCATTGAGGCGGCCCGACATGGCGTGCTGGAGCCGGTTCTTGTAGGCGATCCTGCGCTTATCGCCAGTGCAGCGCAGGAGGCTGGGCTTTCGGTGGCGTCCTGCCGGATTGTCGAGACCGAAACGCCAGAGCGCGCCGTGCAGGTCGCGATTGGCCTTGTTCATGCAGGCGAGGTCCAGGGCCTCGCGAAGGGCAGCCTGCACACAGACACATTGATGCACGGTGTCGTTGCACAGGAGAATGGCCTGCGGACATCACGGCGCATGAGCCATGTGTTCATGGTCACGGTAGCGGGGCGCATTGACCCGCTTTTCGTGACCGATGCCGCCATCAATATTACCCCCGACCTCGTAACCAAGCAGCACATCGTGCAGAATGCGATCGACCTGCATCACGGTCTTGACTATGGCGCACCGCGTGTGGCGATCCTTTCCGCTGTGGAGACCATCAATCCGCGTATTCAGGGAACGCTCGATGCCGCCTGCCTGAGCAAGATGGCCGAACGCGGCGAGATAACGGGAGCGGTGCTCGATGGACCGCTTGCTATGGATGGTGCGGTGGACCCGCAGGCAGCAGCCATCAAGAAGCTGACCTCACCTGTCGCCGGCCGCGCCCAAATCCTCGTTGTACCGGATCTCGAAGCCGGGAACATTGTGGTCAAGGCGCTCAGCTTTCTGGGGCAGGCGAGTTCGGGCGGTATCGTGCTTGGTGCCAAGGTGCCCATCCTGCTGACCAGCCGGGCCGATACAATCGAGGCAAGGCTCGATTCAGCCGCCCTTTGCGCGCTTTATGCGCGACATCTCAAAAGTCTGTCTGTTGCCTGAAGCCGCTGGGCTACTGGCGGCACGACGTGCTCGTTCGGTCAGCGCGCATCATCGCTCTCTCGGTGCTCTGCGATGATCCGTGCCAGCGAGAGCCCATTATCGGACAGAAGTGTAGCTTGACGGAAGGAAGCGCCACCATGTTCATCGGTCACGATGACGGTCGCGACGAAACTGGAAGCGTGCCTCTGGTCGCCGCTTGCGGCAGCCAGGGCTGGGAGGTTCGCGCGGGCCAGCGCCTGTCGGGTGACAGGATCGGAGATCGGGGCGTGAAGTTCTTCAGGCTGGACAATCGAGAGATGCGGCCTTGCGCGAGCCAAGAGCAAAGGTGTCATGCCGGGCACGAGCGCCAGTTCATCCAGCGACTGGAACGGGGCATGAGGCGGCAGATAGCGTAACCCAAGGGTAAGATAGCGCTGTCGCTCATCCGGGTCCTGCGCCTGGGCCTGCCGACGCCATGAAACCATCTCCCGGCCGATCATTGCCGCTTGATCCGGTGTTGCACCGCATTCCACGAATAGCGCAGCAAGAAGTGGCAGGGGGGCAGCATTCGGATTGATCGTAGCGGCTTGACTTGAGAGGCTTATACTGAGCTTCAGACCATCAATCCGGCTGACATGCGACGTGCCATCGAGTGGCCAGCGTGTGGCGACTGGCCCGCTTTCGTGAAAGACTGCGCTGGCGATACCGCCTTCAGCGAGGGTCTCCATACGGGCCGTGTCGCGCAGCAGCCGTGTTTCACGCAAGGCCGAGCCTGCGCTGGCGATGGTCATGGCCGTCAGTAGTGAGAGCCCCGCCAGCGCCCAGAGTACGATCACCAGCGCGAAACCGCGTTCCTGTCTTTCCCGTACTGGCTGCCTTGTGCTCACCGATCCAGACCGAGTTTCTCGCGCAGGCGTTTTTGCGGGTCGGCACTGCCGGTCGTGTGCATCGACTTCATCTCGTCTGGCACATCGGCAGCATTGGGGTGGGTGTCGCGCAGATCTTCCATCAGGTTCACGGCATCGCGCTGGTCATGGATGACGTGGGGTGTGATCAGGATCAGCAATTCGGTGCGTTGACGACTATTATTCTGGCTTCCCGCCAGAAAGCCCAGAACCGGGATGTTCTTGAGCCACGGGATACCGCTATTGGCGCGGGACGAGTTCTCGGTAATGAGCCCGGCAAGCCCCACTGTCTGCCCGTCCTGCACGACCACACGCGAATTGACGGAACGATCATTGAAAGTGGGATTGGCCGCGCTGCTGGTGTTGCTGGCTGCATTGGAACTGACAGAGCTCACCTCCTGTGACACATCCAGCGTGACGAGGCCGCTCTGGCTGACATGGGGGGTCACCTCCATGATCACGCCGGTAGGCTGATAGGTGAACTGGTTATAGACGGAAGTCCCGATTGTGCTGGATTGCGAGCCGATCTGCACGGGTACCAGCTGCCCGACCTGAAGCCGTGCTGCCCTGTTATCCAGCACCATGAGCTGGGGCGAGGACAGCACATGCACCGTGGTCACATTTTGCAGGGCATCGATAGCAAATGGCGCCCCGCCACCGCTTGCCCCGCCGATGATGAAGCCGGGCAGAGTGTGGCTGAACGCGGCTGTAGCGAGTGTGCCGGCCGTGATGGTCTGGCTGTTGGTGCTCAGTACGCCATTAATGCCGCCGGATTTGAAGAAGAACTGCGTGCCGTATTGCAGGGCATCATTGAGCTGCACCTCGGCCACAACAGCGTCGATACGCACCTGAAGCGGCATGACGTCGATACGGCGCAGCATCTGCTCGATCGTATCGCTTTCCTGATCTGTGGCATGAACCAGAATGGCGTTGTGCTGGGCGTTCGAGAGGATACGCAGTGAGTCGGTATTGCGGTCTCCGCCGCCTGAGCTGTCGAGCCCGCCCAGGAGCGGGTTGTTGAGAGACGCATTGCCGCCAGCCTGACCTGCGGGGGCTGCCGTGTTCTGCCCTGTCTGACCAAAGGTGTTCGTGCCGGTGCCCCCCAGACCCCCGCCCAGACCACCTCCTGTAAGGCCGCCCCCATTCAGCCCCCCGCCGGTCAACCCTCCGCCGTTCAGGCCGCCCCCGGTAAGGCCCCCCCCGGCGCCCCCAAGGCCGCCGCCATTCAATCCTCCTCCCATGCCGGTCTGTGCTGTCTGGCTGTTGCCCGAACCGGGCGGTGTGGCTGTCACATTATCCGGGGTGAAGGCCTGCTGAAGCGTATAGGTCACGTCATTGACGCTTGAATTCTGCACGTAGAAAATATGCCAGCTTCTCACAGTTGCTCTGCGATGCTGCTCGATGACAGAAAACAGGCGTCTGGCATCCTCGATGTAGCGCGCGTTGCGTGCCACCACGAGCACAGCATTGACACGGGCAAGGGGAAGGACGTCCACAAGCTTCGAGAGCGAATTACCGGCCCCGTGCAGCGCTGATTGCAACGCGCTTGCCATGTCCTTCGCATTGCCTGAGTCGACAGGTAGAAGTGCATAGGACTGGCTGCTCAGCCAGTCCACATCGAAAGCATGAATGACCTCGACCAGCGCGTTGCGGGCCGAGGGGTCTCCGCTCACCATAAGGGCATTACTGCTGTCTATCGCTGCAACGCGAGCGCCACCCTGCACGAAGGGCTGCAAGGCATGGGCGAGAGAACTGGCCTGTGCGTAGCGCAGCGGAACCATCAGGTCACCGCCCATCGAGAGGCTGTCAGCCATGCCCGCCAGCGCACCCTGCGCGGCACCCGGTGCCGACTGGCTGGGCACGACACGATACAGGCCGTCACCATGCACCAGCACAGCATGAACCTGCGCCAGGATCACCTGCAGCGCTGGCAAAAGCTGGGCATTGGTCAGGGGTTCGCTGGTTCTGAGCGTCACCTGTCCATGCACGGCAGGATCGATAGCGTAATTGACGTGCAGGATGTCGTTGAGAATCTGCGAGACGGCATCGCGCACATCCGTATCGGCAAAATTCAGCGAAACCTGACCGATACCTTCCGTGTCGCCGTTTCCGCGGAGGGTGGGAATGTTCGGGCGAGCGAGGCTGTAGCGCGCCTTGCCAGTCGGATCGACCGATGAGAGGCGTCCCTCCTGCGGAATATCCTGCAATCCACCCAGCGGTATCGGGCCACCAAGGGGTTTGGGTTTGGGCACCGGCTTGTCGCACCCGGTCAGGCCAAGGGTCAGGCCTGCGGCCAGAACAGTGAGGCCAAGACGTAGGGAAGCCTGTCTGCGGGCATCCTGTCTGCCGCGTGACAGAAAGTGGGAAGGAAAGGCGCGGGGCAGAACGGTCATTGCGGCATACCTGGTGGGGGAGTGTCAGATGAGGCAGGAGGGGCGAAACGCGAGAGCTCATCGCGCGAGAAGGTCTCGGGCGGGTTTTCGCTTTGAGGGGCATGATCAGGCATCGACGGGCCGGATAAGCGGGCACGATCAGGGCGCATCAGCCGGTCCTGACCGGCCTCGCGAATGGTGATGGTACCTTTTCCGATCGCAATAACCTGCCAGTTACCAATATGACCCTGCAACGGTACGATAACGCCACGTTCCTGACCCGGTATCATGAAAATGGCACGGCTGACTCCCCCATTTTCGATAATACCTGTCAGGCGGGGCGTACCAGCCAGGGCATTGCCAGTCGGGGAAGGGCGTCGCGTCGGGGCAAAGAGTGGGCGGGCGAGGCTATGGTCCTGCCAGCCGGCCCGATCGACTTGCGTTGGACCGGCGCAGAGCCCGGCATGGGGTATCATGAGAAAAGCACAAAGCATGACGCAGCGTTTGGGCAGGAGGGCTGTCATGGAGCTGTTTCCTTCGCGAGACGGGCCGGTAGCGCCATGTCACGGCGATAGGCAAAGACCCCCATGTCGCATGACAGGGCATCGGCGCTGCGACCCTCATCTTCGGATGCATGGAGATGAAGCCCGTCCACGACGAGGGCAGGCGAGGCTTGTGCGAGGTCAGTGAGAAAATGAATAAGGGCAGGATAGGGAGCAGACAGCGTGATGTGCAACCCGACGCGCCGGTAACTGCCTTCCTTGATTGGGGCGAGCGTCTCGCTGCTGCTGATTTCGATGCCTGACTGGCTGGCGAGATGCGCCAGTTTGTCCTGCAGGGTGGCACTCGCCATGGTGTCGCTCGCACCATCGATCAGTTGCGGAGCCGATGACGGACGGTGCGCTGCAGACTGACGCAAATGGGGCAGGATTTCCTGCAGATGGGCCATACGCTCCGCCGTTTGCTGCGCCAGGGCAATGCGGCTGGCGTACTGACTGTAAAACCCGATCAGCGGGCCGACGATAACCAGCCAGACAAGGGTGACCGCCATCAGAAGGAGCATCAGGGCCAGCACGCGCCCCCTGCGCCCTTCTGGCAGATCATGAGACAGACGCATCAGCGCCAATGGGAGCCGTGTCCTCATGGTCTCGCTCCGGCATGGGGTGTGCCAACGGGATGACCAATCTCGGCTCGTATTGAAAACGCACTGGCATTTTGTCCTGCAAGGCGCGTGACGGGTGCGATAAAGCCTGGATTGTGAAGAACTGGCGACGTGCCAAGCCCCTGTATCAGCCCGGCAGGATCACGGGACTGCCCACTGATGAGCAGCTGGCCCTGCTTCAGGCTGAGATCGGTCAACCATGCGTCATCTGGCAACAGATCGGTCAGGGCGGCAATGATCTGCATCGGGTCTCCAAGGCGCTGCCTCGCCCTGTTCACGATCCCTTCGCCCATGCGCCTGTCTTCAATCGTGCGACGCAACGCACTGGCTTCCAGCGCCGGGCCGCGCAGCGCGTCAATCTGGCGTTCATATCCAGAAAGAACACGCGATTGATGCCACAATAGGCCCAGCAGGAGACAGGCGAAAAGCGTGCATGCGCCGAGAGGCAATGCAAAACGTGGGTCGCTCAGGCGGGTCACGAGAGGACGCGCAACAGGCTGTCTGATCAGGGTCTCGCCAGTCTCATTAGCAATGGCTTGCGGGTGAGCTTCCAGCAGGTGGAGACGCTCGAACAGGGGGCGTAGCGGTGCCTGTGGAACGACGGAGAGACGGAGCATGATCTGTCCGAGCGCCTCGTCGCGCCTAAGTACGATGAAGTCCCAGTAAAGCGCCTCGGCGTCGAACGGCGTCAGGCGATCCATTTCATAGGCGAGAATGGCCGCGAGGTCCTGTTCTGCAGCGAGGGGAAGCGTGACATCGCGCTGCATGATGCGCCCTGCCGGCAGAACAAGCCTGATGGCAGCATGACGTGCTTTGCCTTTGCGTAGGGCGCGATATTGCGCGCTGGTCTCGAGATCCAGCGTTTCCGACTGCCCTAGCGTTCCGATGATGATCCGGCTGCGCGGCTCGCGCAGATAGAGTGTCAGGGCGTCGTTAGTGGCGACGGCCTCAACCACCGGGCGTTGAACGGCGGCAAGCGCTGTCGTGACACGTTCCGGCAAAACGGCCCGGATCTGGCGCCACCACCAGACAAGGAAAGGCTGCATCACCATGTCTCCTTTTCCTTTTGCTTCACGGTAGAGGATTCAGGCGGGGTGCCACCACGATATCGGGCCAGTGGCGCGCATCGCCCGGCGCGAACACGAGACGCAGGCGCACCAGCTCGGGCAGGGTATTGCCATACCATGTCGGGCTCCAGTGCCCGGATGCGTAATAATGCCACTCTACGCCCTCGAGACCGCTCAGCAAGACCCGTTGTTCCACAGGCGTCGGGGGTTCGATCACATGCCGATAGGCTGACCACTGCAGCACGAGCCGATGCGCGTCATCCACGAAGAGCGCCATGTTTGCCCGTCCTCCGCCGAAAATTGCCTCAGCCTGTGTTTGCAGGGCATGGGGCACGGGGCCACGCCATGTGAGGCGATGGTTCGTGCCCACAAGGAGCGGCCCCTCGCGTCCATTACCTGCATCGGCACTGGCAACCACCTGCCTCACAAACCTGTCCACCGCATCCAGATCATCCTGTGCAGCCAAGGTCTGGCGTTGCTGCTCGAACAGGCGCGCGGCGGCGTCGAAACCCTGGCGCAGGACCAGCAGCACCAGAGAGAACACGACCAGAGCGATCAACAGCTCCAGCAAGGTAAACCCGGCCGCTTCATCACGGCGCGGGGTCATCGTGTGCCCTCCGCCGGACCGGAACACAGGCTGCTCAGAGTGACGGCGCGCTGGCCAGAAAGGGTGAAGGCGTCAGGCCAGGATTCCGTTACGGTGACGTGGTAGAGGACAGTTCCTTCGCGATGTTCCAGCGGGGTCATGGTGACACGCCAGTGAAAATGATGTCCGTCCTCGCCGCTCTGGGTAAAAGCACCGGGGGTCATGCCGTGACCGATGGCATCGAGATGTGACCGCGCCCGTGAGAGGGCCTCGCGCGTGGCGGTGGCGACATGTCCTGCCGCAACGCCATCCAGCATGCCGCGATAAACGACCCCCAGCGCCAGTGCGACGATGATGAACGCAATCAGCACCTCAATGAGCGTGAAGCCGCCTTCGGAAGCAGGATGCGTGCCCTTTACCTCCATCATCCGCCGTGGCTTTCGATGGCACCGGTCAGCCAGTTAACGCCCAGTGTCATGCGGCTCGCCCCCCGGCTGAGCCCGAGCACAGGACCCGATGCGCTGCCATCCGGGTAGAAGCGGAACACGCTCCTCGTGTCTGGCGTGATCGTAATGGCGGGTAGGGCTCCCGCAGTTGCCGGGGTGGTGATGTAGCTTCCGGAAAGCGGGTTGATATCGAGCTCCTGGGCACGCCCCGTATAAAGCGCGCGGGCATGGGTCTCGCGCATCAGGGCGGCGATCTGTCGCGCCGCGTTACGCAGTTCGAGCCGTGCAGGATGCGAGGCGCCGTGTCGGACCACAATGGCGCCAATCATGCCGAGAATGACCAGCACGACCAGCATCTCGATCAGGGTAAAGCCGGACTCGGCCTGCGCTCTACTGGGCAAGGTCATTAAGGCTCAGCATGGCGAGGAGAAGCGAGGAGACGATGCCTGCCACCATCAGGCCCATGACGATGGTAATGGCCGGGACCAGAAGGGCAACAAGGTGCTGAATGGCAATGCGGGCCTGATCTTCATGGATATCGGCGGCCCTGAGCGCCATGGGGCCGAGGCGTGCGGTTTCCTCACCCAGTTGAAGCAAATGGATCAGCCTTGTCGGAAAAATGCCAGCGGCGCCCAGTGTTGCTGACAGCCCCGCGCCCGAACGTGCGCTTTCAGCGGCTGTCTCGATGGCGGCGCTGGCGGCCTGATTGCCCAGCGCATCACGCACGATCCCCAGTGCCGGAAGCAGGGCAACGCCATTGACCAGCAGGGTGCCGAGAATACGGGCAAACCGCGCGGCCAGAATTTCCGAGACCAGACGGCCGAGCCCCGGCATACGCAGCAGCAGGCGGTCGGCAGGGCGACGCAGGGCCGGGCGTTGCATGGCCAGACGCAGGCCCATACCAGTCAGCAATACGATAACCAGCATGGCGAGGCCGTAATGACCGATTGCAGCGCCTGCCTCCGTCAGAAGGCGCGTGGAGGCCGGCAGGGTCGCGCCATTCTGCTCAAAGAGCGGCGTGAATTGCGGCAGGACCTTCGTGAGCAGTAATGTGACAGATCCGATAGCCGTCAGGGTGAGGATGGCGGGATAGATCATGGCCGATTGGACGGTGCTGATCAGCGCGCGTTCGCGCTCGAGTAGCCCGGCGAGCCGTTCCATGGTGGGGGCCAGATCTCCCGTGGCCTCAGCCGCCCGCACCATGCCGATATAGAGCGGGGGGAAACCACCCCGGCTCGTGGCAAGTGCCGAATGAAGCGCCTGTCCGTCACGAACCCTGTCCCGAACACTCTTCAGGACGCTGCCTATGCGGGGGGATGACGTGGTCTCGATCAGAAAACGCAGGGCACGATCCATATCCTGCCCTGCATCGAGCATGACAGCGAGTTCGCGTGTCAAATTGGCAAGTTCACCGCGCGTTACGCCGTGTCGCTTCAGGCTGAAGCCCTGCGCGCCAGAGCGCGGAATGGCTCCCGTGCCAGACGCGTGCGCAAACCTCGTGCGCCCTTTTACGCCTTTCTCCGCAACATCGACATGGATGGGCATGTAGCCCTGGCGACGCAGTTTCGCGACAGCGTCTTCCTGCGTGTCGGCCATGAGGGTGCCCTGCTGTGGGGTGCCCTGCCGGTCAATGACCCTGTAGAGGAATTCCGTCATGAGGGGGCTGCGCTCGCCACACTCAACCGACAGCGCGCACGCTACGCATGACTTCCTCGATGGTGGTCTGGCCATCAACGGCTGCACGAAGCCCTGAATCGAAGAGGGTTTCCATGCCCGCTGCGACGGCTGCACGCTCTATTGCGAGATGATCGGCTTTCTCGAAAACGAGTTTTTCAATGGCCTCATCGGGTTCGAGGAGTTCTGCGATTGCGAGCCTGCCCTTAAAGCCTGTATGGCGGCAGGAGGCGCAACCCGCCGCGTGATGAAGAATGATCGGCTCCCCCGAGGTGAAACGATCGAGCTGCAATTCCTGAACCAGCGCCGCAGGTGGCGTGTAGGGCGTCTTGCACAGAGGGCAGAGGCGACGCACGAGACGCTGGGCCAGAACGCCACGCAGCACTGCGGCCATGAGATAGTCCTCTACCCCCATGTCGCGCAGGCGTATGATGGCGGCGGATGCCGAATTCGTGTGCAGTGTGGACAGAACCAGATGCCCCGTCAGAGCTGCCTGCACGGCAATCTGGGCTGTCTCCCGGTCGCGTATCTCGCCTACCATGATCACATCGGGATCCTGACGCAAAATAGCGCGCAGCAGGGCGGCGAAATCCAGACCGATCTGCGGTTTGACCTGCACCTGATTGATGCCGCCAAGCTGATACTCGATCGGATCCTCGATCGTGACGATCTTGCGCGTGACGGCGTTGAGATCGGACAGGCCCGTATAGAGTGTTGTGGTTTTTCCCGATCCGGTTGGCCCGGTAACCAGAACGATGCCATTGGGCCGCTCGAGAAGTTTGCGCAAGCCCCCGACAATGCCGGGTTGCAGGCCCAGCGTGGCGTAATCGAAGACCGCGCCTGACCGATCGAGAACGCGCAGGACCAGCGTCTCGCCATAGAACGACGGAATGGTGGACACGCGAAAATCGACTTCATGCCCGCGCACGGCAAGTTTGATCCGTCCATCCTGGGGCAGGCGTCGTTCGGCAATATCCAGGCGCGCCATGATCTTCACACGTGAGAGCACGGCGGGCACAAGCTGGGCCGCCAGTGTTTCCGCCTCATGCAGGATGCCGTCATAGCGATAGCGCACACGCAGCCTGTCCTCGAACGGCTCGATATGGATATCCGAAGCCCTGGTCTCGACCGCACGATTGATGATCTGGTTGACCAGACGGATCACGGGTGCTTCCGAAGCCAGATCCTTCAGCCGTTCGGCATCGTCTTCAAGGGCATTGCCCTCTGCCTGCTCGGGTTCGGCCTCGCGGCTTTCATCCGGGTAGAGGCGGTCGAGCGCGGCTTCGAGTTCAACCGGGAGGGCTGCATGGGTTGCGATGGTCAGTCCCGTCGCCGCCTGCAGGGCCGCAGGCGTGAAACTGTCCAGCGGGTCGCGCATGGCGAGAGCCAGCGTGTTTCCCTCCAACGAGAGCGGCACAACATGCGCATCACGCAGGAAACGCGTCTTGAGCTGCCCGGTCAGCACCGGATCGGCCGGATAATGGTCAGCACCCGCAAGAGGAATATCGAGCGACTCAGCATAGGTTCTGGCCATGAGCGCTTCTGATACCAGGCCCAGCTGCAGCAGGATATGGTCGAGGCGACCACCGCTCTGCTCTGCGGCACGTGCAGCGCGGTCCAGCCCTCGATGGTCGCAATATCCTCTGTCGACCAGCAGGGCAGCTAACGCCTCGAGACGGCCGTCATGCTGACGCTCAGCCATAGGACTGCCCGATGATCTCGAGCAACCAGCCGCCCCAGAGGGCAAAGGCGAGCCCCGGGCCGAACGGGATACGTGTCTGTGCGCTCAGGCTGGCTTTTCGCGTAAGCCATGCGCCGGCCAGTGTCACGGCAGCGCCCACAAACACGATCTCGGGCAGGATGAATGGTCCCAGCCACCCACCTCCGGCGGCAAGCAGCTTGGCATCGCCACCGCCAAGCCCGTCCCGCGCCCGCAACTTGCGATAAAGCAGCGCGACGCCGCCAAATGCGGCCCAGCCCAGCAAGGCAGCCAGACTGTGCAGATGAAAGTCGGCGCGACCATGCTGCGCTGCGAAGGCGAGCCCGACACCGAGCAAGGGGAGAGTCAGGTAATCCGGCAGGGTTGTGCTGCGCAAATCGATGGCTGCGAGCAACAGGAGACACCAGCCAAACAGGCATCCCTGAATCATGAGATGAGTCAGGTCGAGACGATCTGGCGCCATATGCACGGCCCAGTCAGCGGCTCCCGCAACGATCAGGGCCGCGACTTCCATCGCCGGGTGGAATGCATCGATAGCCGACTGGCAATAGCGGCATTTGCCACGCTGTATGGCGTAGCTGACCAGCGGTATGAGATCGCGGCCGCCAAGCACGCAATCGCAGTTCGGGCAGCGTGACCGGGTAAAGAAAGGTGAGCGCCCCTCTGGCAGCCGCCAGGCAAGCACGCCGAGAAAAGACCCGATGAACGGCGAGGCGATGACGAGGCCTGTATGGAGAGGGAGCGCGAAATTCATGGGGGCGCTCAGGGATTGCAGATCATGGCAGCACGATCGCTCGTCGCTTCATGAGCGCCCTTCGAGCAGAGGTCATAATCATGGCCCGGTCGTTCCGAGGGGTTGCTGTAGAGATAGGGATGGTGCCACGGGTCCTTGGGGTCAGCATTATCCTTGAGGTAGGGCCCGTTCCAGTTCTCGGCGTCCTGCGGGCGCTCGATCAGCGCGTGCAGTCCGTCTTCAGTGCTGGGGTAGCTTCCTGTGTCGAGACGATACAGATCCAGAACCTCGCCTAGCCGCTGAATGGATTGATGAGCGACAGAATTGCGCGCGCCACCCAACTGACGCAATGCGGCGGGGGCGACGAGACCGATCAGCAAACCGAGAATGGCAATCACCACCAGCAATTCGAGCAGCGTGAACCCGGCCTCGTCGGTATCGGAGGGGACGCCGATATCGGCGCCTTCGGTCTGGTCGGGGCGCTGCGTGGTCCGGACGGGCCATTCGCATGTTTTGGCGCAACGGGGCTGTGCTAGCGTATCAAAAAGGCGCATCAATAATGTGTCCGATATGAAAAGCCCTGAATCGGGGAGGAGTGTAGCGCAATATGGCCGTTGCGTATGCGAGCTGCATGATTTTTGTTGCTTCCCTGTACCATTTGCCACCCAGGGTTCTTCCCGCAATTCTGGGGGTGGAAAATGGTCGCAACGGCATGGTGCGTCATAACAGTAACGGAACGGATGACCTCGGTGTGATGCAGGTCAACACGTTGTGGCTTGGGCCTATTGCGCAGTTTACCCATGCCACGCCGCAAAGCGTCTACCGCAATCTGTTGAGCCAGCCCTGCTATAATATCAGCGCAGCGGGGGCTATCATGCGCCTCTATCTCAATGAATCTCATGGCGATCTCATGAGGGCGGTCGGTAATTACCATTCGCATACCATCGCGCTCAATCTGGCGTACCAGCAGCGCGTGTTGGGTGCGGCACGCCTTCTGTTTCAGAATGGCGGTCATTGAGCCTCCGTTCAATGATCGAGCCCGGTGACGTGCAGAGTCTTGACCAATGCCGGGGCATCCTGCGCAAACAGCGAGATGTGCGTGCTGCCTTCATGGGGGAAGATCAGATCCGTCATCCTTAACTCACCGCCATTGGCGAAAATCTCGACAGAGGAACGGTCTATCACAAGGTGCAGTGTGATGGTGTTGTTGTGCGGGAGCAATGAGGCAATGTGGATCGGGCTGAACCTGCCTGAAAAATCGGTCACTCCGGAACGCGAACGATCCAGCGACAGCAGGTGGCGGGCAAAATCATAGCTGATGCGTGTCCCTTCCTGACCATCTTCAGATTGACGCACAGTTATGCCTGCCTGCCCCTTGCCGTCGCTGTGCAGAATCAATGAAATATCCTCCACCTCGTGCTGCACGGGCAGAGGCCAGACTCCACTGGCGGCCAGCGCATGACCTGCCCAGCTGCGGGAGGGAGAACGGGCGGTGAGCGCGTCGTATTCGGGTGTCGGAACCTGATAGAGATGCGGCTTGCTACGCAGTGTCCTGAGCGAAAGCGCAACTGGCAAGGTCATCTGGCCGCGCCAAGGTGCGGTAGGAAGCTTGTCAGCATAATCCCAGTTGCTCATCCAGCTTATCAGGCGGGGCGACAATCCTGGCGTGTTGGCAATGCTCATGGCCGCATAATTATCGGCTCCATGATCGAGCCAGTCATAGGCCGATGGATCGGCCCCTTCAGGAGGGAGAGGATCGGCTGTGAATTTCGTGCCGTCAAAGCGGCCTGTGAAATATTCTACCCCGGATCCCCCGGCAATACTCCAGGGATTGACGCTGACGATCATCACCCACCGGGTGTCCTTACGATTTCCATCCAGATCGAGCGCGACAAGCGTGGGCATCTCCCACAGCATGCCGGGCTTGCGATAACCGTTCGGCTGAAAATCGCTCAGAAAATCCCAGTGCTTCAGATCGCGGGAACGATAGAGCTTGACTACCTGCGCATCGGCAACAACGGTCGTCATGACCCAGTATTGCCCCGGCGCGTACCACACCACTGACGGATCACGGAATTGCCGTGAGTCCGGAGACAATGTGAGTATCGGGTTGCGCTCGTGGCGCTCCCAGGTTGCGCCGCGATCGAGGCTATAGGCAAGTGACTGTGCCTGTGTACCGTCAGGGTGCGCCGGATCCTGCGAGAAAACAGTGGTGTAGAGCGCAATCAGCGGTGGAATGTGCTTCTTGCCCAGACCGGAGCGATTATCCCGATCCACCACGACTGACCCTGAAAACATGTCCCGTCCGGGCGATGCAGCGAGCGCAACGGGTTCCTCATGCCAGTGCAGAAGGTCATGACTGGTCGCGTGACCCCATGAGGTATGACCCCACACCATGCCATCCGGATTATACTGATAAAAAAGATGCCATGTCCCATCCAGCCAGAACGGCCCGTTGGGGTCATTCATCCAGTGCGCGCGAGGAGAAAAATGCAGCGCGGGACGCCATTGCGGTGTCTCGATCTTGGTATTCAAGTAATTGCCTGTCGGGTTTGACTCCTGCGCAGCGGCAGGACAGGCAGTCATGGCCGTCAGGGGCGCGATGAGCCCGGAGAACGCGCAAAGTATTGCGCAAGAAAAAAACCGTTTATGGCGCTGTGACATCATCACCCGAAGCTGAGGATACCCAAAGGAAAGTGACCGGCCTGCACGGGGCAGGCCGATCACCAGACGCTTATTGTTGTGTGGTCAGAAAGGCATTCATGCGGGCATTCACATCCGGGCCGATCTGCTTTTGCTGGCTGATCAGATCCTGAATGAAACCGACGATATTGATGTCGGCACGATTGGCCGAAATATCGCCGTACCCACCAAGGCCGTTATTGCCATAGCGTGTGTCGACAATCGACGCATCGCCACGGATGCGAACCTTGACGGTCGGTGACAGCGCACCGCCACGACGACCTTCAACCGTGTCGATGAAGGATTCCACGAGCCCGCTCGGCATGACGTAATGCGAGTAGGACTGGAAGGCGCGCGGGTTTTGGTCCGGGTTGGCATCATAGTCGGTGCCAGCCGCAATATTCAGGTTGGTCGGGTTGCCGAGCATCAGCCCGCTTCCGTAGTTCATGGGCTGGAAATCACTGCGGATGCCATTGCCGACGAAGCCATAGACACCGTCAGGTCCGTCCACACCGGCCGCATAGGTCGTGCGATGGCTGATGGTGAAAATATAGTACTTTCCGTCCTTGATATACATCTGCGGACGTTCGGTCTGATCGTTCACGCAATTGGCTTCGATCAGCGGTGACAGGAACTTCCACTTCGACAGGGAGCCATTCTCGGCGACTGCCAAGCCAATGGCGGCCTTCTGGTAATATGCACCCGTGTTCAGCACCTGCTGAACGGTCTCGGCGTGCGGGTCATTGGCGCGATAACCCAGATCCTCCGCCGTGCAGTTGGCGAGCCCACGCTCACCGGGCGTGTTGCCCTCAAACACCATATAGTTGGTGCCCGGGTGCTGGGGGTCCTCGAAGGTGAACGGATCGCGGAAGTTGTAATACGGGTTCTGCGCGCCATTCTGATAGAGAACGCCGTCGGGGCGCAGAAGCGGCGTGTGCTGTGTGAAGCCCGTAAACCAGACATGGTTGAAATCGGCATGGATCTGGCCAAGGCTTTGAGTGATCACCGCCTGTGAGGGGGTGATATCCTGGCCCGCTGCGTTCCGGTTGAATGCCATATCGGTATAGAACAGCGATACCTTGTTACTCGTGGGATCGAGCAGACGCATCGAGCCGGACCATTCGGCGGTGATGGTATAAGTCGTGCCGGCAAAAACCTGTTCCTGCGCCCCTTCAGGGATCAGGTGTCCACCATAGATCCAGCCCCCGTTGGTCGGGCGACGGCTCGCCGGGATGCCTGCGCGGCGGTAGAAATAGCCGATACGGGCATGGGTGTGACGGTCATCGAAGCCATAACCGGCGTTCTTGTCGGCGGTCAGGCAGAAAATAACTTCCCAACCGTTATAGCTGAACTGATTGGCTTTCTTGTCGATGAGCGTCCAAGTGTCCCAGACCCACACATCAGGGTTGGTTGCCGGAAAATCGGCGGGGACATCAGGCATGACGAGCTGTTCGGGAAGCGAATTCTTGCCTGCACCGGCCGAGGTGTCGGAATGGGCCTTGATCTGCATGGCATCGGCACGCGTCCATCGCGCCGTGAAGCTGTCCTGCGGGTCGTAGGCCTTCTGGGTGTGGATGGTGGGCAACGGGAAGCCGGGCACGCCATTCAGCGAACTGCCCGGATACAGTTTTGCGCCATGCGGCATCATGCCGGGGCGGGGCGCAACGCGGAACGCCTCACGCAGGGCGTCGGGGTTAAGCTGGGCAAAAGCCGCCTGGCTGGTGAATGTTGCGACCATCGATCCGGCCAGCAACAGATTGAGCATCGCTCTCTTTCGGAACCTGTTTGCCATGTCACCCTCGAATGATTTCGTCATGAGGCATGGCAGGAACGTTACTGCTCCGTCACGCATCATGATCCCGTTTCTTCCTGCCCTGTCGGCGTTACATTCCTCCAGCGCCCGGTTACTTGATCACAAATTTGTTATGAGAGTCAATTCGCAATTAACGACAGATTAATGGCAGAAAGGTGTCTGTCTTGAGACCACGCTGCGGCAGCAAGTGTTCGGTGCAACACAATCAAATCGAAACATAATAACCGATGCGGTGACTGATATTTCTGTTTAATTGTGTGAATTTGAAAAATGGCGGTGAAAGACAAAATTTTCTTTACGATGGCCTGTTGCCGTTACGATTGCGATACTGCTCCAAGCGAGGTGAATTTTGCTTTCACTCCCCTTGCACCAGACGATAGCCGATACCAGTTTCGGTGATGATGTGGCAAGGCTGTTCCGGGTCCGTTTCGATCTTCTGTCGTATCTGTCGGATATAGACTCGCAACTGCTGCACATCACCGCTGGCACCCCAGAGCTCGCTCATGATGGTGCGATGGGTCAGAACGCGCCCGGCGTAGCGCACAAGCATTCGCAGAATATCCCATTCCCGGGGAGAGAGTTTCAGCTCGGTCCCGGCACGGAAGATTTGTCGTTTCACCAGATCGATCGATAGATCACCGGAGGTGAAGAGGGGCGTTGTCCCCTGTTGCTGCAGGGCATGACGCAGCGCATTGCGCAGGCGGGCCATGAGTTCTGCCATGCTGAACGGCTTGGTCACGTAGTCATCGGCGCCTGCTTCCAGAGCCGCCACCTTGCCCCGTTCATCGTCACGTACGGAAAGGATCACGACCGGAAGGGCCGGGTGCATTTCCCTCAGCCTGCGCAGGATCTCGATCCCGTCATGGTCGGGCAGACCCAGATCGAGCAGAACAAGGTCAGGTGGTGTTTCATTAGCCACCCGCAGCGCGTTCTCGCCTGTTCCGGCTTCTAGCACGCGCCATGCCTGACTGGCCAGCGTGGTGCGCAGCAGCCTGCGAATGGCGGGTTCATCATCAACAACGAGAAGGATCGGGTCACTCATGAGGCAGGGACTTCGAGCAGGATCGGATAGGGCTTGGGGCCGTGTCTTTGGCACGGTTGATGGTCACCGGACTCACCCGGCGACAGGATTCCCCGCAGGGAAACAATTTCGTTGGGGGCAAACTTCTCACAGGGGCTTGCTTTCGTCACGGGTTTTCGGGCCGGTCCTGTCGGGCACAATCTGGCGCATCACCTGCGCGGCTGGCAGCGGAAAGCGCAGCGTAAAAACTGCTCCTTGCCTGTCCGTTCGGTTCGTGGCCTGAATATCGCCGCCCATTGCCTCGACAAAGCCACGTGCAATGGCGAGGCCGAGGCCAGTCCCTGCGCGGGCCGTATCGGCAGCGGCAAAGCGTGTAAACTTGCCAAAAATCTCTGCTGGATCACGATCACCAAATCCCGGCCCTTCATCGTCGATCGCGATCACGACCCTTGAATGGCGCATGGTGAGGCGCAGGGTAACAGCCGTTTCTGCAGGGGTGTATTTTGCTGCATTGTCGAGGATATTGAACAGACATTGCTCCAGCAGCACAGCATCGAGATCGAGCATGGGGAGGGTCGATGCGGCATCAAGGGTGACGTGATGATGCTCCAGCAGTTTCGCCGCGCGAGCAAGGGCTGTGGCCGCCACCTCGGCACAGTCCACACTGTCATGGCGCAGGGGGAGGGCGCCGGCCTCAATGCGTGTCATGTCGAGCAGATTGCCCACGAAGCGGTTCAGGCGTTCGGCCTCATCCGTCAGGGTCGAGAGAAGTTCGCCTCTACCTTCCTCTCCCAGTACCTCGCCGTAATCGCGCAGGCTCGATGCCGCTCCCAGAATGGAGGCAAGCGGGGTGCGCAGATCATGGGAAATGGAGGTCAGAAGGGCTCCGCGCAGCCTGTCCGTCTCGGCTTCAAGGCGTACCTTGTCTAGATCGCGGGTCAGCAGCAGGCTCTCGATGGCCGAGGCCGTCTGGTCCGCCAGCGCGTCCAGCAGGCCTTGCTGCTCGGCATCGAGCAACTGGCCCGGTTTCTCGCGGTAGAGGCCGATCACAGCCACGGGCCCACGCGCCGTGCGCAGGGGAATGAATAGCCATTGTACGCCGGGAAGGCTGTCAGACCCGCGCCCGGCCAAACGGCTATGCTTCCATGCCCAGCTTGCCGCCGCCAGATCATCCTCCCCCGGTGGATGGGCAAAATCCGATTGCGCCTGCATGGCCAGTCTGCCGCCATCGGGCATGAGAAGCACGACGTGACAATCGAGCAGGGTCGCAATCTGCCGGGTGACAGAGCAGAGCAGGTCGTCGAGCGTGGACATGCCGGTGATGGTGCGGCTGAAGCGATAGAGTGACTGGGTAATCTCTGCACGGTGGCGCGCCACGACAGCCTGACTGCGCACGCGGGCGCCCAGATTGCCTGCAATCAATGCGGTGGCAAAAAAGAAAAATAGCGCCACGACATTATCGGGTGCTGCAATGGTCAGGGTATAAAGTGGCGGCAGGAAAAAGAAGTTGAAGCACAACATGCCGAAAATGGATGCCCAAAGCGAAGGACCAAGCCCGTAGGCCACGGCCGCCCCCAATATGGCCGTCAGAAAGGCCAGTGACACATTACTGACTTCGAAACCCTGCCGAAGCAGCAGTGCCAGTCCCAGAGCACAGAGGACGATGGCAGTGCTAGCCAGGTAGGGCGATAAACGCGGGGGAGGAGTTTCGTAGATCCGGTGGTCCATCGCCTCGCCAGATCGGGGTACGACATGAACCGGGAAATTCTCCGAGCGCTGAATCAGCCGTTCGGTCGTTGACCGACCGATAAGCTGCCTCAGCCGGCCGAGCCAACCCGTGCCCGCCGGATGCGCCGCGACGATCTGCGTTACATTCTGGGCGCGGGCATAGGCCAGGGCATCGAGGGCAATATCATGGCCGGGCACAGTCATCGTCTCTGCACCGAGCGACTGGGCGAGATGCATTTGTGAGGCCATGCGTGCGCGGGCCTCTTCGGTCAGGTCGCGGCTGGTTTCCACATGCAGAACGATCCAGGGTGCATGAAGCCGGTCGGCCAGTCTCTTGCCGTAGCGCACGAGACCCGCATCGCCATCCTGCAGGGTCAGGCACACCATCACGCGTTCACCGGCCGCCCAAGGCCCGGCTATGGCGTTAGCCTTCATGTGATCGACCAGCTGCGCGTCCACCTGCTGGGCCGTCTGCCGCAAGGCCAGTTCGCGCAGGGCGGTCAGGTTGCCGGGCGAGAAATAATGCAGCAGGGCACGACCTGCCGTGTGTGCTGCATAGATCTTTCCATCGCGCATGCGCTGCAGCAGGTCGCCCGGTGTCAGATCAACCAGTTCGAGCTCGTCGGCGCTTTCAATCACATGGTCGGGCACGGTCTCGCGCACGCGCACCCGGGTGATCGAGGCTACGATATCATTCAGGCTTTCGAGGTGCTGGATATTGACGGTGGTAAAAACATCGATCCCCACATTGAGCAGCTCCTCGACATCCATCCAGCGTTTGGGATGGCGCGAGCCGGGTGCGTTGCTGTGTGCCAGTTCATCGACAAGGGCGAGAGTGGGACGCCGGGCCAGGATCGCATCGAGATCCATCTCTCGCAGGATCTGACCGCGATAGGCGACGGAACCGGCCGCGATGACAGGCAGGCCTTCGACAAGCGCTTGTGTTTCTGCACGGCCATGCGTTTCCACGACGCCAATTGCCAGATCGACCCCCTCCTGCATCAGATGCCGGGCGCTGCTCAACATTTCAAATGTCTTGCCGACACCTGGCGCTGCGCCGAGAAAGATTTTCAACCGGCCCCGGCGTCCTTCGCCGCAGCACCGACGCAGCAGGGCATCAGGGTCGGGGCGGTCATATTCCTGT